>ERZ791884.2540-NODE-2540-length-10018-cov-2.053297_pt1 | contig 10018 bp, 6 predicted proteins | sample MGYA00509941_ERZ791884 | MGnify/ENA primary metagenome ERZ791884 (study PRJEB30046, sample SAMN00792095) | human gut metagenome | study: EMG produced TPA metagenomics assembly of the A metagenome-wide association study of gut microbiota in type 2... | reverse complement strand
CAGAAAGTTTACCGGAGAGCGGGCGGATGATGGCACCGCATCCGTAAATGGGAAACATTAAAAGGGAAGTTTTTCCTGTCATGGTAAGTTCTCCTGAAAGGATGGAATGCAGTCCGGTCCAGAGGATTTCCATGCACCAGCCCGTCAGACCGCAGAGAATAAAAGCTTTTTTCATAGGTAACGCTCCTGTATAAATTTCTATGATTCTAGTATTGCCTGCCTTGAAAAAAACATACACGTAGGATATAATGAGAACACGTTATTACACTATAGCAATGAGGTGCCTTATGCGCAAAAGGAACGTGTGGAGGGGATCTCATGGAAATAAGAGGAGTTTATTATGAATTATCAGGAAAGCCGGGAGTACATAGACAAAATCACCCGGGAAATTCCCAGTGTCCTGGGACTGGATCATATGCGTGAGCTGATGAAACGTCTTGGAAATCCACAGGATGATCTGAAATATGTGCATATAGCCGGTACCAATGGCAAGGGTTCTGTCATTGCTTTTTTGTATTCTGTTTTATCCGGTGCGGGATATCGCATTGGAAGATATGTTTCGCCTACCTTGTATTCCTACAGAGGCAGGATGGAAGTTTCGGGAAGCAGGATCAGCAGAGAGGACTTTGCTGCTTATATTACACAGGTGTCTGATGTTATTGCTGCTATGACAAAGGATGGTTATCCCCATCCCACTGCATTTGAAATAGAGACTGCGGTGGCATTTTTGTTCTTTAAAAAAGAGAATTGTGATCTCGTTTTGCTAGAAGTGGGAATGGGCGGAAATCTGGACGCCACAAATATTATTAAAAATACGCTGCTGGCAGTGCTGGTATCGATCAGTATGGATCATATGTCTTTTCTTGGAAATACTCTGGCACAGATCGCAGAGAAGAAAGCCGGGATCATCAAAGACGGCTGCAGAGTGGTGACTGCCAGACAGAAGCCGGAAGCAATGCAGGTGATCGAGAGGATCAGCAGAGAACACGGTGCAAAATGTACCATAGCAGATGCTTCTGAGGCAGAGGTGCTAAAGGAAAGCTGCTTTGGACAGACAATCCGGTACAGGGGTGAAGAGTATGAGGTTCCGCTGGCAGGTGTTTATCAGAAGGAAAATGCAGTAGTTGCACTGAATGCTTTAAAAGTATTGGATGAGCTGGGCTTTCCCACTGCTGCGGAGCAGAAAAAAGAAGGGCTTCGCACAGTAAACTGGAACGGACGGTTTACAGTTATCTGTAAAAAACCGCTGTTTGTGGTAGACGGGGCTCATAATCCTGCTGCTGCGGATATGATGGCAGCTTCAATAGAGCATTATTTTAAGGGAAAACGGATCATCTATATTATGGGAGTGTTTGCAGATAAGGATTACAGAAGTGTGATTCAGAAAACTGCGCACTTTGCAGACCGGATACTTACGATCCAGACTCCGGATAATATAAGGGCCCTGCCTGCCGGAGAGCTGGCGAAGACTGTCAGTGAATACAATCCCAATGTACAGGCAATGGATACGATTAAAGATGCAGTGGAGGAGGCTTTTTCACTTGCCGGGGAACAGGATGTGATCATTGCCTTTGGTTCTCTTTCCTTTATCGGAGAGATGACTGATATTGTAGAGAATTTGTGAAAGTAAAAAGGTACAACATAAATGATAGATTTACAGGAATGCAGAAATGAAATAGATAAGATCGACAGCGATATCATACGTCTTTTTGAACAGAGAATGAAGGTGTGTGAGGATGTTGCAGAATATAAGATACGAACAGGAAAGAAGGTTCTGGATCCGGAAAGAGAGAGACAGAAGCTGGAGGTCCTGAGAGGTAAGGCACATGGAGAATTTAATCAGCTTGGTGCGCAGGAGCTTTTTCAGCAGATCATGGCGATCAGTCGTAAGAGACAGTATCAGCTTCTCACAGAGCATGGAATCGAGGATGATGAGAAACTGGAAATGGTAGATGCACTTCCGTTGAAAGATGTAAGAGTTGTCTTTCAGGGTGTGGAAGGTGCATACAGTTATGCTGCAATGAGGGAATATTTCCAGGACGATATTGAGAGCTTTCATGTAAAAACCTGGCGTGATGCAATGGAAGCAGTTGTGGAGGGAAGAGCAGACTATGCGGTACTTCCCATTGAGAATACAACTGCCGGTATTGTTGCTGATATTTATGATCTTCTTACAGAGTATGAGCTTAGCATTGTAGGAGAACAGATCATCCGTCCGGAGCATGTACTTCTGGGACTGCCGGATGCTGAACTGGAGGATATCAGACAGGTATGTTCTCATCCTCAGGCGCTTTCCCAGTGTGGAAAATATCTGGAATCTCATCCGGACTGGAAGAAGAAAGAGATGGAAAATACTGCCGGTTCTGCCAAGAAGATAAAAGAAGACAATGACAAGACGCAGGCTGCTATTGCCAGCAGACAGGCAGGAGAACTTTACGGACTGAAGATCCTGGCTGAGAATATCTGCTATAACGGACAGAATGCCACACGTTTTGTGATTGTGAGTAAGAAACCAATCTATGTGAAGGATGCACATAAGATCAGTATTTTCTTTGAACTGCATCATGAGAGCGGAACTCTTTACAATATGCTGTCTCACATTATTTATAATGGACTGAATATGACGAAGATAGAATCCCGCCCGATCACAGGGAAGAACTGGCAGTACCGTTTTTTTGTTGACTTCGAGGGGAATTTAAAGGACAGTGCAGTGAAGAATGCCCTGAGAGGGATTGAAGCAGAAGCTGACAGAATGAGAATTTTGGGAAATTATTAAAAATCATTTCCACAATCTGCACGTCCCACTTTGCGGCATATTTTGCGTAAAGCATTTTTCAAACACACTCTGGTACATCGTTTTCGAAATAATTATACCACTCACAGCAGAACAATAAGATAAAACAACAAGGTAAGAAGGAAGTAATAAAAATGGCTAGATTAAATGAATGCATCTTATACCGTAACTTTGAACATGGAGAAATCCTTGATAAAATGGCAGAACTGATGAATGCCTGGGAACAGAAAGCACCTGATCTGAAAGAAAAGGAAGGGCTGTTCTTTGAGTGTGCCAACGGACTGGTGGAAACTGCCGGCGCTTATGGATTTTCCGGAAATTTATGGCACTGTTATCTGACATTTCTTCTGGTAAATAATGAAAATGCATTCAGTACAGCCTGTGAGATCAGAGGGGCTGTCAACGGAAGTATTAATGAACTGGCACTGAATGATTTCGGTGTGTTTAAAGAACTGTATGATTTTGACCTGACTGTACTGGATGAGGCATTTGGAATTTCCTGCTGTAAGGTTCTCGGTGATTATACCAACACCGGAAGTAACAGCAAGATGTTTAATTCCCGTATCAGAGACCGTATCTGTGATCTGAGCAAAACGCTGGCAGCAGCGGAGTCCACAGAGGAATTCATGAAGGATATGGTACAGTTTTATAAGGATTTTGGTGTGGGTAAGCTGGGATTACATAAGGCTTTTCGTGTAGGCCATGATGAGAATGATAATGTGGAGATCCAGCCGATCACAAGGATCGCTCATGTGAAACTGGAAGACCTGGTCGGATATGAAATCCCGAAGCAGAAACTGATCGAGAATACAGAAGCTTTCGTAAGAGGCAGAAAGGCAAACAACTGTCTGCTTTTTGGTGATGCGGGTACAGGTAAATCCTCAAGTATCAAGGGAATCCTGAACCGTTATTATGATGAGGGACTTCGTATTATCGAGGTGTATAAGCATCAGTTTCAGGATCTGAATGATGTGATCGCCCAGATCAAGAACAGAAACTATAAATTCATTATCTATATGGATGATCTGTCATTCGAGGAATTTGAAATCGAATATAAATATCTGAAGGCAGTGATCGAGGGTGGTCTGGAGAAGAAGCCGGACAATATCCTGATCTATGCAACAAGTAACAGAAGACATCTGGTAAGAGAGAAATCCAGTGACAAGCTGGAGATCATGGATGATGACGATCTGCATTCCTCCGATACAGTGCAGGAGAAGCTTTCACTGGTTTATCGTTTTGGTGTCCGTATTTATTATGGTGCACCGAGCAAAAAAGAATTCCAGACAATTGTGAAAGCTCTCGCAGAGAGAAACGGAATTACCATGCCGGAGGACGAACTGTTTCTGGAAGCAAATAAGTGGGAGCTTTCCCATGGAGGACTTACAGGACGAACTGCACAGCAGTTTATCGACCATCTGCTGGGTGTGGAGAAGGAATAAAAAAGCAAATAGATGAATGGTAAAGGGGGAACGCATATGGCAGTCATGACATTTGCAGCCATTGATATCGGATCTTATGAAGTCAGCATGAAGATCTTTGAGATGTCAAAAAGAATTGGTTTTCGTGAACTGAATGATGTCAGATACAGTCTGGAAATCGGAAAGGGTGTCTATTCTGACGGAAAGATCGATTCAGAAATGCTGAATGTTTTATGTGAGGTGCTGAACGACTTTAAGAGGCTGATGCAGGACTTTGGGGTGGAAGAGTATCGTGCCTGCGGCACCAGTGCATTCAGAGAACTTGTGAATCCGCTGCTGATCATTGAACAGATCTATCAGCGTACAGGAATGAAAATTGAAATCCTAAGCAGTGCAGAACAGCATTTCCTTGGGTACAAATCAATTGCTGCTATAGAAAAGGGATTCAAAAAGATGATCCAGAAAGGCACCGCGATCCTGGATGTGGGCGGCGGCAGCCTTCAGGTTTCCCTCTTTGACAAGGATGCTCTGGTCACTACCCAGGGACTTAAAATGGGAAGTTTAAGAATCCGCCAGCGTCTGCAGGAACTGGAGAAAACAACCATTCATTATGACAAGCTGGTTGAGGAATTTATCCGAAATGATCTGATGAGCTTTCAGCGTCTGTATCTGAAGGATAAGGATATCAGGAATGTGATCCTGATGGGAGATTTTATTACAGATATGATCTTCCAGGAGGAAATGGAAGACAGGATCATTACAAGGGAAGAATTTATGAAACGCTATGAGGATACAGTTGGAAAATCTGTTGACCTGTTGGCACAGGAGATGGAGATTGATCCGGAATATGCATCCCTTGTTGTGCCGACCATGGTAGTGTGCAGAAATTTTATTGATATTTTCAATGCAGAGTCTCTCTGGGCACCAGGTGTTTCCCTGCTGGATGGAATTGCCTATGATTTTGCAGAGAAGAAAAAATTTCTCAAAAGTGTCCACAATTTTGAGAATGACATTCTGGTTACATCAAAGAACATTGCGAAACGCTATTCCAGCAGTAAGAGCCATATCCAGGGAACTATGAATCTTTGCCTGAATATTTTTGACAGTATGAAGAAAGTTCATGGTATGGGAGCAAGAGAACGTCTGTTATTGCAGATCGCGGCACTGCTTCATGACTGTGGCAAATATATCAGTATGGAAAAGGTTTCCGAGTGTTCCTATCAGATCATTATGTCTACAGATATCATTGGGCTGTCCTCTCTGGAACGCCAGATGATCGCATGTGCGGTCAGATTCAATAATTCTGCGTTTGTTTATTACGATGAACTTTACAGTATGGGAATCGCTATAGACAGAGAGAGCTATATCAAGGTGGTAAAGATGACTGCAATCCTTCGTTTGGCGAATGCCATGGACAGAAGTCATTATCAGAAAGTAAAAGGAATCAAGGCTGTGCTCAAAGACAGAGAACTGCAGATGATCGTGGATTCTGCACAGGACATTTCCCTGGAACTGGGACTGCTGAAAGATAAAGAGGCATTTTTTGAAGAAGTATTTGGCATTCGTCTGGTTCTCAGACGCAAGGGCAGAGCGTAAAGGAGGATGAACTTATGGACTTTGAAAAATTTGAAAAGAAAGAATATTTCGTGAATCGCGAGCTGAGCTGGCTCAAATTTGATGAGCGTGTTCTGAGTGAAGCAAGAGATAAAAATCTTCCTTTGTTTGACAGACTGAAGTTCTTAAGCATTACCGCATCCAATCTGGATGAATTCTTTATGGTGCGTGTGGCGTCTCTTAAGGATCAGGTACATGCAGGATATCATAAAACAGACATTGCAGGAATGACAGCCAAGGAGCAGTTAAAAGAAATCAGTGTCCGTACCCATGAACTGGTTCATGTACAGTATAATACACTGAACCGTTCTCTGATCCCTGCGCTTGAGAAAGCCGGAATGCACCTGGTGGCAGCCCATGAGAATCTTACAGAAGCACAGAGTGTATTTGTAGACAGATACTTTGAGGATAATGTATATCCGGTACTTACACCGATGGCGATGGATTCTTCCAGACCGTTTCCACTGATCAGAAACAAGACATTAAATATCGGTGCTCTGATCTCCAAGAAGGAGAAGAGTGATAAACTCAGCAAAAAGGATAAAACAGGAGAACTTCTGTTTGCTACAGTGCAGGTTCCGTCTGTGCTTCCAAGGGTGGTGCAGATTCCGTCAAAGAAGGATGGAGATACCACAGTGATCCTGCTGGAAGAGATTATTGAAAGAAATATTGACAAACTTTTCCTGAGTTATGATGTGATATGTGCCCATCCTTACCGTATTATGCGTAATGCGGATCTTACCATCGATGAAGATGAGGCAGAGGATCTGCTGGTGGAGATCCAGCGCCAGTTAAAGAAACGTCAGTGGGGTGAGGTTATCCGTCTGGAAGTAGAGGATAAGATGGATGAACGCCTGCTGAAGATTCTGAAAACGGAATTTGATATCAAAGAGGCAGATGTTTTTGAGATAAACGGACCTCTGGATCTTACCATGCTGATGAAAGTATATGGTGCGGAGGGCTTTGATGCTTACAAGACACCGAGATATCAGCCGGCACCTGTACCGGAATTTCAGAATGAGAAGGATATTTTCCAGGTGATACGTGAGGGCGATGTATTCCTGCATCATCCTTATATGAGCTTCGATCCTGTTGTAAATTTCGTACGTCAGGCAGCAAAAGATCCGGATGTTCTGGCTATTAAACAGACTCTGTATCGTGTCAGCGGCAATTCACCGATCATTGCTGCCCAGGCAGCAGAAAACGGCAAACAGGTTTCCGTGCTAGTAGAGCTGAAAGCACGTTTTGATGAAGAAAATAATATTGTATGGGCGAAGAAGCTGGAGAAGGCAGGATGTCATGTAATTTATGGTCTGGTAGGCCTTAAGACACACAGCAAGATCACACTGGTTGTGCGCAGGGAAGAGACAGGAATCCGCCGTTATGTGCATCTGGCAACCGGAAACTACAATGATTCCACTGCCAAACTCTATACAGACTGCGGTATCTTTACCTGCGATGAACGTTTTGGTGAAGATGCAACAGCAGTATTTAACATGCTCTCCGGATATTCTGAACCGAAAAGCTGGAATAAGCTGATCGTAGCACCAATCTGGATGAAGGACAGGTTCTTAAGCCTGATTGAACGTGAGGCAGAGAATGCGAAGAAAGGACTTCCGGCGTTGATCCGCGCAAAGATGAATTCCCTCTGTGATCCGAAGATTATTGCAGGATTGTATTATGCATCTTCCTGCGGAGTTCAGGTGGAGCTTCTGGTAAGGGGGATCTGCTGTCTGAAAGTAGGAGTGCCGGGAATCAGTGAGAATATTCATGTCCGTTCTATTGTAGGGGAATTTCTGGAGCATAGCCGTATTTTCTATTTTGAAAACGGCGGAAACCCGGAAATCTATATGGGAAGTGCGGATTGGATGCCGCGTAACCTTGACCGCAGGGTAGAGATTGTTTTCCCTGTGGAAGATGAGAAGATTAAGAAAGAGCTGGAGCATGTACTTGATCTGGAGTTTAAGGATAATGTAAAAGCTCATATCCTGCAGCCGGATGGAACTTATGTGAAGCCGGATAAACGAGGCAAAGCCCAGATTAACTCTCAGATGGAATTCTGTATTGAGGCAACTGAGAAAGCAGCACTTCATAAACACGAAGAAAAGAAATCCCGCGTATTCATTCCAGCAGAGCCTGCGGAGGATATAGAGGAATAAGAAACAGTCAGAAACAGAAATAAATAACTGGGAAATGCCATGGAAAGCGGTGGAGCTGCCATGGCATTTCTTCTCTGGGACAAAAAAATAAAAATTTTTTTGTGGCAAAAACCGCATAAATACAGGGCTTTTTGAACGAAAAATTCGAGAAAAATAAAAAAATTGAAATTTTTTTAAAAAAGTACTTGCATTTTAGAAAAAGATGGTGTATATTAAATGAGTCGACAGCGAAGAGCGAACGACAGACAAGTAAATGGCCAGTTGGTCAAGGGGTTAAGACGTCGCCCTCTCACGGCGAAAACACGGGTTCGATTCCCGTACTGGCTGCTACAAAATAGTGAGAATTTAACCAGAGCTTAGGCTCTGGTTATTTTTTTGTCAGGGATTTCTCCTGACATGTTGTATGTCTTCGCAGACAAAAATGATTCACGAACCTGGAGCTTTCATCTGACAACAGAGGAGTAATATTTGGAAAGGAAGAACGATATGGCCACTGATGAAGAACTTTATGGGCAATATCTGTGCGGTGATGAGACAGGACTTGAACTGTTGATAAAAAAATACGGCGATCCGCTGACCTTATACATCGATGGTTATCTGCATGACGTCCATGAAGCGGAGGACTTAATGATGGAAACCTTTTCCTGGTTGTTTACGAAAAAGCCCCGCATCCGGGATGGATGTTTTAAGGCTTACCTCTATAAAGCAGCGCGGCACATGGCTTTGCGCCACAAAAGCAGACGGCGGATTTTCTTCAGTCTTGACGACCTGGCCAGAGAACCGGAGACACAAACGCTGGTGGAGGAGGTCGTCCGCACAAAAGAGCGAAACCAGATCCTGCATCTCTGCATGGACGAGTTAAATCCAGATTATAGGGAGGCTCTTTATCTGACCTATTTTGAGGGCATGAGCTATCAACAGGCCGCTGAGGTTATGGGGAAAAGTGTAAAGCAGATTACAAATATGGTGTACCGGGGGAAAGAGCGTTTACGCGGATTATTGAAACGGGAGGGTATTACAAATGCTGAAAGATGAGGAACGGATTGCTGAGGTAAAACGGCGTATTGAGGAAAAAGAACAACAGCAGAGACTGCGGCGCAGACGGATTATCTCTGCTGTCTGTATAGCGGCATGCTTTGCAGTGATCGTTGGGGTTTCCTTTGCCATGCCCGGTATTATCGGGCGGATCGAACCCGGTACTTCTTCTGGCTTTGAAACTGCGGCAACGATTTTGGGCGGCAGCACCGCATGGGGATATATGGTGATCGGACTGCTGGCTTTTATCCTCGGCGCGTGCGTGACTATTCTGTGCTTCCGCATCCATCAGCTGAACAAAGAGGAGCAGACGGAGAAACAAAAGGAGGACAATGGGGATGGAGCTGATCAGTAACCTTTTTCAATTCGCTGTTACCCTGCTGGGCTTTTGTATGAGTGGCATTCGGTATCTGAAAGATCGAAAACAGACATATTTCCTGCTGACCTGCTTTTACGGCTGCTTTGCCCTCGGTTCTCTTTACTGGACGCTGTATCTGCTTTTGTTTTCTGAAACACCGCAGGTCTTTTATGTGTCAGAGTTCGGCTGGATAGCCAGCGTGATTTTCCTTTATCTTCTGCAATACACCCTTTCCTCTGCAGAGGAAAGAGACTTTTCGACACGGAAATCTCTGATAGCTCCTCTGATCGGCGTTCCGCTTTGTGTATTTTACTGTACTTTTGGGGATGTTCTCTCCAATCTACTCTGGTGTGGCATGATGATTGTTGTTTCTTATCATTCTATCCGGGGTCTTGCTTATGCGCAGATACAGACAGGAACAGCGTGTAAGATGCGGTATTTTCACATTGAGGTGCTGTGCTATGTGGCGGTGGAGTATGCTCTTTGGATCTCCGGCTGTCTGTGGCCGGGTTATTCCATTTCCGCTCCCTATTGCTGGTTTGATCTTCTGCTTACAGGCTGCCTGTTTGCACTGCTGCCAGCCACAGGAAAGGCGGTGCAGGTATGACATATATTGAAAACGTATTTCTAGATCGGA
>ERZ791884.2538-NODE-2538-length-10022-cov-5.452995_pt1 | contig 10022 bp, 12 predicted proteins | sample MGYA00509941_ERZ791884 | MGnify/ENA primary metagenome ERZ791884 (study PRJEB30046, sample SAMN00792095) | human gut metagenome | study: EMG produced TPA metagenomics assembly of the A metagenome-wide association study of gut microbiota in type 2... | reverse complement strand
ATCCCAAGGTGGAGGAAAACGGCTTTGTCCTCTACTATACCGACCAGTGTCCCTATACCTATTATTGGGTGCCGAAGGTGCAGGAGGCTGCAAAGGAACATGGGATCCCGTTCAAAGCCATCCACATCACAGAGAAAGAGACCGCACAGAATGTACCCGCACCTGTCACAACATACGCATTGTTCCGGGATGGCAAATTTGTGACCCAGAGCATCCAGTCGGACAAGAAATTCTTGAAATTGGCGGCAGAATAATTGAATCAAGCAAGACGCCAGACGCTCAGACGCAGTGCCGCCCATAGAATGGGGGTGTGCTGCGTTTTTATTTTGGAGGATCTTATATGGAAGAAATTGTTGTATATGTTCACGGAAAGGGCGGTTCGGCACAAGAGGCCGAGCATTATAAAGCCCTATTCCCTGACTGTGAAGTAATTGGTTTTGACTACCACGCACGATCTCCATGGGAAGCTGCGGAGGAATTTCCTGGATTTTTTGCGGCAGTGCGGAAACGCTGCGAGAAGCTCACACTGGTGGCAAATAGCATTGGTGCGTTCTTTTCGTTCGCATCATTGAATGAAAAATTGGTGGATGCCAGCTATTTTATTTCTCCGATAGTTGATATGGAGCAGTTGATCTGCAACATGATGCGGTGGGCTGGCGTCTCTGAAGCAGAGCTTGCAGAGAAGCTGGAAATTCCTACAACATTTGGCGAAACGCTGTCGTGGGAGTATCTCTGCTATGTCCGGGAGCATCCGGTTTCATGGGAAATCCCTACCCACATTTTGTATGGTGAAAAGGATGATCTGACCTCCATGGAAACCATAAAAGCCTTTGCAAAAAAGAACAACGCAGAGCTGACCGTTATGCCGGGCGGAGAGCACTGGTTTCATACAAAAGAGCAGATGCAATTTTTAGATAACTGGATAAAGAATAGGAGACCCTGCAAAGAAACAGAAAATAAGGACGGTCTCGCTTCTCCTGCTTATAGTTCTGGGAACCGGGCTGGTGCTGATGGCTTGCGGCACCAAAAGTCTTGCTGACAGCAGCACAGGAGGCTCGGATCCTTACGGACTGAATGTTGAAAGCATGACAGGAAAAGACAGCTGCCAGATGGAACTGCAGGAGAGCGAAGTGCTTGCCCTGCCTGCGGCAGGGCCGTGCTGTTCGAATCCCTCTAGGTCCCAAAGCCAGCGCGTGACTTATGTGTATACAAAAGAAAAGCAGCAGCGATAAAATTACGCTGCTGCTAAAAGTGGACCTAGAGGGATTCGAACCCTTGACCTCTCGGATGCGAACCGAACGCTCTCCCAGCAATATCGCTTTTGTGCACACATTATGCACTGCGAGAAAAGAAAAATCAACGTATATTCGTCCATATAAAATGTCCTGCCAGCCCAATGGACTTTCCTGACTGTAAGTACGACCACCAAGTCGCTGATTTTCAGGATGAAGCTGTTTGGGGCGTAATATGGTTGGCGGACAAGTGAGCTACAGGCCCTTGAGATATAGCTCACATGGGGTTCAGATGTATCGCATCCCAATTCGCAATAAAACACGATGTACCGTAAAAGCGCAGCTTCTACTCTTGATGAATGGAAGACGCGCTTTTTACATTTGACAGCAAGTTATAGATTGACAATAGGACTCATACACGATAAACTTTATATAGTATTATGTAGATCAGAAGGAGGCCAAACCATGAGCGTCAAGTACACTACCCCTGCCCAGCACAAGAGCAATCTCCGCAATGTGTACGGCACCTTTGCCATTGAGGGAATGACCATCAGCAAGGACACGCGCAGCAACCTTGACCGCATTGGCAGCGGTCAAGCCAGCTATCAGCAAATCGTGAATGAACTGCGTGCAAAGTACGTGAAGAAGGGCTAAGCAGACTCCCCATCGATAAATAGGTGGAAAAATGTAGGAGATTAAATATGCCAAGTGCATTTGATTGGAACTGTGAGCTTTCATGGATAAAAGAATATCGATTTCCGCTAGACCAAGGTATGCAAACAGTTTATGAGTGCTTGAAGAATTGGATGGATGATTACAATAGGAATATCATGATAACTACCTTCATGACCTCTGAAGAAAAAGAACAAATTAAAATTTTTTCTGATAGACTGATGCAAGCGTATGAGCTTTATGTAGATAACCGCTACATCGAAGCTTTTAATATTTTCAATCAGGCCATGGATAGTGCGAAGAATCATCTGCCGACCGCTCCAGTTGGGCAGTCAAGTGCTTATGTGGCTGATGCTATTCCATACTATCGGATTATAGCGGGAAATAATAAATATAACCGACTTCAATTCCTGCACATTCCATGCAATTTAAGATACTTGGCATCTGCAAATCGATTTAGTGTTCCCGGAATGCCATGTAGCTATATGGCAAGTGCTAAACGAGTAGCATGGTATGAGTGTGAAATGCCTGATTCATTTCAATGGGCGAAATTCGAGGCCGTCAAGCATGACAAAAAATTGATTCAATTAGATCTCAATCCTTTAACATCGACACGTAGTCTTATTTCTGAACTTCCAAAAGATCGTTGGACGGAAGATGAACGCAAGTCTTTTGCCAGAGGATATTGTTTTATCCTTCCACTGATTGCTTCTTGTTCAGTCATTGCAAAAGAAAAGGGGAAATCGTTTGTTGAAGCTTATATTATTCCCCAAATGCTTATGATTTGGATAAAAAACAGTACGGATTACATCGGTGTGCGGTATTATTCAAGTTCTGATAATGAGTTGGTACGAAACGATTGTGGATATAATATTGCCATGCCCGCAAAACATCCTGACAAAAACGGATATTGTGTTGACCTTCAAGAAATTTTTGGAGTTAACGATACAAACAAAACTGATGAAATGGAATTCTTGGATTTCACGGAGAAATTTTACAACCACCATAAGGTACAAATAGACAGACTAGAAACTTTTTACAAAGAAATTCTCTACACACGGCAGCATACGCATTATCATAAACAAGGAACCTTGTATGAACGCTACTGCTCGGTTTGCAAAGTATTAATTGCACTAATAAAAGCATTTCGGCCAGAAAAAGGTTCCAGCAGATATGCTTTAGTAATGTCACTTTCTGAAGCTTGGTATCTTTGTATGGATATTCAAGAATTAACAAGAGCAAAATTTGAGAAAATCAAAGAAGAAAATACTCCAGGCGCAGATTCTCTCCCCGATGATATAATTATCGAAATTGAGAATGATATTGATTCCTTTGAAAACACTGTTATAGACTTGGCCCATGACTTTAATTTGTTTGTAACAGTTGGTATAACGTGACGTGTTACATATGAACTAGATGCAGTATATCAAGAAAGGCTGATTATGTTCTCGAAGTATGATGTCTACACCACGGTGCAGTCCATGTATTGCTACCCCGATACGGATGTTTTGATCAACAAGCTGGACATCCGTGATAAAGCCGAACTCAAACAGGCCGAAGAAGAATTTACGGCAGTAAAACAGATGGCTCTGTTGCAGGAGCCAATCAAGGGACGTTTTACCAAAACTCACCTGTTTCGGATTCACCGTTTCCTTTTTGAAGATGTGTACCCCTTTGCAGGACATATCCGCAAGGAACAAATCAGCAAGGGTGACACGATGTTCTACCCGCCAGACCTGATTGACCGAGAATTGGAGCGTGTGTTCAAAAACATTCACTCCAAGAAGCTGCTTGCCGAACAAGATGAAGAAAAGCAGATTCAGAATTTGTCGCAGACGATGGCAGAGCTGAACATCATCCATCCCTTCCGCGAGGGAAATGGCCGCAGCACCCGTGAACTGATTCGCTGCATGGCGTTGGAATATGGTCTGCATATTAACTGGGGAAACACTGACCGAGAGACTTTGATCAACGCTGCAATCGCTGCCGTAGATGATGATATGGCGTTCTGCGATGTTCTACGGCAGTGCATCGAAACAGATGCCAATAAAACCTGACATATAAACCAAAAGAGCAGCTTCTACTCTAACGAAATAGACGCTACTCTTTTTGATTATAGAGTGGATGGTAAATATATCGGATTGATTTTTTAGCTCTTGGGCACAAGATGACTGATATTATTTGTACAATAAATTAACGCATGAATAGCATTCCAGTCTATTTTATCGAAAAATCTATCTTTTTCCATATACTCGGTTATCTCGTCCAAAAAACTATCAATCCATGAATAATAGACATCCATCTTTTTTCTCATAAATAAAGATGTCAGCTTAAATTTAACGGAAATTTCTACATTAAATTGATAATCGTGTAAGGAAGTATAATGCTGACTTGCAGACCTTAGATAATATTTGTAGAAATCATGAGGAAGTGCTGTGCTAAGTCCAGAAAACAAACTTGTTAATGACAATGTAAGGATCGGCGTATCGATTATAATTTCGTTCTTGTTTTTTCTGGTTATTTTGCTGTTTTCAGGAAGTGTTAAATCAAATTTATGATAATAAGCCCCTGAAGAATTTAATACACAGACAGTGCTACAATCATCATTTTTATCATTAAAATTATTGGACAAACACATAAAACTTTCCCTGTTTATCATGTCTTCAGAGAAAAGCCGCAGAAAGCGGTTGGTTAATAAAACCTGCGGAATATCAGTTTTTTGGAACTCTTGCACCTTTAATTTGCCATCGAACTCATTATAATAGTCTGTTAGGTGTAAAGAAAGTTTTTCAATTAGACAATACTCCAATAATTCAGTAAGCAATGTTCCACTTTGAGTTAACGTGTTCAATAGGTTTTGGTCGATCTTTCCTCTGAAATTTCTAAATTGGCTTATGTTGTCTTCTTTCCACAATTTCTCAAGTGCTTTGTTTTCGGACGATGCACACTGTTGGTACTGAGCCATATCAGTAGAAATCGTATACTCTGGTACGCTGATAATCTTATGGTTGATTTCATCATAGATAATAAAGCCTTCGAATTTTTTTGTTTGATTAAGTCTTCTGAAGTTTGTCCATGCGTTCCATGCTAAAACTCCAAGAGACAAAAATATTCCGATTGTGATAAGGATGACTTCCTTTATTTGGAACCCGAATCGTAATTCCAACAAATCAACTATACCTGTTGAGAGCATATTGACTCCAACTGCAACAAGTACAGATGTCATTATAAGACCAGAGCTTTCTCTTTTATTGTCGATAAGAGATGAGAAAATCTTGTTCTTTGCCATGAAAAATTCCCCCTCTATACAGTAATTTCCCCTATTATAACATTTTTTGATAAGAAATCCATCCCTTTACAGAACGTATCTGAAAGTAACAGCCTCGCAGAAGGAATATGATGGTTTGATGCAAAACAGCAGCAAGATTTTTTAGAAGCAATGGATGCTTCCCAGAATGCGCCCTCTCTTTCGCAAGCCATACGGATAAAGAAGCTGGCGCAGAAAAGCGAGTTCAGTTATGATGCTGTCTACGACATTATGAACGAGGAAAAGAAAAGCGAACTGGACACTGTGACCATCAAAAACGAAACCCTGCGGAAATACTTTCCGCGCAGTTACACGCCCCGGCAGATGGAAAGCATCATCATCAAGTTGCTCGACCAGTGGCAGCTGAAAAAACAGCAGGCAAAACAGAAGAAGCAGGAAGAAGCGCGTTGAGCGCAGACTGAACTAAGAGACCCGATTCGGGTCTTTTTTGTTTGCAAAAATTTGGAGGTAACGCCTATGAACAACACGATTCCTTTTCACTCCGCAACTCACGCCCCGCAGATCACGGTGGATGTGAACATCCTGACCATGCTGAAGCAGGCGGCATCCTGTTTGACCGAAGCAGCAGGCAAGGATGTGTACCTTGCCGCCATCGGTCCCGACATGGAGCTGACCATTATCATGGAGGAGGATGCCCCTTCCGTTCTGCCTTGTTTTGACGAGGACGATGCCCTGATTTCCGTGAAGGGTGCGCCGCTGTTTATCAGCTACAATCCGGCGCAGGTCCTCAAGCTGGCAGGCAAGCGGTACCTGACCGGCCCGGTCATCTTCTACCGCACCGATGGGCACAGCACCATCGTATCCCTGACGGTGGAGGATTGTCCTATGCGGAAATTAAGGCATTGTGCGCAGGAAATCCGTTGATTAAAGAGAAGATGGATCTCGATGTGCAGGTCGCAAAGCTGAAAGTTCTGAAAGCCGATCATCAGAGCCAGAAGTTCCGTTTGGAGGATAAGCTGCTCACAAAATTCCCAGCTGACATTCAGGAAACGAACGCCTATCTTGCCGGAGTGAAATTGGATGCAGAACTTGCTACCGCCCATCCGCAGGAGAAAGAGGGCTTCTGCGGCATTACCATCAAGGGTGTGACCTACGATGAGAAAAAGACCGCTGGCGAACGGCTTCTCCTCGCTTGCTCCGAACTGCCTAACAGTGAGGAAAAAGTGATCGGCAGCTATCGCGGTTTTGAACTGTCCTTGCGTTTCGACACCTATCACAGCGAATATCAGGCTCTTTTGAAAGGTCAGCGGAAATATCCGGTAGCACTGGGCAAAGACCCACTTGGCTGCATCATCCGTCTGGACAATTCTTTGAACAATTTCCCAGAACGCATTAGTTCCGTCGAAAACGAACTGGCCATGCTTAAACAGCAGCAGGCGGCGGCACAGATTGAAGTGGAAAAGCCGTTCCCGCAGGAAGAAGAGCTGGCTGAAAAGTCAGCTCGCCTTGCGGAGCTGAACGCACAGTTGGATATGGATGAAAAAAGCCACGAGCCGGAACAGGATGAGGAACCTCGCCGTTCCTCGGTGCTGGCGGCTCTGGAAGAAAAGTCTGATAAGGTAGAGCCCATCAAGCCGTTCAAAAGCTATCTGGACAAGGATGGTGATGCTCGATGAATGGCCTCCGCGACCAGCAGTTGCATTTCCGTGTCAGCAAGCAGGAACTGGAACGGATCTGGAGCAAGATGGAATCCAGCGGTATTTTGAGCATTGGCTCTTATCTGCGAAAAATGGCTCTGGACGGTTACTGCCTGCGTTTGGATTTGCCAGAGTTGCGGCGCATGGCCTATCTCCTGCAAATGTGCAGCAACAATCTCAACCAGTATACCAAAGCTGCCAACGAAAACGGTCAGGTCTATGCCGCCGATCTGGAGGACTTGCGCACCCGGCTGGATGAGCTGATTGTTATTGGCAGAGAGATTCTTTCCCGGCTGGCTGACCTCTGATTTTCACCCCACGGCTTTAGCTGTGGGGCTACATATTATATAAGGATAAAACTGTGGGAGGTGGTGGGCATGGCCGCAACACGCTTGATTGCGCTGCACAAAAATAAGGGAAAATCCGTGGCGACCTGTTTGAAAAGCCGCACAGACTATGCACAAAACCCGGAGAAAACCAAACAGGGTGAACTTGTCAGCAGCTACGAGTGCAGCCCTCTGACGGTGGACGAAGAATTTATGCTGTCCAAGCGGCAGTATGAACTTGCCACTGGACGTAGGCAGAAAAGTGATGTGATCGCCTATCAAATTCGGCAGTCGTTCAAGCCCGGTGAGATCACCGCCGAAGAAGCCAACAAGGTGGGCTATGAACTTGCCATGCGGTTTACCAAGGGCAAGTATGCGTTTATTATTGCCACCCACACAGACCGGGAACACATTCATAATCACATTATCTACAACTCCACTGCGCTGGACAGCACCCGGAAGTTCCGGGACTTTTTATTGTCCGGGCTGGCCGTGCAGCGGTTGAGCGATTTGATCTGTCTGGAACATCAGCTGTCTGTTATTGAAATCAAGCCGTACCGAGAACGGCAGAAGCGCACTCTTTATCCTCCCAGAGAAAGCAATCGTGATAAGCTGTGTGCCGTAATCGACAACATTTTGCTGAGCGAGAAACCTGCAAGTTTCGAGGGCTTTCTTCAAAAGCTGGAACAGCGGGGCTACGAAATCAAACGGGGAAAGTACACTTCGGTCAAAGGAACACGGCAGAAGCGCTTTATCCGTTTTCGGACACTGGGAGCAGGATACAGTGAAGATGAAATCAAGGCGGTCATTGCAGGAGATGCCGAACACTGCCCACATCAGAAGCAGCCACCGAAAGAGCAACCGTTCCACCTGTTGGTGGACATTCAGGCAAAGCTCTCCGAGGGCAAAAGCGAAGGCTATGCGCGGTGGGCAAAAAAGTACAATCTGAAAGAAATGTCCAAGACGCTGATTTTCTTGCAGGAGAAGAAAATCGGCAGCATTAAGGAAATGCAAGAGCGCGTGGACGCTGCTACTGCTCGCTATCACGAACTGGGCGATTCTATCAAGGCGGCGGAAACACACATGGCCGAGATTGCTGTACTGCGGACGCACATCGTCAACTACGCAAAAACGCGCCCGGTGTACGATGCCTACCGCAAGGCCGGATACAGCAAGCGATTTCTGGAAAATCATCGCGCAGAGATCACGCTGCACAAGGCAGCGAAAGCTGCCTTTGATGAATCCAATTTGAAAACGCTCCCCAAGGTCAAGGAGCTGGACGCAGAATATTCTAAGCTGCTGACGGAAAAGAAAGCAGCCTACCCGGATTACCGTAAAGCGAAAGACGAGATGCAGGAACTTCTTCGTGCGCAGCGCAACGTAGAGCTGTTCTTTGCAGAAGAAAAGAGCAATAGCGAAAAAACACAGTCCCGATAAACGATGACAGCCTAGGATTCTTCCTTGTGGGAGAGTCCTAGGCTGTCTTTTTTGTTATAGAAGTGTTTGGAACAAATGCGCAGCCTGCATCGGTACGATGCAGATCGAAAGGGGTTTGGGCACAGCCCAACAAGCATTTTGAATTTGGATTTGAAAAATCCGATTCAAAAATTGCAAGTTGGTACCAACTTGCCCTGCTTGCCAGTTTTGTTTGGGCGCTATCCTTACGGGAAGTATCTACCCTAAAAGTGCGTTCTTGTCAAGCCCGCCGTGAAATGCTACCTTTAACATGAATACACGGAAAGGATAACCACTATGAGAGATATAGAAATCGGGCCTATCCGCCCACCCTCTGAAAGTAACAGCCTGCTGATCCGGGTCACAAGGGGATGCCATTGGAATAAGTGCTATTTCTGCGGACTTTATAAATCCATGCGCTTCTCTATGCGGCCCATTGATGAAACAATCGAAGATATTAGGCAGCAAGCCCAACTCAATCAGGGAAAAAAGATTACTTCCTGCTTTTTGCAGGACGGGGATGCTCTGGTGCTGAAAACAGATTATTTACTCCGCATTTTGGAAGCGATCAATCAGGGTTTTCCCGATATGCAGTACATCACTTCCTATGCCCGCGCCGATAGTATCACTCGAAAAAGTCCGGCTGAGTTAAAGGCGCTCCGGCAAGCGGGCCTAAACCATCTTTACAGCGGAATGGAAACCGGCTCGGATCGAATACTGAAACTTATCAACAAAGGCTTTGACGTGGATACCGTTGTTAAAAGCGGCTGCATGGCAAAAGAAGCGGACATGATCTTGTCGGAGTTCATATTGTTGGGGATCGGCGGCAAGGAGCTGTCTGAAGAAAATGCTGTTCAAACAGCAATGGCGTTGAATATCATCCAGCCAGATTTTATCCGTGTCCATGCCACGGGTATTAAGCCGGAGTCCAAGCTGGGCGAGTTTGTCAGGGACGGCTCTTTTACTCTGCAATCGGAGGAAGAAATCGTTGTAGAGCAGAAGCTATTCTTGCAGCAACTACATGAGATGGACAGTTACTATGTGAATGAACACATCATCAATTTGCTTTTGGAAGTCAGGGGGAATCTGCGGACAGAGAAACAGGAAATGCTTTCAACGATTGACCGTTTCCTGGCCCTGCCAACGAATGAAAAACTTTTGTTTACTGTCGGCAGGCGGCTCAATATTTTCTTCCTCTTGGATGATTTGAAAAAGCCGGAGCTGCACCAGGAAGCAGAGAAAAACCTGCAACAGATTTTAAGTAAGAATCCCGATGTTGACTTTGCCGCACTGTGCAATTATGTTCGGCAGTCGCAGATTTAGAGCAGAAAATATAAGCTGGGCATAGCCGTTTTTCGTCAGCTATGCCCAG
>ERZ791884.2524-NODE-2524-length-10055-cov-2.612400_pt1 | contig 10055 bp, 9 predicted proteins | sample MGYA00509941_ERZ791884 | MGnify/ENA primary metagenome ERZ791884 (study PRJEB30046, sample SAMN00792095) | human gut metagenome | study: EMG produced TPA metagenomics assembly of the A metagenome-wide association study of gut microbiota in type 2... | reverse complement strand
AGCAGGATCTTTTCTCTGATCTCATCCAGTTCTTCCTCACTCAGCTCTCTTCCATCAGAAATCTTATAACTGCGAAGTTCCCCCTTATAAAGAACAAATGCGAACTGATGATTCAGATAAATCTTATACTTCGTCTTCGAAAGCGGCTCTACTTTTGTGACGATCATTCTGCCTGCTCCGCATCAGTCTTTTCTTTATCTGTCTTCTTCTCTGCAGTCAGCTTCAGATCACTTTTCTTTTCATCTTCCGGCTCTGTACCATCCAGATGATAATAAGCACGTACTTTTCTTTCAATCTCTTCCATCACTTCCGGATGTGACTCCAGATAGGACTTTGCATTTTCACGTCCCTGTCCGATCTTATCACCCTCGTATGCATACCATGCACCGCTCTTCTTTACAATATCAATCTTTGACGCAAGATCCAGGATATCTCCTTCTCTTGAAATTCCTTTTCCGAACATAATATCAAATTCTGCCTCTTTAAACGGAGGTGCAATCTTATTCTTTACAATCTTGATCCTTGTACGGTTTCCTACGATCTCACCATTCTGCTTCAGAGTCTCGATTCTTCTTACATCCATACGGACAGAGGCATAAAACTTCAACGCACGTCCTCCGGTAGTCGTCTCCGGATTACCAAACATCACTCCCACTTTCTCACGGAGCTGATTGATAAAAATAACCACACAGTTCGATTTGCTGATCACCGGTGTCAGTTTTCTCAAAGCCTGGGACATCAGTCTTGCCTGCAGTCCTACATGGCTGTCTCCCATATCTCCTTCAATCTCCTGCTTTGGAACAAGTGCCGCAACAGAGTCAATAACGATAATATCAATCGCACCGGAACGCACCATCGTCTCCGCAATCTCAAGTGCCTGATCTCCGCTGTCCGGCTGCGAAATATATAATTCATCAATATCCACTCCGATATTCTTTGCATAAACCGGATCCAATGCATGCTCTGCATCTATAAAGCCTGCAATTCCGCCACGTTTCTGCACTTCTGAGATCATATGCAATGCAACCGTCGTCTTACCACTGGACTCAGGACCATAAACCTCGATCACTCTTCCTTTTGGCACTCCCCCCAGTCCCAGTGCAAGATCCAGACTCAGGCATCCAGTCGGAACCGTCTCTACTGACACATGTGCCCCTGACTCTCCCAGCTTCATCACTGCACCCTTACCGAAGTCCTTCTCCAGTTTGGCGATCGCCGCATCCAGGGCTTTTTTCTTTTCTTCACTATTTGTAACTTTTACAACGCTTTCTTCCACTTGCCATAATTCTTTCTCCTTTATCGAACAGTTGTTCGTATCTGTAGTTATAGTATTACACTTCCTGTAAATTGTCAACCTATTTTTCCTGTGGATTTTGATTCAGAACTTTTATGCTCCCCGTCACAGACGCTCTGGACAGCACCCCTTTTACGAATCTTGAATCTTTCCCTGATGTAGAATTTTATGCAGCTATGAACTGCTGCTTCAATGAACAAATACAGAATAGCACAGCCACCGTCGGATTGCAAGGCAAAAGAAGCAGCCCGGCTTTCCTGACCCGCAGATAAACCGGACTGCTCCTTCCATCATACAGTATTCCACTGTCTGACTTTCTCTTTGTAGAAAATTTCATTTTCCCTCACAATACAGGGGACTCCATTTTCAATCTGTACCGTTGTCACAGAACAGTTTGGCGGCACTTTTTCCTGCCAGAATGACTCCACCGACAGACTCCCCCTGATCCGGTTCAGAAGTGCAGTCATAGCTGCTCCATGCGTCGAGATCAGAATATTCTTTTGCTGCCACTCTTCCTTTTCGCATAATTCTTTCAGAAAATCTCCTGTTCTTTCATACAGTTCTTCTATCGTCTCTGCCCCCTTCGGTGCAATATATTCCCCCGGAGCATTGAAAAAGAGACGGAATGCCCTGCTGACCGGGTCTTCACCGTTACATGAGACTCCCTCATACTCTCCAAAACCGATCTCTTTGATCCTGGGGTCTTCCAAAAGAGGGATCTGCCTTGTTCCGAGAATGATCTGTGCAGTCTCTTTCGCACGGATCAGAGGACTTGTAATCGCCAGATCAATCCTGGTCTCTTTTAGACCTTTTGCGGTTTCCCGGGCGAGATGCCTTCCGTATTCATTCAGCGGAATATCTGTATGCCCCTGAACCCGTTTCACTTTATTCCAGTCCGTTTCCCCATGCCGGACAACATACAATACCATAATCAGCCTTCTTTCTTTCTGAGTACTTCCCTGCGGATGTACCGGTAAGTTTCTTCTTCTCCCTTTTCTGCAAGCATATGCAGAAGTTTTTCCAGCAATGCTCTTGTCTCAGGATGCATCAGTTCTCCTGCTCTTCCATTTTCATAATACCGAAGTGGATCTGAATCATTATACGCCTCGCCAATATATACTTTACTTGCAGCAATCCGGTCAAGGAACATCTCCACAACATATCTGACCGGCATCTTCATGCCGGTCAGAATCCTTCCGTCCTTTCCCGCATTGACATTATAATCGATCCAGTATTCGTAATGATGCTTATTTCTTCCCTTATGATGCAGCCATGCAGATGAATATCCTTTTTCTTCCCGCTCTGCATTGTTCGGGCTTCGTGTTCCCTGGTAATATCTGCACCCGATCCGAAATTCTGTCCAACTGTATTTCGACAGATCATGCAATAATCCCTGCCTGTACAGTCCTACACGGAAACATTCTCTCATCACATAGATCTTATGCTTTGTAATGGTCTGAAAATGCCGGATCGCTTTCATCTTTCATTTCACCTTTCACCTTATTTTCTACTGTCTTTCTGACTGCTTTCCCTACAATCTTTCCTGCCGTCATTCCTGAAATTTTCCGGTTGATCAAAATGGCAATACTCCTTGCTCCCAGCTCTATTTCTTTCTGATCTTCCATCCTGCCGGCTTCTGTCAGCATTCCCTGTTCCGTATCAGCCGCAAGCAGCCACTCTCTTCCCTTTCCGGCAGATGGAAGTGCAAATTTATGTACTTCCCAATGCATATTATATGCCAGAAAACATAATTCGTCCTCTCCCTTCACTGCCGCATACATGACCCCGAGCTGACGGCTTGCAACTTCTGCCTTTGCCTGCCATGCATTTTCTCCATGATAGGATACATCCGGCATTCCGCAGGAGGTACGGTCAATCCCTCTGAGTTCTTCTTTCTGATGCAGACAGGCATGTTCCTTACGGAAGCGGATCAACTGCTGCACATAGAGATAAAGCGGATCATCTTCTTTCCACTGGCTCCAGTTTACCCAGCCAACCGGATTGTCCTGACAATAGGCATTATTATTTCCTTTCTGCGAATTATAAAATTCATCCCCTGCCAGCAGACATGGCGTTCCCTGTGCTGTAAGGAGCAGCATATAGGCATTTTTTACCTGGTTTTTCCGCAGTCTGATAATGTTCTTTTTTCTGCTCGGTCCTTCTGCACCACAGTTCCAGCTATAATTATAATCCGGCCCGTCCTGATTGCGTTCTCCATTTTCCTCATTATGCTTTCCATCGTAGGAAACCAAATCCCATAACGTAAATCCCGTCTGTGCCGTGATGGAATTGCAGACCCCGTCAGCGGACGAATTATGCTTCAACGCCCACATGACATCACGAATCATATTTTCATCTCCTTTAAGGAAACGACGCATGATCGTCTGGAATCCTTCTTCTTTTTTCATGATCTTTACTTCTTTTAAAAGTGGATCCGCATTCAGTTCGTCCCACGGAACATTATAGGGATTCACCACAAATCCGTCCACATGATATTCCAGCAGATAAAATTTCAGACATTCCATCGCTTTCTGTGCAGAAATTCCCGCTTCAAACGGCATCTCCAGAACTACTTCAATCCCTGCCCGATGGCATGCCTTTACCATATCTTTCAACTCTTTCACCGCACTGCTGCCTGATGCGTAGGAACTTTTTGGAGCAAAATAAAATCCCTTTCCATACCCCCAGAAATTGATCTTATTCTGCACATACTCATCAAATTCATAAACCGGCATACACTGAATCTGATTAATACCAAGCTGTAGCAGATAAGGAATCTTTTCTACGATACCGAGATAGGTTCCCTTATGTACTGCATGGGAAGAACTGTGCTTTGTAAATCCACGTATATGCAGACTGTATGCAATCACATCATTCCACGCAAGATGTGGTCTTTTGTCATCTTCCCAGTCATAAGCATCCCGGACAAATTTGCCTCGTGCCTGATGCTTCTGCACATCCATTCTGACTCCGAACTTCTTTGTCCCGGCAAGTTCTCTCACGTAAGGATCTATCCACACCCTTTCATCAATCTGAAAATTGTATTCATATTTTTCCGTATCTAATCCCTGCAAAGCAAGAAACCGTACCTCTCCGATCCCCTTTTCTTCCGGCATTTCAAACCTGTACTTCGGATTCATACTTCCTTTTTTATACAGCAGAAGTTCGCACTTCTTCCCTGCACTGCAAAATTAATATGATCCTTTCTGATCTCCACCCCAAAAGGCTGTGGTCTTCCTTTCACGCATTCCATACTCTATTCCTTTCTTATTGCCAGCCGTCCGTTCCATACATTTCAACATTATCTCGATTTATAAAGAACGTCTCCTCATAAGTCTCTTTCTCATAATCCTCCCCGTTCAATACTGCATTGGCAATTTTGACCGCTTTTTTCCCAAGATTGATTGGTGACTGAGCCCCGATTCCCATCATTCCGCCTGTATGCTCCACCAGTGCTTTTTTTGATGCCGGAGAACCATCCACACTGTATACATAAACCTTTTCCTGTCCGGCTTCTGTAATTGCCTCCCGCACCTGTTCTGCCATCTGATCATCTCCGCACATGATCGCATCCAGATCTGGATTCTGTGCCAGCACCTGTGCCACCTGCTGCTTCAGACCTGAGACATCATTTCCTGTCTGAATCCGCTTAACAACCTCAAATGCTCCTTTTGACACAGCCTCTTCAAAACCCGTGATCCTTTCACATACAGAATTGACATTCAGATTTTCCACAATCACAACCTGTCCGCCGTCCGGCTTTCTTTCTACCAGATCCTCTCCGCATACATACCCCGCATTCCGGTTATCAGAACCAACAAACGCAGCCACTTTTCCGCTCTCATAAACTTTCGTATCCAGGTTGATCACCGGAATATCAGCCTCCTCCAGAGCATCCAGTGCCGGTTCGATCTTCTTCCAGTCCACCGGGCAGAGAAAAACAGCATCCACATCTTCTTCGATCAGTTCCTGTATCTGAGTATTCTGCCGCTCTGCATCTCCTGCCGGATCCTTTATGAGCAGCTTATCTCCCTGTTCTTCCAATGCCGACTGAACTGAATCTTTCAGTGTTGCATAAAACGGATTCGACATATCGATCCCGCAGAAACCGAAGACTTTTTTCTCCTGATCCGTATCTTCTTTCTTATCATCGCTCTCATCTGTCACTGCATTATCTTCCGGTGTCCCTACATTTTTTTTACATCCTGTCAGCAGAAAAAGTGTACCGACTGCCATCAGTATGTATATCATAATTTTTTTTCTCATATTACAGTTCCTTCCCTATTTCTTTTGCTATCTCTTCTTCCATTCTACCCGGTTTCTTCCGAATGTCAACCGTTACTCTTTTCGGATTTCTGCTTCTTTTCCTTGCAATTTTCCCTGCTTTTTGCTACCATTTTATTTAACAGTGATCCTCCAACAGGTCACATAAAGAATATTTCATTATATAAAGGAGAGGAACCATGAACGAGAACGAAGTACTCACCGTTACACTCACCCTTGAGAATAACGAAGAACTTGAATGTGAAGTCATCACCATTTTTGAAGTTCAGGGACAGCAGTATATTGCCCTGTACCCTCTTTTTGATGAGGCCTCTGATGAAGATGGATCGGTATATTTATACCGTTTCATCGATCACGGTGATGAAGAACCTGGTCTTGAAAATATCGAAGCTGATGTGGAATTTGAAGCAGTTTCTGATGCATTTAATGCATGGGCAGACGCTCAGGACTTCGGTGATATCGACCTGGACGACATGGATTAAGCTTATTTTTCCAACAATTCGTCCACAAAGCGGGAAGGAAGGATTTCTTTCCCGCCTTTTATTTTCACGTAACTGAACACCAGCCGGTTCTTTGCCCTCGTCATTGCCACATAAAAAAGCCGTCGTTCTTCCTCTATCTCTTCGGCTTTCTCTGCCTTTTTGTATGGAATCCGCCCTTCATTTGCCTGTATCACAAACACAGTATCAAATTCCAGTCCTTTGGCTGCATGGATCGTCATCAGACGGATGCCTTTCTCCGGCCGTTTCCCGTTTCTTTAATGCTTCTGTATATTCTTCAATATGTGAAAACCACTCTTCCATTGTCTCATATGGTTTTGCTGCCTCTTCCAGCTCCGAAAGGATCTCGCTCAGGTCCGTAATTTTCAAATGACGGGAAATACAATACTCTTTCAGATATTCATCATATCCAACCCTTTTCCGCAGATAAGTAATTGCAGCATAAGGAGTCATTTTCTCCATCATTTTTACGTCCCATTCAAACTGATCAATCCGGTCTGTCATCCAGTCTTTATCCCGATAATAGTCCCGCAGTATCTCGAAAGATGCCCTCTTTCCCTGCAGACTGTCTCTGGAAAGATAACGTTTCGGGCGGTTCATTACCTGTAGCAGATCCTGCCGTCCTGCACATTTCATTGCAAGCCGGAAATACGCCTGAATATCTTTTGCTATAAAATGTTCGTAAAGATTAGGCAGATGCTCTTTCATCTCAAATGGGAGTTTCCTGGCAAGCAGAGCTTCTACAACCGGTCTTGCATCTGTATGCGTCCGGAAAAGCACCGCAATGTCCTCTGCCTTTGTTCCGCTTCTGATGCTTTTTTCAATTTCTCCTGCAATATATTCTGCCTCTTCATTTACATCCTTTACTTCCTGGATATGCAGACACGGGCCACCTTTACGTTCCGCCTTTAATTCCTTCTCATACCGTCTGGTATTATGCATGATCACTTTCAGGGAATTGGTCACAATATTGGAAGTAGAACGATAGTTTACCCCCAACAGGATCTGACTGGCGTCCGGGAAATCTTTTTTAAACCGGAGCATCAATTCTGAATCCGCACCACGAAACCCATAAATTGCCTGATCATCGTCCCCTACTGCAAAAAGATTTCTTTCAGGCAATGCCAGCATACGGATCACGTCATACTGGATCTGATTGATATCCTGGAACTCATCAATCAGAATATAACGGAACTTTTTCTGCCATCCTCTCAATACATCCGGTCTGGAAAGGAAAAGCTGAAAGCAAAGTACCAGCATATCATCAAAATCGATCTTTCTCCGTCTTTTTCTCTGCTCTTCATACTCTCTGTAAATCTGCCGGAACACAGCAGCCTCGCATTTTTCTGAAATGAACTCTTCCGGTCTGATCCTCTGATTTTTAATCTTTCCGATCTCAAAAGCGATATCTTTCAGGAAATCCCCCTCATCAAAAATCTCCAGTTTCTGATGCCTGATCACCTGCCTGAGGATCTGATATTTTTCATTATCCGAGAGCAGATTCTTCTGTCCGATCCGGTAAGTCCATCGAAGGATTCCATAATAAATCCCATGAAATGTCCCGATCGTCACCGGAAGTCTCTCTTTTCCCATAAGTGAACAGAGGCGGGATCTCATCTCCGCCGCTGCAAAACGGGTAAAAGTAACGACCAGAATTTCTTCTGGTCTTACTTTATATCCTTCAATCAAATATTTTACTCTGTTCACGATCGTAAGCGTCTTCCCTGATCCCGGTCCTGCCAATACCAGGCAGGGACCGTCTTTATGAAGAACTGCATCTTTCTGTGCTTCGTTTAACCCCATTCTTTCCTTCCTGCTACTGAAGCTTCTCAATTCCAAGGCGGATTCTTCTCAGAGACTCCTCTTTGCCGAAAACTTCCATCAGCTCTGTAGCACCACCCGGGGTACTCTGCTTTCCTGATACGGCTGTTCTCAGCGGCCACATAACATAACCGACCTTATATCCTTTTTCCGCTGCAAAACCTTTTAATGTCTCGAAAAGTGCATCATTGCTGAAATCTTCCTGTGCTTCAAGAACCGGGAGTACCTCCTGCAGAAGTGCAAGTGACTTCTCTGCATCCGTTTTCATCTTTTTGTGCGTATAAAGTGCAATATCATAATCCGGAAGTTCTTCAAAGAAATCAATCTGCTCCTTAATATCCGGAAGGATCTCGATTCTCGTCTTAACCAGGGCTGCAATCTTTTTCAGATCATAATCCTTTGTCACAGTTTCACTGATATACGGCTTTGCAAGCTCGAAGAATTTGTCGAAATCCATTGCTTTCAGATACTCACCATTCATCCATTTCAGCTTCACTACATCGAACACTGCAGGTGATTTATTCATATGATGATAATCAAATGCCTCTACCAGCTCTTCCAGAGAGAAGATCTCCCGGTTGTCAGAAGGACACCATCCAAGCAGTGCCACGTAGTTGACAACAGCCTCTGACACAAATCCCTGTTCGATCAGATCTTCATAAGAGGAATGTCCACAGCGTTTACTTAACTTCTTATGGTTCTCATCTGTGATCAGCGGGCAATGAACATAAACCGGAACTTCCCATCCAAATGCATCATACAGACGGTTATATTTCGGTGCTGAAGAAAGGTACTCATTCCCTCTGACAACATGCGTGATCTCCATCAGATGATCGTCAATTACATTTGCAAAATTGTACGTCGGATACCCATCTGACTTGATCAGGATCATATCATCCAGTTCTGCATTCGGTACAGTGATATCTCCATAGATCTCATCATGGAAGGTTGTCGTACCTTCATTCGGCACATTCAGACGGATGACCCATGGCTTACCGGCTGCAAGATTTGCCTCTACTTCCTCCTTGCTCAGGCTCAGGCAATGCTTATCATAAACAGAAATCTCTGTTCCTGATTCTGAAACGGTCGTCTTCAGCGATTCCAGACGTTCCTTATCACAAAAGCAATAATATGCATCTCCCTGCTCTACAAGCTGCTTCGCATATTTCAGATAAAGACCTGCCGCATTTCTCTCACTTTGTACATAAGGTCCATATCCGGCATCTTTATCCGGTCCCTCATCATGTACAAGGCCTGTCTTTGCAAGTGTCCTGTAAATGATATCCAAAGCACCTTCCACGAAACGCTCCTGATCTGTATCTTCCACACGCAGGATAAAATCTCCACCCTCATGCTTTGCGATCAGATATGCATAAAGTGCAGTTCTTAAATTACCTACATGCATCCTTCCTGTCGGGCTTGGTGCAAATCTCGTTCTTACTTTCTTACTCATATTATCTTCTCCAATTCATTTTCTTCTTAAGCTCTGGTCTCCGCACATGCGGATCTACAATGAATTATTATATCGCAACCGGCAGGATTATTCAACCACCAGTGTATCTGGAAGATCTGTCTGTTCCATTCCACGCTCTTTCATTCCGATCACTTTGAACAATCTGCTTTCACTGAAAGCATCCTTTGCCAGACGCACCACATTTTCAGGAATTGGATAAATCCCTGTTCTTCCTGCAGGAAATGCGAAAAGGCAGGTCTCCTGTTCCGAAAATAAAACTCCATCTCTGCTTACATACACCGGATTGTCCGGTTCTGTCTCATACCATTCTACATCCTTCAGATCAGCAAAAGTTCCTTCTTCAATAAAAATAATATTTGCCGGAATCACAATCTCCAGGATTCCGTCCGGTGCATCAGTAAACGTGGTTGCCGCAATTTTGCTGCATTGATCTGACGATGGCAGAGTAAGCCGTCCTTCTTTTACTGCCTTTTCATAATCTGCCACACCTGTAATGGTTCCTGTTCCGTCTATGATAAATCCATCTTCTGTCACAAGCATCATTTCCGGCTTTTCGCTGTCATTTTCAATCAGATTGCTGTCATCTGTCGCAGGTGGAACAATCTCTGCCGGGAGAGAGACTTCTGTATTTGTCTTTCCTGTAACAACTTTCTTTATGATTCCGGCATCTCCTGTATCTGTA
>ERZ791884.2511-NODE-2511-length-10084-cov-3.386180_pt1 | contig 10084 bp, 9 predicted proteins | sample MGYA00509941_ERZ791884 | MGnify/ENA primary metagenome ERZ791884 (study PRJEB30046, sample SAMN00792095) | human gut metagenome | study: EMG produced TPA metagenomics assembly of the A metagenome-wide association study of gut microbiota in type 2... | reverse complement strand
AAAGGAACCGGATAATAAATATGATAAAGAAGCAATTATGGTAAAAAAAGAAGGACTTGGATTGATTGGTTATGTGGCAAACAGTACATATACAGTAATCGGAGAAAGTATGAGTGCAGGTCGTTTATATGATAAGATTGGAAAGAAAGCAACAGCGAAAGTTGTTATGCTGACAAATGCAGGTGTTATCTGCAAAATCTGTAAAAAAAGTCTGCTGGAGTATCAGCAGCAAAATAAAGAAATCGAGAAAAGCGAAGAGCCGGTTAAACAGAATTAAAAGAGTTTCACAACGTTTTCACTCTATATGTTATACGGATTTCAACAATGAAAAAGGGAGAAAGGTATATGCCTAAAGGTACAAATCAAAAGTTTAAATTGTACAGACTTGCACAGATTATGCAGGAGAATACAGATGACAGCCATTATATGACAATGCCGGAAATTATGGTTGAGCTGAAAAAATATGGAATAACAGCAGAAAGAAAAAGTATTTACAGTGATCTGAAAGATCTGGAACAGATGGGCATAGAAGTTCAGGGGGAAAAGACAGGAAAATATTATCAGTACCATGTTGTAAATCGCCCTTTTGAACTTGCAGAACTGAAACTTCTGGTAGATGCAATTCAGTCATCGAAATTTATTACAGAGAGAAAAAGCAATGCACTGATTAAGAAAATAGAGAAAATGGTCAGCAAATATGAGGCAATGACACTGCAAAGACAGGTTTATGTTTCCGGGAGAATTAAAACGATGAATGAAAGTATCTACTATACGGTAGATGCTATTCACAATGCAATATCTGAAAATCGAAAAATTAAGTTTCAATATTTTCAATGGACGGAAAAGAAAGAAATGAAATTGCGACATGGCGGAAAGTATTATCATATCAGTCCGTGGGGGCTTTCGTGGGAAGGACAAAACTATTATCTCGTAGGTTATGATTCTGAAGCAGAAAAAATAAAGCATTATCGGGTGGATAAGATGCTACATATCCAGGTGTCAGAAGAAAAGAGGGAAGGTGAACAGCATTTTCAGCAGCTTGACATGGCTGATTATGCAAAAAAGAGTTTTGGAATGTATGGGGGAAAAGAACAGCTAGTAAAATTAAAAATTAGAGATACGTTGGTGGGAGTGATGATTGATCGTTTTGGAAAAGATGTGATGATTATTCCTGAGGATAAAGGTCATTTTATCGTTCCGGTCTGCGTATATGTCAGCAGACAGTTTTTAGGCTGGGTGTTTTCTCTCGGGGACAGCATAGAAATTCTTTCGCCGCCACAAGTGGTTGAGCAGATGAAAGAGGAGAGTGAAAGGTTGTTTCGACAATACCATTAGAAATACAGAAAGAGCGGCTGAATCATGTAAAATCATGATAGCAAAAGATAAAAAGCAAAAAACTATTTCGATGGAGGGCATTCATATGAACTATGTAGTGATTGATCTGGAAATGTGCAAAGTACCAAAAATGTATCGAAACAAAATGTATAAATATGCAACAGAGATCATTGAAATTGGGACAGTTTTATTGAATGAAGATTTCAGGCAGATTGCGACATTAAGACAGTATGTGCATCCGGAATATGGAGTATTGGATCACTATATCAGCAATTTGACAGGTATTCAGAATGTTCAGATAAAAAATGCACCATTACTTGAGGAAGCCCTGAAACATCTGACGAATTGGCTTGGAGACAGGGAGTATAAAGTTTTTGCGTGGAGTGAGTGTGACTTTGCTCAACTGAGAAGGGAAATAAAAAGTAAACAGATAGAAGATGAGCAAATCCAAAATTTCATGCAGCCAAAGCGTTGGGTTGATTATCAGGATGTGTTCGTGAAACGAAGCGGATTCTCCAGAGCGATTTCTTTAAGCGAAGCGTTGATACTTTGCGGTATGGAGCCTTACGGCAGACTGCATGATGGTCTGGATGATGCAGTTAATACGGCAAAGTTGATTGAGATGCTGGAATTAAATCCAAATTATCAAATTCACAACTATGAAAAAGAACTTGCAATTTCTGCCGAACCGTTGCAGTTTTGCATGGGAGATTTGTTCACAGGAGTTAAGCTTGAGTGCATAGCTTGATGATGTGGAACGGAGTATAGACTGCACGGCGATTCTGCTGGATAAATGTCAGCCAAGCTGACCAGAATCGCGTGCCAAGTCTCAAGTGTGTTCAACTTGAACAGCTGTGCTGCATCTTTTTGTTGTCCACAATTTTCTTTGTTTCACGTGAAACAAAACGGTCTATTCTCCAAAGAAAAGTTTCATATCGTTTTCTACGCTGTCTATTCCGGCAATTCCAAAATTATCAATGAGTACTTTTGTTACATTAGGACTGAGAAATGCAGGGAGTGTCGGTCCGAGGTGGATATTTTTCACACCAAGATACAGGAGGGAGAGAAGCACAATAACGGCTTTCTGTTCGTACCAGGAGATATTATAAATGATTGGAAGCTCATTGATATCGTCGAGTTCGAATACTTCTTTTAATTTCAATGCGATCACAGCCAGAGAGTAAGAATCATTGCACTGGCCGGCATCTAAAACGCGAGGAATTCCGTTGATATCTCCAAGATCCAGTTTATTATATTTATATTTTGCACAGCCGGCAGTGAGGATGACAGCGTCTTTTGGAAGAGCTTTCGCAAAGTCGCTGTAATAGTTACGGCTCTTTGCACGTCCGTCGCAGCCTGCCATTACTACGAATTTTTTGATGGAACCGGATTTTACGGCAGCTACAATCTGATCAGCAAGAGCCAGTACCTGTGCATGTGCAAATCCGCCGATAATTTCCCCTTCTTCAATCTGAGCAGGTGGGGCACATTTTTTTGCGTGTTCGATGATCACAGTGAAATCTTTGTTCACAGCAGAAGCACTGCCGTTTTCTGCTGAAATATCTCCAATATGCTGACAGCCAGGATATCCGGCTGCACCGGTTGTGTATAAACGGTCTTTATAGCTGTCTTTTGGCGGAACGATACAGTTGGTTGTCATCAGGATCGGACCGTGGAAAGCTTCAAATTCATCTTTCTGTTTCCACCATGCATTCCCATAATTTCCCACAAAGTTTTGATATTTTTTAAAAGCCGGGTAGTAGTGTGCCGGAAGCATTTCGGAGTGTGTATAGACATCTACGCCAGTTCCCTGAGTCTGTTCCAGCAGCATTTCCAGGTCTTTCAAATCATGACCGGATACGAGAATGGCAGGGTTGTTTCTGACGCCGATATTGACTTTGGTAATTTCCGGATTACCATAAGTTTCTGTGTTGGCTTTGTCGAGGAGAGCCATGCCATCCACACCATATTTGCCGACTTCCAGAGCCAGGGCAACCAGTTCCTCTGCACCTAAAGAATCATCAAGCGTTGCAGCCAGAGCCTTCTGAAGAAAAGCATCCACGTTTTCATCATCGTGCAGAAGGGCATTAGCGTGTTTGGAGTAAGCAGATAATCCTTTTAATCCATAAGTAATCAGCTCACGCAGGGAACGGATATCTTCGTCTTTTGTAGACAATACACCTACTTCTGCAGCTTTTCCTTCAAAACTGTCTTCAGTGCCATCCCAGAGGGTTGCGGATGGAAGAGAAGAAGATGCGGAGAGCTGTTTGATAAGGTTTCTTTTCACTTCGAGCGAAGTGTGGATACGTGAAACAATCGCATCTTTATCAAAATTTGCATTTGTTATTGTGACAAAAAGGTTTAAGGTGATCAGATGATTGATGTCGGTACTGATCTCAACGCCTTCTGCCCGAAGCTGTGTGGTTACTGCGGACAGACCTTTTGTTACAAATACCAGAAGATCCTGCATGGCGGCCAGATCTGGTTTCTTTCCACAGACTCCGACTCTGGTACATCCGGTGCATCCTGCGGTTTCCTGACACTGATAGCAAAACATAGTTTGATTCATAAATGAAATCCTCCTTTAAGATGACAGTGCAAACTGTCTTTTATTTATCTCAGTCGAGAAGACTCCCACTTCTGTAAGTGGTAAGTAATAACAAGTCTTTCTCAGTGGGAGTACAATTTCCGATTGAGATATGCTCTGTACGGGCGATGCCTGCTTCGTATTCTTATCTCAATATCATTTGAAAAAAGTTATTTTCTTTAGTATAATGCTTGTATTGTGTTTGTCATGTGAGTAAAAGTATCTACTGAGGCAGGTCTTCCTGGTACTGCACGTGACGTTTGTAAATATAATGGAAAAATGAAAAGAAATCGGTTGTTTTAACAACGAAGGAGAAAAATATATGTTGAAAAAAATGGAAATAAAAGATTTTGACCAGGTGTATACCTTGATGGAAGAAAGTTTTCCGAAAGACGAATACAGAGATTATCAGAAACAGAAGGAACTGTTTCAAAATCCAGAGTATCAGATTTTGATAGAAAAAAATCCAGAGTTCCGGGAAATCAAAGCATTTTTTGCAGCATGGGAGTTTGAAACTTTTATTTACGTGGAACATTTCGCAGTCAATCCGGTATTGAGAAATGGAGGCGTAGGAAGCAAGATGCTAAAAGCATTGACAGAAGACGCAGAAAAAATGATCATTCTGGAAGTAGAACCTCCGACAGAAGAAATAGCAGTAAGGAGAGTTAGGTTTTACGAGAGAAATGGATTCTTCTTTAATGATTATCCATACATTCAGCCATCCATGGGTGAAGGGCGTAAAGAGACACCGCTTTTTCTGATGAGCACAGAGAGAAAAATTGACGAAGAAGAGTACAGAATGATTCGCAATACACTGTATACGAAAGTTTATGGAAAGAAAGACGTGCTGGAAAGAGAAAGATTTATTGATATGTGTTAGTTTCACGTGAAACATAATTTCGGATAAGCTAATTTGGACGGATACGCGTGAGATTTAGAACACGATTCGAGTCAGGTCAGCCAGCCGACTGAAACAAATGCTCCGCTGGTAACAAATTTGTGTCAGGGTGGTGAAATGCAATCCCCGTCTGATATAGATTTGACAGATTGTGGAAGTACACAGAAGAAAAATAAAAAGAGCATATAAGCTAAAAAAGAAAATGCTTTGCTTATATGCTCTCTTTGTATATCGGATGTGAAATGACTTCTGCCTCTGCAATCAGTCAGAGGTATTCTTGAATGTTAATGATCAGTGGTGACCACAGCCGTGATTTCCACAGGCGTGTCCTTCTTCGTGACTGTGGTGGCTGCATGTAGCACCGGCAGAGTCAGCTCGCCACGCAGATAAGCTTCGACTGCTTTGTCTGTGTCTCCGGATGCACCGGAACATAAGGTAATGCCGGCATTTGCGAGAGCTACCTGAGCACCGCCGCCGATGCCTCCGCAGATCAGTACATCAATCTGGTTACCGGAAAGAAGTCCGGCAAGAGCACCGTGTCCAATACCATTTGAGCCCATTACCTGGCTGTTTACGATTTTATTGTTTTCCACTTCATAAATTTTAAAATTTTCTGTTCTTCCAAAATGCTGGAATACTTCTCCGTTTTCATATGTTACAGCAATTCTCATGACGTTTTCTCCCTTTTTCTGCATATAATTTACTGGCTGCGTGGATTTACAGCAGTTTTCACAGCATGGACTTCCATCACATAAAATGTAATTTCCACCCTCAATGCGGATGGATTTTCCAAGGACAATGCTTTCGGCAATTTTTTTTCGCGCGGAATTATAAATCAACTGTGCAGTTGTACGTGCAACACACATCTTTTTTGCACATTCTTCCTGGCTCAGACCTTCCATATCAATTTGCCGTATGGCTTCGTATTCGTCTACTGTCAGTGTAGTTACATCGTCCAGTCCGTTTTCAGACTGAAAAATCACATAATCAGGTTCTCTGCAAATCCTTCTTTTTCTACATTTTGGCATAAGTTTTTCTCCTTTTATTGGCATATGCCAATAAAAATAATAGCATAGGTAAATTAAAAAGTAAAGAGGACATTTGAAATCAGAGGTCAGGTATTCAAAGAATCGAACATTTCTGACCTGAAACAGGGAATTTCGAATTACAGTTTTGGCTGGTATCGCATGCTGGATACGTTGTAAACGGTAACAAATGCCTGCGGATCTTCTTTTATAATATAGTTCATAAGTTTCTGATATTCAGATTTGTCCACGATGGTAATGATCTCGTTTCTCTTTTGCATGTTGTAAGCTCCGATGGATTCATAAATGGTAGCTCCGCTGTGCAGATCGTGAATGATAAAATTACGAAGTTCTTCTTCTTTTTTTGTAATAATGCAGACACGACGCTTGATGTTATGGTCGAAAATAAAGTGGTCAAGAACCATACCGTTGAAATAAGTTCCGAGGATACTGAGCACTACGGTCTTCTTATCGTAGACAAGTGCGGCAGAAAGTGCAACACACATTCCGGAAAGAGACATGGCTTTTCCTAAATCTATATGTGCATATTTATTCAATATTTTTGCAACAATATCCAATCCGCCGGAAGAAGCATTGCGGTTAAAAAGGATGCTTAATCCGACACTGACAACGAGAATATAGCAGAGCACATCCAGTTCCTGACTGTTTGTCATGGAGCCAAAATCTGGCAGGATCATTTCAAAGAGCCAGAGAAAGAATGGAAGCATAATGCTGGTATAAACGGTTTTAACGCCAAATTCCCTGCCACAGGTGAAAAAACCGATGATCAGGAGAGCAATGTTCAGGATCATGCTGATCGCAGACAGAGGGAGCGGAATAAAGTTTGTCAGTACAATACCAAGCCCGGAAATACTGCTGACGGAGGTATGGCTTGGAACAAGAAAAAAGTAAACTGCAGCGGCAATGATCGCGACAGCAACCGTCAGAATAAAAGTTTCTTTCAGGACGTTTAAATAGTTTGTTTTTGTTTTCATTATTTGCCTCGTTTATCAATAAAATTTAGTGTCCGCAACAAGAATGCCAGGGCATCCTCATATATTTAAATTAAAAAAATCAGATAAAAACCAATAGTTATTGCTAAAAATCATACAATTTCGATGGATTCAAGATCATTCGGAATGTAAAGATTGCCGGAAAAATAAGATTCTCCTTCAGCTGAATACAGTTCTTTACGGTTCTGGATGTTTTTGTCTTCTGTGTGATAGAGAACAAGGTTCGGAACATGAAGCTTCTGGGCAAGTTCACAGGCGTCTTTTACGGTTGAATGGTGCTTCTCGTAAGGGCTGAAAAGGTCTCTTTCAGAGTAGAGGCAGAAAGCTTCGTGCAGGAGCCATTCGCAGCCTTCTACGTAAGGCTTTTCACAGTCGTTATAAGGCTCATCGCCGCAACAGACGAGCTTTTTGCCACTGTTCAGTTCCATAGAAAAGCCAAATTGCTTTGCTTTGGTGGATTCGATATCGAAAAAGGTCACATTTCGGTCGTTGATAGTGCGAGTTTCAGCATCGGAAACACAGACCAGATGTAGCCTGTCACCGATAAAACGAGACTGTTTCTTTGGGAGGAGCTGTTCGACCAGGTTATGGAGCAGGGAAATGACCTCCGCGTGACCATAAATAGTGGCTTCTCCTTCATATTTGCCGCTGTTCATATTCTGACAGATCATGCGGATCATCCAGATGATACCGATTAGATGGTCGATGTGTTTGTGGGTGATAAAGATTTCACGCATATCCATCCAGTTAAAACCGGCGTGTTTTAACTGATGAAGAATGGCACTGCCGCCACCGCCGTCCACCATAAAATATTTTTCATTTTCTTCCAGGACAAAACAGGTATTGTAACATTCGGTTACAAGTGCGTTTCCGGTTCCTAACATTGTTAATTTCATATGTAACACCTTCCTTTGAAAAAAACAGTAAAGAGGAAATCTGCTACGGTAAAAAGAAACAGATTTCTGGTTACAAGTTTCCGTTAAAATGTCCGTTTTAGAGGCTTAAATATGGATTTCCAATATATTGCACATAAGAAAATGAAATAATGTGGGAACGATTTCATATTGCAAAAAATGCCGGAAAATCAAGGCTTTTCGGGAATATGAGTATTGAGAAAAGCTTCATATCTGACCCAAAACAGACATATAATTATTACAGGAATGCTGTTTACAGCCTGTAAACCGTCGGATATACGCTGCATATAAGGAGATGCAGGCTATCCAAAGTATATTTTGCAGTAAAAAAGGAAATATTGCAAGAGAAATAAATTGGTGTTTTCTAAATAAAACGTCACATATAATGGTATTTATGCATAAAAATAAACGCTTTATGCATAAATGTATACATATGCATAAAAAGAAAACAAGGGAATTATACTGCATAATAAGTGATGTTACGAGACGAGAAAGGGAACAAAAAACACCAGATTGACTGAAAAAATGAGGAATTAATACTTGTTTTTTCTGATTATATATTTGATCGTCCTGGCTTTCCTTGCACTTTGAGTGTGGCAATGTTAAAATCAAAAAAAGAGTGAAAAGGAATCGTAAAACAAAGATAGAAATTTTGAAGAGATGAAACGATTGTGCCATTGATCAATATGGATTTTGATGGTTTGAGGACTGCAATTATTGAGATGTTATCCGGCGTATCGGTAGAAGTGGACGTATCTTCTTTCCAAAATGATATGACCAGTTTTGTGAATAAAGATGATGTGTTCACGTATTTGATACACTTAGGTTATCTTGCAAACAAAGAAACATCAGTGCATGATAGAAAAAGTGTGCATTTGATGAGGAAGGACAAAAAATTGAAGATAAGAACAGCAACAATGGATGATCTGGAAATGATAGCCGCTGTGGAGGCAGAATGTTTCCCGGCGGCAGAGGCAGCAACCAAAGAAGAGTTTGCAAAAAGGCTGCAACATTATAGTGATCATTTCTGGCTTATGTTTGAGGGGGAGAAACTGATTGCTTTTGTGGATGGATTTGTTACGGATGAAGCAGATCTGACGGATGAAATGTATGAAAAAGCGGAGCTGCATAATGAGCATGGAGCATGGCAGATGATTTTCGGCGTAAATACAATCCCTGCCTGTCGCAGGCATGGATATGCGGGAGAACTGATCTGCAGAGCAATCCAGGATGCGAAGAAGCAGGGACGAAAAGGTCTTGTACTTACGTGTAAGGACAGGCTGGTTCCATATTATGCAAAATTTGGTTTTGTAAATGAAGGAGTCTCTGATTCCGCACATGGAAATGTAGTGTGGAATCAGATGAGACTGACTCTCTAAAAAATGCGATTTCCATTTCGATCAAAATGTGCCCGAAGAGCCTTTTCGGTAAAGAAAATCGGAAGGATCAGCGGAATCAACTGCAGGAAGGTGATGATCAGGCCCATATTGCCGACCGGATCATTGCCTTTTCCAATTACAAAAAGCATTGGAATGACAGAAGGTATGATCAGAATCCAGCCAAGGGTACGCCAGATTTTCCCAAAATAGTGATGGGCAAACTGCCAGGTATCTGCATTTTTCATAGACATGGAAGTGCGGTAGCCAAAAGCTGAATTGATTTCCTTTGGAGCACTTCTGGAAAAAAGTCCGCCAAAGCTGATCATCAGGAATGGAATCAGCAGAACCGTTACACACATAAAAATCCAAAATCCCATAAAAATCCTCCTTTCGAAAGTCGAAAAATCCCAAGCGTATCTTAGAGGGGAGAAAGGTGTAGTTAAGGATAATATAAGACTAAAATGGGAGAAAAGCAAGATGAAGTTGGGCATTAAGAAAACTTATATGTAAAATATGACGCCATGATGATTCGAAAACAATCTCCTGACACGCTGCGTTTCCTGTTCGGTTCGCTCGCCTGTTAGCCGCCCTTCGCCTAAACTCGCCTCTTCGAGGCTCAGACAGCGGCTCTTTGGGGCGGCAGCATCGCAAACCTCACGACGGAAGCCTTGCTACCGTCAGAGCGATTTGTTTTCGAATTCATCATGGCTGTATTATTTTACGCACCATGTTTTACAATGCAGTTCGTCTGCACATTGCCAAAAGCTCCTGGCCTGTCAGTGAGTGCTTAAGCGAAAAGCTTTCTCAAGCCAAAATACAGAACATTAAAAAGCAGAAGTAAAGTAACGAAAATTTGCCGCCGTCACTGTGCCTCTGCTTTTTTACTATCTTGATGCGGAACGTTTTGATTCTAAAAACTTTCTGCGTGCACCA
>ERZ791884.2510-NODE-2510-length-10097-cov-5.946226_pt1 | contig 10097 bp, 9 predicted proteins | sample MGYA00509941_ERZ791884 | MGnify/ENA primary metagenome ERZ791884 (study PRJEB30046, sample SAMN00792095) | human gut metagenome | study: EMG produced TPA metagenomics assembly of the A metagenome-wide association study of gut microbiota in type 2... | reverse complement strand
TCTGCTGGAACGCCGGTCTTTGGAAGTTTCCTCCCGAAAAACCGTCATCCACATAGAAGCAGGGGCTGGGGAAATGGTGATCTTCCGCGAACTTCTGTAAAATGGTTTTTTGATTCTGGATTGAGTTCGAATCGCCCTCTATCCCATCATCCTGGCTGAGACGGCAGTAAAGAGCGGTTTTCTTGATTTGGTTTGACTGATTCATACAGCCCTCCTTTTCTTTGTCAAACCGTTCAGAGCATTGCGACACCACAATACCCCGAACGGTCTGAAATGTCCAGCACTTTACGCGCACAGCTTTCCCTGCTGAAAGTCCAGTTCTGCCAGGGCTTTCAGCTTGTCCTCCACGGTTTCACTGCCATGCCGGGGAAACACGGAGATGACTTGAATCTCCCGCCCGCAGGCTGTCTGCATCCGCTCCACGGTGATATGATGATCGTCGATGGTGATATTGGCTTTTTGCTCCATAGGCTCTCCTTTTTCTATTGTTTACTGAGTTCGCCCACACGCCGCCTGTGGGGGCTTCTGCCGGAGGGGATGGGCAGGGACGCTGCCCGGTGCGGAAGAACGCCGCACAGGGCGGCACGGGGCGAACGGGCGGGTGTTTACTGCCCGTCCTTGTGGCTCAGATCATGATGGGCGTTTATGTGGTAGGCCTGTTCGAGAATGTGTTCCAGCAGGAAACGGATTCTGTCCGCCGCCTCCCGGTCCAGTTCCTTTGCGCGGGGATTCCGCAGAATCTGGCGGATATTGGAGTCGATCTTGTTGACTTCCTCGTGGAGCCGAAACCTGATCCGGCTAGGTCTTTCCACGATCTCGCTCTCTGCAATGAGCTTGCGGAAATAGGTGGTGACCGGCAGGCGGGTCAGTTCCCGATAGCGTTCCAGCCTTTGAAATTGTTCCTCTGTCATCCGGACAGAGATGCTTTTGCTGTTGTCCCGCAGTTTCCCTCTGGGAAGCGGCTTTTTGCGCTTACGGCGCATGGGTGAATCCCCCCTTCCTGACCTCGTATGCTGCCTGGGCAATGTCCTTCAGACAGTCGAGTGCTTGCTGGAGCCCCTCTGCCGTGCCATATCCGCTGTTGAAGGCACGAGCCACGGTGTTGATCTCCCGCCCCTTCTGATTGAGCAGGCAGAGAAAGTCCGACATGACGCCGTTCCGACTGATGATGGGACGATTGCCGGCGAGCTGCTCCATAAGCCATGCATTGGCAGACAGCCCTGCCGCCCTGCTTCGTTCCATGAGCCGGCTGTATTCTTTGGCACTCATGCGGACGCAGATCCGATGTGTCTGTTTGTTCATAAACCACCTCCAGACCGCTTCCGGCAATGTTGCCGAGAGCGGTTTTCTGTTTTTTCAGATACCCCCTCACTACCCCTCCCGAAAAAACAGCATGGTGAATAACAAAAAATCCAAAAATTTTGCAAAAAAATTGAAATCCAGGGTGTGCAATAGACACCCTCGCCGTCCAATCAAGGGTGTCTTATTGACACCCAAAGCGAAAAAATCGGCAGACAGCCCCTTATAAAGTCTGTCTGCCGATGGTAACATACCACAAATCGAAGAAGGAGGCTCGGAACATGATGTATGCTGTTTTATCATTGGGGCTGGCGCTGCTGGGCGGGATCGTCCGTCTGGCACAGGTGCTACGGTTGTCTGCGCCGCTGCTGTACGGTGCACTGGTAATCACGGTATTCCGCCCGTGGTATCTGGCCCATACCGCTCTGGCGGACGGCATTTTCCTTGTGCTGGTGGGTCTTGCGGCGCTGTCATGGGTGGTGACGCTGATTCGAGCGGTGCGGGAGATGATCTGGTAAAGTAAGGGTTGGCAAGATTGCCAACCCTTACTTTCAGACAACCTTGTCAAAAAGTCTGACCGGGTTCGGTGAATTCACCGAACCCGGTTTTCAGCGTCTACCGCTTTTGACAATGTTGTCTGAAGCGCTTTAGGGCAGTCCGCTGTGATCGGGTTCGGCCATATTGCCGAACCCGATTTTTACACTCACTTTCCGGCAATGCTGCCGAGAAGTTCCCGCCCGCGGGCGGCATGGGGGACTGGGGTTTACCCCAGCAAGCAGTATTTTGACATCAAAATACGATGCTTGCGTCAACGCCGCCACAGGCGGCGTTGGTATCTCAAAGGTGCCGATAATACTCCTTATGAGAAAATCGGCGATGAAGTGCGGTCGCTGGCGGATGAGGTACCGTTTGAAATCCCCGATTCGTGGGAGTGGGTGCGGCTCATTGATGTCTGTGAGTACATCCAGCGTGGAAAGTCACCGAAGTATTCTCCAATCAAAAAGTACCCCGTTGTCGCCCAAAAGTGCAATCAATGGAGCGGTTTTTCGATTGAAAAGGCACAGTTTATTGAGCCGAATTCTCTGTCCTCCTATGGGCCTGAGCGTCTTTTGCAGGACAACGACCTAATGTGGAACTCTACTGGCCTTGGCACACTTGGACGAATGGCTATTTACAAAACCGCAGCTAATCCGTATAAGCTGGCTGTTGCTGATAGCCATGTCACCGTTATACGCCCTCTGAAACAGTTTGTTCTCCCGGAATACTTGTACTACTACTTTGCCAATCCAAGCGTACAAAGCGTTATAGAAGATCAGGCAGACGGTACTACGAAGCAGAAGGAACTTGCCACAGCGACCATCAAAGCGTATCTAACACCAATTCCTCCCCTTGATGAGCAACGCCGTATTTTGGCGAAACTGTCGGAAGTCCTACCAGTAGTGAAGAACTATGGCGTAGTATACGATGAAACCACAGCAATGCAGGAAGCCTTCCCTGAGTCCCTCAAGAAGTCGATTTTACAAGAGGCAGTCCAGGGCAAGCTGGTACCGCAAGACCCATCCGACGAGCCTGCAGAGGCTCTGCTGGAGCGTATCCGGGCGGAGAAGCAGCGGCTCATCAAGGAAGGCAAAATCAAAAAGGACAAGCACGAATCTGTCATTTTCAGACGGGATAATTCTCATTATGAGAAGTTGGACGGTGTGGAGCGCTGTATCGACGATGAACCGCCCTTTGAAATACCCGAAAACTGGTGCTGGGTCCGGTTTGGAACAGCTCTCGTAAATAGAGATGCAGAACGCATTCCTCTGTCAGTTTCCCAGCGCGAAAAACTTGATAAAAAGTACGATTATTACGGGGCATCTGGGGTCATTGATAAGGTGGATCGGTATTTATTCGATAAACCTCTGCTCCTCGTCGGCGAAGATGGGGCAAATCTCCTCTTGCGAAGTAAGCCAATCGCTTTTATCGCTTCCGGTCAATACTGGGTAAATAATCATGCCCATGTCATTGACGCCGTTGCAGGCGTTGATTTACGCTATATAGCGCTCTTCATAAATGCAACAAACCTTGCTCCGTATGTTACCGGTACCGCTCAGCCAAAAATGAACCAGGAAAAGCTCAATTCCATTTTAGTGCCGCTACCGCCAACTAACGAGCAGCGTCGTATTGTATCTGCTTTTGAAGGAATTGCAGCAATTATCCAGCAATCCTAAAAAGAGCATACCTCGTGGTTATACGCACGGGGTATGCTCTTTCTTTACCAGTCTATGACTTCATCAACGATAGCTCGTTGTTCGGTCGAGGTTTTGCGGAGATAGATGCGGGTGGTTTCTATACTTTCATGTCCCATAAGGTCAGCAAGGAAAGCGATGTCGTTGCAGCGCTCCAAGAAGCTCTTTGCAAAGCGGTGACGGAAGGAGTGTGGGTATACTACCACAGGGTCAATGCCATACCGGACTGCCAGCTTTTTTAACTGCCCGGAGATACCTCTGGTAGTGATTCTGTCCCCGTATTTGTTCAAAAAAATGAAGCCGCTTTCTTGGTGCTTATCGTTCAGCCAAGAAAGGGCTTCATTTTGCAGAGCCTTGGGTATGTATATTCGTCGGAGCTTACCGCCCTTCGAGTACAAATCCAAATGCCCCAGCTTGATGTGTTCCACCTTGATCTGTATGAGCTCACTGACCCGTGCGCCGGTTGCGGCCAGAAAGCGTATGACAAAATACCAGAACAGCTCGTCATCCCGTTTGAGGCAGGTTTTGAAATACTCATAATCGGCCTCGCTGATGACATTTTCCAGAAAGGCTTTCTGCTGCACTCGCACAAACGGTATTTTCCAGCTTTCTTTGCCAATGCTCTCCAAGTAGCAGTTGATTGCCCTCAGACGCAGATTGACGGTCTTAGACTTGTAGTTCTCTATCAACCACACCTTATACGCCCGCAGGTTCTTTTTCGTGATACCGTCGTACTGCGAGCTGTATTGCCGAATGGCAAAAAGGTACGAGGATATCGTGTTTTCCGAGAGGTTTGTGCCCCTCAAGTGTCTTTCGAATTCTTCTATCATAGTGAAAGACCTCCTTTCACTATGATATTATACCGTGTTCCTTTTACAACCCTTTGACCAGCGGGAGCAGCTCTTCAATCCGCTGAACAATCCGTTTCTGTTCGCTAAGTGGAGGGAGTGGAAAGAGTGCATTTGCAACTTTATCGCTGTTCAAATTTTTTACCACAGCACCACTGACGCTATCACAGAACTGGTAGTACGCAAACGGCGAAGAAAGAATGTAATATAGGAAATCCACAGAGTAGCATTCAAATCTATTCGACAAAACGAGCCAACCGTCGTGGATACAACCGTCAGATTTGAGAATATAGGGGCGTCCGAAACTCATTGAGTTTGTGAGCAAAAAGTCACCGCTATGAACCATGCGACTTTTTGCAACCCCTTCCGGGCGGATTTTCTCCTTTGTTTTGTAAATGTACTTCCCGCCTTTGTCCGTATCACCGATTTTGATCCAGTTTATTCCGTCCGGCTCGGTCGTAAGATATTGCTGGATCGGACGTGGGGAACCTCCTCGTGCTATTTCCAAAACAGTACCGAGCCGTACCCACTCCCAAGAATCGGGTATTTCAAATAGGAGTTCATCGTCGATACAGCGCTCCACACCGTCCAACTTCTCATAATGAGAATTATCCCGTCTGAAAATGACAGATTCGTGCTTGTCCTTTTTGATTTTGCCTTCCTTGATGAGCCGCTGCTTCTCCGCCCGGATACGCTCCAGCAGAGCCTCTGCAGGCTCGTCGGATGGGTCTTGCGGTACCAGCTTGCCCTGGACTGCCTCTTGCAGGATGGACTTTTTTAGGGCTTCTGAGAAAGAATCCTGTAGTTTTTGGAGAGCTGTTGCCTTAATTGCGTAATTCTCAATGACCAGTTCAGCTTTTTGGATACAAGCTACAATTCTTTCTTGCTCGGCAAGCGGCGGGACGGGAAGCAGTATCGTTCCCAGCTTGTCTCCTGAGATGTGAACGATTATGTCGCCGGTTGCTAAAGCTACTTTGCGGGCGATTATATACGGCGAAGCCATAATGTATGAAAGAAAAAGCGGGTTCATGCCATGCCGAGTCCAAAAAGCAAGGTCGCCGCTTGCGGCAATTGGCTCTGTTCCTAAATACGCTACAGCTTTAGCTATATCCGGCTTATTCTCGCCGGTAAGAGTCATGAGCACATCGCCATACGAAAAATGCTTACATTTCTCGTAGAGATCAGGGGCAATAAATGAAACAGCTGAAGTGAACGATGTCTGATAGGTTGTATAGAGCTCACCGTAGCGGACGCACGGGAGACCCTGTTGAACTGTTTCGTTCCGCTTTATGCCGCTACCGCGCACAATCTCTCCCAAGGAGCGAATACGCACCCACTCCCATGAATCAGGAATCTCGAATGGCACTTCACCCGCCAGCGACCGTACCTCACCATCGATTTTCTCATAAGGAGTATTATCGGCACCTTTGAAGATAACGGAGGGGTTCTTTTCGCACTTGATTTTCTTCTCTTTGATGAGCCGCTCCTTCTCCGTACGGATGCGTTCCAGCAGAACGCTGGCGGGCTCGTCATTCGGGTCCTGCGGCACAAGCTTGCCTTGAACAGCCATCTGGAGAATTGAGTTTTTCAGTTGCTGCGCAGTCATTCGTCGCCCTCCTCCGTAATGTCGATGCCAAGGATGTCGGTGATCTGGGCAAGGATGCGGTCGATGTCAGCGTTCAAGCTGGCCCGCTTTTCCTGGTACTGCTGAATCAGTTCTTTTGGCGGCAGGATCTCCTCCTCTTCGTGAGGATAGCCGCAAAGGTCAATGTTATAGCTCCGTGCTTTCAGTTCCTCGACGGTGTACTTCTTCGCCTTGTCGAAGCCGTCGATAGTGATTTCCTCACGGTTGTCCCACCACTCAACAGTCGGGGCGAAGTGCTCCAGCTTCATGGGCTTCGTTTTGGAGAAGTTCTTGTATCCCTCCGGCATATCCAGACGATAGAACCAGGTCTCCGTCGTGGGATGCGTCCGGTCGAAGAAAAGGATGTTTGTTGTGATAGAGGTGTACGGCGCAAACACGCTGTGCGGCATACGGATGACCGTATGGAGATTGAACTCGGACAGCAGTTTTTCCTTGATCGCCATTTTTGCGTTATCCGTGCCGAACAGGAAGCCGTCCGGCAGAATAATGGCGCACCGGCCGTTCTGCTTCAGCCGATACATGATGACAGACATAAAGAGGTCTGCGGTTTCGCTGCTACGAAGGTCAGCCGGGAAATTCTGTTTCACGCCCTCTTTTTCGTTGCCGCCATAAGGAGGATTCATCAGAATGACATCGAAGCGGTCGCTCTCCTTGTACTCACGCACATTCTTTTCCAAACTGTTGCCGTGGATGATGCGAGGATTGTCGATGTCGTGGAGCAGCATATTTGTGGCGCACAGAAGGAATGGCAGCGCCTTCTTTTCGATACCGTAGATGGAGTTGCTGTAAACCGTTCTGTCCTCGACAGTCTGCACCTGGGCGTCCAGCACCTTCAGCGCAGAGGTAAGAAAGCCGCCTGTACCGCAGGCGAAGTCCGCAATGGACTCGCCGAGCTTCGGCTTGATCATCTGCACCATGAAGTCCGTGACCGCACGGGGCGTATAGAATTCACCGGAGTTACCGGCGCTCTGCAAACTGCGGAGAATCGTTTCGTAGATCTCGCCGAAGGCGTGACGGTCCTCGTACTCTTCAAAGTCGATCTCGTCAATGACATTGATAACCTGGCGGAGCAGGATGCCGTCCTTCATGTAGTTATTGTTGTCCTCGAAGGCGGTGCGGACGATGATCTGGCTCATGGGTGTATTCTCATCGATTGCGATGGCCTTGAGGGTCGGGAACAGCTTTCCGTTCACGAAGTCCAGAAGCGCATCGCCGGTGAGAGCCTTGCCATCCTTGTGGTCTACGGCCCAATTGCGCCAGCGCAGCTCCTCAGGGATGATGGAGGTGTAATTCTCGTCGTAAAACTCCCATATCTCTTCCTTGGCGTCATACACCTTCAGAAAGAGAATCCAAACCATCTGCTCGATACGCTGGGCATCGCCGTTGATGCCTGCGTCATTGCGCATGATGTCCTGCAGTCGTTTTACCAGGTTATTTAAACTCATAGCTTATATCTCCTTACGCAGCGTAGATTTCCTTCTGCAAATCACGGATGGCTTGAATGTATCCGTTTTTGCCGCCGAACAGCTTTGCAATCTTCATGGGGGTGCCGAATTTGCGGAACGGGTCATTGGACAGGATTTCGAGGTTCTCGATGTCCTGAATGCCCTCGTTCATGTATTTGTCCAACAGCGCACTCAGAACTTCCTGTGCCAAGCCGGAATACTTGTAGAGGTATCCACGCTTGCGGACATTGTTTGCCCGCTCTGCCTTCGTCAGCGGTGCCTTGTCGTAGGCAATGTGGCAGATTAGGTCAAAATCGTCGATGTCCTTATTGCCTGATGCCTCGCGCAGCGCCTCTAGCAGAACGCCACGCTCCTGAAGTTCATCAATAATTGCCTGTTTCTTCTCCTCGGAGTTCCAGGCACGGAGGAACGAATCCAGGGTGGCATACTCACCGAGAATGTTCTTCTTGGAGTAATCCGTCACGCTTTCCGTGATGAGCTTACCGTCCTTGTCGTAGTATTGGACTCGCTCGTTCAAAATCGTGACCTCGACACCACGCACCCGGTATTTATGCTTCTTTTCAGGCGGATCATCGGTGTCCCCGCAGGGACCGGGAGTCGGGGCGGGCGGCTTCGGCGGATCGATGGTCGGCTCTTCGCCGGGATCATCGTCATCATCAATGATAGAGATCGGGTCTCCATCGAATTCCGGGTCTGCGAAAAGTCGGCAGGCGTTGCGGAAATCCATAATGGTGAAATACTCTTTGCCATAATCGGGCTTGAGTCGTGTACCACGACCGATGATCTGTTTGAACTCGGTCATGGAGTTTATGTTGTTGTCCAAAACGATGAGCCGGCATGTTTTGCAGTCCACGCCAGTTGTCATCAGTTTGGAAGTCGTAACGATCACGGGATATTTGCTATCCTCTGCGATGAAGTAGTCGAGCTGCGCCTTGCCCTCGGCGTTGTCGCCGGTAATGCGCATGACATACTTGGCGTTCTCCGCCACAAGGTCGCTGTTCTCATTCACGAGCGCCTGCCGCATACGCTCTGCATGGTCTATATCCACACAGAATACGATGGTCTTGGCAAAGCGGTCGTTCTCCTTCAAAAAGCGAGTAATACGTTTTGCAACGGCATTGGTACGCTCATCAATGATGAGGTTCTTGTCGTAGTCCTTGGTATTGTACTCACGGTCATCAATCTCATAGCCGTAGATATCCCGCTGTCCCGCTGTGGGACGCCAGCCTTCCAGATCTTTGTCCAGACCGACACGGAGAACTTTGTACGGCGCAAGGAAACCGTCGTCGATACCTTGCTTCAGACTGTATGTATAGATGGGTTCGCCGAAGTAAGAGATATTGGATACCTCTTTCGTTTCCTTCGGCGTAGCCGTCATGCCGATCTGGGTGGCGCTGTGGAAGTATTCGAGTATTCTGCGCCAGCGGGAATCCTCCTTGGCACTGCCACGGTGACACTCATCGATGACAATAAGGTCGAAGAAATCCGGCTGGAATGCACGGAACGGCTCTTCATTCTCATCACCGGCCAACTGCTGATAAAGGGACAGATACAACTCATAGGAGCTGTCCAGCTTTTTGCCCTCGATTTTCGTCATGACCTTTGCAAAAGGCTTGAAGTCCTGTTGCATGGTCTGGTCGACAAGAATGTTGCGGTCAGCAAGGAACAGGATCTTTTTCTTTCGGCCGGATTTCCAAAGGCGATGAATAATCTGGAACGCAGTATAAGTCTTGCCAGTGCCGGTCGCCATAACGAGGAGAATGCGGTCTTGCCCACGGGCAACCGCATCAACGGTGCGGTTGATGGCGATGCGCTGATAGTAGCGAGGGGTCTTATCACCCAGCTGGAAATAGTACGGCTCGGTAATAAGTTGTTCCTGCTCCGGCGTGAAATGCTCGTCGCCGATGTGCCGCTGCCAGAGATCATGCGGCGAGGGAAACTGCTCCAACATCAATTCACGCTCTTTGCCGGATTTCATATCGTGTTCCAAGAAACCGTCGCCATTTGAGCTGTACACAAACGGGATGTCCAGCACCTCGGCATATTCGATGGCCTGTTGCATTCCGGCTCCGACACTGTGTCTGTTATCCTTTGCCTCGACGATAGCCAAAGGAATATTGGGCTTGTAGTAAAGCAGATAGTCTGTGCGCTTTCTCTTTCCCCTGGCTGTGACATTTCCGCGGACGATGACACGACCGTCCGTGAAGTTGTACTCCATTTTAATTTGCTTAAGTTTATCCCAGCCTGCGCTCTCAATCGCTGGAGTAATATACTGTAACTTGATATCTTCCTCAGTCATCTCGTGTTTCGTCATAAGTTCGCTCACAGTGCCCCTCCTTTCAACTTCCGATAAGGTGCAATTATGAGAAGTTCCTTTTATACACATAGATTGTACCAGAATGCAGCCTCGTTTTCAACGAAAAGCCACTGACCCTGAATAATTCAGAGTCAGTGGCCTTTTCAATGCTACTTGAACGGTAATTTGAAATGTTGTCCTTATGCGTAGGTAACTTTCGCGTTCCTCTTTTTTTAGAACCTTTATTCGGCCTTGGGCGCTTCGGCGGCTGTCGCGGCTTCCGCAGCCTTGGCTTCGGCGGCTGCCTTGGCG
>ERZ791884.2490-NODE-2490-length-10213-cov-2.617641_pt1 | contig 10213 bp, 9 predicted proteins | sample MGYA00509941_ERZ791884 | MGnify/ENA primary metagenome ERZ791884 (study PRJEB30046, sample SAMN00792095) | human gut metagenome | study: EMG produced TPA metagenomics assembly of the A metagenome-wide association study of gut microbiota in type 2... | reverse complement strand
TTCCCGGAGAAATCAGCGGCGGTATGCAGAAACGCGTAGCCATTGCCCGTGCCAGAATGACCCGCAGCGACTCCCGCATCTGCTCCAGATCACTGATTCGATCCGCATCAATCGCAATCACTGCGCCGCGGCGTCTGTCCACCTTGACGAAGCCCTCCTGTTTGAGCACGGTATATGCCTTATTCACTGTATGCATGTTAATCCCAATGGATTCTGCAAGCTGCCGCACGCTCGGGAGGGACTCTCCCTCCTTGAGCCTGTTTGTCGCAATCCCGACAATGATCTGATTGCGCAGCTGTATATATAACGCTTCTTCGCTGTTAAAATCGACTTCCAGAATCATGCTGATCTCCCATCCATTTTCTCTTTAAAGTGTTCTAGAAACACTATAACAAGAATCCTGAAAATAGTCAACAATAGCATGCACGCGCTGCGAGCATGCTATTGTCATGAATAAAACAAAACACCCGGCACTGCTGTTTCCTGTGCTCCCGCCAGACAGCGGGCAGTTTGCAGCAAAAGCCGGATGTTTTTTATGGATTCACGGCAATAGAATGTTCGCAGAACGTACTTCTATTGTTTTCTGAATGCTTGTTTTTTGGAAGATTTATTTCAGGTCAAGGAATTCAAACTCAAGATCGTCATCATCCAGGAAATTCCTGGACTGCCAGTCTTTGGATTTGCCCTTTTTGCGGCGCGGACGTTCTTCTTCCTCTTCCTCGTCCTCATCCTCGTCATCCTCGTCTTCATATTCGTCGACTCTGGGGCGACGGACAGGCTTCTTTACCGGAGCCTTCTTTGCCGGACGGCGGCGCGGACGCTCTTCTTCCTCGTCCTCATCCTCGTCATCGTCCTCGTCGTCATCGTCATCCTCTTCTACATAACGGGCAGGCTTTTTGCGGCCGAAGCGGCGCGGACGTTCTTCTTCCTCGTCCTCATCCTCATCTTCGTCTTCGTCATCTTCGTCGTCCTCTTCGTCATCATCATAATCGTCATAGTCTTCATACGTGCTTCTGACTTTGATGATCAGGATTGTTACAACGATAATCAGAACTACGATTACAAACGCCATCAGAATAACGACAAAGCGCATGCTCTTTGCGGTCTGGTCAATGGTTGCCTGATTGTTCTTGTTAGTCTCCTCTGCATTCAGCAGGTCACTGACCTGATATCTGGTTCCCATAGTATTATCATGCAGATACCATGCACTGCTGCCGCTTCCGTCATCCTCAAAGGCGACGGAATAATCTGCAGAGTTGTCTACGATCGGCTCTTCCTCCGGTTCTTCCGTCTCCTGACTTTCGTCAACAGTCGGCTCTACTGTCGCCTCCGACACATGTGCCTCTACCAGATCAGAACGGATATATCCGCTTACATTATCAAATGTTACTGCATACCAGGTCTTGCCGTCGCTGCCCTGTGTCTCACCGGTAACGGTCAGCTCCTGTCCGCTGGTTGCCTTGCCTGCAAGGCTTGCGCTGGTGGAAGCTTCGCTTCTGATATTCACGCTGGAAGAGGTTACGGTTGCGCTGGTAACGGTTCCTGCAGCAGCTGTCCCTGCGGCGTTATCCTCTGCGGCGTTATCCTCTGCGGCTGCATCAGCATTTCCGTCCTCTGCAGCATTGGTGTCGGTTGTTGTGGTCGTTGTCGTTCCGCTCGGGGAAGAGGTCAGCGGCACAGCGCCGACTTCCATTGTGGATGTAAATAAAAATACCGCAGCAAGTGCACATCCCAGCACAGTGCTGAACTTGGTCGTCCATTTCATCATTCTAATTTACGTACCTTTCTGATTCCGATCCGCAAAGGTCTCTGCGGTTCTTTTCTCTTTTCCAAACTCCTCAGCCAGGCTTCCGATTTCGCCTGTCGCCAGTGCTCTATCGGTATATTATGCTTCGTCGATCGCTTTACCGATATCGTGTCTCATATATTTGTTGGCAAAATTGACCCATTCGGTCGCTGCATACGCTTTTGCGCGCGCTTCCTTTAAGGTAGGCGCCTTCGCCGTGATACCCAGCACACGTCCACCGTTGGTCAGGATCGTCTTTCCGTCTTCTGCAAACCTGGTTCCTGCATGGAAACAGAACACATCGTCTTTTCCGTCAAAGGCTTCCAGGCCGGAAATCGGAAGTCCCTTGTCGTATTTTAACGGATAACCGTCCGATGCCAGCACAACACAAACTGTCGCATTGTCTTCAAACTCCAACTTGAGCTGATCGAGCGTACCGTCGATACATGCCTCGCAAACGTCCAGAATGTCGTTTTTCATACGCGGCAGCACAACCTGCGCTTCCGGATCACCGAAGCGGACATTATATTCCAGCACTTTCGGGCCGTCAGGTGTCAGCATCAGGCCGAAGAAAATTACACCCTGAAAGGTGCGTCCTTCCGCAGACATTGCATCGACGGTAGCCTGATAGATATATTTTTTACAGAACGCATCAACCTCTTTTGTATAGAACGGAGACGGAGAAAAATTGCCCATGCCGCCAGTGTTCAAGCCCTGATCGCCGTCCTTTGCGCGCTTGTGATCCTGGGCGGAAGACATGATCTGGATGGTCTTGCCATCTGTAAAGGACAGCACGGAAACCTCGCGTCCGGTCATGAACTCTTCGATGACCATCTTGTTGCCGGCTGTGCCGAATTTCTTATCTGTCATAATCGTGCATACGCCGTCTTCCGCTTCTTCCAACGTGCTGCAGATTAAAACACCTTTTCCAAGTGCAAGGCCATCCGCCTTTAAAACGATCGGGAATTTCGCTTTGGTATGCAGATATTCCAGCGCATCCTCTGCCTTGTCGAACACTTCATAGGCAGCCGTCGGAATGTTGTATTTTTTCATCAGTTCCTTGGAAAATGCCTTGCTGCCTTCCAGAATCGCCGCATTTTTGCGAGGACCGAATGCACGGATCCCGGCTGCCTCCAGCTGGTCTACCAGGCCCCCGACAAGCGGATCATCCATGCCGACGATAACGAGGTCGATCTCTTTTTCCTTTGCGAACTCGGTCAGACGGTCAAATTCCATCGCGCCGATCGGAACGCACTCTGCCAGCTGCGCAATTCCGGCGTTGCCGGGCGCACAGTAAATCTTCTCTGCTTTCGGGCTCTTTGCCACACTTGCAGCGATCGCATGCTCTCTGCCGCCGCTTCCCACAATCAGAATTTTCATATGAACCTCCATATTTTCAGGCGCTTTCGCTGTTATGCGATGCAATTTTGCATCACGATGCGATAATCGTCTTTCCATCCACAACGGTTACTCTGCCCTGGGCAATCAGATCGATGGCCTGGGGCAAAATTTTCCATTCCGCTTCCTCCATGACCCGCTGCTGCAGACTCTTGGGTGTATCGCCCTGCTGCACTTCAACCGCCTTCTGTAAGATAATCGGACCGGTATCCATTCCGCTGTCCACAAAATGCACCGTCGCGCCGGTCACTTTTGCACCGCGCGCAAGCACACCCTCATGGACATGCAGACCGTAAAAGCCAACGCCGCAAAACGCAGGGATCAGCGACGGATGGATATTGATAATCTGGTTTGGGAACGCTTCGATCATCTCTGCCGGAACAGCGACTAAAAATCCTGCCAGCACGATCAGATCCGGCGCAATTTCCTTTACCTTTTCGGTCAGGGCATGATTGAATGCCTCTCTGCTCTCGAAAGATTTCGGAGAAAGACAGATTGCTTCCACATTATGCTGCCGCGCACGTTCCAGCGCATATGCGCCCGGGTTGTTGCTGATCACCGCTGCGATTTCGGCATTGCGGATTTTTCCCGCGTCAATCGCATCAAAAATCGCCTGCAGGTTCGTGCCTCCGCCGGAGACACAGACCAGAAGCCTTAACATAAGGTCACTCCCTTTTCGCCTGCTTCGATGGTGCCTACCACATAAGGGGTATCGCCTGCAGCTTTCATTGCTTCCATCGTCTTATCCACATCGGCGGGATCTACTGCGACGATCATACCCAGGCCCATGTTATAGGTGTTATACATCATATGCTCTTCGATATTGCCCTTTTTCGCCATCAGGGTAAAAATCGGAGGAATGGGATAGCTGTTTTTGTTGATCACCGCATGGGTGCCTTCTTTTAACATACGGGGCACGTTTTCATAAAAGCCGCCGCCGGTGATATGGCTGCATGCCTTTACGGTTACGCCGGCTTCTTTGACTGCCTTTAACGCCTTAACATAGATGCGTGTCGGAGCCAGCAGGGTCTCGCCCAGGGTTGCGCCCAGCTCATCATAATAGGTATTTAAGCTTTCAACGGTCATGTCGAATACCTTACGAACCAGAGAGAAGCCGTTGGAATGCACGCCGGAGCTTGCCATGCCGATCAGCACGTCACCGGGCTTTAAGTTTTCGCCGGTAATCAGGTCTTTTTCATCCACTACGCCGACTGCAAAACCAGCCAGATCGTACTCATCCTCCGGCATCAGTCCGGGATGCTCTGCTGTCTCGCCGCCGATCAGGGCAGCTTCCGACTGTACACAGCCTGCGGATACACCTTTTACGATCTCTGCGATCTTCTCGGGAATATTTTTGCCGCATGCGATATAGTCCAGGAAAAAGAGCGGTTCGCCGCCTGCGCACGCAATATCGTTTACACACATGGCAACGCAGTCGATACCGATGGTATCATGCTTGTCCATAAGAAAGGCGAGCTTGATCTTGGTTCCGACACCATCTGTACCGGATACCAGGGTAGGCTTTTCCATATCCTTGATCTTTTCCAGGGAAAATGCACCGGAAAAACCGCCCAGTCCGCCAAGTACTTCCGGGCGCATTGTCGTCTTTACATACTGTTTCATCAGTTCCACCGATTTGTATCCGGCTTCAATATCCACTCCAGAACTCTTGTAATCCATCTGATCCTCCATACCGTGCCTGTGCACCTGTTTATTTTGTGTAGTTGTGATAGCCGCATTCCTGCAGCTTTGCATCCTTTTTCAGTACGCCGTCTTTCATCTCTGCGCTGTAAGCCTTGAGCTTTGCAAGAAGCTCCGGATCGGAAACCGCTAAAATCTTCGCCGCCAGAATACCTGCGTTTGCACCGCCGTTGATCGCAACGGTCGCCACCGGGATACCGGAGGGCATCTGAACGATGGAATACAGGGAATCCCTGCCTCCCAGAGACGTCGTGTGCATCGGGATACCGATCACCGGCATCGGAAACAATGCAGCGCACATACCCGGCAGATGAGCTGCCATACCGGCGCCGGCGATAATCACCTTTACGCCCCGCTCCTCCGCGGTCTGTGCATATTCAAAAAAAGTATCGGGCATCCGATGTGCGGAAATAATCCGCATTTCATAGGAAATACCGAATTTGTCCAAAATCTCAGCTGCTTTTGCCATTACAGGCATATCGGAATCACTGCCCATTACAATACTGACCTGTGCCATGTGCTTTTATCCTCCTGTCAAAATATGTCGCAACTTATCAATCTACAGTGTACTAAACTTTTTTAGCAGATGCAACCCATTTTTATATTACAGTTCACTCGCAGCTTTCTGTGCACAGATTCCATGCTCGCATGAGAATCTGTGCACGGGAAGCTGCGAAGGGAGCGCCACTCTATGAGCAAAAAGGAGCTGCAAAGCAGCGGAAAGCATCGAAGATGCGATTTTGCGAATGGCGCGGGTGAACTGTAACGCTGCTTTCTGTGCACAGCGCGGGTGAACTGTAAGATGTTTATCCCTGATACAGCGGCAAATTTAATTCTTCCGTGCCGTCCAGTACGAAAAATCCGTCCTTGATCAGGCCAATCCTGGTGCCGTCTGCACATACTGCTGTTACCTCTGCCAGCTCTGCGTACGGGATCGTAATATCTGTGTGGCAGTTAAAATATGCCTTTTCCGGATCGGTATGACGAAGCGCGGACACCTCGTTGTCCCGCGCGATGATCGCCTTGCCATCCGGATTATAGGTCATGCGGTCTTCTTCATAGCTGTAGCAGGTATCACCCACTGCGAAGTGGGGGCCGGTCTTTTCTGCAATCAACACCGGAAGCTTGTCATTGATTTCATAACGGCGCGCCACCATATAAGCAGTCGTGTTCGTACCAATAGCAAATTCACCGATCGGCAGCGTATCATGATGATACAGCACACCATCCTGCAGCAGCTTTTCGTTTTCCGCTTCCTTTTCGAAGTTACGGCAGGTGTATTTGGTAATCATGCCATCCCTAAACTGCAGCTCCAGATCGTTATACTGCATACCGCGCAAAAACGTCTGCGGTACATGTAAAACGCCTTCTGTTCCGGTCAGCTTCGGAGAGGTGAACACTTCCCCAACCGGAATGTTGACGTCCGCCACGCAGTTTTCGAAATTCGTTTCCTGCGCAGGGTTGTTGAGCGTATGGAGCATGACCTTCATATCCGTGTGGTTGTCGCCGCGTCCCTTGATCTCCACCCACGCTGCCTTATCCAGCGCATCGATCAGGTGCTGCTGAATCGTCTCGTAGGTCTTGTAATCCAACGTATTGATCTTTAACACTTCGTCGAAAATCTCCGGGAAATGCTCGCCGATGCCCGGAACCGGGAACGCGATACAGGTAAAGCTTCTTTCCTCCGGGTCGATATATTCGTTCGTCATCGCACCCGCCTGGCTCTGATATTCAACATACAGCTTCTGCTGTTCGGCCGATAAGGTGAGCAGATGCTCCTTGCTCGCAGGCTCGAAGGGCTCTTCGCCGAATGCTTCGATGACAGCGGGACCTGCATGGACAACCGCCATATCTTTGTACTCTTCCCACGCATTTTTGCGGCATTCCAGCATCCTGTGGACATATTTTTTGTCCAGGTACAGCGCCTTGTCGTTTTCGTGGTCATAATCGAACTGCCGGTTCACTGCGCCGCCGAAAAATCCGAGCCGGAACACTCTGCGTCCCTCTGCAAAGCTCGCAGGTGTGCGGGCAATGACAGGCTCCAAGCCCATTTTTCTGAAGTTTTCAATTGCAGCTTTTACAACACGCTCAAAGCCCAGAGGATAACGGATCTGGACGGATTTCTTTTTGTCCAGAGGTTTCTTTGCCAGCTCAAAGCCCTTGCGAAAGCCCTCCGTGTAGGTGTCTGCGATTTTCTGAATTTTTTCTTCCGGCAGACCATTCAAATGCTCTGCCAGCTTCCACTGGTCATCCGCGATATATTCCCCGAACCGGAACAGGTAACGGATATCAGACAGGTCTGCGTTTTCGATGATGTCCAGCGCAAATCTCTGTCCCCAGTCCACGGTATGGCGGATCGCATGCTCTGCAGTCAGCTCCGCATAGTCGCTTGCAAACCAGTAGAAAATATCCCGGATCCGGGAATATTCCGGTGCTTCTTTTGTCTCCTCGAAGCTTTCTGCAAACGCACAGTAAATTTCGACAAACAGCTCCAGGCGGATCGTGATGCCTTCCAGATCCTGTTCATAAATAAACGCAGGCAGGCTGCGCAGCTCCGCCGCAACTGCAGAAAGCAGCTGTCCAAAGGTTTCGCCAAGCTGTGCATACGCCCAGTCGGGGTTTGCATAGCTCGTCTCATAATTGCGTCCCATCAGGTCGATGAAGCAGCTTTCGTTGTGCCGTTCCAGCTCTTGCAGAGAGGCCTCCCGCATCGCCCCGGACGCTATCCATTTGTATTCTTCGAGCAGTACGCCCAGATAGTCCGCATTTTCTGCAAAATAGCGTTGAAACTGCTCCGGCATCCGTTTTTCTTTTTCGATTTCCAAAATACGCTGTGAGGCAAGCTCAAACCGTTCTTCCATTACTGTCATAATCCATACACTCCTACTGCCACAATCCCCCCGATCCCCAACAGGGTCAGGGCGTTCAACACAATGCCAATCCAGGCGAACAGATAAAATTTATCCTCTTCCAGCTTCGCCATAATTCCAATTACCAGACCTGCCACAGAAAAAATCAGGCACAGCAGTGTCACCACGCCGTAGCGCACATATGCCGTCCCATGATTCTGCCAGGTAAAATAGACGGTCAGGAAAACAGAAATCAGGGACATTGCCCCCAGCATTGCTGACAATATCCCCTTTTTGGATTCCCTCTTATCGGTAAAAATGTAATGCCTGTGCACGCCGGTCTCCTTTCCGAAAAGCTTCGCTTACGCAGTTCCCTATCTGTAACCGGGAACTGCGTAAAAATTCCATTTCCTGCATTCTCAGAAAATCAGTTTGCCCCGGTGCGCCAGCTGTCTTGCGCCGTTTACGATCAGCAGCACGCCGCTTGCAATCCCGGAAACCAGTACAACCGCGCCGACCGCGATGTTCAAAGCGCCGCTGCCGCCCAAAAGCTTATAGGTCTTTTCTTCCATATTGGTTGAACCTCCTTATTTTGCACCGTACTGCGCGTAATAAGCGTCGATCGCAGTCTTTAAGGTATCATCAATATAAACCTGTCCCTTGTAGGGCTTGTTATACAGATATTCTGTCACTTCTGCCATGCTGACGATGGCATTGGCGTCAAAACCATACTTCTCTTTGATCTCTTCCAGCGCGCTCTTCTCAGAAGAAAGCCCGCGCTCCATGCGGTTTAAGGAAACCATAAGTCCAACAATCTCCACATCTGCCTGTGCTTTTAAGATCGGGAAGGTTTCTTCGATGGACTTGCCGGAGGTCGTTACATCCTCAATAATAACAACGCGGTCGCCGTCCTTTAACTTGCTGCCCAGTAAAATACCGGTGTCGCCATGATCCTTTACTTCCTTACGATTGGAACAGTAACGGATATCCTTGCCGTAAAGCTCGCTGATGGCCATCGTCGTCGCAACGGTCAGCGGAATGCCTTTGTATGCGGGTCCGAACAGCACGTCAAAATCCAGTCCGTAGTTGTCATGAATCGCCTTTGCATAATATTCGCCCAGTCTGCGCAGCTGTGTGCCGGTCACATAAGCGCCCGCATTCATGAAAAACGGGGACTTACGTCCGCTCTTCAACGTAAAATCGCCAAACTTTAAGACATTGCTGTCCACCATAAATTCGATAAATTCCTGTTTATACTGTTCCATTTCGTGTATTCTCCTTCGTTGCAGTGCATTGAAAATGCCTGTGCTTTGTTATGAATGCAGCGTGATCGCCTGCAGGTACAAAAAGATAATGTTAGTATAGCATTGCAAGACAGGTTTTTCAACCGTTAACTAACAGCACTGCGCTAAAGGGTGAGAGGTCTAATACACAGCCGTTCTCATATACCGGCTCTTCCCGTTTTTTGCTGCCGCCAAAGCACTCCCAATCGCTGTTAAGCAACTCGCGATAGCTGCCGTCTTTCTGCAGCGGTACGGCATAGCCGTTTTGCGGCTGAGCGGAAAAATTGAATACGCCGATCACGGTCTGGTTGCCCGCCATTCTCTGCATCGCGTAGATCACGCGCCCCTCCTGATGGCAGTCCAGCCAGGTAAAACCGTCGCGGTTAAAGTCCTTTTCCCAGAGCGCCGGATGATCGAGATAAAGGTGATTCAGTTCCTTCATATAATGATAGAACGCTTCGTGAATCGGAAAATCCAGCAGGTTCCAGTCCTGCTCCCGCTTTTCATCCCATTCCCGGAACTGCCCGATTTCATTGCCCATGAAATTCAGCTTTTTACCCGGATGCAGCATCATATAGGCGTACATGGCGCGTGCCTGTGGGAATTTCCGTTCGTAATCGCCGTTCATCTTCTGCAGAATCGTCGCCTTTCCATGCACTACCTCATCGTGGGAAAGCGGCAGCAGATAATGCTCGTTATACGCATACATCATTGAAAAGGTCAGCTTGTGGTACGCATCCGTGCGCGCCGACGGATCGAGCTGAAAATATTCCAGCGTGTCGTGCATCCAGCCCATGTTCCATTTTAAATCGAATCCAAGTCCGCCCTGATCAGTGGGCGCCGTTACGCCGGGGAAATTCGTAGAATCCTCCGCCGCCAGGATACAGTTCGGAACGCGCTCTTTCAACCCTTTATTCATAAAACGGATAAAGTCAACTGCATTACCGTTTACGCCGCGCCGTTCATCCCCCTGCCAGTAAATGATCCGGCTGATGGCATCCATCCGGATACCGTCAAAATGAAACTCCTTCATCCAGTAATACGCCGCAGACTGTAAAAAGCAGCGCACCTCCCCACGGGAATGCATAAAATTACAGCTTCCCCATTCACTCACTCCAACATCCCTGCTCGGATATTCGTACAGCTCTCCGCCATCGTAACGTTTCAAACCGTAATCGTCTGTGGCAAAGTGTACC
>ERZ791884.2488-NODE-2488-length-10222-cov-3.209993_pt1 | contig 10222 bp, 11 predicted proteins | sample MGYA00509941_ERZ791884 | MGnify/ENA primary metagenome ERZ791884 (study PRJEB30046, sample SAMN00792095) | human gut metagenome | study: EMG produced TPA metagenomics assembly of the A metagenome-wide association study of gut microbiota in type 2... | reverse complement strand
CATATTATTTGTAAATTCCTTTTTTTATTGTATCTACTCTAAGGGGTTCATTTCATACTTACTTTGTTCCTTTATTTTTTTTATTCTTTCATCTATAAGTGCTAAATTTTGTTCATATTTACTAGTTAATTTAGGCTTATAATATATTTTATTTATTAAATTATCTGGCATGTATTGTTGAACTACGAAACTACCTTTATAATCATGAGGATATTTATAAATAGTAGAATCTATTCTAATTGTTTCTGGGATAGGGTAGTTATTACCACTTTCAATATCTTTAATTGCATCATGGAGTGCACTATATGCACTATTTGATTTAGGAGATAGTGCCATTTCTGTAATTGTAACAGATAAAGGAATCATTGCTTCTGGCATGCCAACTCTTTCACAAGCATTAATACATGCATCAACTTTAGGACCCATTGATGGATTAGCGAGTCCAATATCTTCATAAGCAATAACTGTCATTCTTCTATAAATACTATCTAAATCTTCAATTACAAGAAGTCTTGCAAGATAATGTAATGCTGCATTTACATCTGAACCTCTAATTGATTTTTGAAATGCACTAAGTAAGTCATAATGACCTGTTTCATCTTTATCAGCAAATAATGCAGGTTTATTATTTATCTTAGTTACAACATCCATAGTTATATTTTTATCACTTGTAGAGTAATAACATATTTCAAGTAAATTATAGGCACTTCTAAGGTCTCCGGATGATAATTTTGCAATGTATTCTATAACATTTTTTTTAATTTTTATACCTTTTAAATCTTCACATTTAATAGCTTTATTAAGCCCTTCAATAACTTCATCTAAAGTAAGAGGTTTAAGTTCAAATATTTGGCATCTACTTCTAATTGCAGGATTAATTTTATGATATGGATTAGATGTAGTAAGACCAATTAAAGTAATAAGACCAGATTCTAGATGCGGAAGTAGTATATCTTGTTTATCTTTATTAAGTCTATGTATTTCATCCATTATAAGTACAATACCATCATACATTTTTGCTTCTTCTATTACAACTTCAATATCTTTTTTATTATTAACAGTTGCATTAAGTACTCTATATTTTTCATTTATAGATCCTGCGATAGCACATGCGATAGATGTTTTACCAATTCCAGGATTACCATATAAAATCATAGAAAATATTCTTTTATTATTTATAAAGTTTCTTATAGGAGCATTTTCTCCAACTAAATGTTTTTGACCGATAACATCATCTATTGTTTTTGGTCTTAATTTAAGTGCAAGTGGTGTATTCATATTTATCAGTCCTTTCATATATAATTATACAATAATTTATCAATTATTCATATAATTTATTATGGATAAAGGCAAATTAGATAAATTAAAAGATATTAAAATAGAAAATTTTGTTTGGGCAATTTATATAATAATTATTATTCTTAGTTATTACGCAAATAGCATTGAAAAGAAGTTCCTTTTATATGATGATGAAAAAAGTAAAAAAGAGTATCAAGGATTAATGATTTTTATATTTTTAATATTACTTATTGTATATTATTATTTTGCTTATGATGGATATAATAAAATAAAAGAATTAAATGATAGTGATTCAAATAAAAAGAAAGTATTATCGTATGCTACGTTCATAGGTTCATTTTTAATTTTAATTAGTGGAATTATATTTTTATATATTTTGATTGTTGATGATGAAATAGAAGCTGAAATAGCATTTAATTAATTTTTAATAATGTAAATAATTGTACATTACTTATTGTTTTTCTATACATTAATTGACAATAAAAATTTAAATTGTTATATTAAAAATAATAAAGGAGATAAGTATATGAATCAAAATAGAGAATATAGTGGAGAAATTGAAAGAAATATAGAAGAAGAGTATGAAAAACAAATAAATGAAATAGATAACAGATTGAATATTGAAAGAAAGATAAAAGAAAAGAATGATAAAAGAAGAAAAAAAGTTGCTATTCAAAAAAGTGTTATAATTGCTGGATTAGTTGTTTTAACATCATTAGGTGCTAAAAAAACATATGAAATTAATAAAGGAGAAAATATTATTGTTGATAATTTTCGCAGTAATGTAACGTCAAATATTGGATGCATTGATTATAATAATGGATTTCATTTTAATATAGGAGATCAAAATGTTTCATATGATTATGCAATTGATTATATAAGATCACAAGCTGATTCAAAAGGATATGATGATGTACAAACATATATTGCATTAAAGAAAATGTATAGTAAAGAAGTTGCCAAAGACGTTGTTGGTAAAACTATCGATGGTGATGATATAATTAAAGAAGCATATAAAACATATAAATCAGATACAGTTGAAAAAGAAGAAGGTGCTAGTTATGGAAAATAAAGAATTAGAAGCAGTTACATTTAGTAATATTGATTATGCAATATTAGATGAAATAGAAGATTTTATGTATACAGTGAATGTTAATGATACAAATGATATTAAGATATTTAGAACAAAAATAGAAGATGATAATGAAGTATTAGAAGAATTAACTGAAGAAGAACAAAGTGTTGCATTAGTAAAATTTTATGAAAAACATAAAGATTTAATAAAAACAAATGAATAATTAAAAATTAAAGCTAGATTTTATTTCTAACTTTTTTTAAATTTTATAATCTAAACAAAAATTACATTTAATTAAATATTGATTTTTATCTATTTATATAGTATTATATTGACTATGTTTATGGAGGAAAAATGGAAAACATTAATAAAAAGTTTATAAAATATATTAATTTATTATTAAAAAAGCAAAAGATTACACAAGATGAACTTTCCAAAAAAGTTGGATGTACTTATGTATCAATGAGTAGATATTTAAATGGATAAAGACAAATACCAGTAAATATATTATTTGAAATAAAAAAAGAGCTTAATATTTCAGATGATGTTTTTATGACATTTTTTAGCGATTATTCTATAAAAGAGTATAGCGATAATTTAAAAGAAAAAATAGAATCTTTAACAGAAGATAATAAAATAAAAATAATAGACTATATTGATTATTTATTATATAGTCAAAATAGAGAAAAGAAAAAAATATATAAAAAAGAAGATTAGATTTAAAGTCTAATTTTTTTATTTTTACATAATTTTAAAAAAATATGAAAAATATTTCATATGAATATTGCTTCATATGAAAAAGTATGATATTATGTATATGAAATTTATTTCATATAAGGAGGAGTTATGAATAATTTTATAGAATTTAAAAATGTAACAAAAGGTTACAAAATAGGTGATAAAACTTATAATGCACTTGATAATGTAAGTTTTTCATTACCAAAGGGGGAATTTGTTTGTATACTTGGTCCATCAGGAGCAGGTAAGTCAACACTTTTAAACTTACTTGGTGGAATGGATACTGTAACAAGTGGTGATATAATAATTGATAAAGAAAATATATCTAAAAAAAGTGATAAAGAACTAACTAGTTATAGAGCAGAAAATGTAGGATTTATATTCCAATTTTATAATATACTTCCAACATTAACAGTTTTAGAAAATGTTGAAATAGTAAAAGATATTGTAAAAAAGCCTAAATCAGCTAAAAAGATACTAAAAGAAGTAGGACTTGAAAACCATTTAAATAAGTTCCCTAACCAATTATCAGGAGGCGAACAACAAAGGGTATCAATCGCAAGAGCAATTGCTAAAAACCCTAAATTACTTTTATGTGATGAACCTACTGGTGCACTTGATTCAAAAACAGGTGTAGAAGTATTAAAATTACTTAAAAAACAATGTGATGCAAATAACGGAGAAAATACAGTTATTATAGTTACACATAATGCTTTAATCGCAGAAGTTGCTGATAGAGTAATTAGACTTAAAAATGGTCAAATAGAAAGTAATACAGTAAATAAACATCCTAAAAACATTGATGAGGTAGAGTGGTAATATGCTTAAGAAAAAAATGTTTCGTGATATAAAACAAAATTTATCACAATTTATCACAATATTCTTAATGGTATTAATTGGTGTAATGGTTTATGTTGGTATTGAAGCATATATGGATGGTATGACTAGTGCCGCTGATAATTTTTACAAAAATAATAATATACAAGATTTAAATGTAATGGGTAATCTAAGTGATAAAGATTTAGATAAAATTAAATCATTAGATAATGTTAAAAATGCAGAAAAAAAACTTGTTGTTAATGCAATTGACAAGGATGATAAAGATAAAACATATTTACTTAGTTTTATTGATTCAAATAATATTTCAAAATTTCATATAATGGATGGAGAAAAATTTGATGTTAATAAAAAAGGTGCATGGGTTGATAACTTTTATGCAGAAAAAAATAATTTAAAAGTTGGAGACACAATAAAAATTAAATATGATACATTCTCTTTAGAAGAAAAAATATTAGGACTTATTAATGTACCAGATCATATTTATGATGTTAAAGATGAGTCAGAACTTGTTCCAAATAGAGAAAATTTTGGATTTGTATATTTATCAGTTAACGAAATTCCTGAAAGTTATATAAAAGACTTAGTAATGAAAGAAATGAAAATAACTGATGAAAAAATATTTGATAAATATGTAACAAACTTTAATTATAAAGAATATATACCATATAACTATATTATGGTTGATGTAAATAAAAAGAAAAATGTAACAAGTGTAAAAGAGGATATAGAGGATAAAGTATCTAATGCAAAAGCAATAGTAAAAATAGAGGATACATTATCTTATCAAAGATATCAAGGAGAAATAGATGAAGGAGCATCTTATGTAGGTATTTTCTCAGGGTTATTCTTATTCATCGCAATGCTTTCAGTTATTACAACTATGACAAGAGTTGTTAAAAAACAAAAACTTCAAATAGGTACAATGAAAGCACTTGGTATAAAAAACTCTAAAATAGTAATGCATTATGTTGGTTATGGTTTCTTTGTATCACTTGCTGCTGCAATAGTTGGTATTATTTTAGGTAAATACTTTATTGGAACATTCTTCCTAAATATGGAAATGGATTATTTTGAAGTTCCAAACGGTGTACCAGTTGTAAAACCACTTAGTTATTTAGTAGCATTATTAGTTGTAATGGTAGTTTCATTTATAACATACTTAACTTGTCGTAAGGAACTATTTAAAAAACCTGCTGAAGCACTTAGAAATGAAGTACCTAATGTAAAGGTAAGTTCACTTAATTTAAGTACAAAAGGTATATTTAAGAAATTAAATTTCTCTAGTAAATGGAACTATAGAGATATACTTAGAAATAAATTTAGAACTATAACAGCAGTTGTAGGTATTGTTGGTTGCTGCATGCTTATTGTATGTGCATTTGGTATGTTAAATAGTATGAATCATTTTATTAAATTGCAATTTGAAGATTTATATAACTTTAATTATAAATTATCATTAAAAGAAAATATAAATGATGATGAATTAAAAGTGTTAACTGATAAATATGGTGATAATACTAGTGAAACACTTACTATTGAAACAAAAATAGGTAAAGAAAGAGAAGCAAATACAATATTCGTAACAAATGCCGGAAATTTAGTAAGATTCCAAAATGAGAATGGTGAATTTATTAAAGTTAATAAAAATAATGGTGTTTATGTTACAAGAAAATTAGCAAATCAAAAGAATTTAAAAGTTGGTGACACAATTAAATGGCATATATATGGCGTTAACAAGTATTATGAATCAAAAATAGTAGGATTAACAAAAGATCCACAAGTACAAAATTTAACAATGACTAAAGAATATTTAGAAAGTTTAGATATTGATTATAAACCTGATTCACTTTATACAAATACTGATTTAAAAGGCATTAAAGATATTAAAAATGTAAGTTTAGTACAAGATATAAATGAACTTAAAAATAGCTTAGAATCAATGCTTTCAATGATGAAGAGTATGATTATGCTTATTATAGTATTTGCTATAGGACTCGGTGCAATAATTATTTATAACATGGGAATACTTTCATATAGTGAAAAACAATATCAATTTGCAACTTTAAAAGTATTAGGATTTAGTGATAAGAAAATCAGAAAAATATTTGTACAGCAAAATAACTGGATTACAGTATTATCAATAATAATTGGACTTCCAACTGGTTATTATATGACATCATGGATATTTAAAAGTGTTATAGCAGATAACTATGATTTTAGCGCATACATTAATTTAAGTACTTATTTAATCGCAATTATAGGTACAATTTTGGTTTCAATTATAGTATCAAGAATGCTTTCTAAGAAAGTAAATAAAATAGATATGGTTTCTAGTTTAAAAGCAAATGAATAAAAAATGTGATATAATTATAAATAGGTGATATTAATGGGTGAAATTAGAAATCCAATTAAAAAAAATTCAATAGAAAAGAAAAATAAAATACTAGAAAAAGGATTTACTCTTATGTGTGAAAAAGGTTACCATAATGTAAATAGTGTCGATATAGCAAAGTATGCAGGTGTATCAACAGGTATTATATATCAATATTTTACTGACAAAAGAGATATATTTATTGAAGGAGTTAAAAACTATTCAAGTAATATAATGTTTCCTATGATTGATATTTTAGATAATACTAAAATAGATAAAAATAATCTAGAAAAAATATTAAATAGCATGATTGATAGTTTTATAGATACACATAAAATGAGTAAAAAGGCTCATGAAGAATTAATCGCAATGAGTCATATAGATGATGAAATAAATCAAATTTTTAAAGATAATGAACTTAAAATGAATGAAAAAATTGTAAATACACTTAAATATAATAATTTTAATGTTAAGAATTTAAATGAAAAGGTGCATATTATAATAGGTCTTATAGATAACTTTTGCCATGAAATTGTTTACCATGCACATAAGAGTTTAAATTATGATGAAATGAAAAAAGAAGTTATTAATATAGTATTATATTTGTTAAAAGATTAGAATTAGTTTACTAATCTTTTTTATTTGTTGTATAATTATTATGGTGAATGATATGGATATAGATGCACAAATAATAGAATATATAAATTATGTTGAAATAGAAAGAGGTCTTAGTAAAAATACAGTTGATGGTTATTATAGAGATCTTGTTGCTTTTTTTGAATATGTAAAAAAACCATATAAAAAAATAGAAAAAAAAGATATTACAAATTATATAATGTATATTAGTAAAGATAAAAATTCTAAAACAGTTAATAGACATATAGTATCTATTAGAAATTATTTTAAATATTTATCTAGGAATGGTTTAATTAGTGAGAATCCTTGTGATGATATTGTTGGTCTTAAAATGCCAAAAACAGTTCCACATGTTTTAAATGAAGATGAGATAAATAAACTTTTAGATATAAAATGTGAAAATGCATTAGATTATAGAAATAAGGCTATGCTTGAGCTTATGTATTCATCTGGTCTTAGAGTATCAGAATTATTAAGTTTAGAAGTCAATGATATTGATTTTGAAATGAACGCTGTTAGATGTTTTGGTAAAGGTAGTAAAGAAAGAATTGTACCACTTGATGATATAGCAACTATTGCTTTAAAAAATTATATTAATGTATATAGAAATACACTTTTAAAAAATAAGTCTTCTAATTTACTATTTTTAAATGCACATGGAAATAGTTTATCAAGACAAGGTTTCTTTAAAATACTAAAGGAAATTGCACTAGAAAAAGGAATAAATAAAGAATTATCACCTCATACCATAAGACACTCGTTTGCGACTCATTTAATTAATCATGGTGCGGATCTTAGAAGTGTACAAACACTTTTAGGACATGAAAATATTAAAACAACACAAATATATACTCATATATCTAATAATTATGTAAAAGAAAAATATAATGAAACACATCCTAGAAGTAAAAAAATGTAAAGATAAGTGTTAAAAAAATTTACACTTATTTTTTTCTTTTGTATAATTAAATAGTAAGGGAGAAATTTTTATGAATGATAGATATAATAAATGGCTAAATGATAATGGAATAAGTGAAAGTGATAAAGAAATATTAAAAAATATGACTGAAAAAGAAAAAGAAGAATCATTTTCTTCTGATTTAGAATTTGGTACTGCTGGTATTAGAGGATTAATGGGACTTGGATCAAATAAAATGAATAAATATACTGTAGGTAAAGCAACTGTAGGACTTGCTAATTATTTAAATAAACATCATGATAATCCAAGTGTAGTAATCGCATATGACACTAGAAATAATTCAAGTGATTATGCACTTGATGCTGCTTTAATACTAAATTATTATGGTATTAAAACATATTTATTTAAAGAATATACATCAACTCCAGAACTTTCCTTTGCAGTTAAATATTTAAATTGTACAAGTGGTATAGTTATTACATCATCACATAATCCAAAAGAATATAATGGTTATAAAGTATACAATAATAAAGGAGGTCAAATAGTGCCTCCAGAAGACGATTTAATTATAAAAGAGATAAATAGTTTAGATAACTTTGAATCACTTAAATATGCCCCTAAAAATAATGAATTATTTTATATTACACCAGATGAAGTACATGAATCTTTTGTAAAAGAAAATGAGAGAACAATTATACATAAAAAATTATTAGATAAATATGCGAAAGATATAAAAGTTACATATTCATCACTACATGGTGTCGGAATAAAGACTGCTAAAGAATTACTTGATAAATATAAATTTAATTATAATATTGTAAAAGAACAATGCATTTATGATGGTAATTTTACAACAGCACCTGAACCAAACCCAGAATACGAAAAAAATTATGAACTTGGAATTAAATACGCTAAAGAAAATGATTCAGATATTATTATATTAACAGATCCAGATGCAGATAGAGTAGGGGCAATGTATAAAGTAAATAATGAATATAAACAAATAAATGGTAACTTAATAGGGGCTTTATTCGCAAATTATATTCTTGAAAATAAAAATATAACTAATAATTCATATATGATAAAAAGTATTGTTTCAACTCCTCTTGTTAGTAAAATGTGTGAAGAAAAAGGTATTAAATGTTATGAAGTGTTAACTGGATGCAAAAATATAGCAAATAAAAGAAATGAATTAATAGATAAAGATTATTTATTTGGTTTTGAAGAAAGTTTAGGATATATGTTTAATATAAATGTAAATGATAAAAATGGATTTTCAAGTATGTTATTCTTTTTAGAGATACTTTGCTACTGTAAAAGTAAAGATATTACTCTTAATGATTATATAGAAAATATATTTAAAAAATATGGATATTATAAAGAAGAAACTTTATCATTTGTTTATTCAGGATTAGATGGTAAAGATATCATAAATAATTATATGAATTCATTTAGAAATGATACAATAAAATTTAGTAAAAAACATACTAAAAAAGATTACTTAAAAGAAGAAAATGAACTACATACAAATGCATTAAAATATGTATTTGAAGATAATTCATGGATAATGCTTAGGCCATCAGGAACAGAGCCTAAAATTAAGGTTTATTTAGGTGTAAATGGTAATAATGAAACAGAATCAATAAATGAACTTAATGAATTAAAATCACAAATTAATAAAATTTTCAAGGTAGAAAGTTAAATTTCTACTTTTTTTAATATTTACTTGACAAGATAAGTGTAAATATTATATAATATTCTCATTTGCGATAAGTGAATGGGGAAGGAGAGTCTAATATGGATATTAATAAGTACTTTGATAATTACTTAGATATCACAACAAAAGACGGCAAAACAATTCATATAGAAAAAAAGAATGTTTATATTAATGACTCTTCACAAATAAGTGGTAACATTAATATAATTCGTAGAAAAAATAATAATAATATTATTGTATTAAAAGAAGTATATTCGTACGAAGATAAAAGACTTAGATATTCTTATAACGAATATACAGATCCAAAAGTTTTTGATACATATGAAATAAATGAGAGTGGGGAAGAAGTGCCTATTACTGTGATTGAAACATATAGTGAAAAACAAACAAAAATTGGAAGTATTGGGAATATAAGAAAAGTTAATTCTGATAAAGAATTTGTAACTAATAAAAAACCAAAAATTTTAAAACTATTAAAACCAAAAACAGATAAAAAAATAAAGGCAAATGTTGCATAAACATATTGCTTTTTTTATAAAAAAATATCTACAACTCCCCTAGTTAAAAATTTTAAAAACAGGGTAGGTATAATAATATATTTATTAATAAAATATATTATAAGTTACA
>ERZ791884.2486-NODE-2486-length-10224-cov-3.158816_pt1 | contig 10224 bp, 6 predicted proteins | sample MGYA00509941_ERZ791884 | MGnify/ENA primary metagenome ERZ791884 (study PRJEB30046, sample SAMN00792095) | human gut metagenome | study: EMG produced TPA metagenomics assembly of the A metagenome-wide association study of gut microbiota in type 2... | reverse complement strand
CCTTGATTTGAAATTGAACGTTGAAGACATTCTCCTCGTAGGTTACGGAAAATTCTTTGACCTTCAAGCCCTCCGGATAGGCATATGCACCCAGGAATTTATTTTCTCCCAGATACACCTGACCTCTGTCATTCACGGTAAAAATCTTGTCAGCCGGACCTTTCACATAGCCCACGCCCTGAATAAACACCGTGTTGTCGGTCTCCACCGTGCAGTAGCGCAGCTTGTCGCTGATGGCGGTGGTCAGCGTGGAGCAAAGCTCCTGGGCCTGAGAGTCCGCCATGGAAATGCGGAAGCTCCGCACCGCGGCATTGGCCCCCACCGCCACAAGGCTGCTGAACAGCAGCACGATGATCACCGTGCAGAGCATCTCCGTCAGGGTCAGGCCCTTTTGATTCCGCAGTTTTTTCATGACCCGGCCCCCGTTTTATCGTAGCTGTAATAGTAATAGCCGTTGTTTTCGTAGAGCGACACCGGGCCGGAGCCGCTTTTGTCAGCGCCTTTCAGCTTAATTTCCTTGTCTGGGTCTTGCTTTGTTGCCCTATCATAACGGAACATAACATCCGTGTTCCGGGTCTTGGCGTTGATCTTTTCCGCTGTGACCACAGACGTGGCCAGAATGCCAAAGGCCAGCACGGCGATCAGGATGGAGACCAGCGATTCGATCAGCGTTTCGCCCCGATTGTCTCGCAGCTTGTTCATGTGCCCGCCTCCTTAATGCCCTTGGTGATCTTCGGAGAGCCCCATGTGACCTTGGTCGTACAGGTTTCATGATAATCCCTGTCGGTGGGAAGCGTGGCCGGTCCCTCTGTTGTCAGCGTCCCCTGCATGGTCAAGGTCATGCGGCAGTCGTCCCCCGTTTTGCCGTTCTCCTGTACCAAAGACAGCTCAACCTGAATTTTACCATCCGCCTGCGCCGAAAATTTCGCCTGCACTTGTTTCAAATCGGGGGCGTTATCCAGTGTTACGGTGATGGTATCGTCACATTTCTGAAAGCTGGCGTAGAGTTTGGTTTTGTCTCCGCTGTTTGCAATACAGGCGGACAGCCATGCACCCATTGGCCCGGTGAAGGCGGGGTCAGGCTTAACAAGGTTGCGGGTCTCCGTGTAACCTGTAACGTTTCCGTCCTTATCCCTGTTAGCCTCGCGTTTGACCGTCAAAGTCCGCTCATAGGTTTGCCCGTTGATGCTGTCCCGGATCAGTTCCGCCGCGGAGCTGACCGTCAGGTAGTTCTGCTGGGCTTCCCGGTCGCTTTTCATGTGGTGGGCGGCGCTGACGGCAGCCGTCAGGATCGCCGCGCCCACCGCCATGGCCAGCAAAATGAGCAGGAGGGCCATCAGGATCGTAGCACCGCTGTTGTTTTTCAACTTTTTCATCCGGATCGCCCTCCTTTCCTCTCATTTTCCCGGAAATTCCGACGGCAATCGCCGTCCCATTGTGTTTGTTCAGTCTCCACTGCCCGGATCGGGTGTAATCGAGGTATCGTCCCCCTTGACCGTTACCGGCAGGATCGCCGTGGCGGTGTAGTCCTTGCCGCCCACTGTGCAGGTCGCTGTGATGCGGAGCAGCGTTTCTCCCGCGGTAACGCCCGTGACCGTGATTCGGCCGTCAGTAGGCTGCTCGGTAACCTCTGCCACCTCCTGATTATCACTGGTGACTGTCCAAACAGCCGTACAGGGGTTGCCCTTCTTGTCAACAGCCGTGAGCTGGACGGTGTCTGTGCTTCCTGCGGTCAGTTCAACGCTTTCCGGTTCCAAGTCCACCTTCAGATCAGCTGTGACCGTGACCATCAGGCGGGCGGTGTAGTCGCCGTAGGTAGCCGTTACCTCGGTCGCGCCGATCCCTTCGCCCTTCAGCGTGACCGCAAAGTCGCCTACATGGTCTCCCGTTTCGATCCGGGTGGCCGTTGCCGTGACCACGCCCTCGGGGCTGTACTTGAATGTCGGCGGTTCTGTCCCTGTCCCCTTGGATACATTGAGCAGATTCAGTTCCAGCTTCTTCACGGCCCCGGAGGTCGACTCATAGTCCGCGATCAGGTCCAGAGAGACAATACCCTCGTTCCAGAGCATACCCACCTTGGGCCATGCGCCGTAGTGGAGGTTGACCGTCGCCCCGGTGCTGTCCGTTCCCCGCAGCACGGTGGGGAAGGGATAATCCTGCCCTTGCAGAGCCGCATCGCTGCCGGGGAAGCTGTACTTGCCGTGGATCGTGGAGCCGTTTTCCTCATTGGTGACCCAGTTGAATCCAGCGCCCAGCTTGGTTTGGAAGTTGTTGGCTTCGTCGGCAAGGCGATTCGACATCTGGTCATAGGTCAGGGCGGTCAGGCCGTTGATGTGGTAGGTTGCCTTCGCAACATCCCAGACATGTGTTTGCAGATAAGACAGTTCTCCTCGGAGCATTTGTTTCTGTGCAGCTTCCGTGTTTAAAAGCGTAGATAGAGAATTATAGTTGGTATAGTACCATCTCCAATTATACGTCACGTACTGTCCGCCGCCATGATACTTCGGAAGATTTCTGAAATCGATCTTCGCGCTGCTATCAAGATAATAGCAGTTGGTGATCGTCAGGCTCGCATTCTGGCCGTAGCGGTCCGCCACGCTGCCGATGAGGGAAATGGCGGTAATAGTTCCTCGCATCGCCGGGAAGGTCATGTAGGTGTAGCAGTTCTCAAAGTTCGGGTTGCCGTCCTGCGATGCGCCGAAATTCTTAAAGGTGGACGAAAAGCCGCTGCCGCCGATGCCGCCGATGTAAACAAAGGTAGCTGGGTCGCCAGAACCCTGATAGACTATTCCATCATAATCGGTATTAAGTCCCACAAGTTCTTTCTCTTTGCTTTTCTTCATGCGTTCCTTGAGCGTATCCTCACTGACGGTGATAGAGCCGCCGGTATAGCAGTTGCTCACCTTGCCCCGCACGCCGCCAGCTATACCGCCCACGCGGATAAAGTTGCCGAACTCTGGCGCGTCCAGCGCCCCGGAGCTGTTCAGGTGTATGCAGTTGATGGCAATGTCCACCACTGCGGAGCATCGGTCCAGTTCAAGGCTGGAAACGCCGATCAGACCGCCTACCACCGCCTCGCCGAGTGCCAGCTGGTTTTTGCTGTTATCCTGAATCTTGTAGCCTGCGATGGCGCAGTTTCGGATCACCGCTCCTTTATCTCCAGAATACTCATAGGCGATACCGGCCAACCCGCCCAGCGCATAGGCGCACTGATAGTCCGTCACATTCGAGCTGCGCTGGATGATGCCGCCGTTGTCGCTGTAAAGCACGATGTTTTCGATCGTCGCGCCTGCTGTGGTGCCGAATACGCCCACGTTGTAGCACTTGGAGTTGATGGCGATGTTTTTGATGTAGTAGTTCCCGCCGTCATACTGCCCGCCAAACCAAGCGTAGAGCGTAACATTGTAGCCCTCGTGTTGAACGACCGCTCCGGCGATGGGGTGGAATAAAGCATTCCTTTCGCCGTTCGTCGGATCGCCCAAGTTCGCGCCGTTGACATCGTGGGTCTGCGTCCAGCTCCGCTGGGGGCGGTGCCACTCTGCATCGGCTCTTGACTGCTTCCCCTTGTCTGTGACGGTGGCGTATTGCAGATAGGGGAAGGTTTTATAAGTCGACTCCGTGACCTTGCGTTCGACGCTGCCCGTGCTGCCGGAATAGCTCCAGTTGATGAATTGGAGCTGCTCCACGGAGCGGATCTGGTACTGCTTTTTCGCGCCCGTCTTGCCGAGATTCTGCGCATTGCCCACATCCTCAACCGGGCAGTAGGAGTCTCCGAAGAAGGGGCAGACGGCGTAGGTGTAGGGCTTCCCATTCTGCTGCAAGGTCCATGTGCCGTTGGCGGCAAGTGTAAAGCTGTCACTGTTGCTTTTGGTCTCTGCCGACAGCTGCAGGCCGTCTTTGCCGTCGGTCCGATAGCAGGTGAAGGTATAGCCGGGCACCTGCTTGGCAAGCGCTTTTTCCGCTGCGTCATTTTTCCCCTCAAGGACAAAGTTGTCGCTCGGCGTCAGCTTCCCACTTGTTTTGTCCTTGCAGTAGTAGCCGTAGCCGAAATCGGTGATCTTGCCGCCGTCATCGTGGGCGGTGCAAAGGCTGCTGCCCTCCTTGCGGGCAGTTCCGGTGAAGCCGATGTAGGAGAAGTGATAGCCGCTGTTGGCGCCGCCCTCTTCCTTTTCCCAATAGACCATGCCGATGGTTCCCATGTCCGCGTCGGTGACCCAGTCGCCGTAGTGGACGGGCTTCTTGTCCGCGGCGGTGACGCTGCTGGGATAGGGATACACCGTTTCAGAAGGGTCCGTATTCTGGTGGTTGATGCTGTGCGCTGCATCATCAACCGCGGCAAAGCCGTCCAATTCCGAAGCCAGCGCTTTCATCTGCTTATGATCCCGTGGCTGCGCACCGGAGGAGGTGCCCGCCTTGTAATCGTACAGGCGCACCGCTCCGGCAAAGGTATGGGTACTGCCGTTGAGGTAATAGCACTTGGTCACGCTGCCCAGATCCGTGGAGAAGCCGTTGACGTCCGCGCCCGTCACCGCGTTCAGATCCATGGCGCAGTAGCAGTTCCGAATAACGCCCCGGTTCTCTCCCGCAAAGCCGGAGATCACAGCGCTGCCGCGGATCTCCGTCAGCTTGATACTACCAATCGCATAACTCTGGCGGATCTGGCCGCTGCCGTCGTTCATACCCACCAGACCGCCGGCACAATAGCTCTGGGCATAGGTGCTGGTGCCGGTGATGCTGGGAATATCGGCGCTGCATGCCTGGATCAGGCCCTCGTTGCAGCCCACCAGACCGCCGAGGTAGTAGGTGCTGCCGCTGTAGGCGCTGCCGGACAGCCGGTAGCCGGAAACGGCGCAGTTTTTGATCGTGCCGCTGTTTTTACCGGCCAATACGCCTGTATACACCGTTTTCCACTGGACATTGCCGCCCAATTTGGAGGTGGGAGCGGTTTTCAGCGGCTCCTTCGTTGTCACAACGATGTTCTCCAGCGTTCCTGTTGTAAAGCCGAACAGGCCGACGGCAGGGCCGTCCTCCCCGCTGGCAAAGGAAACGCCGGTGATGATATGGCTGCCGCCGTCATAGCGGTGCTTAAACGCAGTCTTTTCCGTCTGTCCGATGGGAGTCTGCTGAGTGACTACTTTTTCATCCTTGCCGTACTTTGCCCAGACATAGGCCGCGTAATCAATGTCCCGCTCCTGCTGGAAGGCGGCATCTTTGGGCAGAATATCCCGGTATTTATCGTAATATTCACTCAGGGCGTACAGCTGCCGCGCCGTGCGGATGCTGACGAATTCCGGCTTTCCGGCTTCGGCCGCCAGCGCGGTCTTGGCAAAATGGGGGTTGTAGTAGTAGGCCTTGCCCGTTGCGCCCATCGTCAGCTTCGTGTAGAAGCCGTCCGGGACATCAGTGACCTCCTGCACCAGCTCCTTGGGCAGGGGAAGCAGACGATAGGTCTTTTCTGTACCGCCCTTGTCGGTGACCGTGATGGTGATCGGGGTGTTTTTGTCCAAAGGATACTCTGTACTGCCGACCGTCACGGTTACATTGTTATCAGGCAAGTTGTTCTCATAGACTACGCCGTAGCCGTCGCCCAGCACCGTTTTGTCGGACAGCGCCTCAACGTTTGCGCCGAAGAAGCCGTAGCTGCCATTCTTATACAGCTCATAGTACACCAGCGCGCCGTTTTCAAACTCCGCCTTCCAGTCACCGTAATGGGGCAGGTTCTTCAGCTTGGGATAGGAGTACAGCGTCAGGCCCAGACCTTTCATCAGGTTGTAGGCATAGGTATCGCTGTTCTTTCTGGTGAAGGCATTATTAGAAGAGTCAGAATCGAACAGCGTATCCGCGTTCGGGGCGTTCAGATCATGATAGTATTTCTTTTCGCCGATGGTGGGTTCCGCCGATTCGCCGAGATAGTACACATTCTTTGCATTTTTCCCGCCGGTACTGCTGTTTAAGACCACCGTTCCATAGGTCAGTTTCTCCGCAGCCAGAGGAACGCAGGCACTGTAAAGATTGGTCAGTGTAACGTTATCGGCAGACAGGTCATACGCCACAAATCCCGCTGTGGTCTTACTCTTCAGGAATCCAGCGGTATAGCAATTCGTAATAGAAATATTTGCTGTACCAACCTGCCAGCTACCAAGCAGTCCACCAGTGTGTCCCGTTTCTTCATCACTGTACAGATAGCAATCTGCATAAGAGCGGTCAATTGTCAGATAACCGCCCCCGTCGCCGATCAGACCGCCGGCAGCGGTCTCGCCTCGGATCACCGTGGCAGCCAGGCTGTTTTTGATCGTCAGATCATTATTCCCTGCATCACCAATCAGACCGCCGGACACAGCTCCGTCGATCCAAATGTATTCTTCTGTTTTTTCGTTCAACTGGCCCTTGGCGCGGCTCAGGTACACCTGGCAGCCGTCGATCGTTGTCTTGTCACTCAGCGTTCCCACCAGACCGCCGACATTTCCGCTGCCCTTAATCTGGGCGCCGGCCAGACGGATGTTTTCCAGTTCGCCGGCAAAGGTCTTGAACAGGCCCGCGTCGGTCGTGTCGGTCGTGTCGGTCGTGTCGGTCGTGTCGACCGTCAGATCATAGATCACCGGGCAATAGCTTCCGATCTTACTGTGATAGCTGTTGATTTTAGGATTCACGAGAGGCACAAAGTTCTGGGTCGGATAGAGAACACCCCAGCTATCGCTTTCATCGCTCTTGAATTGGATATCCCGCTCCTGCACCGCGGCGGTGATGGCGGGCGTTAAGCCGGAGGCCTCCTCCAGATTTTGCAGATGCCGTCCGTACTTGATCACCGCCGTCCGGCCGGTTCCGCCGATCCCGCTGGCATCATCCCGGACCTCCGCAAACAGGCTGTTGGTGGTAACGGTCTTGGAGGTTCCCTGGATCTGGTTGTTATTCTCATCCTTTACCCGGATCGTCACCGTCAGGTTTTCGCCGGGGATCAGGTCTTTAAAGCGTGTCTGCTGTCCGAAGCGCAGATTTTTTTCCGCACTGAGATTATCCAGCACCAGCGTTGCCGTGCGGAGGCCGTTTTCCGTTTTTACGGTGTCCACCGCACCATCTTCAATTTCAAATTCCTTAACGGTATGGCCGGACTCGTCCTTAATGACGGCATAAAATTGCGGCTTATTCCTGAGGTTAACCTTGCAGGAGGCCACCACCAGCAGCTGATCCTTATTGATGACATCCACCGTAAGGTCCAGGCTTTCGGTCGCCGCCGCGCCCACGGAATCGCCGCCGTAGTAGCCGATCTTAGCGCCCTTCTCCAGACGATTGTCGCGGTAACGCAAATCGTTGAAGCTTTCCGGCGTGTATTTCATGTCCTCCCGGCTGAAAAACACCGCGTAAACGCTGCCGCTGGAAGGATCAAACTCCACCACCCAGCTGCCGTCCCACAGGTCCGCCTCGGCTTCCGTCTCCGGATAGATCCAGGAAGCGGCGGAATCCTTGTTGTTCTTGTCGGCAGAGGTCACGTAGGCCAGCGTGGTTTTCTCGTAGTTCGCCTGCACTGCGTCCTTGGGGATCATGTTCATCAGCTCGGCAGCGCCTATCGTTCCGGTAGGTTGATAATAGCTGTCCTGACCGGCAGCCTGAAGCCGGGTCATCCGGTTCTGCACGGCGGAGAAGATCATCTCCGCCCGGCTGTCCAGCTCCGTCTGCCGGAGATTTTTCTGAATTTTGGAGATCGGGATCATGGCCAAGGCAAACAGGATCACCAGGATCAATACCGTCACCAGCATCTCCATCAGCGAAAAGCCGCGCATATTGTTCCGTGTCGCCTTATTTTTCATGGGGGTCCCTTTCTCCTCCGGCCTTCCGTCAGGAGGCCACCTCAAAATACGTGATCACCAGATCCGTCTGCACCAGATCCCGGTCCTGACCCTGATTGGTCCGGATACTCAGATCGGAGATCTGGTTCATATTCTCGCTTTCGCTCAGGGCGTCCACAATGGCCCGCGCCTGCGCATAGGTATGGGTCTGGAAGCTCATGGTCACCGGCCGCAGAACGATGTAGCTGTCCTGCGTTGTGCTCTGGGAAAAGTCCAGAGAGTAGTCCACCGCAGAATCCAGAATGCGGTGAAGGTCCAGCATGAGCCTTCTGCTGTTGTCATACTGAGGGATCGTCCGCTCCTCGCCGGAGGCCCGGACCTCCTCGATCTTGCGCTGCATTTCCTGCTTCCGCGTCAGCAGGATCAGATCCTGCTCCAGTTCGCTCTGCTCCTGAGAGGTCGTGTCCTGATACTGAGCCACCTGATCCTGAATCGGCTCAAAGATCAGCTTGAAGTAGCCCAGGAAAATGACCAGAACCACCAAAATCAGCAGCAGGACCGTTTCCCGTCTTGTCAGTTCCCGATTCATTCCGCCACCTCCGTTTCCGGCTGCAGATAGATCTTCACGGAGAAGCTCAAAACGGAAGCCGCCCTGTTTTCCTCCGTGGAAGCCACATTCAGTTCCACGCTCTGCACGATGGGCTGCTCCTCCATCACGGCGAACATCTCGGAGATCTGGTCCAGCCGCATATCGGACATCTCCACCTCGGCAGCGTCATCCAAAATCTCGACGGAGAGCACCTTGCCGCGGGGCATCATCAGGTCCTCCACCAGATCCAGCACGTCCCGCCGGGGGACGGTGATCAGCTTGCCCTCGCTGTCCGCCATGCCGTCCAGAGAGCTGCTCCGGTACTCCGCCAACACCTGCTCGTAGTCCGTCAGCTGCTCCTGACAGGCGGCGAGCTGGCTGTGGACCTTTCCGTAGGCGCTCTGGGCCTCGGACAGACGCCGGTACTGCTCCATCACGCCAAACCGGGCCACCAGACCCGCCATCAGCAGGATCACCGCCAGACCGATCACCAAGGTCAGCATTTCTCCGGTGCGCTTCTCCCGCTTGTTCATATTGATGCCCGTCTTGCTGGGGCATTTGATCATTTTCCGGGGGGCAGCCCCGCTGGGGGCAGGCTCATAGGGGATGGCTTCCGCCGGCTGCTGCGCCGGAACGGAGACCTCCTCCCGCTCTTTTTCCAGAATCATTTCAATCCTCCCTCACAGACGCTGCCGATGGCCCGCAGGTACAGCCACGGCTCCTCGGCCGGGCGCATCCCCTCGTCCAACAGCTCCTCGCCGCCCCGGACCGTCAGGTTCACCGTGTCGGCCACGGTCTCCCGCAGCGGCATGATGGCCGCGCCGCCGCCGCAGAGATACAGCTCCTTCAATTCCCGGTCCCGGTTGTTGTAGTGGTAGAAATTGACGGCCTTCATGATCTCCACCGCCAGACGGCTGTAAAATTCCCTGGCGTAGTCCGTTTTCAGCACGCCGTTGAAATTGTTTTGCTTGTATTCATGGGCCACATGGATCTCCACGTCCAGTTTGTCGGCAATGATCCGGTCCAGATCCGCCAGACCCATGTCGATCTCCCGGACGCCTACGCACTCGCCGCCCTGCAGGAAGTGCATCCGGGTCACCCGATGGCCCAGATTCACCACGCAGCGGCCGATCTCCGGCGCGCCGGTACGGCGGATGTGCTCCGCCATCAGCGCGCCGTAGGCGCATTCCAGAGGTGTCAGCACCTTCAGCTTGAAGCCAGCCCGGCGGAACATGGCCCGGTAGGCCTCCACCCGCTCCTTCAGCATAGCACAGGCGAACAGATCCATCTCCAAGGGATAGCCGTCCGGATCTCTGCGAACCTCCCGCACGGAATAGTCGAAGAAATACTTGCTCTTCTCCTCCGTCAGGAAATCATGGAATTCAAAGGGCAGATTGTAGGATAGCTGCTGCTCCGTCATGGCGGGCATGGTCACGTCCCGGGTATAGGCATCCGCCAAGGACAGGGACACCGCCGCCCCCGCCCGCGGAATGCCGTTGGCCCGGGCGGTATCCCGCAGGAAATCCGCCATAGCGTCCATGGACAGGATGCGCCCGTGGGACACCATAGCGTCCGGCAGCTCCGCGCACACCGCCTTTTTCAATTCATTACCGGCAAAATACGCCAGCTTGACACTATGATCGCCAATTTCAAAGCCTACGATCTTCCCCATGTCACGTCCTCGCTTTCTCGATAAAAAGACTCAGGCAAAAAAACCCAGATACCAGTTGATAAACGGCTGTCCCGCCAAAGCGGTGATCCACGCGCCGACGGCGATGGAGGGCCCCCACGGGATGGCCTCGCCCCGCCGTTTTCCGGCAAGGCCCCACACGATCCCCACCACGCAGGCCA
>ERZ791884.2477-NODE-2477-length-10257-cov-2.400118_pt1 | contig 10257 bp, 10 predicted proteins | sample MGYA00509941_ERZ791884 | MGnify/ENA primary metagenome ERZ791884 (study PRJEB30046, sample SAMN00792095) | human gut metagenome | study: EMG produced TPA metagenomics assembly of the A metagenome-wide association study of gut microbiota in type 2... | reverse complement strand
ATGGAGGTCATTCCGACGTCCTCAAGGCACTTGAGGTGAGTAAGGTAGCTCTGACCGAACGTCATGAAGAAGCGGATACGCTTGATTCCCTTGATGTTCAGCGCCAGGGATTCCAGCTCCTCGTGGTGCAGCAGGTACATATCCTTTTCGCCGACGCCCTTGAAGTTGTATACGCGCTTGATTTCCATGGGCTTGGTTTCTACCCACTTGCCGTCCTCAATGTAGCTTCCGTTTGCGGATACCTCGCGGATATTTATTTCCGGGTTGAAGTTGGTAGCGAACGGATAACCATGGTCGCCGCCGTTGCAGTCCAGGATATCAATGTAGTTTATCTCGTCGAACTGGTGCTTCATGGCGTAAGCGGAGAATACACCGGTAACTCCCGGGTCGAAGCCGCAGCCGAGAATCGCGGTAAGTCCTACCTTCTCGAAGCGCTCGCGGTAAGCCCACTGCCAGCTGTACTCGAACTTCGCGGTGTCCTCCGGCTCGTAGTTTGCGGTATCGAGGTAATTCACGCCAGCCGCAAGGCACGCGTCCATGATATGAAGATCCTGATAAGGAAGCGCAACGTTGATGACGATCTCCGGATTATAGCTCTTGATGAGCGCGGTCAGCTCCTCAACATTGTCAGCGTCAACCTGCGCCGTGGAAATAACTGTCTTGGTGGTGGGCTGGAGCTTCTCCTTGAATGCGTCGCACTTAGCCTTGGTGCGGCTCGCTATCATTATCTCCGTGAAAACATCGCTGTTCTGGCAGCACTTGTTTATTACTACTCCGGCAACTCCGCCGGCGCCGATTATCATTGCTCTGCTCATTGTAATTTCCTCCTGTATTCAGTTTCAGTTCTTATGATGTTCCGGAACGACCGCGTAAAATACCAGGTCGCCGTTGCTGTCGTTGATAAGGCTGTGGGAATGTCCCTCCGGGCAGTAGGTGCACTTACCTGCGGAAAGCTCCTCGTAAACGCCGTCGCACAGCATTTTTCCGGTGCCCTCCAGGATAAACACTATCTCGTTGTTTCCCTCGTGGGTATGCAGTCCGATGGAAGCACCCGGCTCCAGTCTGCCGCGCATTATCTTGTTGGAATCGTCTGTGAACATCTTCGCGTGGAACGACTTCTCGCCGCCCTTGAAATGCTCCAGTTCCTTTTCCTCCATGGTATTGAAATCTATCAGCATGACATCACCTCATTTTGCCGCCGGTTTTGTTTCACGCAGGACGTCCCGTACATTATTCGGCAGCGCGAAGCAGCCGCTGTGGACGTACTGGTTGTAGTACTTGGTTTTCAGCCCCTGCGCGAGCCACCAGTCCGCATGCTGATCCTGCACCGGGTGGAAGCGCTTGCTCGCGAATCCGAACAGCCAGTGCCCGGAGGGGTAGGTCGGGATATGCGCCTGGTATACCAGCGATATCGGGAAGAAGCTCTTGATACGGCTGTGCGCGCGCTTCATTATCTCGGCGTACTCGTCGTAGAATGTGCTTTCATGCTGGTTCACAAGGATTCCGTTCTCGTTCAGCGCCTTGTAGCAGTTGCCGTAGAACTCCTTGGTGAACAGCCCCTCGCCGGGACCAAACGGATCGGTGGAATCCACGATTATCAGGTCGTACTCGTTATCCTTCCCCCGGACGAATTTCAGTCCGTCCTCGTAATATATGTGCACGCGCGGATCGTCCAGCCTGCACGCGGTCTGCGGCAGATATTCCTTGCAGACCTCAACGACGCGCTGGTCTATCTCCACCATGTCGATGTGCTCAACGGACTTGAACCGCGTCAGCTCGCGGATAGTTCCGCCGTCCCCGGCGCCTATCACCAGCACGCGCTTTATATCGGGATTTGTCGCCATCGGGACGTGGGTTATCATCTCGTGATAGATGTACTCGTCCTTTTCTGTCAGCATGACGAATCCGTCCAGCACCAGGATCCTGCCCAGCTCCACGCTGTCGAGAATGTCTATCTGCTGGTACCTGCTTTTCTCACTGTACAGATGCTGTTTTACTTTAATGGAGAACCGTATGTTGTCCGTATGGTTCTCTGTAAACCAAAGCTCCATTGTTTTTTCCTCCAGTTCAGCCAAAATGCATGATTTGAAGTATATGTCCGCCTTTCACCCTGACATTATAGCTTTTTCCCTCTCTGAGCTTTTCAAAGAGTTCCTCACTCACATATTTCGTATGAACGAACCGTCTGCCCTCATAATAGAAATCGACCGTATGGCAGTCGTATTCACAAAAACCATTAGTGTGCCTAAAACTTAGGAAAACCCTCTCGGTGTGACGTGTGACCCGCTTTTTTACTATGCAGACCTTTCGCACACGTCCCTTGTATATTCTGCCGTAAAATATCCGCCAGAATATCAAAAGCGCTAGTATAACTATAAAGCATATGCCAAACAGTGTTCCATCTCCGAGGGTTATTGTGAAAGGTGAGTTGTGCATTTATTTCACCACCTGCAAGTACTCCACGTTCATATCCCGGCAGCCGGTAAGGGAGCAGCCCTTTTCCTTTGCGAACGCGATGTAATCCAGAATATCCTGCGTGATACGCTCGCCCGGCGCCAGAATCGGGATTCCCGGCGGATAGCACATGACGAATTCGCTGCACACCCTGCCGGCGGTCTTCTCAATCGGGATAGTTTCCTGCTCGGCGTAGAACGCCGCCTGCGGAGTCATCTCAAGTATCGGGTCGATGTATTCGTGGTCGTAAAGTCCAGCCGGGGACTTCCCGTGGAACTTCTTGATAAGGTTCAGCGCGCCGAGGAGCCGCTCTATTTCAAGCGCGCGGTCGCCGCCGGTGATTATCGCCAGGATATTGCCGATGTCGCCGAACTCAATCTGTATGTCGTACTCGTCGCGCAGCAGGTCGTAGACCTCGATTCCTGCAAGTCCCATCGCCCGGGTGTGGACGGAAAGCTTCGTCTTGTCGAAGGCGTAGAACGCTCCGCCGTCGCAAAGCTCCTCGCCGAACGCGTAGTAGCCGCCGATGGAGTTTATCTCCTTCCGCGCGTAGTCCGCAAACTCGATGGTTTTCGCGTAGAACTCCCTGCCGTGGAGAGCGAGGTTCTGCCGCGCCAGATCAAGGGAAACCATCAGCAGGTAGCTTGCGCTGGTGGTCTGGGTCAGGTTGATTATCTGCCGGACGTAGTTGGGGTCTATCCCCTTTCCGAGCAGCAGGAGTGCGCTCTGGGTAAGGCTTCCGCCGGTCTTGTGGACGGACACCGCCGCCATATCCGCTCCGCAGCTCATTCCGGACGGAGGGAGCCCCTCGCCGAAATAGAAGTGCGTTCCGTGTGCCTCGTCGCACAGCACCTTTAATCCGTGGCGGTGGGCGATCTCGACAATGCTCTTCAGGTCGGAGCATATGCCGTAGTAGGTCGGATTGTTGACCAGCACCGCCTTGGCGTCGGGATTGGCGACTATCGCCGCCTCCACCTCCGCCGGAGTCATTCCCAGGGGGATACCCAGGTCGTTGTTTACGCCCGGATTGACGTAGACCGGGACCGCGCCGCAAACTACCAATGCGTTTATCGCGCTTCTGTGCACGTTCCTGGGGAGGATTATCTTGTCCCCTGCCTTGCAGACGGACATCACCATCGCCTGCACCGCGCCGGTCGCGCCATTCACAATAAATATCGTGTTCTCCGCGCCGAAAGCGTCCGCCGCGTATTCCTGCGCTTCCTTGATTACGGAAACCGGGTGGCAGAGGTTGTCGAGGGGTTTCATGGAGTTCACGTCATTCTTCATGCAGACCTCGCCGAGGAAATCCCTCAGCACCTTGTTGCCGCGTCCGCCCTTGTGCCCGGGAACGTCAAACTTTACAACGCGGTCCTGCTGATATTCCTTCATCGCCTCGTACAGGGGGGCACGGGTATGATCAAGCCGCATTATGCTCACCTCTTCAATAGATGTTCATTCCGCTGAAGATCTCGATCATTTCCCGGCGGAGGTTGTTGGTGATCTCAAGCCGCTGCTGGGGGTGTATCTCGTACACGTCGGAGTTGAACAGATAATTCTGAAGCTCGATCTCCTTGATCAGCATTTTTGTGTGGAATATATTCGACTGGTACACATTGACGTCAATGGCGTCGTACTTCGTCAGAGTGTCCGGATTTATGTAATCCTGGATAGAAGTTATCTTATGATCCATGAAATATTTCTTTCCGGTGACGTCCCTCGTGAAGCCCCGGACGCGGTAATCTATCGTGATGATATCCGAGTCGAAGCTGCCGATAAGGTAGTCAAGCGTGTTCAGCGGAGATATCTCGCCGCATGTTGCGACGTCGATGTCAACGCGGAACGTGGAAATAGCCTTGTCCGGGTGATACTCCGGGAAGGTGTGCACCGTGATATGACTTTTGTCAAGATGTGCGTGAACGGTATCCGGCTGGATCCTGTTAAAGAAGCCGGCGCCCTTGTTGCAGGAGCCGTCAACATGTTCGGGGTCAATATGTCCCTCCGCAAAGAGAATATTGACAGAGGCCCCCTGCGGATCATAATCCTGCTTTGAGATATTCAGGATAGTCGCACCGATCTTCTCGGTGACGTCACAGAGGATCTTTGTGAGCCTTTCGGAATTGTACTGCTCGTCGATATAGGCGATGTAATCCCGCTGCTCCCTCTCACTTTTTGCATAGCACACATCATAAATGTTGAAGCTAAGTGTTTTTGTGAGGTTGTTAAAGCCATATAAAGCCAGCCTGGAGCTGCCGCCGCCAGGAACTGCTTCTGCCTTTTTCTCCAACCCTAACATCACGACCTTTCGGTATAATAAGTTCCTGCATGTTCACTTCAAGGGTGACATCTATGCAGTCAAAGTTAGTATAACATAAAAAGCCGTGATTTGCAACATTTTTTTCGATATTTTTTTGTTAAACTCTATTAAATGCAAGTAAAGTTAGCCCCATTGACAAAATTGCCGTAATGTGGTAAAATAAAGTTAAAACAAGCGATTTTGAAAGGAGGCGCGCATGGCGATTTTCCATCAGAGCAGCGGACGCTTCAGTTACACAAGAACCGGAGAATTCCGGGTGCGCTGTAAAGCGGAGACTTCGCTGACGATTTTCTTTATTTTACTTATTCCAGCCGGAATAATCCTGGTGGCATTTCTGACGAATGATTATTTGAAAGAAGTACCGCAGCTTGGCGAACTTCTGAGTTATGTGTACAGCTTCTGGGGAATGCTGTGCCTGTTCATCATAAGCGCTATCCGTGCCGGAGTGACCTGCAAATACTACGCCGACCAGAACGAATTCAAGATCACCGACAACCACAAACACGCCGAATATCTATTCTATTCCGATATCGTGAACGTGGATTACGACCCGATAAAGCTGTTCAGCTGCGTGCCCCGGGGATTTCGCGTGACCATCACCACGGAATACCGCACGATCGTGTACGACTATCTCTTTTACGGGAACTTCGGCTCCTCCTCGCCGGAGGACACGCCGTTCCATCTTCTGGAAACTCGCGCCCAGGCGGTACAGAAACCACTCACCCTGGACGAACATATAGCAGAACTGAGAGATGACAGGGAGGGATTACTATGACAGGACGCCAGGCATTCGAGGAGCGCTTCGGATTCCGCGCCAGGGGCGAATTCCGGGTATGCGGCATATTTGAGATACCTCTCACCGTTATGGCTCTGCTGCTGATGGCAGGCGGAAGCGTGGCGCTGATCGTCGTTATGGCAAATCCGGAAACGGCTTTCGGAGGGACTTTCGGAGCGCTGCCGTTCGCAATAGTTATCTGGGTAATGCTGTGCTGGTGGCTCGTCCGGATAGCCCACAGCGGAGTCACCTGCCACTACGAGGGTGATGACAATGAATTCCGCATAACCGACAACCATAAACACACCGAAATATTCTACTACCCGGACGTCACCGGAATAGAATACAAGCCGCTCAGATACCTGAACAAACGCCAGCGCGGATATACCGTGACGATAAAAACGAAATACCGGGCGGTTAAATACCAGTACATCGCCAACGGAAGACAGCGCGTAAATTCTCCTGCGGACACGCCGTTCTTTCTGCTGGAACAGCACTGCGGTCTTACCCGGGATATCACGTCCGAGAACAACGAGGGAAGAACTTAATAACACATAACGGGCTGCCTGTTGCAGCCCGTTATGATATTTCCGGATATAGTTCTACACATTTGTCATTCCGCTGTATGTCGTAAGGATATCGTCCGCTATCTCGCGCTGAGTGCGCCGGGTATCCATCGCAAGCTTCTGTATGTGGCGGTGTGCCTGGCTCTCCGTGAGGTTCAGATACTGTATCAGGCAGCACTTCGCCCGGTCGATGGTCTTGGTATCCTCCAGCTGCCTGGTGAGCTTGGATTTCTCCTGCTCCAGCCGCTGAAGATTCTCCCGGGTCATCTCCGCCATTCTGACGGTCTGGAGAAGCGCCTGCTTCGTGAAAGGTCTGGGCAGTACATACGCGCCGGTGAACTTGATACGGCTCTGTACCTCGTCCGCTATCTCCGTCTTTGCGATGACGATTATCACGGCGTCCGTCCGTCCGCGGATCTGCCCCCCAGTTCAGTCCGAAATCCGTGCGCAGCGGCGTGGATACAATGACCATGTCGTACCCCGAAAGATCAGCCGCAGAAGCCGACTCGTCGTCAAAGCAGCTGGTGATCTCCGCGCCGGTATCCTCCAGCGCTGCGGCAATGCTGCCGCAGATCATCTCGGTCTTGGCGTTGATGAATATTCTGTTCATGCGTGTGGCCTCCCTTGCGGCGGTAATTACCCCGAATGATCACAGATTGTTGACGTAAAGCTGCTTGTACGGGCTTGCGGAGTTCGGAGTCAGCTTGAAGAAGTTGGAACTGAGCAGCGTATCCACGTCATTGCCGAAATGCTTTACGAAGCGCTCCACATAATGTCTGATGGATTCCTTCTCCTCGGCAGTGGCTACCGTGCAGCACACCTGGACGGGAAGCCCCTTGGGCATTACGTCGCTGCGGATAAACATCTCGCCGCCGTGCATTCCGGTGCCGCAGAAGTGCCCCACCGGGCAGCCCTCAACGCCTATTCCGAGCACGACGATGATTCCGCCTGCCTGGTACTCTCCCAGAAAGTCGCCGACCTTTCCGCCGATAACTATAGTCGGGAACATGTCCTGATAGCTCTTCATGTGGATCCCCACGCGGTAGCCTGCATTACCCTGCACATATATCTCTCCGGAACGCATTGCGTATCCGGTGGTGTCGCCGCTGTTGCCGTGAATTATGATAGCGCCGTCGTTCATGGTGTCGCCGGTGGCGTCCTGGGCGTTGCCGTGAACGCTGATTTTCGCGCCGTTGAGGTACGCGCCCAGCGCATTGCCGGGAGTTCCCTTGATGAGGATCTCCTTGCCGGAAAGACCTGCGCCGATGTATCTCTGTCCCAGCACGTTCTCCAGCGTGAATTTCTGCTCGTCAGAGTCCCTGATCATTTTATTCAGCTCTGCATACGGCATATTCTTTGCGTCAATGATCATCTCTTTATTCCTCCCAGCTTCTCTTCCCTGCGCGCCTTGCTGAACATCATCATCTGCGGTCTGTCCTTCAGCATATCCATATCGACATCGGAAAGGTCTATGCGCTCCTTTATCATGGAGGTGTAGATTCCTGCGCGCTTTACATCGCCCATGAGAATGAATCCCTTGAGCAGACCGTCCTTGAATACCAGCTTCTTATAATTATTGCCGTTTTCCTCGACATATTCCTCTCCGTCGTAGCTTCCGGCGGTAATGATGTGGAGTCCGAAGAAACCGATGGCATTCATCGGAATGGCATTCTCGTACTTGGTTTCAGCGCCCGCCATGTTTCTTCCGGCAACCTCGCCCTGCATATACGCATTCGGCAGCAGCGCCAGTATCCTGTCGGTATCGCTGGAGGAATCATGGCTGACGGTGCAGTCGCCGGCAGCGTAAACGTCGTCCAGCGTAGTCTTCTGGGTGAGGTCGCAGATGATTCCGCGCTCTACCTTTCCGCCGGCTTCGGATACAAGTTCGGTGTTCGGGCGGACTCCGACGGCGATGATCACCATGTCGAAATCAACGGTCGCGCCGTTCTTGAGCTTCGCGGAATGCTCGCTGAACTCGTCAACGGAGGTCCCCAGAATGAACTTGGTGCCCTTGCTCTCAATATGTTTCTTCATGATGGAGCCTGCGCGGATATCCAGTATCGATGGCAGGATACGGTCAGCCATATCAACTACGGTGATATCAGCCTTGTACTCGTTGAGCGCTTCTGCTGCCTTCAGTCCGATAAGTCCGGCGCCGATGATGAGGACCTTCATTCTGGGCTTTACTTCCGCCCTGATAGCCTTCACGCTGTCGTAGTTCATGAATGTGTGGCAGGAAGCGATCTTGTCCATTCCGTTCATCGGAGGAACGAACGGCTTGGAGCCGGTAGCCACCATCAGCTTGTCATAGGGCACCGTATTCCCGTCGGAAAGGACCACGTTCTTTGCCGCTGTATCTATCTTTGTGACCCGGGTGCCGAACAGCGTTTCAACGCCGTTCTTCTCGTAGAAATCCGGGCTGCGGTAGTAGATGTTCTTGTCCGTTACCTTGCCCATCAGCCAGTAGGAGATGAGCGGTCTGGAATATGTGTGGTACTTCTCATCGGAGATCACGGTGATCTTTCCGGTCTTGTCGATCTGACGGATACCCTCGATCGTTCCGACTGCCGCAGCAGAGTTACCGATAATTACATAGTTCATATCCGTCACCTCACCTTTCCTCGAATACTATCGCATTGTTCGGGCAAGCCTTTACGCACGCCGGCTCGCCGTGGCTGTTGCGTGTGCAGAGGTCGCACTTGCGTATCTTGTGCCCTGCCTCGTCAATCACGATGGCGCCGTAGGGACATGAGAGAACGCAGGTATAGCAGCCGACGCACTTCTCCTCGTCGCAGACGATAACGCCGTCCTGCACGGAGAGCGCTCCGGCAATACAGCCCTTTACGCAGGGGTGCGCGTCGCAGTGACGGCACTGTACCGCGAAGTTGATCTTGTCGCCCTCTTCTATCTGTATTCTCGCAACGGGCTTCTTTCCGCCGGCGAAAGCCTTTACCATATCAGGAGCGCCGCTGTTCGCTGCCGCACAGGTGAATTCACACAGATGGCAGCCCAGACACCAGTCCTCGTTCACATAAACCTTTTTCATTGTTATGACCATTCCTTTCGAGCAGTGTCAGTCGTTATTCACCTGCGTGCATTATGCCGAGGATATCGAGTTCCTTCTGATTCAGACCGATTCCGCGGAGCATGAGCCTGTTGCCGCGGAGGGACTCCAGGGAGTTGATACCCATGCCGCCCATCATTTCCTTTATCTCGTGATCCCATGCGTGAACAAGGTTCACAAGGCGCTTGTACGCAATATCCGGATTAAGGCGCTTTACAAGGTCGGCACGCTGCGTTGCAATACCCCAGTTGCACTTACCGGTGTTGCAGCTTCTGCACAGGTGGCAGCCCATGGAGAGCAGAGCCGCAGTAGCTATGTAGACTGCGTCCGCGCCGAGCGCGACTGCCTTTACGACGTCCGCACTGCTTCTGATGGAACCGCCCACAACGATGGAGATGTTATTTCTGATACCCTCGTCGCGGAGCCGCTGGTCAACGCTCGCGAGAGCCAGCTCTATCGGAATGCCTACGTTATCGCGGATCCTTGTCGGAGCCGCGCCGGTACCTCCTCTGTAGCCGTCGATGGCGATTATGTCCGCACCGCTTCTCGCAATACCGGAAGCGATCGCCGCAACATTGTGTACCGCCGCGATCTTAACGATAACGGGCTTCTTCCAGTCGGTGGCTTCCTTGAGGGAGAGAACCAGCTGACGGAGATCCTCGATGGAGTAGATATCGTGGTGCGGAGCCGGAGAAATCGCGTCAGTCCCCTTCGGGATCATACGAGTCCTGGAAATCTCCTCGTTGATCTTCATTCCCGGGAGGTGTCCGCCGATACCGGGCTTAGCACCCTGACCCATCTTGATCTCGATAGCGGCGCCGGTGTCGAGGTATTCCTTGAATACGCCGAAACGTCCGGAAGCCACCTGGCAGATGGTATTGGGACCGTACTTGTAGAAATCCTTGTGCAGACCGCCCTCACCTGTGTTGTAATATGTACCGAGCTCCTGTGCGGCTCTCGCCAGGGATTCATGCGCGTTCTTGGAGATGGAGCCGAAGGACATCGCGGAGAACATGATCGGCACGTCAAGCTCCAGGTAAGGATTATGCTTGAACTCAGCCTTGCCGTTCTCGTTGTAGTGTAT
>ERZ791884.2465-NODE-2465-length-10299-cov-12.341663_pt1 | contig 10299 bp, 5 predicted proteins | sample MGYA00509941_ERZ791884 | MGnify/ENA primary metagenome ERZ791884 (study PRJEB30046, sample SAMN00792095) | human gut metagenome | study: EMG produced TPA metagenomics assembly of the A metagenome-wide association study of gut microbiota in type 2... | reverse complement strand
GGGAATCTCCCGCAGCCGCGCACGCAGGCGGTCGCACAGCGCCAGCTCGTATTCCTCGATTTCCGCCCGGTGCGCCCGCACGAACTTCACCCCCGCGTACAGCCCCGCTATGCCGGGCAGGTTCACCGTACCGCTCTCGTAGCGGTCGGGCAGCATGTCCGGCTGGCGTACGCTCTCGCTCATCGAGCCGGTTCCGCCAAGCAGCAGCGGTTCAGGGTTCATGCCATAGCCCAGCACAAGCAGTCCCGTGCCCTGCGGCCCCAGCAGCCCCTTGTGCCCCGGCATTGCCACCATGTCTGCGCACAGCACGTCTGGCGAAACGTCCGCCATCCCGGCCGTCTGCGCCGCATCCACCAGCAGGGGAACGCCGCGCTCCCGACAGACCGCGCCCAGCTGTGCAATCGGCTGAATCAGCCCCGTGACGTTGCTGGCGTGGGCGATAATCACCAGTGCGGTTTTGCGGCTGATGACGCGGCGTAGAGAAGCAGGGGACAGGATACCGCGTTCATCCGGCGCAAGCATATGCACCGTGATTTCCCCGCGCGAAACGTAGCGGTCGAGCAGCCGCATGACAGCGTTGTGTTCCGCGTAGGAGCAGATGACTTCGTCGCCGCGCCGCAGCGTGCCGGAAATGGCGAGATTCAGCGCTTCGGTGCAGTTTGCGGTGAACAGAATTCGCTCCGGATGATGCACACCCAGCAGACGCGCGGCTTCCTCCCGGCAGTGCTCCACCACCCGCCCCGCGCGCAGTGCCAGCCGATGCCCGCCGCGTCCGGGATTCGCGCCCATCTTCTCCTCTACGCCCGCCATCGCCCGAATGACCTCCGGCGGCTTCGGGAAGCTTGTCGCGGCATTGTCCAGATAAATCATCGACGCATTTCCTCCATCGTCCGCGAACCTCGGCGGGCGTTTTTTCATATTATTCTAATGGCGAAAAGGAGGCGGTAGAACCGATGAGGGAGGAGTTTTGCATTGCGGCGTTCCGCTCACGGCAGCAGGTGATGGCGTTTGAACGCGATTTGCGCCAGCACGGGGTTCGTGCGTCGGTGATGATTACGCCGCGCGCGGTGGCGATGGGGTGTGGGCTGAGCGTCCGCATCGAGCGGGAGGATTTGCGCCGCGCCGTGCAGGTGTATCGGACGACGAATCCGGGCAACTTGATTGGCTTCTATGACGTGTGGCAGGAGCCGACAGGGCGGACGACTGTGCGCCCGGCGGGGATTGAGTAACGAAAGGCGCCGCCTGATTTCGCAATGAAACCAAGCGGCGCTATTGTTATGCAATTGTACCTTTTATTGCAGTTTCCGGCACACCTTGATGATTTCCTTGCCCGTGACGGTCGATTCCTGCCCAAGCGCGTCGTGACCGTCCTTCATGCGGCGTGTAATGAGCAGCGTGTCATCATCGAGCGCTTCGATGTCGCAGTAGCCGAGGCGCAGCAGGTCGGATTCCTGCCGATGGCGCAGCTTGTTCGCGACGTACTTCTGCAGCGACTTGTCTTCGCGCCCCCACGGGAAGGCGCGGCGATTCCACGGGTCGTGGCAGCCGGTCAGCCCAACTTCGTCCCCATAGTACACCGTTGCGCAGCCCGGCAGCGCGCACAGCAGGTCGATGCAAAGCTTGTAGCGCCTCACAGCTAACTCGTACTCTTCCACGTTCAGGTGGACATGCTGCTGATCTGCCTTGCTCAGTTCCTGACATTCGCGTCCAGCGAGGATGTTCAGCGCACGGCAGCGGTCGTGGCTGCCGACGAGGTTCATCAGCGCGTAACGGAACTGCGCCGGGTAAACTTCCTCCTGATGGTGGATCAGGCGCACAAAGGTGCTGGCGGACGTTTTGCCCATCACAAAGTTGAGAATCGCCTCGCGCACGGGGTAGTTCATTACGCTGTCGAGCGTGTCGCCTGTGCAGTAGCAGCGCGTTTTGCCGTAAGCAACCTTGTTACTCGCGTCCTCCCACACTTCGCCCAGGACAACGGCTTCCGGGTCGGCGGCCTTTGCGGCGGCGCGCAGCTTGCGCAGGAAGTCCACCGGCAATTCGTCCGCCACATCCAGCCGCCAGCCGCAGCTGCCCGCCTCAATCCAACGCGGCACAACACCCTCGTGCGGCTGGAACATGAACTTCTGGTATTCCGGATTGTCCTTGCGCAGCTCCGGCAGGGAGAGAATGCCCCACCATGCCTTGTAGTCTTCAGGATAGTGGTTGAAGGTGTACCAGTCGTAGTAGGGGGAGGATTGCCCCTGATAGGCGCCGAGCGTCGGATAATGCCCAAAGTGGTTGAAGTACACGCTGTCTTCGCCCGTGTGGGAAAATACGCCGTCGAGCATCACGCGGATGCCGAGTTTCTTCGCCGCTTCGCACAGTTCGGTGAATTCCGTGTTCGTGCCGCACAGCGGGTCAACCTGCGTGTAGTCGCCCGTGTCGTAGCGGTGATTCGACCGTGCGCGGAAAATCGGGTTCAGGTAGATGATGTCGATGCCCATGTCCTTCAGGTAGGGCAGCTTCTCCTGAATGCCGGTCAGCGTGCCGCCGTAGAAGTCCAGTTCCTGATACTTGCCGCCGCGCAGGTCGCCCACGCCCAGCAGCTCTTCATCCCAGTTTTTGTGGACATAGCGGTCTTTGCGGTCATCAACGGCTTTTGTTGGCGCATGGCGGAAACGGTCGGGGAAAATCTGGTAGATATTCGCCCCGTGGAAGGCTTCCGGCGTCTTGTAAGCCGGGTCGTAAAGCGTAATCTGGAAGGATTCCGGCTCGCCGTGGTCATACGCGACACCGACGCCGCCAAGTTTGTCCGGCTGGTTGCCATAGCGGATGGTGCGGCCGTCCTTGCGGTAAATCAGGAAGTAATACCAGAAAAGCCCCGGCGTGGTCGGCAGGGGAATGGCAACTTCCCAGACATGCTCAGCGGTCGGCAGCATGGTGTAGCAAAGTTCTTCCGTCATCCAAGTGCGCAGGACGACGCTCGTCGCTTCGTCGCAGTGAAGGCGAATCAGAACATTGCTGCCAGCCGGAGCAGGGCCGGACGGCGTGCGATAAAATTCGTTGTGGGAATCGTGCAGCAGCATGATATCCATCCATCCAATCATCAATAATTGCGGAAACACGGCAAAAAAGCCCGAAATGCTCCGGACTTTTGAACCGGGAGCACTGCGGATGGATATTTTTCCGCAGTGCTCTCAAAAATATGCAGTTTATACCTTGCGCTTGAGCGGGTCAAGATGCCAAATAGTGTCGTTGTACTCGCGAATTGTGCGGTCGGAGCAGAAAACACCGGACATTGCGGTATTGATGACCGCCATGCGGTTCCACTTGTCGCGGTCGGCATAATCCGCGTCGATGCGGCGCTGCGCCATCGAGTACGAGCCGAAGTCTTTCAGGACGAAGAACGGATCGGCCATGTTGCCCCAGTCGCCAATCAGCAGGCTGTGATACAAATCCTGCAGGGCGCTCGGCGCGTCCGGCAGCACGGTGCCGTCGATCATCTGGGTCAACGCCAGACGCAGTTCCTGATTCGTCTCAAAGATGGTCATCGGGTTGTAGTTGCGCTCACGGTACATATCCAGCACCGTGTCGGAACGCATACCGAAGATGTAGATGTTATCCATGCCGACCTGCTCGGAAATCTCGACGTTTGCGCCGTCCATCGTGCCGATCGTGATGGCACCGTTCATCATGTACTTCATGTTGCCCGTGCCGCTGGCTTCCTTGGACGCGGTGGAAATCTGTTCGGAGATTTCGGTTGCCGGGATCAGCATCTGCGCGCTGGACACGTCGTAGTTTTCGAGGAAGACGACCTGCAGCATCTTGCTGGCGCGCGGGTGCTTGGCAATCAGCGCGGACAGACCGTTGATGAAGCGGATAATCTGCTTGGCGCGGTTGTAGCCCGGCGCTGCCTTCGAGCCGAAGATGAACACACGCGGGTGCATGGTGAAGTTCGGGTCATTGACGATGCGGTTGTACAGCACAAGGATGTGCAAAGCGTTGAGCATCTGGCGCTTGTATTCGTGCAGACGCTTGGACTGTGCGTCGAAGATGAAGTCCGGGTCAACAATCGCGCCCTGGTGTTCTTTCAGGAAATTCGACAGGCGAACCTTGTTGTTGTGCTTAATCTTCTCAAACTGCTCGCGGAACGCCGCGTCGTCAGCATAGGGCGCAAGGTCATGCAGCAGTTCCGGATCTTTCACCCAGTCTGTGCCGATGGTGTCGCAGATAAGCTTGGTCAGTTCCGGGTTGCACGCCATCAGCCAGCGGCGATGCGTGATGCCGTTGGTAATTGCGCTGAACTTCTCCGGCATAACGAGGTAGAAGTCGTGGAACGTTTCCTGCTTGAGGATATCGCCGTGCAGCTTGCTCACGCCGTTGGTGGAGAACGTCATGGCAACGCACAGGTTCGCCATGTGGATGTAACCGTAGGCAATAATCGCCATGCGGCCCACGCGCTCCGCCTCGCCGGGGAAGAAGTTCCACAGGCGTGCGCAGAGACGCTTGTTCATTTCCACCAGAATCTGATAGATGCGCGGCAGCAGGCTCTTCACCATGTCTTCCGGCCACTTTTCGAGCGCTTCTGCCATGATGGTGTGGTTGGTGTACGCCATCGTGCGGCTGACGATCTGCTGCGCTTCGTCCCAGCCCAAGCCCTCTTCGTCCATCAGCAGGCGCATCAGTTCCGGAATCGCCAGACCCGGATGCGTGTCGTTGATGTGGATGACGACCTTCTCCGGCAGCTTGCTCCAGTTCGTGCCGTTGAGCTTCTTGAAGTCCTTGAGGATGTACTGGAGGGTGGCGGAGGTGAAGAAATACTGCTGCTTCAAGCGGAGCAGCTTGCCTTCGTAGTGGTTGTCTTCGGGGTAGAGGATGTTGGAGATGGCTTCCGCCAGTTCCTTTTCCTCCGACGCCTGCACATAGTGGCCGTGGTTGAAGTCGCTCAGGTCGATGCGCTTCGGGGCGCGGGCGCTCCACAGGCGCAGACTGTTGACGGTGGAGGTGTCATAGCCCACCAGCGGCATGTCGTAGGGGACAGCCTCGACCGTGTTGTAGCCGACGTGACGGAACACCGTGCGGCCGTTCTCGTTGCCCATTTCGACGTGACCGTTGAAGTGCACCTCGCAGGCATCCTCCATTACGGGCATTTCCCACACGTTGCCGTTGCCCAGCCAGTAGTCCGGCAGCTCGACCTGCTGACCGTCCACAATCTTCTGGCGGAACAGACCGTATTCATAGCGGATGGAGCAGCCCATCGCGGGCAGGTCGAGGGACGCCAGCGAGTCCATGAAGCACGCTGCCAGACGGCCCAGACCGCCGTTGCCCAGCGCGGGTTCAGGCTCTTCCTGAAGCACCTTGTCTACGTCGATGTGCAGTTCGTCCAGCGCTTGCTTGTAGGCATCGAGCGAGACGAGGTTCAGGATGTTGGTGTATAGGCTGCGGCCCATCAGAAATTCCACGGAGAGGTAAAATAGACGCTTGTTGTTGTTCGTCTTGCGTTCTTCGCGGGAAATCATCCATTTCTGCATGATCTGGTCGCGGACGGTGGAAGCCAGTGCGCGATAAATCTGCCCATTCGATGCTTCCTCGATGGTGCGGCCGTTATAGCGCTGCAGCTTGCCGATAATGGATGCCTTGATGGAATCCTTGTCAAAAGATGTCGTAGGCATGGGAATCCTCCTTTTATTTGCAAAGGGGCTTTCGTGGAATGCCGTTGAATGCCCTGCTCCGGAATCAAGCGTTGCGATGCAAAATCATTGTTTGCATTGCCGTTGTGTATCATACCACAGAAATGGGAAAATGACAAGTATGCTTCCCGGCAGCTTCCACGACAATTTGTCTAAAAACGCCCAAATCCGCCAAAGAACGCTGACGAAAAGTATCGAAAACAGCGAAAACCCATTGTTTTAGCAGCAAAAACCGGGCTGCACAAGGGTTCGCAGCCCGGAAATGCCTCCGCAAATCATTATGCCGATTATTGCAGCAGATACAAACAGGTTACATACAGCCCAATGCACAGCAGCAGCAGCCCGAAGGAAATGCTCACGCTCATGCTGCGGATGCCGCCGGAAATTTCGCGGAAGGAAGCGTCCAGCACATACTCGAAGTCCGTGCGCATCGGGTGGCGGTGCAGAATCGTGCGGTTAAGCAGCCGAGCCAGTGCATTCAGCGCGCGCCCCAGCGTGTAGGTGAAGCGGTTGCCGACTGGCACGGGCTTGCGCGTCTTGCGCATCCGGAAGATGGTCGCGCGGCTTGCCATCACGATGTTTTCCGGCAGCTCCGCAATGAAGCGGAACACCAGTGTCAGCACCTGCGGCAGCAGCGTCAGCAGCAGCGGACGGTAGACGGCGTTCTCCAAGTCGAGCTTCTCATTCCAACGGTTGACGTACAGACGCACGCCGCTTTCGTCCTTACGCGTCAGCAGCGGCAGGACAATCAGCAGATACACCGCCGCGCCGATGATGATGGAAATCGCCGCGCCCTGCAGGTTCTCCGCCGAGAAGTACGCAATCGCTTCCTTCAGCGCGGGTACGCCGAAGAACGACGCGCTTTTTGCCCCGAACGGTGTGAGCAGCAGCCCCGGCAGTGCGCCCAGGAAGGGGAGCGCCGCCGCACTGCCCAGCAGCGCAAACGCGGTTGTGCCGTTCATGTAGTGCGTCATGCTGTCGAATTCCGCCTGACGGGTCGGGTGCTTCTGCCAGAAAATGCAGATGTACAGCTTCGCCATGTACGCGACGGTCAATCCGCCGCTGATGAGGAAGAGCACCTCAATCGCCTTGTAGCCCATCCACGAGCTGCCTGCCGCCTGCATTTCGCCAATCAGCTCCAACAGCCCTTCGTGCAGCAGGCTCTTGCTGTTGTACCCGCTGCCCAGCGGCGGGATGCACGCAATGCTCAGCGCCCCCAGCAGGAACGCAATGTGCAGCAGCGGCTTTTTGCGCCCGAAGCCGCGGATATCATCAAGATTCAGCGCGTGCAGGTTCATGTACACCACGCCCGCCGCGATGAACAGCGTCAGCTTGATGAGCGAGTGGTTCAGCATGTGCATCACGCTGCCATACGCCGCCAGCGTGCCTTCGTCGCCCAGCAGCACCATCACCGACAGCCCCAGCGTGATGAAGCCGATTTGGCTCATCGACGAGCAGGCGAGCGTCCGCTTGAGGTCGGTGGAGAACAGCGCCAGCAGTGCGCCGAGGAACATCGTAATCGCGGCGAAAATCATCAGCGCGTTGCCGAACGCGGCATTGCCCTGCATCAGGTTCGCGCACAGAACAATCAGCCCGAACACGCCGGATTTTGTCAGGATGCCCGACAAAAGCGCCGACGCGGGCGCAGGCGCAACCGGGTGCGCTTTCGGCAGCCAGATATGCAGCGGGAACAGACCGGCTTTCGCACCAAAGCCGACCAGCGTCAGCCATACCGCGACGGTCACGTCCTGCTGCCCCATGGCGGCGCGCAGGGACGCAAAGTCGAGTGTCCCCAGCTGATGCTGCAAGAGGAACAAGCCCATCAGCGTCGTCAGACCGCCGATGACCGCCACCGCAAGGTACGTCGCCGCCGCCCGGAGTGCGCCCGGCGTTTCCTCCTGTGCGACCCACGCATAGCTGGCGAAGGACATGATTTCAAAGAACAGGAACGTCGTGCCGAGGTTGTCCGAGAGGAACACGCCCAGCGTCGCGCCGAGCGTCATCAGCGTGAAGAAACTGTATCGCGCTTTGTTGCCGTGATGCTGGAAGTATTCCGGCGCAAACAGCCCCGTCATCATCCACATGAAGGCGGCGACGCAGCTGTACAGCCCGCGGAAGCCGTCCGCACGCAGGTACAGCCCCAGCCCGCAGAAGCCGGGCAGGGCGACTTCGCCCTCCGGCAGGAACAGCAGCACCACGCTCAGCGCGAAAATCACAATGCCCGTGATGCTCACGAACCCGTTCATCGTGCGTTCATCCCGGCGGCCAAGCATATAGGCGATGATGGCGGCGAGGAAGGGCAGGAAGGTCAGCAAAATCAGAATCCACGATGTCATCTTTCTTTCCTCCTGTCCTTAGAAAATCACACCAGCGGAAATATTCCGCAGGAATGTCACCAGCGGCTGCGACCACAGCCCCAGACCTATCATCAGCGCGCACAAAATCCCCATTGGCACGAGCATCATCCAGCTGGGATCGAGCTTCTGCCCTGCCAATTGCGCCTGATCCGCGTTGAGCGGGCGGAAGTACATCGGCAGCGCGGCGGTGAAGAGGTAAATTGCCGTCAGAATGGCGGAGATGATGAGGCAGACAATCGCGACTGTTCCCATTGGCAGCCCCGTGGCGGACGCGGCGGTCAGCAGATTCCACTTGCTGACGAAGCCTGCCAGCGGTGGCGTGCCGACCAACGCAATGCTGCCCAGCAGGAAGATGCTGCACGTCGCAGGCATAATCCTGCTGTATCCGCGCAGATCCTGCACATACTCCTTGCCGGTCTTGATGAGAATCGCGCCCGCGCAGTAGAACAGCGTAATCTTGATCACACCGTGAATCACCAGATGGCTCAAGCTGCCCGTCATGCCGTCGGGGGTCATCAGCGCCGCGCCCATGAGCATGTAGGATAGGTTGGAGATGGTCGAGTACGCCAGACGGCGCTTGAAGTGCTGTTCGCGAACCGCCATTGTCGAACCGAAGAGAATCGTGAAGCAGCTAAGCAGCAAAGCGACCGTCTGCGCCCACGTCCCGTAGAGGAACGACGCGCCGAAGGAGTAGTAAATCACGCGCAGGACAGCATACGCGCCCGCGTTGACGACCGCCACCGCGTGCAGCAGCGCTGTCACGGGCGTCGGGGCGACAGAAGCCGCCGGCAGCCATGCGTACATTGGGAAAACAGCCGCTTTCGTGCCGAAACCGACGAACGCCAGCAGGAACACGAATTTCAGCAGTTCTTCCATCCCGCTGATTTTTTCCGCGTTTAGCACGCCGCCGAGGACAAAGTCCGTTGTCGTGCCGTAGTAGATGATGAACACCAGCGCAATGAACGCCAGCGCCGCGCCGGAGATGGAGAAGGTGAGGTACTTGCGCCCCGCGCGGATGGACATGGTATCCTTCTTGTGGATGACCAGCGGCAGGGTAATCAGCGTCAGGCACTCATAAAAGACGTAGAGCGAGAACAGGTTCGCCGAGAACGCGACGGCCAGCGTGACGGCGTAGCTCATCGTATAGTAGCTGAAGAACGTGTTCGGACGCTCCTCGTGCTGCATGTACTCAAAGCCGTACAGCGACGCCAGCGGCCAGAGAATGGATACCAGCCCTGCGAAAATGCAGCTCATGCCGTCCACACGGAACGCCAGCGCCAGCTCGCTGTTCATGTGGCAGAGGACGTAGGTGGTATCCGTGCGGGTGAGCAGCAGCACCCACGTCAGGATGCTTGTCGCCAGCACGATGGTTTCAACGTAGATTCCGCGGGATTTCGCGCTGGAAAAGCGCATCAGTCCCATTGCCGCGCCGCCAAGCATGGGCAGCGCGATAGTCAGGAATAACAGCATATGCGCTTCCTCCTTACAGCAGTGCGGTCAAAATGGGGGAAAGAAGGCCGGTCAGCAGCGACGGGAACATGCCCAGCGCCACTGACAGCACCGTCAGCACCAGCATGGGAATGAGCATCGACGTGGACGCTTCGCACTTTTCGCCGACTTGTGCGTCTTTTCCGGGGAAGAAGCCGCGCAGAACAATCGGCATCAGGTAGCCTGCCGTCAGCAGGGCGGAGAGCAGCAGCACAACGGGCCCGAACCAGTTCAGCCATGAAGCCACGCCCGTCATGGCAAGGCTGCCCTGCGCCAGCTCCCACTTGCTGAAAAAGCCCAGACACGGCGGAATGCCAATCAGCCCAAGGCTTCCGATTGCGAAGCACCACATCGTCACGGGCATCCGCTTGCCGATACCACGGAGGGCATCCACCTGCGTTTCGCCTGTTTTCAGGATGACTGCGCCCGCGCCCATGAACAGCACGTCCTTGACCAGCGAGTGGCACACGACGTGCAGCATGGCGCCGAGCAGCCCCAGCGGATGCAGGGTGCTCAACCCGAACACGACGTAGCTCACCTGACTGACCGTAGACCATGCCAGCCGCTTTTTGAGGTGATGCTCCCGGTACGCCAGCAGCGAACCGATGAAAACCGTCAAGAGCGAGAGCGCCATCAGCACCGTCTGCACCCACGTTCCGCGCAGATTCTGTGCGCCGAGGAAGCAGTAAATGACGCGCAAAAGACCCAGCACGCCCGCTTTCGTAATGACGCCGGACAGCACCGCCGACGCCGGGGAAGGCGCGGCCGGGTGCGCCGTCGGCAGC
>ERZ791884.2458-NODE-2458-length-10343-cov-2.181960_pt1 | contig 10343 bp, 7 predicted proteins | sample MGYA00509941_ERZ791884 | MGnify/ENA primary metagenome ERZ791884 (study PRJEB30046, sample SAMN00792095) | human gut metagenome | study: EMG produced TPA metagenomics assembly of the A metagenome-wide association study of gut microbiota in type 2... | reverse complement strand
CAACGCCACTTTTGGCATTCCCATGCTGGCGGTAGGTTTAGTCTATGTTGGTCTCACCTATTTGGCTACTGTCCGTGAAATTCCTTGGCTGGGCAAGCTGGCGGCGAAAGTAGTTCCCCCCATGTGCGTCTTTTACCTGGTAGGCGGAATCGTGATTATCATAGTAAATATCACACAATTGCCCGCAGCGCTTGGACTGATTATCAGCGATGCATTTACCGGAACCGCAGCCACCGGCGCTTTCATGGGAGCGGGCGTGGCTTTGATTATCCGAACCGGCTTATCCCGCGCCATGTTCTCCAGCGAGGCTGGCTGGGGTACATCGCCTATGATTCACGCCTCCGCCAAAACGGAGCATCCGGTGAAGCAGGGATTGTGGGGGGCATTTGAGGTTTTTGTCGGTACGATGTGTATCTGCACGGTTACCTCCTTGGTTATCGTCGTTACCGGCCTGTGGGATTCCGGCCTGGATGGTGCTCCATTGACCTTGGCGGCTTTCGAAACAGTGCTTGGGCCTGTTGGAACTATCATCATCACGGTGGCCATTTTCCTCTTTGCTCTTTCTACTACTACCGGATGGTGGGCTTATTTCGAAGTGCTGTTGCGCCATTTGTGCGGCACGAATGAAAAGCTCAAGCGGACCTTGATTAACGTATTTAAGGTAATCTACCCCATTCCCGGGTTCCTTGTAGTGCTTCTGGCTGCGGTGGGAAACGATATTTCTGGTGCGGATATTTGGGAAATCGCCAATTTGACAACGGGAATACCTGCCTTTGTAAACCTGATTGTCATTGTCATACTGAGCGGAAAGTTCTTCCAATTGCTTAAGGACTACAAGGCTCGTTATCTGGGAATCGGTACCGTTGATCCGAACTTCAGACTTTTTGATGAAGAGGAATAAACCGAGCCTGAAAATGGCGGATTGAGAAGCCAAGAGGAGGGCGTGGCTCTGCCACGCCCTCCAGCGGCGGAAAATATCAGGACAGCGCATCCAACACCACATCGAACAGATGCATAGGGTTAAACTGCCCTCTGTCATAACGCTGGCAAGTGAATCAACGAAGTCCCTGTCGCAGGAAACGGCTGAAATCAATGTCACATCGGTACAGACTCCATCCATCACTTCGGCCTGTATTCCATAAGACGGAAGTCAGCTGGACTACAATGGTACAGATCGGCCATGCGGCACACGATGCCAAATGGAGGGGCAGAAGTCCCTGCCTCATACAACAAGTGTACGTGCTTTGCTGCGGCCGCTTGGGTGTATCCGGCTTTCTCCCGGCTTGCTGGAACGGATTTTCAGGATGACCACCTTTTTGGGTTCTGCGCATTTTGAATTCCTCCTGTCATTTTTCTAATACATTTGGGCCGCGCTCCCCGGAAATCCTTGTGTTTTCAAGGTTTCCGGGGATATTTTCTTGGCCATTTCCCTTGCTTTTTTCCTTACGAGATGTCTGTAAGGGAAAGCTCTCAGCTTTCACCCGCCACCTTATCCAGAAACCGGGCGGAAGAACCTGTGGTTTCTTTCTTTGCATGGGCGTAGATGTTCATGGTGGTGTTCACGCTGGAAAGGCCCAGCAGCTCTCGGACATCTTTAAAGACGCTCCGCCATAAATTATGTTGCTTGTGGAGGTGTGGCGAAGGACATGAAAGTGAAGGGCCTGGATATTATCGAATGTGATGTTGGCTCGTCTGCACGCCGTAGCTGCCCCCAGAGCGTACAAATGTCCCATCATTCCACAGGCAGACGAATGAGAACTCTGTAAAGCATTCCCGTGGTTCATCTGTGCGGGGCAGGGAAGAGAGCCCGTAATATGTACGGCTCGTTTTCTTCGGAGATCCTGTGTCAGCTCCTGATACTGCCGCTAAAGCGCGCCAAATCCATATAATGCTATTTGGGAATGAGTTTGTTTGTGCAGCAATAACAGGGCCTACTGCTTAAGTCAAAATTGCAAAAAAAGACATGCAAAATTTGGGAATGATTCCAAAATAGTGTGGTTTGTCAAAAAAAGTGTTGACTTTTTTTGATGGCGGCTTTATGTTAAAAACATGTTAAGAAAAGAGGACGCGGCGATACTGGTTGTTTATTTTTCACAATAGAGTGCCAGTGTTTTTTTGACCTTAAAAATGAGAACGTTTTCAAGAGGGCGTGGGATACATACATGGCAGCAACAATCATTGACGTCGCACGGTTATGTGGTTACTCAAAGGCAACAGTTTCCAGAGCATATGCGTCTCCGGAAGCAGTCAGTGAGAAGGCGCGTGAAAAGATATATGCGGCAGCGAAGCAGTTGAACTATGCGCCTAATGCCATCGCAAGGGCGATGGTTCGGCAACAGACAGAAAATATTGCATTTATTATCCACGAAAAGCAGTATCCCGCTATTTTGAATCCTTTTTATTCTCCGATGCTGGAAGCAGCCATGCAGGAGGGAACCCGAAGGAATTACAGCCTGTTCGTAACGACCAGTCAGGATATCCACCTGCCCAATGGAGATATTTATATCAAAAAGCACATGGATGGAGTGATTTTTGCTGGCGAGGTTGATATCCGGGTCATTGAAGAGTTTCGTAAACAGAGCATTCCGGTAGTGTTGGTAAACAACTATTTGGATATGGATGGCTTAGTATGCATTTCGGCAGATCACTATGGCGGTGCTGTGCAGGCTACGGAATATCTTTGCAAGCTGGGACATTGTAAAATCGGCCTGTTGTCCGGCCGGTTTTCACCACAAGTTAGTGAAGCTCGTATAGAGGGCTTCGTTAAAACTCTTGCTAAGTATGATATTCCCGTTGATGATCGTTTTATTGCTGATATCGAGCCGGCGCTGGAAGATGGCGAGGAAATCATGACCCGGATGCTGCGGGAGGTGGATCGCCCCACAGCTTTTTTCTGCACCAATGACACCATTGCCGCAGGCGCCATGAAGGCAGTTACCCGGGCAGGGCTGAGAGTGCCGGAAGATATAGCGATCATAGGGTTTGATGACAGCTATATCAGCCGTGTGGTGGAACCCGAGTTGACCACTGTTCGAATTGATGCTGCTAAGATGGGATGCCTTGCCATGCAAACGTTATTTGACTTAATTGCGGGGATGCCGGTAGAAAAGGCGCATATTCAAATTCCTACGGAGCTTATAGTGCGGGGAACCGCTTGATGCTATGTAGAAATTTGACACGCTCCTGATAGAGCGTTTTAAATGGTGAAGTCAAAGTGCGGAAGGATGTGATGCCATGTGTGTTACAGTCATCAATGTCGGTTACGGAGACGCAATCCTCTTTCAGTTAAAGAATGGGTATACTGCACTGCTGGATGGAGGAAGTGCCCTGGAGTCAGAATTTGAAGGCGATTCTTATCGCATTCGGTCAGCAGATTATCTTGCCAGACAGCAGATTGAGCATTTGAATGCTGTGATTATTTCGCATATCCATGAAGATCATGTATGCGGGCTGGAGGCGGTATTACAGCAGACAGTGGTAGATCATCTCTATGTTCCGTACCCGGTAGAGCCTTTCTTAAAAGGCTGTGAACTGACTCCAGCCAGTAACGCTCCCCGCAGTGTACCGCTATATGTTGCGGCCTTGAATGCGTATCGGAGGATTTTGCTTCATGCGAAGGAAAAAGGCATTCCTGTTACCGTGTTGAAAGCAGGACAGGTACTGAAATTTGGAATAGACACGAAGATGCGGATACTGGCACCCAAAAGCTGTGTTGTAGATGCATATATGGAGATCGTGGAACGGGCATACAGTCTTGAGGCGGATACAAATGCCGTGACTGAGTGCCTGATCCGGTTGGACGCTACATCCAATCACACCAGTATGCTGTTGCGCTTCGAACTGGGAGACATCGTTTTTCTCAGCGCGGCGGATAGCTGTCCATCTGAATGGGATGAGGTGCCTGAAATTTTTTTCAAAAATGTAAACGTTCTCAAATTGCCACATCATGGACAAATAGATTCAATTTCGGAATCTTTTATGAAAAATATGCCGTTGGAGTATATTATTACGACCTCGGCATCTGATAGACGGTATCATAGCGCGAATCAGGCGGTATATCAGAAGCTGGCCGCAATCTTTCCGGCGGAGCATCCACCACACTTTTTGTTTTCGGATGAGCGAGAGTATCCGCCTTATTTCTCACAGCCCGAAGGCTTTCAGGCTATCAAACTTGTAATGGATTCCGGGATGGTTATACCGGAGTTTATTAGAATTCAATGAAAAGAGGAGAGAAAACAATGAAAAAACTCATGTCGCTGGTCCTCGCACTCGCTATGATTCTGAGTTTGGCTGCCTGCGGCGGCAAAACCACGGGAACGTCACCTGACAGCGCAGGCGATTCCCAGCAGGAAACTCCCGCGACTTCGGACGGCGCTTTCCCTGAAAAGCAGATCACTATTATTATGCCCTGGAGCCTTGGCGGCGGACCCGATACCATTGCCCGCCAGGTTGCCTCCTATGGTGAGAAGTATCTGGGTGTGCCCGTGATTGTGGAAAACCATACCGGTGGTTCCGGAACTATCGCCATGAACGATGCATTGCAGGCGGAGGATGACGGTTATACCATGGTGGTTGCCAACGGCCCCTTGTTCTCACTGACTCCCAGCTTCATTAATGTCAACTACACACTGGATGATATTACGCCTCTGATTGGTATGCGTATCACGGAGTTCGTTGTTCTGACTAACTCTAAGAGCGGCATCACCAATATCGACGAGCTGAAAGCCTATGCCGCAGAGGGGAACACAATCAAGTACGCTACCACAGGCGGCCCTGGCAACGACAGCTATACTATGATTTCCGTCCTGTTCAAGTTATTGGACATCCCCGCTGAGCCTGTTCCCTACGACGGCGGCCAGGAGGCCATCAATGCGTTGGTGGGCGGCCATGTTGACGTGGCTATCGGTTCTCCCCCGACTTACCGCGATTATGTGATCAACGGCGAATTGAACTGCCTGGGAACCTTCATTCCCGAGGGGCTGGAGGTGGAAGGCATTGGCCACATCAGTTCCTTTAGGGATCAGGGAGTCGACGTGGACTTCACCGGCATGGACTACTTTGCGGTCCGCTCCTCTGTGGATGACAGCAAGAAGGAAGTTTTGACCAACTTCATCGCGGAGGTTTATGCTGATCCCGAGTTCCAGGAATTTATGAAAGGCATGGGCATGGAAGCCTGGGAGGCCACTGAGAGCGAGATCGTTGATATGGTAGAAGCTCAGACCGAGGCGATGACCGAGTATATTCCTCTGGTGCAGTGACACTCTGCGGTGCCCCATATCGCCGAGATATGGGGCACCCATTTTAAAAAGAGGTATTGAATTATGAAAATCAGATATAACAGAGAAATAATATCGGGCGCTATTTTTGTGGTTCTGAGCGCAGTGCTGTGGTTCCTGATTCCCGTACAGGTCCAGACGCTGGAGAAAACGCCAATCAACGCACAGACCTTCCCCCGTATCGCCATTGGTGGTATGTTCCTCTGCTCTGTCGGTCTGCTGCTGGAGGGGATCTTCGTCCGGGAGAAGCAGGAGTTGTATGTGACGAAAGAGAGTTTTCGCTCCAATGCCTTTAAAAAAGAAATGCGTTCCGTAGTGTTCGCATTGCTTTTGATCGCCTACTGTTTCCTGATTGGACATCTGGGCTATATTGTCTCCACAATCCTGCTGGTACTGGCGGTCATGATGTTCTATAAAGCCAGAAAGTGGTACTACTATGCGATTCCTCTGGGGATGGTGGGCATCGTGTACTACGTATTCAAGGTGCTTCTTCATATTTCCCTGCCCTGATCGAAAAGGAGAATACTTATGGAACAATTTTTAGGCGGACTGCAAGTTCTGCTGCAGTGGCAGAACTTTTTGATTATTCCGGTGGGGCTGGCAATCGGTATTATTGTGGGTGCTATCCCCGGACTGACCTCCGATTTAGGTCTCATCCTTTGTATACCCTTGACCTATGGCATGGATCCCACGATGGCTATTTTAATGCTGCTGGCCATCTACTGCGGCGGTACCTACGGCGGTTCCATCACTGCGATTCTCATCAACACCCCGGGTACCTCGGCCAATGCGGCAACGCTGTTTGACGGTTATCCCATGACCCAAAGAGGACAAGCGTTCAAGGCACTGCAAATGGCACTGTACGCATCAACCATCGGTGGCCTTATAAGCGCATTTGCCCTACTGTTTCTGGCTCCCCAGATCGCAAAAATCACACTGCTGTTTGGCCCTGCCGAATATTTTGCTTTGGCAGTTTTTGGACTATCCGTGATTGCGGGCGTCTCTAACAACAGTATTTTCAAGGGACTGATCGGCGCTTGCATCGGCTTGTTCATGGCTACCATCGGCATGGACAATATCAGCGGCACCGCCCGCTTTACCTTTGGAAGCAATCGGCTCATGAGTGGTATCGACCTGATCATCGCCCTCATTGGACTGTTTGCTATCTCTGAGATTATGATGAAGTCCCAGTATGATCCAAGGACCGACCACAAGACTATCAGTTCTTCAGCCATCACCAGAGATAAAATCACGAAGGACGAGTATCGGCGATGCCGCAAACCAATCGGCATTGGCTCCCTGATCGGCGTCATTATCGGCGCAACCCCTGGAACTGGCGGTGGTTTGGCGGCGTTCATCTCTTATAACCAGGTGAAGCAGTCCTCCAGCCATCCCGAGACTTTTGGCCACGGCGAGATCGAGGGTGTGGCCGCCTCCGAGTCCGCCAACAATGGCGCCTGCGGCGCAACGATGATCCCCATGCTGACGCTGGGGGTCCCAGGGGACGGCGCCACCGCTATCTTGATGGGTGCATTCATGATCCACGGCATGATCCCCGGCCCCACGCTGTTCGAAGAGCAGGGCAATATTCTATATGCCATTATGCTGGGCCTGATCGTGGTCAATGTGTTTATGTATATTCTGGGCAGTGGCTTTACCCGTTTTTACGCGCATATCACCCGTATTCCCTACGAGATTTTGGCGGCTATTGTATTGACCTTTTGCATTGCGGGTGCGTATTCCACCAATAACCGGATGTATGATATCTACATCATCCTGATCTTCGGCATTGTAGCGTATTTCCTGCGCCGGATGGATTTTCAGTTGGTTCCCATTCTGCTCGGCATTGTGCTGGGGCCTTTGGCTGAGAAAAACTTCCGCCGGGCACTGGTGCTGTCTGACGGGAGTCTAGACATTTTCTTTACCCGTCCTATCAGCTGTGCCTTTATCTTGATTGCTGTAGGTTCTATTTTGCTGTTTGCCTGGAAAAATCACAAGGCAAAGGTAAAAAACACACAGAAATAATACAGATCTGCGCAAGTACTGAGACATCTCCTTATTTGAGCATTGCCAAATTCATACAATTTGAAGAGCGACGGTGTTTGAGATGAAGAAAATTTTGAAAAGGCTTTTCTGCTTGGCTATCGCTGTTGTGATGTTAATGAGTACTGCGGGGGCAGAAGGAACCTCCACTTATATGGCTTACCGGTCAAATGCCGTTACAATATCAGCAGCTGACGGACTTGGCATCGTAAGTGGAACATTCGTAATAAAGGATCTCAGTATTACAAACGGGCAAGATCCTGATGGTCGCAACTATGTTGGACAGGTGCATACACTTGAAAATGGGGAATTTACATTCAGCGTTGGGCGCAGTGCCTCTGAAAGCGTTGCATCATGGTTCAATTCAAAGATCTCAGGATATAATGATCCTTCTGTGAACGGAGATAGAACAACATTTGACCAGACTGCTGATGATTTGAATTTTGCCTTTGTCGGTGATTTGAATTTGGTTGTGGATACTGCCGATGATCCGCAGGGTCTAAGTGTTACATTTCCTGATGTTGTTATTGCTCAGGGGAGCACCTTGTTTAGAAATAATTGGTGGTTTGGTCAACACTCTGGCCAGCATACAAGAGATAGTGACGGCCCCGACACTGTATTGGCAATTGGAAGTACGACAGAGGGAAGAACAGTTTATGCATCGTTTTTGAGAGGCGGCAACGAGGTTAATGAGATTTCTCTGGAAGCCATTCACGTGGTAGAAGCTGCTGCGGATAGTGCGAATAAAGTTGTCGATGTTAAAAATAAATTTGCTGCGCTTCCGATTGATGGTGTTCAAAGCAATTTGGAAGGTTTCCCCGGCAGCTATGACCCTACCGTAAATCATATCCAGGGATATGCGCAGTATGATAGTTGCGATCATACTCGATATTCTATTCTGACGCATAGTGTAGGAACTGCGCCCTATGCGCATATTGTCGCCGGCCCCAAAACGGGCAGTGACAAGTGGGGGTTCAAAACATACCTTCAGAATTGGAGACATCCTGGTGGCGTTCAAGTAATGGGAGATTATCTGTTGGTTCCCTCTGAACAAGATGCTTCCGCGCATATAGCTTTATATGATTTGCGTTCATTGGCCGTAAAAGAACTAAGAAGAGTTGAGACATTTGACTTAGCTGTAAGCCATAAGGCTGGTGCTTTGGGGATTACTTCTTATGAGGATAAAAACGGCATTGAGTATTACGTGATGATAGTTGCCCATTTAGATGGCGAGAATACTGTGTACCATGTCTATCGTGCATTGGCATCAAATGGCATTGAAAACGCCCGGTTCTCCGAAGTTGGAAGTTTTGAATCTGATAAGGACTTTCAAGGTTTTGGCTTGATTACTGAGGATGGGACAAATGATATTTATATGATAGGGCTTTGGTCGCCAAGCGAGGGTGTGACATTTGCGGATTATGCATACCTGTACCAGTTGAATACGGAAACATGGACCATTGGAGAAGCACTTCAGCAGATTCACATGGTCAGTGTTGGAGGAATGGCTGGTATGATGGGAGTTCATTTCCGTTATGGCGCAAATGTATATGTTGCAGACGATGGTACGCTAACTTTATCCGCTACAGAGCGGAACTCGGTTTTGGGCAGCTCTTTGGCAACAAATGATTGGATTCCTGCAATCGTAAACTAATATTTGACGATATCGTTATGTGAGGAAAGGGAACGGGCTGTGATCCGTTCCCTTTCTCCACAGTGAATATTCTATTGATAAACCGCATGATGGTGGATATCTTGTTTTGACTGACAATGAATAAACCAAAGCTGACCCGTAGTGCATAGCTGGGGGAGAACTACGGCGAATTGGCTCAAAGACATCTTCTTCGGTTTTTTAAGCAGTTGCGCTAAAGCTTGCATGAAGCAATCTTTCCTGTTCCTTTATGTAAATGCATGGCGTCGAGAAGGTGCCATCTCCCCCATAAAACAGACTGCATTTCGCAAGAGCCGATTGGAACGTCTCCTGACCGGCACGCTGGCAGATCTTCTGTTTATTCTCTTAAAAGATTTCTGCTGTGATTTGCTTTTCGGCTCTGCCGGGCGGGGCTTTAGAAGTTTTTGGCTTTCCGGCCCTTTAGAGTGAGCAGCAAACAAGAAACCGTCAAGCCTCTTTTGATGCTTGGCGGTTTCCTGTTTGACGCTTATATTGCTATAACAAATTTCAGGGAGGTGTCACGAATTTTGAGAACTTCAATCAAGCGGGAATGAGTCGTTTTTCGAGTTTAGAAGTGATCCGCCATGTCCTCACCCGAAAACATCTTAAAGGGAATCCGAGTTTTTAGGATCTGATCGGCTGCAATTTACAGCATACCGGCCATCACACCGGCCACCAAAATAGAGACCATTGCGGCCATACCGCCCACTACCAGGCGAGGCATGACCCGGCTCATCAGAAAGGCCTTTTCATCCTCATCCTCCGCCACAGCATTGCATACCTCCACAGAGATTAGGTAAGTGGAGGGGAACCCCAGCATCTGACAGAAGCCTACGCCGAAGGCCATGGACTTATCCCCCAGAATCTTCCACACCGGCAGGACTTTCATCATAACAAAGATGGAAAGTACCGACACCGCGAACACAACCACCAGCGGGAGGATCAGGTCGATGAGGTCGGATATGGAGATGTTGGCCAGGGCGGGAATGATGGCAGCGAACACCACCATGTTGATAAAACCGCTGGCTTGGGCTTTCTGGAGGAGGTTCTTGGGCACCACACCCAGCTGGGTGAAGATCACGCCCAGCACCAGCCCCAGGATGGCGTAGTTGATGTGGGTCAGCTCACCCAGCCATACAGAGAGCAGGCCGCCGACTACTGCCAGCAAAATGCACACGTTGCTGGAATAAAAGCCGTCAAATTTCTCGGCCAATGTTATCCTCTTGGACGCTGTCTTTGCCTCGCTGTTCCGATTCTCGGATTTGCCCGCGGCGGCCATAAACTCGTCCAGGGTGCCGCTGGATTTGGCCTTCCGGTATTCGCCGATCAGGCCCTGGGCATAGCGGAGACTG
>ERZ791884.2414-NODE-2414-length-10507-cov-35.744259_pt1 | contig 10507 bp, 11 predicted proteins | sample MGYA00509941_ERZ791884 | MGnify/ENA primary metagenome ERZ791884 (study PRJEB30046, sample SAMN00792095) | human gut metagenome | study: EMG produced TPA metagenomics assembly of the A metagenome-wide association study of gut microbiota in type 2... | reverse complement strand
AAAAGACGGAGTAAGCAAATGGCCCGTCTTTAGTTTCAAGCACAACTGTCGGATGTTCTGTAAAATAAGAATAATCGGTATAGTTGCAAAGGTCTGCAAACATTGTGCCGTTGTTCATATGGTGTCCGTAAATTATGAGATTGGTACTGTCGGCTGAACACCTTGCATCAAGAAATGGTGTACCGCTATAGCTGTACTCACCGTAAAAATTCCTATTCAGATACTTCTGCGGATTGCTTTGTGTGTGCATAACAGGATAGTTTATGTTTGTTCCTGATATGTTGATCCAGCCGAAGCATTCGGAATTCATCGAAATGAGTTCCGATATTGAATGAGGTTCGTAATATGTCGTGAAATACATAGACGATTCGTCTTGAACATCATTATCACAATCACTGACTTTTAATAAATTTGGATTTATGAATTGTTCTTTTTCAGTATCATTACCTGTCGATTCCTCAGTAACAATTTCTGCAAGGTTTTTAAAACTTTCATTCTCTTTGTACTCTGTAAACACCTGCGAAAATATTGAAATCAAACAGGCAATTATAACAACAGAAAATACGCCTATCACAATTCCTATTTTGATTTTTTCTTTATGCTTCTTCATTTTCTGCCTCCGAAATATACTGTTCGCCGTCATAGTCGGGCATCAAATAGCCGTTCATACTTGCGTCAAAATATATTGCAAGAAAACGCTTGATGTCGGCTTTCTTCATTCTGGTTACTTCAAAGCCTTGGTCTGAAATAATCTTCTCAACCCTGTTTGCTTTCTGCAAAACATTTTCGGATTTTGAAGATTTACACCTTGCTATGAACAGAAACTGCCTTGCGGTTGAGGTTTCGGCCTGAATGCTGTCGAGAAAATCTAAATCCTTATTCAGAATTTTTCTTACTTTTTCATTCTGTTCAGCTTCAATCCTGCCTTTGATATAGCTTTTGTTCGTATCAAAGCACTCGCACGAGTCTGTACAGGTAATCTCAATATCCGGCACAGCAGAAAGTACCATCATCAGGTGCCGCACCTTGATTTCGATATTCGTGTGAGAAAGTACGGAAATATTTGTCGGCTGAACCATATAAAAAATCAGTTCTTCCTTGCCAACCTTCAAGCCGTTTTTCGTAAAGGTTTTTATGCCCAGCAAGTCCTGAACCGATTTGCCTTTTCGTTTTTGCTTTTTCACTTTTTCTCCCTCCAATAAAAAATTTGTTGAGTTGAAATAAAATACTTTACAGCATAGCGGATAAAATCAAGAATTGTTGTATCTTCAAGCCTTATTGACAAAAACCCGAAGCAAAGTGTCACTGCAAGCGGTACTATTATCCTCGTCTGTGCAAGTATCAGGATTGATAACAAAAGTGCTATGCTCATAATTGCAAAATCTCGTAAGCTCCACAGCCACAGATTGGCGGTAGCTTTGAGGTTCTGCGGATATAGATAAGTTGTCATAATATAAATTCTCCTTTACTTTGCCGCCCTCGCAACACTTCTCGTCAGGTTCACGGCAGTTGTAGTTGCGTGAACAATGCTCGTCATATTAACCTTAACTGATGAATCAAGTCCGAACTGCTGTGCAATTCTCGGCACTTCGTTTGATGCAAGCATTATTCCAAGTCCCAAAAGCATATTGCCGGGGAAGGTCAGCAACCCGAGGAACAGCAGAGTTGTCTGCATAAATGCCGTAAGGCACAGTGCCGCTATCTGTTTCATCCACTGATTGAAGCCGTCCTGATATCCTCTCGGAACGCTGAACATATACAACGCACCTACCGCCATTTGTATGAGCAGAATTCCTCCACGCTTGATGTTCGCAAAAAATATTTTTATTACGCAGTAGGCAAAAGCAATCATACATAACAGATTCAGCAAGCCGAATGTTGTCTGTGTTGCTACTGCAAAACTGCCCTCTAAAACACTTGTGCTTTGTCCGGCTAAATCAAGGCTTTGCTGTCCTGCCATTAAGGACGACAAATCCTTTGAAAATGTGTTTTGCAGGCTGATGCAGAACTTATACAACTCCACAGGTACTACGCCAAACAGCGAACAGGCAAAGAAACCCTTTAATACATTTATAGCGGTTGTTTTGATATTTGCTCTGCCGTTCTGATACTCTATTGCAACATCGAATACGGCAATGACCGTGCCTGCGACGAACAATGCCCAGCCAAAAAGCGTAAACAGGTTTATTGTCGCCTGCACCCATTCAAGGTCAAACACATCTGCGCCCATATTTCCCATCATAGTGAAAAAGTCTGCGACAGCATTGTAAATCGTTTCATAGAACCACTGAAGCATTGTGTTCCATATAGCGTTTGAGATTTGCTCACCGAGGTAATCAAACACACCGCCTATGGCACTTCCAATTCCGCCGATGAAATCTCCTAACCAGTCAAAAATATAAATCACCCCCTGTCAAATGGAAAGTTGAAAATTGAAAGTTGAAAATTAAGGTGTGCGGCAGCAATTTTAAATAAATTCGGGCAACAAGGCTTTTTATCATTACAACCCATCTGCTCGTCCGAAATTTTCCATTTTACATTTTCCATTTTCAATTTTAAAGTATCGTCCAGATGTACAGTGGTGCTGTCAGCGAGAACACAAGACAGCCGAAAAGTATTGCCGGCGCCGTGAACTCAAACTGTCCGTGCTTGCGGTAATCGAGATAAGCAGTAGCAAGTTTAACAAAGAAAAGTATGGCAAGAATCATATCTACAGCAGGAAAAACAACATTATTTACAACATTTTTAATCTGTGTTTGCGCCGATGTCCATGTGCTTTCGATTGCTGATGATACATCTCCTGCGGCAAATACTGTTACCGCCGATATTCCGAGCATTAACAGTATTACTGATATTCCTGCCAACCACTTCAATAACTTAATTTTTCTTGACTTTATCATTTTTTACCTCCGATTTTCTTAGATCATTCTCCGATATATATCTGACTTCGATGTTCAGTTTTTCTGCAAAGCGAATTTCTGTTTTCATACCCTCGGTTAATTCATCACCGAAAACCCAGACAGCATCACACACCCAAAGCATAGAAAGTCCGGCAAGCATTCCGAGATTTCTCTCTTCTTCATTGTCATCATTCAAAATCAGCGCATAAAAATGCGGTATGAACGGAGCCATACCGCACTCTAACGCATATCGGGCATATCGTTTTGCATTTTCAATGTTTACAGATACATTACCGTCCAAAGGCGAACAGATATACACCCTGTGCATTATTCATCGTCCTCATCTTTCTTCTTGAATTTAATGATGATAAATGCAATCAAGCCTCCGGCGGCTACTGAACCTAAACCAACCCAGAATCCGAAATTTGAGTTATCACCGGTCTGAGGTTTTTCGGGTTCAGGCTGTGGATGAATTGTTACAGTCTGATTCTTGTCATCAATGTCAGCGTGTACGGCAATTTCCGTTCCATCACGGTAGAGAGTTTCAAAAACTACAATCTCTGTGTCTTTATTAATTACAGAGCCGTCAAAGGTAAATGATACTGTTACTTCTCCGTCTGCTGCTTCGGGTGTAAATGTTACTTCGGAACAAACTTCTTTGCCGTCAACAAGGAATGCCTTGCCTGTTGCTTTATCCATAAGCACACCGCTGATTGTGTATTCTTTTCCGACTGTCAGGTTTTTGTAAGAAACCACATCATCAATAGTAATATCGCCGTTAGCTGTAAATTCCTTTTTGCCGTCTATACTTGCTTTTGTGCCGATTTCCGGAATTTTAACGGTTACTGTCTGACCTTCGTCCTCAATATCTGCGTGAACTGCAAGCTCCTTATCCTCACTGTAAAGACTTTCAAAAACGACAATGTCTGTATCTTTCTTGATATATCTTGCGTCAAAGGTGAATTCTACTGTTACGCTTCCTGTTGGTTTATCAGGTATGAATGTAGCTTCAGAGGTGATTTTCTTGCCGTCAATCAATAACTCTTTTTCAGTCGATTTATCCATTAACACACCCTTAACCGTGTACTCCTTGCCGGGTACAAGATGCTTGTACTCTACAACATCTTCAAGGGTAAACACTTCTGTTGCGCCGACTTCTTTTTTGCCGTCAATAGTTGCAGTTGTTCCGAGTTCAGGTATTTTATCGTTCTCAACTGTGATTTCGATAATTTCCTTGTTTTTAGAAATTGTTACGGTATAGTTTTCTTCATTAGGGAGATAACCCTCGGCAGGCTTTAACTCACGGACAATGTATTCGCCGTAGGGAACATAGGTAAATTCAAAAATACCGCCCTCGTTTGATTCGGCTGTCATAATTGCAGTTTCTTCTGTAAATTCGGTTTCAGTAATACTGAACAATCCGAATAATGCGCCTTCTATATTTTCTTTGGTTTCGTTGTCTATCTTTAATCCTTTAATTGAACCACGAATAATTTTGTTTTCAACCTCTTTTTTTGTTACTTTGTTCCATTCAATAACTACGCGTTGAGTTTTCGGAACAACATATCTGTCGGCGGTATTGACTTCTTCAAGCGTATATGGTTTGTCACCACTTACAAGGACATTTTCAAATTTTGCAACACCGTCAGCATTTGTTGTTGCATACAAATCAATGCTTGCACCGCTGAGTGAAGTTCCGTAAAGGTGGAATTCAACTCCCTCGTTGAAATTATCCTCACTTGTTTTTACAACTTCAAGACTGCCTTTCTTGAGGACATTTTCAAAAGTAACCGTTGCAGTTTTGCCACTTTCGACCTTAACGGTCTGCGATTTCTGTGTTTCGTACTTACTGTCGGTAACTTCTGTAACTATGTAGTTGCCGGGAACAAGGTCGGTTAATTCAAATTCGCCTTTTGAATTGGTTTTTGCAGTTTTGCTGTAACCATCGCCGTTGACAGTAAACTCAATATTTGCAACATTGCCGTCCTCGGAGGTTTTGACAAGCTTAAGATTGCCCGAGCTTGTCTTGACCTTGAAATATGCTCTTATCGGGTCAGCGTCATTTTCAACTCCTGTGATTACATCCTGAAGGCTTGCGTCACCATATGGAACAAGAGTTGTATTTCCTACGCTTGGCATTGACTTTGCAGAGTTGAATGTTACTGCATCGTTGACTGGTGAAGTTGAAGTCAAGGTCAGCTTGTTGCCTGATACAGATGCGCTCACACCGCCTATTGTCTTGAAACTGAAATCTGAAAGAATATTGTTGCTGTCGGTAAGAGTTAATGTGTATTTTCCGTCTAAATATTTCATCTCATAGGTTTCAGCCTTTGAAGCGATTGCACTTGCGAAGCTCGGAACAGTTGAGTAATTTGCAAGACTTTTTGAGATTGCATTGTAAACTGACTTAACTCCAGGGTTTGCGCCGCCTGCACAAATGCCGTCAATGAACTTTGTATTTGTACACTTATAACCGTCGGCAGTATTTCTGCATCCTGAAACAAATTCCCATACAATCAGCTGTGTTGCCACCCATTTCTGATCCTCTGTTCCGCTTAAGCTTTTTCCTGAACCGGGTTTGCCGTAGATAAGGGCAAGATTAATTGCTTTCTGCTTCGCAGAGCCTAAATTCTTCCAGACGGTTGATCCGTCCTCGGTCAGCGTATTGCCTGAGTAGAGTGTATGACCGGGTTCAATGCAGTAGGCTTCTTTTCCGTCTGCAAAAATCTTGCACAACTCTTCTCCGGGAGTTCCGACCGTGTAGCCGTCGCTGACTGTTGTCTGCTGAAATTTGATTATATTGCCTGTGCTGTCATAACAATAATCGAAAGTGATTGTAACCTTATCACCGCTTGCCGCACTTACGGGGAGTGCAAACATTGTTCCGAATATTACTGACACCGCAAGTAAAAGTGCCGTTATTCTTGTGAATTTCTTATTTCTGATTAACTTAGTCATTTTATAAATCCTTTCATAAAAAATATGGGGCAAGATTTTACCCTTGCCCCGATTGATGCCTTATTCTGTTTTAAATACAATCATAATTTCATCGCCTGCCCTTCATTGAAATCTTCATCTATATCATCAGACTGCTCACTGCCGTCTGTGATATTTACATACTCGCCGATAATATTCAGCGCCTCACAGTAACTGCCTGAACTCGTAACACGACTGCACATTTCTTTTGCCTCGTCAGCCATACCGTTCTGTTTTAGTGTACGGCTTGCCATACCAAGTATGGAAAACACATTGCCGTCAGTCCCTATTAAGGCACAGTCAGGTTTGAGCTTTTCTGCTTTGTTCTGTTCAGGTTCAAAACCGCCGAGCCTGTTGTCCACATAGTCGGACAACCACATTCCTGCAAAGGCTGTGTATGACTGCAATCTCCACATTGCAAGCTTGCCGATATCAAGGTGGACATCTTCAAATGGATAAAGAATACAGGTTACGCCGTCACTCTTGAACACAGAAACATTCTCAAACTTTGTGTTGTCAAGAAGTATTCCTTTGTCCGTGAGCATTTTATTAATGCCGTCCACCCATTCCTGTGTTTCACCGCCGCATCCCTGCAAGATGAGTCCTTCCTTGCCGTTCATACGGCGGAGATCCGAGAGTGTAATATTATTGATTTTCATTGTCATTTTCCTTTCATAAAAATAAGCACCCACAATGAAATGAGTGCTTTGCTTAATCGTTTTCTCAACAGTAGACTACATATATTTTGTTGTTTTCTGTGATTATATTGAATGATAGGTCTCTTGGAGCTATGCCACTGCTTTGGTAGTAGTAAGCTACATACTCAACATCACTTTTAAGGTTTGAAGTCAGTTCTGAAGTGCTGTCATAGTATGATGTGTTTGTGGGCGAGAACCAGCTTGCGTTGCCTGTGTTCAGTGAGGAATCGTATTTCATTCCAAGCTGCTGACCGTAGGCTATGCAGGCACTCACCGCATACTGAACATCAACCGTTTTTGCTTTAGTAGGCGGTTGCGTAGGTTTTTGCGTAGGTTTCTGCACAGGCTTTTGCGTTGGCTTTTCAGCAGGCTTTTGAGTAGGAGTTTCGGTTTTCTTTTTCGCAGTCGAATCCAATTTTTGCTGATTACCTTTCACTGTATTCTTGCTGTTGTTCTGAACCTCGGATTGTGTTTTCTGAATCGGAGCCGTTGCCGAAACAACCGCCGAATTTTGTCCACTGTCGGCTTTTTCTTCGGTTTTGGCATTCTGTCCCGAAGGCTCTGTTTCTTTTGAAACTGTGGCTTTTTCGGTGGATTGCATTGTTTCGGTTGTTGCCATTTCAGAACTTTCCGCAGATACAGAAACACCCACGGAAGTTGAAGCCGTGGGTGATAAAGAACTGTTATTCACTTTTTCTCCTGTTGTACAAGCTGTGAATATTCCTGCCATTAATATTATGCTTATCATTATTGCGATTTTCTTTTTCATACTATCGCCGTCCTTTCAAGCAATAAGTATATCCAAAGAATTTCAAATGTCCAGAAATATTTGTAATCTGAAAATTGGAGTTTATCTAATATATCCTACTCTCATAAAATAATCCTCGTAACGTTGTTTTTGAACATCAATCATATTATCTGAATTTACAAATTTAATAAAGTCTCTTTCAGGAATCCACTTATAAGAAACAGTTTCACCTTTTTGTAAAGTGATTTGTGTCTTATCCCAATCTGTAACGCAAAGAAAGCTATAATATATTGTATCACTAGAAATATGCTGACCAATTAACTCAAAGGAATCTGAAACAATACCTGTTTCTTCAAAAAGCTCCCTTTTGGCACACAATAACTTATCTTCACCTTTCAATGCAGAACCTCCAGCTGTTGCTTCAAAATAGCCACCGAAGTTTGGTTTACAAAAATCCCTCTGCATAAGAAGATAGTCGCCATCTATATGTCTAACCAAAATATCGCATACAAGATGGTGCAAACCTTTGGGAATTAGCTCACCTCTAATTAAGTCTTGATCCGCCAGAGTTCCATCTTTAAAATATCCATCCCAGATTTCCAAAATATCACCTCACCAAATTCAAACTTATCCACCAAAAGTATACCACACCAAACAGCAACATTCAACTACGATAACCAGTAACTTTCAGCTTCTCAGCCCACAGCAGTGAAAGATGTATAAGTGCTTCTCTCTGTTCTTCCTCGGACAAACTAGCAAGAAAATCTTCCAGAGTTATATCCTCACTGTATTCTTCTGCTATATCAATGCAGTTATCGCAGATTTTTTCTTTCCTGACAAGTACCGAACCGTCATCCTGCTGTGTGAAAGATAAAACATCGTTGTATCTGAATCCGATTCGTTGGCGGATTTCATAGGGGATTGTAATTCTTCCTTTTTTACCGAGAACTCTGTAAATTTTAAGCACTACTCGTCCTCGCTTTCCGCAAGCTCTGCTCTGCACTCATCGCAGATACAGTCACAGCAACATTCTTCGCAATCATCATCGCATCTCTCAATCAGAATTGCTCCGTCCACAGCTGAAATCTGCACAGCACAGTCGGATGTGATTCCTGATACAATAAGTGCGTCAAGCGGTATGCTTACATAAATTCTATTTTCCATGGTTAATAATACACTCCTTCAAAATTTGTTCTAAATCAATTTGTTGTTCGGTTGTCAAGTCAAGCAGGCTCAACTGTAACGGCTTGTTTCTCTGCCTTTCATACATATCGTAGTTGCCGATTAGCAGTTCGGGGAATTGTTCGCCTGCATTGATTCGCTGTTTCATATTGTGTAACCTTGTAAAATCAAAGAATGAGTAACCGTCATATAAATTGCGGATTTCCTCACAATCGTTGTATGATACAAGCCATTTGCCCTTTGAATTTGCAAGTGTGTTTTTCAGCCTCAGATGATCATCCCAAGTGAATCCGCACTGATAAACATACTCGCTTGAATAGTAAGGCGGATCGCAGTAGAAAAATGCATTTTCTCTGTCATAATGCTTTATCAGGACTTTGAAATCCTGATTTTCAATCACAGTATTTTCAAGTCTTTTTCCCACTTGCTCTATCAGTTGAAACAGGCTCACTACTGAAAATGGCTGACAGGCAAATGATTTTCCGCCGCTTGAATAGCTGTATCGCAAAAGTTTCAGAAACATTACTGCTCTGCGCAAGTTGTAGTCCTGTTTCATTTTTATATACAATTCTATGATTTCTTCTGCTTTCAAGTCAGGCAGGATAATCTTCGTCAGCTCCAACTCCTCGTCAAGGTATTTATCCTCAAACTTTTCCTGTCTAAAGAAATCCCTGATTGCATTAAAATCATCTCTTGAATTTAGCGGATAAAATCCGAGTTCTTTTATGAATGCCATAGGTCTGTCACGCATACAGCGAAAGAGGTTTACAAGATTATGGTTATAATCGTTGAAAACCTCAAACTTATCAGGCTTTTTCTTGCCTAAAAGTACAGCTCCCGAGCCTCCGAACGGTTCAATATACCTTTCGTAATTCAGAGGAAACAGGGCGTACAAAATATGAAGGATGGATGTTTTGTTACCCATCCAACTCACAGGGGTTTTGATATTCATCACTCCATTTCTGAATACCAATCGCCCCAGAAACGACAAAAAGCCGTTGATTAAGCTTTTAACTCAACCAACGGCTATATATATGAAAACCAATACCAGTCGTTCGGAACGATTGATATTAGTTGTTATTTAATTTTTATCGTTTACCTTTTTGATAATCTTCCCGATTTCAGAGATTACATTTACTGTCACCGCATTTCCTGCCATCTTGTAAAGCCTGCTGTCGGATAGTCCAGTCGCTTTTGCCTTGTCGAACTGATCGTCCGTGAAGCCTTGTAATCTCCAGCACTCCCTCGGAGTAAGCTTTCTGATTCTGCCGATATGGACTTCGCCGTTTGGATCAACAAAAGCAACTGCGAATTTTTCATCATCTGTAAAATTCGTGCTTTCAACGAATACACCTGAATGCTCACCCTTTCGGTTACTGATTCCCGAATCGTGTCTTGCAGTTATGCACCTTGCAATTTCTGTCAGCTTCGGATCGGGGTTCAGGTCGATAAAATAATACGCTTGCGTTGCGGAAGTAGTAAGCGTGTGTGCTATCTGACTTCCGACTCTGCCACGCCTTGAATTTTGTCCCGAAAAGGCGGTATCAATGCTGTCTCCGGGATATGCGATCTGATAACCGTCTTTGGTTTTAGATTTTATCGGCAGACCAAAATTTTCGGTATTTTCAATGAGATAAAGTCCCGAATGACCGCCGAAACCGCCCGAACCGCTTGTAAGTGTACAGCTTAGTCCTTTTGATGAGTAGATTCGTTCACCTTGCGTTGGCTTTTCTTTGTATAAGAGCTTTTCCGCTTGTTTGCGTGAAAGATAATACTTCTCCGGCACATTGTCCTCTAAGATATCCGATAATGAACACTCTATTTCGTGACTGGGGAACTCCGAAATTTTTGCTGTTAAGTACCTGCCAGCACACATCATACCCCAACTCATCCAATGTACGGAGGATTGTTTCAAATGTCCTGCCTTGGTTGTGGTTAAGCAGACCGGGAACATTTTCGAGGAAGAGATACTTAGGTTTTTTAACGGAAGCAATTCGAGCAAT
>ERZ791884.2410-NODE-2410-length-10533-cov-2.597824_pt1 | contig 10533 bp, 7 predicted proteins | sample MGYA00509941_ERZ791884 | MGnify/ENA primary metagenome ERZ791884 (study PRJEB30046, sample SAMN00792095) | human gut metagenome | study: EMG produced TPA metagenomics assembly of the A metagenome-wide association study of gut microbiota in type 2... | reverse complement strand
AGGACAAATACGATGAGTGGCGTTACCATTACCCGGAGTTTGATACTACGCAAACATGGGCAAAAATCCCATCACAGGCACTTAGCGACGCTCTGGTCGAAATGTTCCAAGACAAACTCAAACCAGATAAATAAAGGGGGAAAATAAAATGCCTGTTGTTCCTATTTACCTCAATATAGATGATAAAACGTATCAAGGTATTAAAGCAGGTACTTTAGAGTTATACGGCTTAGCCAAAAATGCCAACACAAAAAGAGTGGCTAAACATATTCCTACAGTGGCTGATGCAACTAAAGAAAGTGCATCAAAAGCTATTGATTTTGTTCGAGCACATCAAAAAGGAGCCTTCATAATAAGCGGTGTCCTCATTGCTGGAGGTACTATTGCTGGTACAGTTGGCTATATTGCATATCGTAAGCAGAAAAAACTTGATAAGCAATTTGGATTAGCTTTACAGGAGTATTTGGGCGCTGCTCGTAATGGCACTTTGAACCTTGACATATTGAACAGTCTCATTAGTTCCATCGAAGCAATCGAAAAAAACACTCAAAAAAAATCTATCAACCTCAATATTTCAGCAACTCAATTTAGTGATTTAATAAACTGCATATTTGATTTCACTAAACGCTTAGCTGAAGCTAATAACTTTAATACAAATTCCATAAACCGACCAAAATATTTTAAAAAGAAAACCTCCGATGATTTGAAATATTATTTGAATATGCAAAAACAAATTTTTGAACAAGCAGCATAAAGACGACAAAAAGCCCTTAGCTATGAGTTTTTACCCACAGCTAAGGGCTTTCTAAATAATATGGATTTATTTGTTGCACAACCACCTGTCAATCATTCTCTAACCCTAAAACCACTGGATTACAAGAATAATGGCGCTCATGCAACTGTTATCAATTTGTTATCAAAAGACTTTTAAAAATGCTGCAAACCCGCATAAACGCTGGGCTTACTAAGCATTTTTGTTTATTCCAGTTCAATCGTCCCAGGCGGCTTACTCGTCAAATCGTAGAGTACGCGGTTGACGCCTTTCACCTCATTGATGACGCGGGTCATAACTTTGAACAGCACGTCAAACGGGATTTCTGCAGCTTCTGCGGTCATAAAATCAGATGTGATGACTGCACGCAGCGCAACTGCATAATCGTAGGTTCTTTCATCGCCCATAACGCCAACAGAACGCATGTTGGTCAGCGCTGCAAAGAACTGTCCCAGTCCTTTGTCGCAGCCTGCTTTGGCAAGCTCTTCGCGGTAGATAGCGTCTGCATCCTGAACGATACGAACTTTCTCCGGAGTCACTTCGCCTACAATACGAACACCCAGACCAGGGCCGGGGAATGGCTGACGGTATACGAGGTATTCAGGAATGCCAAGTTCCAGACCGGCACGACGAACCTCATCTTTAAACAGAAGACGCAGCGGCTCGATGATTTCCTTGAAATCAACGCAGTCCGGAAGACCGCCTACGTTATGATGAGACTTGATCACAGCAGATTTACCGAGACCACTCTCGATTACGTCCGGATAAATCGTTCCCTGTACGAGGAAATCCACAGCACCGATTTTCTTTGCTTCTTCTTCGAATACTCGGATAAATTCTTCTCCAATAATCTTACGTTTCTTTTCAGGATCAGAAACACCAGCCAGTTTGGAATAGAAACGTTCCTGTGCGTTTACACGGATAAAGTTTAAGTCGTACTGGCCTTCCGGGCCGAATACAGCTTCTACTTCATCTCCTTCGTTTTTACGAAGCAGGCCATGATCTACAAATACACAGGTCAGCTGCTTGCCGACCGCCTTGGACAGCAGAACTGCTGCAACAGAAGAATCCACACCGCCGGAAAGTGCACAAAGCACCTTGCCGTCTCCAACCTTTTCACGGATCTGGCGGATCGTTGTCTCCACGAAAGAATCCATCTTCCAGTCGCCTGTACATCCACAGATATCATATACGAAATTGGAAAGCATCTTAGTGCCTTCCTGAGTATGCATAACCTCCGGATGGAACTGTACTGCATACAGCTTCTTCTCTGCATTTTCCATTCCTGCAACCGGACACACTGGTGTATGGGCTGTAATTTTGAATTTCTCCGGTGCTTTTTCAATATAATCGGTATGACTCATCCAACAGATCGTGCTGGGGGATACATTTTTAAATAATGCAGATTCTGTATCCACTGCAACCTCAGTCTTACCATATTCGCTGACAGGCGCAGTTTTTACGCTGCCGCCCAGCATATAGGACATAAGCTGTGATCCATAACAGATTCCCAGAATCGGAATACCCATTTCGAATATCTCTTTCGGGCATCTGGGGGAATCCTCTCCGTATACACTGTTGGGACCACCTGTAAAGATGATACCCTTAGGGTTCATTTCCCGGATCTTATCCAGACTGAGCGTATAAGGATGCACTTCACAATATACATTACATTCTCTGACTCTTCTGGCAATCAGCTGATTGTACTGCCCGCCAAAGTCAAGAACAATAACAAGTTCCCGATCCATTCGTCTCCTCCTCGAGTTAATTTTGAAACAACAGGGCCAACAGTCTGAAAAAGTGTACCCGCACTCCATGACCACTGACCTGATATCATCATAATGAACAATTATAGTTGGAATCCCCTGTTCTGTCAAAGGTTTTCCATGCCGTTTCCTTTTCTGATTTACGAAAAAGATCGACCATCGCACCGATTAATCATTCACGTCTAAAGTCACTGCAATTCGGTAACCTTATTTCAACTTTTTTGCGCAAAATGCTCCCATTTATGTCCCTTATATCGGAGCACATAGAAGATTTCCCGCACAACCCAGTCGATAAACATCGCCATCCAAATGGAAACCAGGCCAAAGTGACAAACATAAGTGAATACGTAAGCAAGCACGACTCGAAATACCCACATGGAAAAAATAGCAACACTCATCGGCCAGACTACATCGCCTGCTGCCCTCAGTGTATTCGGAACGCCAAACGCCGGCATCCAAAGAAATGCACTTGCAACCGCATGGATCCGTACAATCTGAATCGTCAGCTGAGCTGCATCCGGTCCGAGATTGAAAAAGGTTACCAGTATCGGAGCTGACAGGTAAAGAATGATCGACAGACAGCTGATCCCGATCATCGCATCCCTGCAAAGACGTCTGGTATAATAACGCGCCTGGTCATATCTTCCTGCGCCAACGCATACGCTGACTACCGATACGATCGCAAGGTTGATGGCAAAGCCCGGCAGGTTATTCCAGTTCGCAATTGTGCCCGTAACCGCATTTGCAGCGATCGCAGAAGTCCCCATTGTTGCGACTGCACTCATAACGAGAATTTTACCCAGCTGGAACATGCTATTTTCCAGACCGTTTGGAATCGCGATATACAGGATCTTCTTAATCAGACTGCCATTAAACTTCCAGGTAATCTGCCCGCAGAGGTTGATTTCTTTTTTGGTTTGGAACATCAACAAAAAAATCACAACTGCCGCTACATATCTGGAAATGGTAGTCGGGATCGCAACGCCTGCTACGCCCATGTGCAAACCATAAATGCAGATCGCATTGCCGACCACATTGATTACATTCATCAGCAAGGATACCCACATCGTCACCTTTGATTCGTTCATCGCCCGAAACAACGCCGCACAGGAATTATATATGGCAAGTGCAACAAACGAATACGTCGTGATAATCAGATAGGTCTTGCTGGCCTTCATAACGTCATCCTCGATTTTACCGAACATCAGACGCAGCAGCGGATCATGTGCCGTTATAAAAATAACGGAAATAACGAACGCGAGCAGTGTGGCGAACAATAAGATCTGCCATGCCGACTTACATGCGTCCTCTCTTTTCTTTTTCCCAAGGAAATGTCCTGAAACGACTGCACCGCCGGTTGCCAGAGCAGAGAACACATTGATCAGCAAAATGTTGACCGTGTCTACCAGTGAAACGCCTGAAACCGCCGCTTCTCCCGCCGCAGAAACCATAATCGTATCCGCCATTCCAACAGCAATTGCAAGAATCTGTTCAATGATCAGCGGTATAATCAGCTTCCGCAGATCCTTCCCCGAATAAAGCATTTTCCCCTCCATCCCGCAAAATATGCGGTTTTTTATTTCTCATTTGTCTGGCTTTTTCCCTTACGCTGAGTATAGCATATTTTCCCTGTCCCCGTAATATCTTGTAAAAAATGTTCTTTAGGGGATTTTATGAAAGAATATATTGAAGAACGTGCCCTGGCAGTAGCCGGCTATATTATCGAATCCAACGCGACCGTCCGACAGGCTGCCCGTCAGTTTGGAATCAGCAAATCCACTGTACATAAAGATATCACGGAACGTCTGATGCAGGTCAATCCGGCTCTGGCAAAAGAAGCCCGAAAGGTACTCGATATCAACAAATCCGAGCGCCATATCCGCGGCGGTATGGCAACCAAGGAAAAATATGAGCACGAGCATCTGCTGCACGCCTGCCAGAGAGCCGTATCCTGAATTTGACAGCACTCACCGCAGCAGTTCCAACAGTTCCTCGCGGGTCAGACCCTGCGCCTGCAGGCTCTCCCCTCCGAGGATTCTGTCTGAAAGCTGCAGCTTGCGTTCCTGCAGCTCCACGATTTTCTCTTCAATCGTCCCTTTGGCAAGAATCCGGTAAACATTGACCACATTTTTCTGGCCGATCCGGTGTGCACGGTCCGTCGCCTGATTCTGTACTGCGCTGTTCCACCACGGATCGAAATGGATCACCACGTCTGCCGCCGTGAGATTCAACCCGGTTCCTCCCGCTTTCAGAGAAATACAGAATACCGGAACTTCATCGTGCGCAAACGACTCCACCATTTCGATTCTCTTTTCTTTCGGAGTCGCGCCGGTCAGCATGTGGCTTGCAATCTTTTCCTCCTCCAAAATCCGGTACAGGCGTTCCAGCATCGTTGTAAACTGAGAAAACAGGAGTACCTTGTGCCCGTTTTCCACTGCGTTTCGGATCAGCCCACGCACAAGCTCTGTCTTTGCAGATCCTCCTTTATAATTATCATACAAAAGCGCCGGATCGCAGCAAAGCTGTCTAAGGCGCGTCAGTTCCGCCAGAATTTCGATCTTATCCGTCCGGATTTCCTCGTCGGATTTTTCCTCCAGCATCAGCTTCATACGTCTGACATGGGCATCATACAGCTCCTGCTGCTCCCCATCCATATCGGCATACAGGTTTTCCTCCAGCTTGTCCGGCAAATCCTGCAGCACTTCTTTTTTCAGGCGCCGCAGGACGAATGGACGGATCAGCCGCTGCAGCCGCTTCGCAGCGTCTTCGTCCTTATGCTGGACAATCGGCTGTTCCAGCTCTGTCCGAAACCGCTGATAGCTGTACAAATACCCGGGCATGAGATAATCAAAAATGCTCCACAGTTCACTCAGCCGGTTCTCTATCGGTGTACCCGTCAGCGCAAGCCGGAATCCAGTCTGAACCTGCTTGACTGCCCTCGCCGCTTGCGTTCCGTGATTTTTGATATACTGCGCTTCATCGATCACCTCGCAGAAAAAATGAAGCTCCTGATAGTCTGTGATATCCCGACGGAGCAGATCATAGGACGTGATCAATACATCCACTTCTTTCCAGCGATCCAGAACTTCCTTGCGCTGCTGAACATTTCCCGTTACCATATCCGCTTTCAGCGAAGGCGCAAACCGTTCCAGCTCATGCTTCCAGTTATAAACAAGTGACGCCGGGCAGACGATCAGGCTGCATCCGGTGTGCTCTACTAATAGAAAGCTGATGACCTGCAGCGTTTTTCCAAGCCCCATATCGTCCGCCAGAATTCCGCCGAACTGGTTACTGTAAAGCATTCCAATCCACGCGGCACCGGCTTTCTGATATTCCCGTAAAATTCCTTTTAAGGAGTCCGGCACATATTCCTTTTCGAAATCCGGATTCTGCAGCTTCTTGATCCGACTCGCGAAAGATACATCCCGAATTACTTCCATCATGGCGTTTTCCTGCAGCGCCTCATCCAGATACAGCATCCGGTACGCCGGAACCTCGATTTTGTCCTGCATCAGCTGCTTATCTGCCAGCTGCAGCGCCTGGCGCACCTCCTGTAGGGATTCCAGACCATTTTCTTCCATATTTACAAAGTCGCCGTTCTTGAGCCGGTAGAATTTTCGTTTCCGATCATAACGGGACAAAATTTCCATCAGCTCTTCCCTCGGCATATCCTGAGAAGACACTGTCAGCTCCAACAAGTCGCCGCCCATGGAAATTCCAACGGATACGCCGGGCGACGGCAGAATCCGCACTTTTTTCAGCGCATCGGAAACATACACCTCACCGATTGCAGAAAGCTGCACGATTCCTTCTGTCAGGAGACGATAAAACAATTCGTCGTCCTGATAAATAATCATTTCTTTTTTCAGATCATCATAAGTATTGCAATAGGAGCTTAAAATCCGCGCTGCTTCCGACTCGCTGACAAGATCCCGTCTGTCAATATCCCCTGTCAGATCGTATACACTATACTCCCGTTCTCCATAGCAGGCGATTGCACGACAGCTGACCAGTTTCTCCTGTGGCATATCCAGATAAAACTGGAATTTTACTGCCGACAATTCCGTTTGCTTTTCATCGACTCCTTCGATCTCGCATTGAAAATGTTCTTTTAATATCGGCATCAACTGTCTGAAAAATGCCGGCAAATCCTCTTCCTGCAAAAAAGCCGTCCGGTTCGGGAGCTTTTTCATACAGTCCAAAAACTCGGTCACTTCTCCCAGCCCTTCATTGGAAACCCGATAAATCAGTCCGTCCTTAAAATACACCTGATCCCGTTCACAGGCATATCCGAACACATTTTCCAGGGAAAGCTCTGCACCACCTTCCGTTCCCGTCAGCTGCAATCTGCGTTCCAGTGCTGCGTCCGTGACATGCCAACGGCTCTCCGTTCCATCCAGCTGTACATAAAATACCCGGTTTCCCATCGCATCCAGAAATCCATCCAGTCCCCAGCCATCCAGCACGATCGTCCGAGCTTTCGGGAGCGCTGCCCGATACAGATAGGAATAACCGCTCGTCTGCAGATACGCCTTTTCATAACGGCCAACCCACTGCTCCAGAAATTCCACAAGCGGTCGCGATTCTTCGGTAAAGCTTCCTTTTATATGAACAAATTCCAGACTTTTTCCATAGGAATAGCTGCTTTGCTCCCGAAGCGCGCGGATCATGGAAAAAATATCCTTTACAATATACATCCTGCCGATCCCGATCCGAAATTCCGCCCGGCATTCACGCGTATCACAAATAAGAAGCGGCTCCAGACGCACCTTCCCAAAGCTTTCTTCCTGCAGAACCGGAAGCATATGCCGGGCAGTCTGTTTCTGCAGAAGCTCTTTTAACTGTCTGGTCGTCTTCCGCTTCGGAACACCAGCAAGAAGCATGCTATCGCTTCTGGAGGCTGTAGTATTTCCCGGGGACCTGAAATTTTCCTGGATCTTTATCCCGTCCGTTGCTTCACCGATTTCTTTCTGGAAGCCTTCCAGCCCACGCTGTTTCAGGAACTCCGACAGACTCATATGCTCTTCTTCCACCCGGTCCGGATTTTCCAGATAATACAAAAGCACCGCCGTACAATGCTTGCACAGACCCTCATAGGAATAAAATGCAGGACAATCGCACCATGCCTCCTGCACGCTGTCTTCTTCCTCATCCAGCAGGATCCTCACGTCATAAAGATTTCTCCCGCTCCCTTTGACGTCCGCCTGAATCTGCCTGCCTTTTTTCGTAGTTTTTATCTGAAAGCGCCTGATCTTGCCCTGCCGCCAGATATCTACCCCTCTGGAATAGGAATACCCTGCCAGCTTTCGAATCTGTTCCCGTGTGATCATGCTGTAAGCCTCCGCTCCCGCTGTTTGCGGTCCGTTCCTGCTGCCCCTGCCTATAGCTGCGATGCAGCCTGACTGCATTGTGATCTCGCCAACCTCATCTTTTTATTATAGCAAGGAACTTTCTCTCCTACAACACACGCCGCGGGATTTCCGAAAAATTTGGTATTACAGTTCACTCGTCCCTTACGATTTTATGAACTGCTCTGCGCTTCTGCTTCCAGTAAAAACCCAAAATAAACCGCCTGCCGCCTGAAAAAGGAAGCATCTTCCAATATTTCATGCTCCTGATGGCGCCCCTGCGGCACGATCAGGGAATCCAATTCTGTTCCGAGATAACTGCTCAGCGCATAAAAATTGTCCAGCGATGGCAATGCCTTGCCCTGAAACCAGTTATAGATAGACTGCATCGCCGCCAGTCCCAAAAATTGTTTAATTTCCTTTGCCTCGATATTTTTCTTAATACAGGCTTCTTTTAACCTCTGTCCTGTCCGTAACACGTCGATAAGCGGATATCCCATTTCTACCTCCTTGCTGTCTCCCCATCTTCTCTGTTTTGCCTTCTGTTCTAAGTTTTCTTACGGTCAGCGCAGTAAATGCGCAGACCTGCTGAACAGTTACTTGTTATTTTCTATTTATTCTACCTCATTGCGTGTCCCATTGTACGGACTCGCACCAAAAGATTCGTTACAGCTTACTGGGAAAGACCCGCCGCACAGCCATGCGGAATTCCCGCGCCCGGACAGCGCTGACCGTTCTCATGGATTTCAACCCGTCCGGCAACTCCGGCAGGTCTGTATCATCAATCAAAATTTAAACTATCTTTCTATCTTTTCTACCAGACTAAATTCTGTTTGCTTGGGGCACAACTACCGGGGAGAGTAGTGTGTCTTGGGTCCGTTTTGGGAATTTCGTGCGGAGGGTCTGAGCAATCCGTTTTGTTATACGTATCATTCTGTCCTATTGAGGAGGATGTGCACTACCCATTGTCTAAAGCCAATGGGCTTCCTGCTTCGCAGACCTCTTCAAAGTTTTGCATCCACCTCCAAACAGGCTCGGCGGATTCAGGTCTCCTGCTGCTACACTTCGATCCAGGTCGCAGCATTTGACAGCGCAAGCTTCGTGTCCAGCTCCAGAAGTAATTCTTCCCTGCTCTCCTGAATCCTTTCTGTCAGACTGCGGAGCTTCGACAACTCCTGTGCAGAAAGGATAGGCTGCGGCGGCTTGAGCTGTCCAGCGTCGGCACGGCTGCCTTTCTCCTGCCCGGCGCTGCCTCTTCCTGCAGACGGATTCTGCAAAATCACTACATTTCCTTTCAGTGCCGGGCGGCGTCCAGACGGATTCTGTCCGTGCTTGGAAAACACCTTTTGTTTTTTCAAAATGCTTTCCAGATGATTCGTCAACAGCTGTTCAAATGCAGTGTCTGCTGTCTCTTTATCGTTCAGGCGGCTGCGCAGAGCGACTGCCTCCGAGACGGTCATATAGCCGCGCGAGGTATCCAGCCATGTCTCCCCGTTCGATCTGGCGACCGCGCTGCAGATCGAATCATACCGGAGGATCAGGTCCTGGATCTGCTGCAGGGCGGCATCGAGGTGCGCACCGCAATGCGCACTTGTCCCGTCAGATACTGCACCATGTCCTATGCTGCCAGACATCGCTGACTGTACCGGCTTTCTGCCTGTCTTGGACGCGTCGAACCGCGCGCTTCTCCGTTCTGCAAAAGCGCCGTCCGTGCCTGCCTCCCTTCCCAGCTGTCCGATCTTCTTCGTGATCCGCTTCTTTAAAAGTTCGCGCTCCTTCAGCGCCTCTGTTACCGTCATCCTGCTCTTCATCATCATCGCCCCTGTCTGCATTGTGAACTCCCCATCGCCTTACACCAGTGGGATTGCGGCAGCCTGTTTTTACTCTGCTATTATTTTATTCCAGATTTTCACGTCTGTCATTCAGTTACAAACTGATTGACAAACAGATGTTCTGTGCGTTAAAATATTTGTTTTTACGATACCTTCCGCTGATTTGCTGCTCAGGTTTCCTACGAAAAGGAATACGCGAGCTGCGATACATTTTCCGGGTCGATTCTTGTCAAAAATTTTCCATTCCTATATACTGATATAGGATGATGCCAGGATTGTTGGAGTGCGCAGCACGGAACAACTCACAGGCATCAAGGTCGGGGGCTTTTGACCATGCTGTCCACGAACCCATCCGGCATCATAGATATAAAAAACCACTCCGCAAGGATTGCCCTGCATGGGATTGTCACTGCTGCAGGACAGAATGAGAGGCATTATGATACAGCTTCAGACAAAATTCAGTCGGCAGGTCGATGAACATAACGTTCTCCCGGAATATCCGCGACCGTCGCTGGTTCGTACTTCTTATTTGAATTTAAACGGGCGTTGGGAATGCGCCTTTTCCAAAACACCAGAAATCCCGCTTTCCTTCGATTTGAGCATTCTGGTTCCGTTTTCCCCGGAATGTCAGCTTTCGGGCGTTTCCAGACAGCTAAAGCCCGGCGAATATCTCTGGTACCGCCGCACCATCCCCCTCGCAAAACCGCAACAGGATAAGCGCATCCTGCTCCATTTCGGCGCTGCAGACCAGACGGCGGAGGTCTTTGTCAATCGGATTTCTGCAGTGCGTCACTGCGGCGGCTATCTGCCTTTTT
>ERZ791884.2395-NODE-2395-length-10613-cov-3.925554_pt1 | contig 10613 bp, 8 predicted proteins | sample MGYA00509941_ERZ791884 | MGnify/ENA primary metagenome ERZ791884 (study PRJEB30046, sample SAMN00792095) | human gut metagenome | study: EMG produced TPA metagenomics assembly of the A metagenome-wide association study of gut microbiota in type 2... | reverse complement strand
TCAGGCGATGCCTTCCTGATTAAAATTAAGATTTTAATCAGGAAATAGTATCAGAAAGCCCATCCCGAAGCCAACATCAAAATTGCGGCCTATTCCGACGATGTGGAGCGGGTCGCCATCCCCGTCCGCAAGAGTGCCGACACGGCAACGCTGCTGGCCGCTATCAATCAGGCACTGGCAGAGCTGGACGCCGACGGAACGCTGACCGAACTGTCGGTCAAGTATTTCGGGACGGATATTTCCAAGATGTCCTGACCTTTGCAAAAAATCATCGGGAGCAGTCCATTTCGGACTGCTCCCGGCTCTTTTTCTCCCAACAGTCAGTAGCCAAACATCCGGCTGACCACATTGCCGTCGATGGCGTTCAGGGTCAGCATGGGCTGGGTCACATAGTTCGCGCCCTTTTTCATGGACTCCGAGGCGTTGTCTCCAGGCTCATACCAGTCCCACGTTCCCCAGAAATCCCACACGGGAACGATCGTCCCCTGCAAGGAGCCTTTATCCCGGATGCGCATCAGCGACAGGGAAACCTTCGTAATCTCCACGTCCATGTATGTCTCGTCGCCGTTGATCTTGTCGATCTCCACGAGACTGCGGGCTTCCGACGGTCCGATGACCACCACGGGCAGCATGGTGTTTGCGATGGATGCAATGTCTTCAAAGGGCATAAGGGCGGTCTGCGTTTCCTTGACAACCGGCTCGGTGCTGGGAGCGTCCCACTCGAAGGAAAGAATGCCGTCCCTTCCCACCGTGATCCAGACGCTTTCCATGTACCATGAAACGGTATCCGCATTGGTTTCCTCTGAGCAGCGATAAGTCCAGTACTGATGATCCTCTCCGATGGCGGGATCGCTGAACACACGATCCTCCCGGATGCCGGGAATGGGCAGCCCGTTTACGCTGGGGGTGTAGTAAAGCTCCCAGGTGCCTTTCCGTTCGCTCACTCCGGGTTGCTGCACATCAGCCAGAACCATATCGCCCAGCCCAAGCTCCCGCATCACCTCATCCGCCCTGGCAATGGCGTCCTCTTTGGAAATGCTGCCCCAGTCGGTGCTGCGGTAATACTTGAAGTCGCTGTTGACAATTGTCGCGTTCGTCCAGTCCCCGCCGAAGCGGTTCATGATGTTGATTTCGTACTTGGCTCCATCCACGGTGGCATCGCCGCTGACCTCATTGGGCGTTCCGGAATCTTCAAAGCCGTGGATGATGGGCTTTTCCTCCGGTGCCTTCGCCATTTCTGCGGTGTAATAGGCGATGATCTCCTTGCGGCGTTCTTCCAGCTGCTCCGGCGTCTGTTCCGGGGCGTCCGGGTCGGCGTGCCATTCGGGGGAATTGACATAATCAATGGAATCCTGACACTCCTGCTTCGTCATGACAGTGCTGTAGAGCGGCTGTCCCTTCAAAAGCACCCGCAGTAGGGTGTCCACGTCCTCCTGTGTAAAGTCTCTGGGCGTCACGGTAGCGGTGGGAAGCACCGTCCCCAACTCCGCCACCACCTGCGCATCGGCGTGGATGGTAAGTCTTCCCTCCTGACTGACCCAGTCCCCGGTGAATTTTTCCGGGAAGGTGTACTCCGTCTGCTCTTTGGCGCTCTGCTCAAGCAGCATCGCCTGATTGACGGTGGTGGGTTCGGCGGGCGTCCGGCCTTTGCCGCAGCCGGGCAGCATGGCAAGCGCCAGCGTGAAGGCGGCAAAACGAACTATTTTTTTCATGGTAACACTTCCTTTCTTTGGATGGTTCCAGAATACCATAGCCAGAATCAAAAGAGTTTACCGGCACGTTACCGTTTGATTACCGATGACGATTCTGGCGGTCGTTCCTTCTCCGAGAGTGCTTTCCAGCACCAGCGTTCCGCCGTGGACGGCGGCAATCTCCCGCACCAGCGCCAGCCCCAGACCGAAGCCGCCGTTTGCCTTGCTTCGGGAGGGGTCGCCCATGTAGAAGGGGTCGGTCACTCTTTGCAGATCTTTTTCCGGGATGCCCCGGCCATGGTCGGTGACGGTGAAGCCCATCTCCGACGCCTGAATCCGGATGGTCTGCCCCGGTGCGGATGCCTTGGCGCTGTTTTCCACGAGATTGACAAGGGCAATGCACATCAAATCCTTGTCCACGGGCAGAATGTCCCCGTTGCAGGTGATTTCCAGAGAAGTTCCGTACTTTTCCATGATGGGTCGGGTCAGCTCCCGCACCTGTGTCAGCAGTTCCGGCACGGACACCGGCGCTATCTTCGCGTTCTTTTTCATGGAAAGCAGCGTCAGCAGCTTTCTGACCATGGTTTCCAGCCAGTGGAGCTGGGCGTCCATACTGGTAAGCAGCGCCTCCTGTTTTTCCTCGGGGAGATAGACGTTTCGCAGGGTGTTCACGTTCAGGAGCAGAGACGTCAGGGGTGTTTTCAGCTCGTGGGTGACCGCGCCGACAAAGAGCTTCTGCCGCTCGTTCTGCTCCCGCAGGGTGTCCACGTGGGTCTCCACCGCCAGCGCCATCCGGTTGAAATTCCCCGCCAGAGTGCCCACTTCGTCCTGAGAAACGACAGGGACGCGCTGGCTGTAATTCCCGTCCGCGATGCTGCCGGCGGCTTCCGAAAGCCGGGACAACGGGCGAAGCGTCCGGGAGATCATCCAGTAAACCGCCCCAAGCCCCAAAAGGCCAATGGACAGCGCCAGCAGCGCAAACCGTCCGCTGAGCTGCCAGAGCTGGGAATATATGTAGGTGGCGTCCGCCGCCAGATACACGCTGCAATCCATCCCCCAGGCATCCGTGACCCTGCCCAGAATCAGGAAATGCCTGCCGCCCGCGCAGGCTCTGGCTGATTGCGTACCGCCGTAACGGACATCTAGATAGCGTTCCGGGTCGATCTGGGCGGACGCGCTCAGGCACTCTCCATTGACAACGAGGGCGCTTCCCGGCACGCTGCAGGAACGGAAGCGGTAGGTCAGCAGCGCTTTCCGGGAAAGCGAGTCAAGGCCGTCAGTGGGGCTGCGGTAGACGGCTGCCCCGAAATCATCCACCAGATCATTCAGGGTTTCCTCCGTGCTTCCAAAAAGGGCTCCATAAGACTGCTCCCGCACCTGCCAGAGCATGGCCGCCGTCAGGCTCACCGCCACGGCCAGCAGCAGCGCCGCGCAGAGCGCTGTCAGTTTTGTTTTCAGCTTCATCGTTCCTCCAACCGGTAACCGGCCTTTGAGATGGTGCGGATTTCCTCGGACAGGTTCAGCTTTTTCCGCAGATTGGCAATGCGGACGTCCACGGTGCGGATGTCCCCGAAATAGTCCTGTCCCCAGATTTCGTTCAGGATGCGCTCCCGGGAAACCGTGCGGTTCTTGTTCTTCATCAGCACCGCCAGCACGTCAAATTCCAGCGGCGGCAGGGGAATTTCCTCCCCACTCCTGCTTAAGCGGCGGTTGCCGTTGTCCAGCGTCAGGTCCCGGAAATGGTAGATTTCGTTGAATTTCCCGCTGCGCCTGAGTACCTTTTCCATGCGCACCATCAGGGCGAGCATATCGAAGGGCTTGGCGATGTAATCCTCCGCGCCGCCCCGCAGTCCCTGCACCTCATGTTGGGCGTCGTTCATGGCGGTCAGGCAGATGACGGGGATTCCGTATTCCTGAAGCTTCGGCAGCAAGGTAAAGCCGTCCACCCCCGGCAGCATCATGTCCAGCAGCGCAAGATCGTAGTCGTGGTCTGCTGCCAGCGCGTTCCACGCGGCAAGGCCGTTATCAAAAGCGGTCACGGTGTAGTCCGCGCATTCCAGATTCAGCCGCAGCACCTGGGCGATGGCCGCGTCGTCCTCGATGATCAGAATATGGTTGCTCATGGGATTCCCCTCCATTCGGCGTTTGAGCTATTATAGCACACCCCGGCGTCTGTGTGTTTACCAAAATATTACTGTTTTCGCCATGCTGCAAAAAGAACCCCCCTCCGCAGAAAACTGTGGAGAGGGGTTCCATCGAAGAGGGGAGATTTCAGCAAGAAAACAATCAGAAAATAACGGCGCCAATCATAGCGAATATCATTGCGAGTACAGCAACAATCGCGCTTCCCAATGTATAGCTCTTCAGGCCGCCGGTAACGGTGTAACCGGCCAGATTCGCGCTGACCCAGAAGCCGCTGTCATTCACATGGCCGCAGCTCAAAGAGCCGGCAAGGCAGGCAATTGCCATCCATACGGGGTGCATACCGATCGCAGCAGGGACTGTGGCCACAATGTTCATGGCAGTTATGGAAGCGACAGTGCCGGAGCCAAGGGCAACCCGCAGAACGGCAGCGATCAGGAAAGCGATCAGCATGGCAACCAGCGGAGAACTGGAACTGCCCTGAATCATGCCGCTGAGCTTGTCCGCCATACCGGTTGCGCTGATAACGGCGCCAAAGGAGCCGCCTGCACCGGTAATCAGCAGAACAATGCCGCTGCTTTTCAGAGCCTCGGTTGCAGAGTCATCCCGCTCCTTCTTATTCATGCAAACGGATGCCACAATGTAGGCACTCAGAACACCCAGCAGCATAGCCATGGTCTTGTTGCTCAGAACACTGATAATAGTGGGAACCGTTTCCGTAACTGCACCGACCACGGTGCCCATCAGAATCAGAACCACAGGAAGAACAATCGGAATCAGAGACATACCAAAGCTGGGGGTCTTTTTCCCCTCCAGGGTTTCCGTCTCGACATACACTTCTACACCGGTCTCGTCCTTTGCCTTGTTCCACATCCCCTTATCCAGAAGTACAAAGTAAATCTTCATTGCCAGGATAGCAGCAGTCAGACCCAGAATAAGGCCTACGATCACCATGACGCCAAGGTCAAAGCCAAAGATTTCCGCAGCGGCCAGAGGATTGGGGGTGGGAGGTACCAGCGTATGGGCAGCCGCGGCGCCGATTGCCATAGCTCCTACGGTATAGGGCAAGGGCTTATTCATCTGACGTGCAACGGCGATTGCCAGCGGGATCAGAATAACAAAGGTGACATCATAGAAAACAGGGATGGAAAGCAGAAATGCGGTAATCCCCAATGCGTAAAGCGCGTACTTTTCGGAAGCTGCTTTTACCAGAGTGTGTGCGATTACCTTCGCTCCACCGGAATCGGACAGCAGCTGACCCAATATCACGCCGAAGCCCACAGACAGGCCGATTCCGCCCAGGGTGCCGCCAAAGCCGCTGGTGATGGACGACAGGGTGGCGGACGCGCCCAGGCCGCTGCCGACGCCCATAATCAGGCTGCCGATTACCAGGGCAATGGTGGGATTCAGTTTAAGTACCAGAATACATCCGAGAATCGCTGCGATTGAAATTGCCAGCCACAGAAAAACCATTGCGCTCATAGTTACCTCCTTTACTTCAGCCGGGCTTTCAGGCGGGCTTCTGCCTGAGAGAACTCACAGTTGAAAGCCTCTTCTTCCATTTTTTCCAGATTACCCAGATTGTTCTGCTTCTGCTCAGCATCCCATTCCTTCGCAAACTCGCCGCTGCGAATCCGCTCGTAGCGGTTTCTCAGGAAGCTGCGGATCATTTCAGTATCCACTGCGTTGAAGCCGATCAGCTGTCCGTACTGGCTGGTATGGGAATGGAAGGGCAGCTGACGGAAGAATCCGACTTCAGCCGCTTTCTCCATCATAACCGCAGGTTCCTTGGACAGATACATTTCCATCAGAACAGCCTCTTCGGGATGACCCATCTCGCACTGCAGCTTGAAAGCCTCTACAAACACATTATAAATAATGGGCCAGGTTCCCTGCTCTGCCATCAGATCCAGGCAGGTTTCATCATCAAAGCTGACCTCAATGGCACCCTTCCGGGTTGCGCCAATCGCTTTGCACAAAGCCTTTGCATACTCCAGAGCCATGCCGGAGGCATCCTGCGCCACGCCGCAGAAGGCAGGCGCGCCCTCGCCCTTTTCATACAGTTCCCGAACACCCTTGCCGATCATTCTGGGAGCAGCCATAACCACATCCACTCCGGCGGGCGGCGTAATCCGCTTGAAGGTGATATTGTAAGCGGAGGCGAAGTTGATCACATTTCCCTTTTCCAGGCCGGGAGCAATCTGTTTCTCAAAAATTTCCGGGGCGAACTCATCGGGAAGCAGCATGAAAATAATATCCGCTTTCTTGCTGGCCTCTTCGATAGAGTAGACCATAAACCCGTCCTCGTTCGCCTGATCGTAGGATTCGTCATGACGGCTGCCAACAATCACATGCTTCAGGCCGGAATCTCTCATATTCAGAGCCTGAGACCGGCCCTGATTTCCGTAACCAATGATCGCAACCACCTTGTCCTTTACCAGATTCAGGTCTGCGTCTGCATCATAATAGATATTTGCCATTGTTATTCGCCCTTTCGTTTTATTTTTCAGATATGAGATATCTGATATCTTATATCTGATGGTTGGATGATAGCATCTATTTTCCGCTTTGTCAACTGTTTACAGAAATTATTTTGTTTTCGATTTATTTTTTGTTAAATATGTAGAAAAGCCTAATGCAGTATTGGTTATTGTTCCCAATACTGCATCAGGCTTTACATGATGTAAGGCATCTACCGAATCAGAGAGTGATTTCTCCACTTTTCAAGGGAGGCCTCTACACATTTTGTCATGGCATTGTAGTCCCGGCGGAGCAGCGCATCTAGAATCGCGGAGTGATCTTCCATAACGTTTGCAGGCTCATCCCGGTTGGAGATCACCAGCGACGGATAAAAAAGTTCCATAACGGACTTTCCGATTTGCTCATAAAAGGGGTTATGGGTTCCCCGGTAAATGGTAAGATGGAACTCCAGGTCATTTTTAGGATCGGCGATTCCTTTTGCAAAATCCCGGATCCGGCTTTCCTGAAGGGATTTGAGAGCGTCCAGATCCTCCTGTGTGGCGTGTTCAATTGCCAGATAGTTCGCTCCCAGCTCAATGGCCCGGCGAAATTCCCACAGCTTATCCTGATTTTCTCCGCTGACCAGAAGCAGCTGAAAAACCAGCGGGTTCATCAGAGAATCCCCCATATCCGTACGGATCCGGCTTCCCTGCCCTTTGCAGACCTCGACCACGCCCAGCGCTTCCAGCATTTTGATTGCTTCCCGCACACTGGATTTTCCAACCCCCAGCGAATCGGCCAACTGAGCCTCCGGCGGGAGAAACTCTCCTGGCTTCAGCGCCCCGCGGATAATACCGTCCTTTATTTTTTCGACAACGACATGGGAAAGCGGCTTTCGATCCAGAGGTGTCATCATTGATTGAAAACTGTTATTCATGGTTTCTCCTTCCATCTCCGCGAAGTTCGATGATCTGGTCACGCAGTACGGCAGCGTACTCGTATTCCATCATCTTCGCCGCTTCCTTCATCTGCTTCTCCAGACGGGCGATCTCCTTTTCCTTCTCCACCTTCGTCATCTTCACGCCGGTTCTGCCCTTGCGTTCGGCAGTGGGAGACGAAATCTCGATCAGATCCCGCACAGACTTGATGATGGTCTTCGGGACGATCCCATGGGCTTTGTTGTAGGCATCCTGAATCTCCCGGCGGCGGGCTGTCTCGTCGATGGCCGCACGCATGGCGGGGGTGACCGAGTCGGCGTACATGATGACTCTGCCCCCGGCGTTCCGGGCGGCGCGGCCGATGGTCTGAATGAGACTGGTCTCGCTGCGCAGGAAGCCCTCCTTGTCCGCGTCCAGAATGGCCACCAGACTGACCTCCGGCAAATCGAGTCCCTCACGCAGCAGGTTGATGCCCACCAGCACATCGAATTTTCCCATCCGCATATCCCGGATGATCTCCATCCGCTCCATCGCGCCGATGTCCGAGTGCATGTAGCGCACCTTGATGCCCGCCTTTTGCAGGTATACCGTCAAATCCTCCGCCATCTTCTTGGTCAGGGTCGTCACCAGAACACGCTCGTTTCTGGCGGTGCGGGCGTTGATCTCCCCGATCAGGTCGTCGATCTGCCCCTCAATGGGACGCACCTCCACCTCCGGATCCAGCAGTCCGGTGGGACGGATGACCTGCTCCACCGTCTGGCCGGAACGGGTGCGCTCGTAGTCGCCGGGTGTGGCGGAAACGTAAATCACCTGATTGATCTTCTGGTCGAATTCCGGAAAGTTCAGGGGGCGGTTATCATAGGCCGAGGGCAAGCGAAAGCCGTAATTCACCAGCGCGTCCTTCCGGCTCCGGTCTCCGGCATACATGGCACGGCACTGGGGCAGGGTCACGTGGCTCTCGTCGATAAACATGAGATAGTCCTTGGGGAAATAGTCCAGCAGCGTGGTGGGCGGCGTCCCCGGCGCCCGCCCCTGAATTACACGGGAATAGTTCTCGATGCCGTTGCAGAAGCCGATCTCCGTCAGCATTTCCAGGTCATAGGCCGTCCGCTGGGCAATGCGCTGGGCTTCGATGAGCTTGTCGTGGGCGCGGAAGAAGGCCACCTGATCGTCGCACTCCCGCTGAATTTCCACCATTGCCCGCTGCAATTTTTCCTTGGAAGCAACGTAATGGCTGGCGGGATAGATGGCCACGTGGTCAACATACCGCTCCGCAATACCGGAAACGGCGTTGATCTCGCTGATCCTGTCCACCTCGTCCCCGAAAAATTCCACCCGGATGGCACGTCCCGACCAGTAGGCGGGATAGATTTCCAGCGTGTCCCCCCGAAGGCGGAACTTGTTCCGGGAGAAGTCCAGATCGTTCCGCTCATAGCGGATCTCCGTCAGCTTTTTCAGTACGCTGTCCAGCGGGTACTCCTGCCCCACCCGCAGGGAAATAACCATGCTCTTATAATCGATGGGGTCGCCCAGACCGTACAGGCAGCTGACCGAGGAGACCACGATCACGTCCCGCCGCTCAAACAGCGCGGAAGTCGCCGAGTGACGGAGACGGTCGATCTCCTCGTTTACGGAAGCGTCCTTTTCAATGTAGGTGTCCGTGTGGGCGATGTACGCCTCGGGCTGATAGTAATCATAGTAGGAAATGAAGTATTCCACCGCGTTTTCCGGGAAAAACTCCCGGAATTCCGAACAGAGCTGAGCGGCCAGCGTCTTATTGTGCGCCAGCACCAGCGTCGGGCGGTTCAGCTTTTCAATGACCGAGGCCATGGTAAAGGTCTTGCCGGAGCCGGTGACGCCCAGCAGCGTCTGCTCCCGCAGTCCCCAGTTCACGCCGTTTGTCAGCGCTTCGATGGCCTCCGGCTGATCGCCGGAGGGCTTATAGTCCGATACCAGCTTGAATTTGTCCATAATAACTCCCTTCATCCAGCCGGTAGCCCGACTGCACCATGGAGACATAGTCCCCGTCCGCCACCACGATGTGGTCGGCCAGCTGAATTTCCACCGCGTTTAAGGCCATGGCCACCCGGCAGGTGGTCTGCACGTCCTCGCTGGAGGGCACCGCGATGCCGCTGGGATGGTTGTGCGCCAGAACCACCGTGGTAGCGTTGGCAGCCAAGGCCGTCTCCACGATCTTCCGCACGGATATCCCCGCTGAGTTCACGCTCCCCTGCCCGACCTCCTTGCAGCACAGCACCTTGCATTTGGCGTCCAGACACAGCAGAAACACCGTTTCCACGTTCCGTCCGAAGAAGAACGGCACCAGATATTCCCCGCAGGCCTGCACCGTGGGCAGAATTTTCTCCCGCATGGTCCGGTCAACCTGATAGTACCGCGCCACGTCGTTCATGAGGCTGAGCAGAAGCGCCGACTGTTCGCCCACGCCCTTGACCTTCCGCAGTTCCTCCACCGGTGCTTCCAATACCTGATACAGGCTGCCGAAATGGTCGAGCAGCGCATGGGCGATGGGGTTGGTATCCTGCCGGGGAACGCTGAAAAACAGCAGCAGCTCCAGTACCTGAATGTCCGTGAAGCTCTCCAGCCCTTCCTCCAGAAAGCGCTGCTTCAGCCGCTGACGGTGTCCGTCATGAATCGACATATTTTTCACCTCGTAGTTCTTACCCCTTGCTATTTTGTCCCGTTTCCGCTAGAATGAGAAATGAAAAAAACGTCGAATCTTGCCGGGAAAGTTTTCACCCATTCTGCGCATGATAGGACTGCTAGGAGGATCGTCATGGAAGAAAAGAAAGATACGCTGGGAATGCTGGATCTGGTGATCCGCCCCGGCTTCTGCGTAAAAGAAAATCAGATCATCAAGGTCAATCAGGCCGCCGAGAGCCTTTTCATCACCCCCGGCACGGATGTCCGCCCGCTGCTTCTGACAGGCTCGGAGGAGTACGCCGCGTTCACCGGCGGGTGTCTGTATCTGACGCTGAACCTGTCCTCCCACAGCTGCGGCGCGTCGGTCACACGGGTGGACGACATTGATGTATTCCTGCTGGAACAGGAATCGGACAACGGCGAGCTTCGCTCCATGGCGCTGGCCGCCCGGGAGCTGCGGGAGCCGCTGACCAACGTGATGATCACCGCCGACAGCCTGTTCCCCCTCTGCGCCACGGAAGAAAGTCCCCGGACGGCAGAGCAGGTCGCCCGTCTGAACCGGGGGCTGTTCCAGATTCTTCGGATCATCGGGAATATGTCCGACGCCGAGCGCTGCGCCGCCGTCTCCCATCAGGAAACGGTGGACATTCCGGCGCTGTTCGCCGAATTCTTTGAAAAGGCGGAGACCCTTGTCTCCCACACCGGCATCACCCTGACCTAC
>ERZ791884.2390-NODE-2390-length-10628-cov-7.042467_pt1 | contig 10628 bp, 6 predicted proteins | sample MGYA00509941_ERZ791884 | MGnify/ENA primary metagenome ERZ791884 (study PRJEB30046, sample SAMN00792095) | human gut metagenome | study: EMG produced TPA metagenomics assembly of the A metagenome-wide association study of gut microbiota in type 2... | reverse complement strand
GGAAAAAATGATGCCACTGCTGGATAAGCTGCGTGAGCAGTACGGGGTCGGACCGCTATGCAGCGAACTGCATATTGCCCCGTCAACGTATTACCACTGTCAGCAACAGCGACATCATCCGGATAAACGCAGTGCCCGTGCGCAGCGCGATGACTGGCTGAAGAGAGAGATACAGCGCGTATACGATGTACGGTGTGCGTAAAGTCTGGCGTCAGTTGTTACGGGAAGGAATCAGGGTGGCCAGATGTACAGTGGCGCGCCTCATGGCGGTTATGGGACTTTCCGGTGTTCTCCGGGGTAAAAAGGTCCGCACTACCGTCAGCCGGAAAGCCGTTGTCGCAGGCGACCGCGTAAACCGTCAGTTCGTGGCAGAACGTCCTGACCAGTTGTGGGTGGCTGATTCTACTTACGTCAGCACATGGCAGGGGGTCGTCTATGTGGCGTTCATCATTGATGTGTTTGCCGGATACATCGTGGGGTGGCGGGTCTCATCGTCTATGGAAACGACATTTGTGCTGGATGCTCTGGAGCAGGCGTTATGGGCCCGTCGACCGTCCGGCACAGTCCATCACAGTGATAAAGGTTCTCAGTATGTATCGCTGGCCTACACACAGCGGCTTAAGGAAGCCGGATTACTGGCATCAACAGGAAGTACAGGCGACTCGTATGACAACGCGATGGCGGAGAGCATCAATGGCCTTTACAAAGCGGAGGTAATACACCGTAAGAGCTGGAAAAACCGTGCAGAAGTGGAACTGGCCACACTCACGTGGGTGGACTGGTATAACAATCGACGATTGCTGGAAAGGCTGGGCCATACTCCTCCGGCAGAAGCAGAAAAAGCTTATTATGCTTCCATCGGAAACGATGATCTGGCAGCCTGAGTTCACAGATAAAACACTCTCCAGGAAACCCGGGGCGGTTCACCTACAGAGTACCGCTACCACTTGTGAAGCTGGCAGATTCAGATTGTTTTCAATCGACAACGCCTCATAGTTAAAGTCATCAACGACATTGAACGTGTGAAGTGGTCAACAAAAACTGGCCACCGAGTTAGAGTTTTTCCAGTATCGATTTTCCGATTCGTTTGGGGATAACCCACCGTTATATTCGTGCGGTCTTAGTGCGCTGTAATATCCAACGATATAGACCGTTATGGCGTGAGCGGCCTCGCAGAAGCTTCGTAACCCACCACCGGCATCCATTCGTTCTTCAGACTCCTGAAGAAGCGTTCCATTGGGCTGTTATCCCAGCAGTTTCCGCGCCGGCTCATACTCTGCCTGATCTGGTATCGCCACAATAACTGCCGGAACTGCCTGCTCGTATCGCTGTGGAACATCACCCCGCCGGGCTTACCCGTCCAGATATAGGTCACATCACCGCACCACACCTGTATAGCGGCGTAATCCCCAAAAACGATGCTGGTTGTCAGTAAACAAGCCATGAATGACAGTCGTTCCTGAAATCATAAGACCTGGAGGAGTGTATGCTCCGTCGCAGTAATTACCACGATACGCTTGCAGAATTTTTTCCAGTTACTGAAGCGTGAACGGATAAAGAAAAAGCTCTTCGGAACGCGGGAAGACGCCTCCAACGATATTTTTGAACATCGAAATGTTTTATAACAATAAGCGTCGGCATGGTTCCTGCGAACAGATGTCAACAATAGAATATAAAAACAATTATTATCAACAACTTGGAAGGAGTAAGACTACTCGTGGCGATTCAATATTAGATCATTGATGGAGATATAAATGGCTCACTTTTTATCGGTTGTTGACGATACGTTTATCAAGTATACATGAAAATTTCTTCATACCAGCTATATGAGACGTTAAGACTAATAATCTTACTCCCAAAATGACTATGTTGTTGCAGTTTGGTTTATTGACTCTTGTCTATAGTTCACCGAATGCCAAGATGAGGGAGCGAGGAACTTTACTGTCTACGCCTCTCTTCCTGGTTACAAAGACAAGCGTAAAACTCACCATCCATTAGAACTAAAGGCACTTTCCTGAGCAGAGTTTTCATCTGCAAGATAAAAGCTATTTTACAGCCGTAAAGTCCAGTGAAACGAAAGAGAGGTTAGTGAATTAATTACTTGATGTATTAAAGTATAATGGGCGTAGATAACACCTTAATACGAAATCTTGTCAGGCTTTCCCGGTAATTAGTAATACTGTTGAAACAAAGCGAGAGGGGGTTAGCCCAATTTACGCAAATAAATAATAATCTTGATTATGATTAATTCCAAATAAGTATATTTTTCCAGTAGATGCTGGGCATTAACTAAGAAAACCCAGAATACCACTTTCATTGTTATGGAAAACATGGACAATGTTAATGAAATATATTTCTCACCGCGCCATCATTTGTACCTTGACACTGTTGATCATTATTATCACCGTTTTGTTCACCTTTCTGAGAAGCTCTGATGTGCCAGAATATATTACTGCCCCGGTGCGCAAAGGCGATATAGAAAATTCTGTTCTGGCGACAGGCCGTATTGATGCAATTGAACGGGTAAACGTAGGGGCACAGGTATCAGGGCAATTAAAATCACTGAAAGTGAAACAGGGCGACCATGTGACTAAAGGGCAGTTGATTGCCGAAATTGACGACCTACCTCAGTGTAACGATTTGCGTAATGCCGAAGCTGCACTCAACGAAGTGAAAGCAGAACTTCAATCCAAGCAGGCGCTCCTGAAACAGGCTGAACTGCGTTTTAAACGCCAGCTCCGGATGCTAAGAGAAAATGCCAGCTCACACGAAGATTTTGAGTCTGCGGAGGCAATGCTTGCGACCACTCGCGCTGAATTACATTCTCTGAATGCCAAACTGGTCCAGGCACAGATAGAAGTAGATAAGAAAAAGCTTGCCCTTGAATATACGCGAGTCGTAGCGCCAATGGATGGAATTGTTATTGCCATTGTCACTCAGCAAGGGCAAACCGTTAACTCAAACCAGAGTGCCCCAACAATTATTAAACTCGCTCGTCTGGATGTCATGACCATTAAAGCACAGATCTCCGAGGCTGATATAACCCGTATTTCTGTGGGGCAAAAAGCCCGCTTCTCTATCTTCTCCGAACCGGACAAGCACTACAGCGCAACACTGCGTGCCGTTGAACTGGCACCAGAATCGGTAATGAAAGATGACTCTCTCGCCAGCAACACTTCAGCATCAGGCTCCGGAACTTCAAATGCGTCCGTTTATTACAATGCTCTATTCGATGTGCCTAACCCAGAAAATCGACTTCGTATTGCCATGACTGCTCAGGTTACCCTGATTACTGATGAAGCCCAAAATACACTGCTGGTACCCATTCAGGCAGTGCACAGAAATGAGGGGAAGAAGCAACAGGTCCTGGTGCTGGCAGCAGATGGCAGGCTGGAACCCCGGAATGTGAAAACTGGTATCACGAACAGCGTGGATATTCAGATCCTCGAAGGTTTAAATGTCGGAGAAAATGTCGTGCTGTCGCTGCCGGATAAGAAAGAGCCCGAAGAAAGGATTATGCTGTGAAAAAACTTATTGAGTTAAAAGGGGTTAGCCGAACTTATGGCAACGGAGATCAAACGCGGACCGTCCTGAAAAATGTCGATTTGACAATCGTTGCTGGAGAAATGGTGGCAATCATTGGAGCCTCTGGCTCAGGCAAATCAACCTTAATGAACATAATGGGTTGCCTTGACGTACCCAATAGAGGTGATTACTACATCGACGGACAAAATGCCGCCTGTCTTTCACCCGATGAGCTGGCTAGAGTGCGCCGGGAACACATTGGCTTTATATTCCAGCGCTACCATTTGATACCTGATCTTAGCGCACTTGGTAACGTGGAGATCCCGGCCATTTACGCCAACAGCGAACGCGACAGCCGTCGGCAACGTGCAACGGCGTTGCTGGGCAGACTGGGACTGGAAGGACGTGAGCATCATAAACCTTGCGAACTTTCAGGCGGTCAGCAGCAACGCGTCAGTATTGCCCGAGCACTGATCAACGGTGGAAAGATAATTTTGGCGGATGAGCCAACTGGTGCTCTGGATTCGCAATCCGGGCAAGAAGTGTTAGCCATTCTGAATGAACTTAATCGACGTGGTCATACTGTAGTAATGGTGACCCACGATATGAAGGTCGCCCGGCACGCAAAGCGAATCATTGAGCTGTGTGATGGCGAAATCATCGCTGATAGTGGAGGTTGCGTATCTGCGACGGAAACACTACCAAAAACCAACAGAATCCGGCAAAGCTATTGGAAAACACTGCTCGATCGAACGCGTGAATCGATGCAAATGGCGCTAAAAGCGATGAAGACGCATCGCTTACGCACCACGCTTACCATGATCGGGATTGTTTTTGGTATCGCCTCCGTTGTCACTGTTGTGGCATTGGGTGAAGGAGCCAGGCAAGAAACACTGGAAGAGATTAAAAGTCTGGGGACAAACGTGGTCAGCATTTATCCCGGGCAGGATTTGTTCGATGACAGCATTGAGAGTATTAGAACATTGGTACCTGCTGACGCAAATGCACTGGCGAAGCAAGGGTTTATCGATAGCGTCAGCCCGGAAGTTAGCGCTTCAGACAACATTCGTTTTCTGGGTAAATCTGCGATAGCGTCCATTAACGGCGTTGGGCGGGAACATTTCCGGGTAAAAGGTATTGAGTTGTTGCAAGGGACTACTTTTAGAGACGATCGCAACGCTCTACAGGAAGTTATTATCGATGAGAATACTCGTAAGGCCATTTTCGACAACACAGGGTTACAGGCTCTGGGGCAAATAGTCTTTCTTGGTTCTGTACCAGCACGAGTGGTTGGCATCGCTAAAAGTAACAACCGTAGTGATGCATCAAATCGCATTACTGTGTGGATGCCTTACAGCACGGTGATGTACCGTATTGTGGGTAAACCAGTTCTGACCGGTATTAGCGTCAGGCTAAAAGACAATGTGGATAACGAGGCTGCAATCAGCGCTATCTCCCAACTATTAACCCGGCGTCACGGCATAAAAGACTTCCAGCTTTATAACTTTGAACAAATAAGAAAGTCTATCGAACACACCTCAATGACCTTCAGTATTTTAATTCTTATGGTCGCATGTATCTCACTAATGATCGGCAGTATCGGGGTGATGAACATCATGTTGATTTCTGTAACGGAACGAACTCATGAAATTGGCGTACGAATGGCGGTTGGCGCGAGACGCAGCGACATTATGCAACAGTTTATTATTGAGGCCGTATTGGTTTGCCTGATTGGTGGCGCACTCGGTATTGCACTGTCGTATATCACAGGTGCGCTCTTTAACGCTCTGGCGGACGGGATATTCGCAGCTATATATTCGTGGCAGGCTGCTGTTGCTGCATTTTTTTGCTCAACCTTAATTGGCATAATCTTCGGGTATCTCCCAGCCCGCAAGGCAGCAAGGATGGACCCGGTTATTTCACTGGCCAGCGAATAATATATGAAAATTTTATCATCGTTGACTTTATGCCTTATCACCGCACTCTGTTCAGGTTGCACAAACGTGCTGAAAAGTGACTATCGCGCTCCCGAAGTGAACTATCCCATCAACTGGACCAAGGGCGATGTGGACGGAAATACATCCCCGTTTGACTGGGAAGAATTTAACGATCCTAATCTCGATAACTGGCTTCACCTGGTGATGACAAGTAATAACGACATAGCTATAGCTGCACTGCGGATACATCGGGCGCAGCTGGATGCGGAAAGAACAGGTATCACCAATACTCCTGCACTAAAGGCGGCACTGAGTATGGACGGAAAAAAACAGCTGAATAACTCGTCCGGCTGGGCAAAAAGCGGTTCTGCCAGCCTTGGCACCAGCTATGAGCTGGATCTCTGGGGAAAAATTGCCCGTCAGCGTGATGTTGCTGAGTGGGCAGTCCATGCCAGTGAAGAAGATTTTCGCTCCGCGCGCCTGATGCTGCTTTCAGAGGCCAGCAATAATTACTGGCGTATCGGTTTTGTAAATCAACAAATTACCACCCTCCAGCAGAGTATTGACTATGCAAAAGAGACGCTGCGTCTGGCCGAGGTTCGCTATCGTGCAGGAAATATCTCGTCGCTGGATGTGATTGACGCGCAGCAAAACCTGCTCACGCAAGAGAACCAGCTTACAGGGCTACAACGAGAACATTCACAGCTACTCAATCAGCAGGCCGTTTTGCTCGGCACCGTGCCCGGTTGCCAGATAGTCGAGCCCACAACGCTGCCAAAAGGAAGCCTGCCTAAGGTCAATGCGAATATTCCTGCCAGCATACTGATGCGCCGGCCTGACATAAGTGCTAAAGAGTGGCAGTTGCGTGAGGCGCTAGCTACGGTTGATATCAAGCGTAGCGAATATTACCCCACCTTCAACCTGACAGGCGCTTTGGGTACCAGCAGCGCTTCGCTACTGGCATTACTGCATAATCCGGTCGGTTCCGTAGGCGCTAACCTGACGCTACCGTTCCTGGAGTGGCGACAGCGGGACATAGAGGTAAAAATTGCCCGTAACGATTACGAACAGCGAGTGCTGGAGTTTAAACAGCTACTTTATAAGGCAATGAGCAGTATAGAGGACGCGCTTTCATTTCGTAACCAGTTGCTGCTTCAGGAGACAAGACTCAGGGAAGAACTGGAACTTGCACGTAAGTCAGAGTGGTTAAACGAAGTTCGTTACCGGCATGGTGCAGTACGTATTTCATTCTGGCTTGATGCTCAGGAAAAACGTCGTCAGGCGGAGCTGCGACTGGATGAAAACCGCTTCAATCAGTTGCAGAATCTAGCAAAAATTTATCTTGAGTTTGGCGGGGCATCAACCTTTCCTTAAGTCTAATTGGGGACAACCAGGAGCAATAAGGAGTGAAAAATAGCCACAGCTGAAAACACCATAGCCATTGACATTTGAGCTTTACCTGCTCTTGAAAACAAAAAATCACTGTTAAGCGCAATGCTATTCACTTCAGCAGAGCAGTATTGCGTGTCACGAGCATGTTTACCATTCTGTGTAAATTCAAAATAGGTAAATGTGGACTCAGATTTCACAAACAGCAGGTGCATCAGGCGACTGGTGGCATCGTCAACATAGACCAGGGCAGAACAGGGTCGACCCCGGTTTTCAAACCAGTGGTGGTCGCAGCCATCAATTTGTATCAGCTCGCCAGTACAAGGACGCCGGTAACGAGGCTGATGAATTTTCGGTGCGCGTTGTCTGCGGGGAATCCAGAGTCCGGCCTTTATCATGAGACGTCGGATGGTTTCCTTTCCAAGGACCAGACCGTGAACTTCCTCCAGCTTTTCCCGCGCTAGCGTGGGGCCAAAATCACGGTAGTGCTCCCGGATTATACTGAGTGCCTGATCTGTCAGTGACGCTGGCAACAGACGGTTACCAGTGCGGCCACGACTCTGGTTGTTCATGCCAAGCGGCCCATACTGGCGATAACGTTTGAGCAGACGGCTGCAATGACGTGGCGTGATGCCCAGCATTTCGGCAGCCTGTCCAGGACGGATATTGCGATCGATGACATCCTGAAGGATTTTGAGGCGATTGATTTCTTTCACGGTGAACATTCCGGCGTCATTTATAGCCATAGAAAACTCCTCATCAGGAAAAAGTGAGTCGTTGTCTAGACATAGGGATCTGAGAAACTATAGCCTGGACATTCCTAATGAGCCACAAATAGACATTAGCATTGAGCCTCTACAATGTTTGTGCGCACAATCTATCTTATGTTAAATAACATTGAATATTAACTTACTTCATGAAGCTTACTGCTTCTATTTCCACTTCTTTTTCTTATTAATCGCTCCCCTAATCCACGCATTCATCTGCTCTACAGGCTCTAAAATATTTTTTCTGAGTACTGAGCACAAACTGCTCCATAAAAAACAGACCACAAGTTTGGGCATGATACTGATGTAGTCACGTTTTATTGTTTTCATGAAGCTCTCTGCTATTCCATTACTCACCGGACTCCGCACCGCCGTGTTCTTCGATTTAAGTCCCAACATCCGAGCGAACTGGCGTGTTTCATTAACCCGGTAGTCAGAGTCAGCGGTCGAAAGACCTCCAGGTAGCTACTCTGCATACCCACTATAATGCAACTATTCTCGTGACGTGTGTTTCAGCTCTCCCCCGGCTATGATACGAGATGGTATGGAGAGCCCTTCTGGGGCCACTGCCTGCACCAGATGCAACAGGAAGCCTGATATGAATGCAATTTCTGTCAGGACAGGCGGGTAACTTTCTGTGGCCATGGATCAGGGAATACTCCACCCGACATCCACCACTGAATTTCTTCTTCAGTCAACAAGCAAAGGGATAAGGCATGTGTAAAATCATTAACTTCAGTGGCATTGCCAATGATAGTCAACTGACAGCAGCGATCGCCAAATCGCCCAGAGGCTGTGTCGATGTGTCGCTGTAGCGCTGAACGTTCTTCACGAGTTAAATTATTGTCAGTATGTTCCAGTACTCCAGCTTTCCAGTAGCCAATGAGCGCCAGACTGATGCTTCCTGCTGACTGATTCCAGAGCAGGGCAAGATCATCTCTCCCGGGGAGCCAAAAAAAACCTTTACTGCGATAAACGCCCATGCCCATAAAGCGGTGACAGGTATCCCATAATCTTTGCGGATGGAATGGCCTGTCGTCCCTGATGACGCGCCATATAAGTTCCTCATTGTTGCACGGAGTATCCATGTTTCCTACAAGTGCTTCCAGTTCACTGATGAGTAACTCAACACGGTCAAAATTGTAGTCCGGGATCGCCAGTAATGTGCTCAGTTCAATATTTCCCCATGATACCGCGAGCACATCCACGGAGGGGTTAAGTGGGTGTATGGCTTTTGCCACAGCGGAGATAATGTCAAAGGGCAGGCGGTCATTTCTGGTCAGCAGCAGCCTGTTGCAGAACATGATTTGCTCGGCCAGCAAATTCTCCAGGCCGCGTTTGTTATGCCGGAGATTTTCCTGAAGAGTGGGGATCAGTTTTTTCCCATCATTGTAATCTTCATGGAGCATGACAGTATCAACGAGTGTTAAAAACGCCTTCAGGCGTACACGTGAATGGCGACGCAGGTATTTGACCAGAGGAAGCGGATGACTGCTTCCGGAGGTTTCAATCAGCATCACATCCGGCTTGTTGTGATCAAGCAGGTGGTTAATTGCGAGATCCATCTTTTTGAGGCCTGCGGGGCTGCTGATGCTGTCTGCGGTGATACTTACGAAATTATTGTCTTTTGCATCTACAATATCTGTGTTGGCGATCAGCACGCCGTCCACATCCAGTTCGCTCATGTCATTGACTATGACAGAGACTGAAAGCTGTTTTTCGTGTGCCTGTATGAGCAGGTTTTTCAGCAGAGTGGTTTTCCCTGCGCCGAGGAAGCCATTGAGAATGATGACAGATGTTGTTTCCATATCAGCAGTACACCAGTTAGTTAGCGAGGAAGGCGCTTGGTGGTACAAAGAGCATCCGGATTGAATCGCATAACGTCGACGGGAGTTGTTGTCGTTTTTCCTGTGAGGTCTCAACCTGCCACAGAACGCACCGGATTTATTGGTATTTAGTCTCCATCAGCATAATTATCACCATTTTTATCTCCGGGGGAAGATTTGTTCTGAACAGGAGTGGGAGGTGTGACCTCCTGAAAGTAATTACAGATTGCTAGTTGTTGTATTTTTATTCGAATATGTCTCTTCGTATCAGTGATAGCACCTAGATAAAGTATATTCCGGGAGCGTTATCTGTTCTAGATATCAGAGAGTCAGTCATTTGTAAAAAAGAGAGCTGCATCATTCTATTTTTCCTGTCTATTCACCCTGTTGTCGTATCTAAAAGACATCCGTTCCGAGGATGTCGGGCACCCGTTCTGTACTAAGATACATAGCTTTTGGGTCTGCACTATTTGGAACCGACAGAAGTCTGTCTGTGATATCCGCATTTTTCTGTGTGCGATATATTCCGAAAAACTTCAAACCACTTAAAAGAGGTGTTTCCGGAGGATAAGTTCGACCAGGGAATAGTGTTTCCTGGTAAGTGTGGCGGAGCCAGTTCACCAGGAGTATCTTTCTTATCCAGTTATACTGGATTTTATTAGATGATCACCCTACCCTGCAGCAGTACGCTGACGGTGTTTTTTTGGGAGAACCATTATGAATAACGTCATCTTTGATTGGTATTTATCTAGGCAAAAATTCATTCAACGTCCACTGCCAAGATGCAACAGGCAGAGTCCTTAACTGTCAGAATCCAAGTGCTCGAAATTATTCGAATTCCTTACTAATTCCTCCTACACAACTATTGTTATGGAAGCTTGCGAAGATGCTCACTATATGGCACGGAAATTTTCGGAAATGCGTCATAAAACAAAGCTAATACCTCCTCATTTTGTCCAACCCTTCGTTAAAATTAATAAAAATGATTTCTTTGAGGCTGAAACCATATGTGAAGTTACATCAAGCCATCAATGAGATTTGTAGCATTAGGAGCTGAATCCCAGCAGAGGATTCCACTTTTCATCCGTCGTTGACAATGGCCTTGAAAAACGCCGTTACTCACCGTTCTCTGGATTTGCCCCTATATTTCCAGACACCTGTTATCACTTAACCCATTACTGGCC
>ERZ791884.2387-NODE-2387-length-10631-cov-1.979387_pt1 | contig 10631 bp, 8 predicted proteins | sample MGYA00509941_ERZ791884 | MGnify/ENA primary metagenome ERZ791884 (study PRJEB30046, sample SAMN00792095) | human gut metagenome | study: EMG produced TPA metagenomics assembly of the A metagenome-wide association study of gut microbiota in type 2... | reverse complement strand
ATTCCGCTGTTTGCGGCATTTACTATTGCACCGCATTTCAGCGTGGTGATGTCGCCGCGCCATAGGTAAATATCGTCCTCAACCGGCGATAGATCCGCAATATCCGTGATACCCTTTTCGGCGGTTTTCTGACGGAGGTATTCGTCCTCTGCGGCGAGATATTCCGCTGAAATTTCATCGGCGGGACGGACGTTTACAAGGCTTCTGTAAATCCGGAATTGCTCGTTTTCCGATGTTGGTATTCGTACTTTACTGTATTTCGGATTTTCATTCAGCAGGTATTTTATCAGCTTCTCGGCGGACATTTCTCACAACCTTTCTATCGCTCCCACTGGACAATTTTCAAAGCAAGCGCCGCAGTGCAGGCAATTGTTCTTCCTTATATTATACGGCGTGGGAGCGCCTTTGTCAATGCAGTTCTGCGGACATACTGTCGTACATTTTCCGCAGCCTATGCAGTTGTCCGTAATGTGGTAGCCCTTACGTTCTGCGCTGCCGTTTCCAATTGTGTAGACCTCGCGGAAAATCGGATTTACGCCGAGGTTGAAATACTCAATGGAGGCGTCCTTTATTTCAAAGCAGATACCAATATTCCGTTTCTCACCGGGGTAGAGATTCGCGAGGTACGGCTGCTCGGCAAATATAGTGTCAATACACGTTTCCTGCCGTTCATCAGCGACAGGGAGCGCCTTTCCGGACAGCCGTATCATCTCCTTGAATTTCGTGTAGACAAGTATCTGCACGCGCCCGTCCGTGAGAAGTTCCTTTGCTACATTCTTACCCCTTGCGGTGAAGAAATACAGCGAATCCTCATCGTAATGCACCGCGCTTATGCAGCGTATCTGCGGAGCGCCGTGCTCGTCAACAGTGGCAACGTTCAGAACTCCTACAAGCTGCATTTTCTTTAAACAGGTCTTTGCGTCCATTATTAATACCTCACTCTATAATTCTGATTCTGCGACCATCATGCTGCGCTGACCGCCGCCGGCGTTTGGGGCGTAGTTCCCTGCTTCAAGAATAAGCTCTAAGTCCTTGTGGCTTATCTGTTTATCGGTATATTTTCTGATGGAGTGACGCGCTTTGATTATATCCATTAGCATAGCTTTTCTCCTGTAATTTCATTGCGTTCTTTCCAGCACTGCGGGTCTGGGGCGTACATATTTCCGGTGTAGCCGAATGTTACTGCGGGACAGCCCCTGCAATAGCCGCGAAGCTCGCATTTGCCGCATTTCTCGAACTTGCTCCACTGCCTGTATTGGTCAAGCTCAGCACCGTTGAACAGGTCGTAGAGCGAGGTTTCGAATACATTTCCGATTCTGGATTCCATGCGGCGGCAGGCGTAAACATCGCCGGTCGGGATTATAGTCATGTGACCTGTTCCGCAGTGGCAGCCGTCGTAAATTACGTCAGGGTCGCTGTTTTCCGGGAGCTTGAATAAGCCGTTTTCGTAGAGGTACAGCGTCCAGAGGTGATCTTTTAGCTGGAACGTAGTGGTGCAGCCGTTTGCCCTGTGATGTTCGAATCTCCTGTGGCACATATCCATGAATTCGCGGTACTGCTGCGGGGGAATGTGGTATTCCTCGGACTTCTGACCGCTGGTGGGGCAGTATCTTCCGAACGCGAATACGTCAACGTTTTTTTCTGCGCACAGGTCGATGAGCTGCGGAAAATCCCCGATATTCGCGCTGGAAACTGTGGACATTATCGCGCAGAACATTCCTGCGTTTTTTATGCAGTCAATCTTCTCAATGGTGGTGTCGAACGAACCGGGCTTGCGGAACATGTCATGGGTTTCGCGCATTCCGTCAAGGGAAAGCTGGTACTTCACACAGCCGTGCTCACGGAGCTTCCGGCATACTTCGTCGTTCAGGTGAAACGGATTTCCGAGGATAGCCCAGCGGATATTCTTTTCTTTCAGCCTTGCAGCAAGCTTCCAGAAGTCCTTATGTAAAATCGGGTCGCCGCCTGTGATGTAGATATAGGGTGTTCTGCCGAGCCTATCGCACATGTCCTCTATGCTAGCGAGTACCTGTTCCATTCTGTCGAACGGCATTTCGGTGAGCTTTTTGCAGTTGTCCTCTGCGAAGATGTAGCAGTGCTTGCAGCGCTGGTCGCAGGTGTCGGTAATGTGCCACTGGAAGGCAAAATAGGGTTTCATAGCGGTATCCTCCGATGATAGTTGCTCAGGGACAGCCGGAAATCCGGCTGTCCGGGGTTGCGAAGTTTGTTTTACTTCTTGTCAGGGTCGGCTGCGCCGCATGCAGAGCCGCAAGCGGAAGCAGGAGCCTTGGGGTCAGCTGCGCCGCAGGCAGAAGCGGGAGCCTTGGGGTCGGCTGCGCCGCATGCAGAACCGCAAGCGGAAGCAGGCTTGTCAGCAGGGTCAGCAGTTCCGCAGGCTGTGCCGGAAAATACAGCTACATTCTTTAATGTTTCACTCATGTTTGTAACCTCCTGTATTACTCGGATCTCTCCTGTGATTACAGTATATCACGAGTTTTCAGCGCGCACAAGTACGCACTTTCAGGTTACATAGTTACCTCGGGGTTACCTTTGCACAGCAATGCCGTTTGTTCCACGAAAAAAATTTTGATTATTGTTTTCAGCATTTGAAGCCGGGGAGCGTGGGAAGCTCGTTTATCTCTATACCGACAACTTTGTTTGACATTTTGTGAGTTTAGTGTTATAATTGAAACATCGACAAATTCCCGTTTATCGGACATATACGCAAATTCGTCCTCATAATTTAATAGCTGCACATGGGGCAGTAGGAAGATTGCTCTATTTTAATTTACGGAGGTGCCGATATGCAGGCGCCGTGTGCGGATACAATGTCGGCAGCATTTCTACAAGCAGTGCATTGGCAGATGTTTCCGGCGACATTGCTGTCGGCGGCGTGTGCGGAGTCGGCAAGAGCAGCAATATCACCAACTGCTACTATAACAAGTACAGGTGCACAGAAAGAAATCTTTCCGGTGACATGAACAACGACGGCGTATCCAACGCCCTGGACGCTTCCGCAATACTGAAATATATAGTGGGTATTGCGGCGTAACGGCGTGATCATTTGAAACAGAATCTCCCACCTGGCGACAGGTGGGAGATTTCATTTTATAAGTAATTGCGCTGGGTAATCTCACTCGATTCTGACCCATATAGCAGGGAAGACTAATTCAGGAGTCGTGGTGGATACCGTGGAATCCGCGTCAAGCACTCCGTCGCGCCCCCAGCTGTGTAGAGTGGCGTTCTTGGGAGTTTTAAGCATGGTGCATATGGTGCTTGCATACCTGTCCGGATTCAGAGCCCTGGTGAACATGGAAGAAGCCTGGGCGTAGTTCAGCAGAAAGACATTATCGCTGCCGTCGGCGGAAATAAGCGTTTTTTCATAGTCAGAATACGCTGTCATAGAACTCCCCGTTGAGCCAGGCGCGCAGTGAGCAGTCCGCCCATGCGGAATTCCCGTTGGTGTCAAAGGGCAGGTATTCCACCGCCTCTTCTGTAACCAACAGCGCCCGGTTGCCCTCTGTTTTGAGGACTTTCCAGTCGATCGAGGTCTTTATTTCGGTGTCGCTTATGTAGTATTCCCCGAAATTCACAGCGCTCTCCCAGTTGTCGCCGTTCAGCAGCTCGTTGCGGAGCGTGGCAAGATAGGGTCTGGCAGGCTCATAGTCGCGCAGCTTGAAGGACAGGATACTGTATGCGCTTCTTTTGTCATGCTCCTCCAGCTTCTCAAGCGCTATAGTAAGCCAGCAGTCGCAGTACATTTCATGGCTGTCGAGGTAATTTCCCAGCTTGGAAAGCTGGTCTATCGCTTTGTAGTATTGCTTGGAGTTGTACAGCACCTTTGCGTAATTGTACAGCGAATCCTTCGCCCGGTCATCGCTGTCCGACCACCCGGAAATCTTGCTGAACATCTCATACGCGGTCTGATACGCTCCTAGGTCGTATTTCTCCTCGGCACGGACATACTGTATCCTTTTCAGCTGGTCGTTGCTGCCGGAAAGTGATCTGATCTCCTTAAGGACAGCTTCGGCTGAATCAAGGTCGCCGCTGTCAATAAGTTCAAGCGCATATTGGTACAGACAAATGTTTTTCCGGCTGACAGAATCGTAATACGAGCCAAGTGCGTCAAACGCTTCCGCGGCTGACTTGAGGTCGCCGGCGTTTTCGATCTTCTCCGCAAGTTTATAGCTGCACTCATTTGCTTTCTGGGCGGAATCCTGGTAGCCGCCGAGCCGCAGATACATACTCTGCGCGGTTTCCGGATCGCCGCTTTCAAGAAGCTGTCCTGCCTGCATGTAGCGGCATTTCTTTACCCAGTCCGCGCTGTCCTCGTAGCTGCCGAGAGAAATAAAGACAGCCTCCGCTTCCCGGAATTCCGCGTTTTCGTACAGGGATTTTCCCTGCTCGTAGCGTGGGTCCACGCTTGAAATTTCGGGCTCCGGCGCGTCTGTCTGACCGTTGGGGAAAAGCACGATCACCGCTCCCACGATAAGTCCTGCGGCGACTATTCCGGCAGGCAGCAGCCGGAACGGGAAGCGCTTCTTGACCGGCTTGACTTTCGCGGAATACACCTCGCTGGCACTGTCCGGGATCGCGCTTTCAAGGGCGCGGTCCTTTTCCGCGAGTTCCTTCGCATGCAGCTTCTCCTGCGCGGAAAGCGCGTATTTCTTCAGCTTCAGCCGTATCGCTTCGCTTCCGTACTGCATGGCAAGGCGGTAGTTTTCCGAGGTGGTTATGTCGGCAGGTAGGTTCCCCAGTTCCTCCTCAGCGGTCAGGCGGTATTCGCACAACAGCCGGATAAGTGCGGCTTCCGCAGGGAACTGCGCTTCGATTTTGCCGCAGATCTCCTCCGCCTCGTGGAATTCACGGTCGGAGAGCATGATGTATGCCCGGCGCACCAGCGGCGAAGCGCCCTGCGCTGTTTTGTCGTGGGATTTCCCGGAAATCAGCGCCGCTATGCTCGCGATAATATCCTGCTCGAATCCGAGGTTCGCCGCATTTACCGCCTGGAAGCGCGATAATTCCGGCGGAAGATCGCCGGGAAGCACACCGTAGAGGATCGGTATGACCGCCCTGCCGCGTAAATCTTCGGACAGGAACCGACCGCAGATATTCATTACCGTGACATCGTTGAAGATATCAGCGCCGGTCACCGCGATCAGCAGCACCTTTGTGGAATTCACGGCTGCGTAAATATAAGGCTCCCATTCGCTCCTTGCCCTGTCCGCAAGCGTAATGTCGGTGCAGAACACGTTGAATTTTTCGGAAGCCAGCCTGTTGTAAAGCTCCGTGGAGCGCTTTGCCGCTTCCGGGGAACTTCCGCAGCACAGCAGCACGTCGTATTCTATCCCGACCGCCAGCCCGGAGATCTCACGCTGCTTTTCGGCGATGAGCGCGGCGATACTCTCCATGAATCCGCGCTGCTTGTCGCCGGCGAATTTCACAGCCTGCTGAAAGTCGCTGTCAGAAAGGAAGGAGTGCGCCTGGGTCCTTAGCAGCGTCAGTCCGCCGTCCGCAAAGAACAGCACGCCGTATCTGCACAGTGCCAGCGCCCAGTAGAGGTCGGCGTCGGTGGGGGACAGGCTTATCATCTTTTCATAGAGTTGGATAGCCTTGTCGTATCTCTGCTCCTTCCGGAGCTGCTCCGCACGGGTGAGCAGTCCGCGCTTTTCCGCGCTGTCGATGAGCGGAACGCTCTGGAGCCGGTTGCAGCCCGGGCACTCGCAGACGGTTGAGCCGGAAAGCTCCAGCGGTGTTCCGCAGAACCTACAGATAAATGCAGCCAATATTTCTCACCTGCCCTTTGCTTAATTCGCCGAGCTGCCGGAATCCGCGCTCTTCATGTTCAGGGTCTCCACGATCTGGGCTTCCGCGTCGGAATAGTCGCCAAGCTCGTTGAATATGGTTATCGCGTCGTTGTAATTCCCGGCTTTGCGCAGCTGAATGGCGTAGTTGTACTTCGCCTTGTTGTACTGCTCCGCCGAATCCTTGTAGTCGCCCAGATCCTTAAAGTTTTTCATTGCAACCTCGTATTTGCCGCGGTCGCAGAGATTTTGGGATTCGCGATAGAGGCAGCTTTTTGCGCGCTCCGGGCTGTCCGAAAATTCGCCGATTTCAGTGAATTTCTGCGCTGCCTGGGCGTACATTCCGCGCTCCTCCCAGTCGGTTGCCAGCGCGTATTTGCAGAGCACCGCGTATCTGCGGCTGTCCTTGTAGTTCCTCAGACGGTCGAACAGGTCGGCGGCGTCAGTATATTTACCTTTTTCGTACAGATCCATTGCCGAAGTGTAGTAATCATTAATCAACGAGCTTTGCTGATAGTACAAATTATCAGTGTACTCCTGCCTTGTGGTTAGCAGCGTACTGTTGAACCGCTCTATTCTTGTGTTGTTTTTTGCAGCACGGATACCCACTCCTGCGATGGTAAGGACGGAAGCGAAGACCGTGGACAAAATCGTGTACTTTTTCCGCTTCGACTTGTGGGAACGCTGGGCGATCATCAGGTTCTGCAGCTGCTGGCTTTTTTCCTGCTCCTCGTGGGCTTTGATCGTTTCGTTGCACTGCCTGTAAAGCTCGGCGCAGTCCAGATAGTCGGTCATATCTCCCAGGAGCGACCTTGCTTCGAACAGTTCTGACTTGCTTTCCGCGGATTCCAGCAGATGTTTTGCGCGCTTGTAATTACGCTCGTTTTCAGTCTTGCGCTGCTCCTCAAGCATTCTGGTGTACTCTTTCATGGCGACAGAATGCTCGTTCTCGAGCCAGGATTTCAGGTCATCGTCGCCGAAGCGCAGAATTTTGGCGTAGTTTCCCGATGTGGAGAAATCCGAACTGGTGTATTCATGCAGTTTGTCCGGCTCGGTGATGTGGTATTCCGCAAGCAGTTTTATAAGGTAGGCGCCGGCGTTTTCCGGATCGCAGTCCAGCGCCTTTTCGCAGAGCTCGTCGGCGCGTGCGAACTGCTTTTCCTCGAGGAACATCTGTGCCCTGCGGAGCATTCCGGAGGTATCCGTGGGTTCGTCCGGCTTCTGCTCCGGCTCCGGCACAGAGGATTTCCCGATGATCTTGCGTATTCCGCGGATAAGCTCCTCCTCGAATCCCGGCTCGGACATATCCATCGCATGAAGGTGGCTGAACTCAGCCGGGAGATGCTCCTTCAGCATATCCTTGTACAGTGTGACGAGCGTGCCCTCGCCCTTTTCCGCCATTCTCGCAAGGTATCTGCTCCATTCGTTTTTCACCCAGACCGCATTCATGTTTTCGGGAGAGGTGCCGACAACAAGCATGACCTTTGCGGAATTGAGCGCCGCGAATATGTACGGCTCGAACTCCGTGCCTGCCTTGTTTTCCAGGGTGATATGCGAGAAGAACACCCTCCATCCCTCGGCGCAGAGCGTCCTGTAAAGTCCTGCTGCAAGCGCGGAATCCTCGGTCCGTCTGCCGTACCTGTCGCTTTCCTTGTAGCATATGAAAATATCGTAGGGCTGCTCGTTCAGCGAAACTGACAGTATCTCTGCACGGAGCTTGTCAAGCGCCTGGGCTTCCAGTATGTAGATACGCTTCTGGTCGCCGTTTTCCGTTATCCGGACAGCCTTGCGGTAATCCTCGTCATCAATGACGGAGGTGTACTGTATCCTGTTGATGGTCGGAATACGCCGGTGGGATTTCGGCTCCTCGACGTATTCCACGCCGTAGCGGCAGAGTACCTTCGACCAGTAGACGTCGGGTTCGTCCGGGCATTTCCGGGCTATCTGCTCATATATTGACGCCGCGCGGTCGTATTCACCGTTGCGGCGCAGTTCCTCGGCGCGCTCCCAGAGAAGCGATTCCTCGTCGAATCCGAGAATAGGAACGGTCTGCTGAACTCCGCAGTAGCCGCACCTGACTACTGACGTCCCGGGCTTTATTTCAAGTCGTGCGCCGCAGCAGCGGCAGAGTAATACTGGCATATGTGGCACCTCTTAATGTTTCGATTTCATCTGTCGGTAGTAAACGCAGAATAATCCCTTTTGGCTGGTGGGAGGAAGTGTGTTTTCATGTTTGCAATATAAACTATCGCCTTGGTATTATTATAACATTTTCCCGAAAAGATGTCAATATATCTGGAAAATCTGCTGAAATCAGGAAATCAATCAGCCGTTTGTACAGAAATCTTGTTGGAGGAAATCAGCGTGCCCCGGAAATCGCCGCATGATGCTGTCCTCATTTCAGGCTTTCTTAACGGTATCGTTTGATTTATTATACCACTCTAAGAGGAAAAAGTCAATATACCAGCCCGAAAACCGAAACATTTTCCTTTTTCGTTTGTTTTATTAAGTGAAAGGGTAATTATACGAAAGGAGGCGGCGGAATGGACAAAGGCGCAGAGGCATACAGGCGGTTCCTGGCAGGGGAGGATAACGCGCTGGAGCAGGTCATTGACCTGTACAAGGACAGCCTGATATTCTTCCTCATGCAGTACGTCAAGGGAATGGACATCGCGGAGGAACTCACGGAGGATACCTTCGTGGCACTGGCGGTGAAACGTCCGTTATTCCGGGAGAACGCGAAATTCCGGACGTGGCTGTTCACGATAGCCCGGAACAAGGCGCTGAACTACCTGCACAGCGCAGCATTCCGGAGGAATGTGCCGATAGACGAGGCGGAGGAGGTATTCCTGCCGGGCAGTCCGGAGCAGCGCCTGCTGGAGCAGGAACGCTACCGCTCGCTGTACGGCGCGATGAGCAGACTCACGGCAAACCAGCGTGAAATGATCTGGCTCGTATATTTCGAGGATATGAGCATTTCCCAGGCGGCGAGCATTATTCACAAGACGCAGCGGCAGGGGAACAGCATTCTGTTCCGGGCAAGGCAGAGCCTTAAAGCGATTCTGGAAAAGGAGGGCTTTGAGTATGAAAACAAGTCATGAAATGGCGCAGAGCGTCCTCAAAAAGCGCGACAGGATACTCCGCCGGCGGCGGATACTTACTGCCTCCATCGGCACGGCGGCAGGAATCACGGCGGTTGCGGCGGCGCTTGCCGTAACCTTCAACTTGAACCGTCCGCGCGGAGTTGACCTTATCGACCCCGGAACGGTTTCTCAGCCGTCGGGTCCGGATATATCGGATCTCTCGCCGGTCAACGGCAGCTCTGTCGAGGTGCCGCCGCCGGAGTACCCCTACAACGATGTTGAGATAAGGGAGGACAGCGTCACCGGCTCCCCGGATTCCTACGAGTCGCTGATGGAGCAGCTCCAGGTATACAGCGGAAACATGAACCTGTTCGAGTTCACCATCACGGAGCAGTACACGCCGGAGAAGGCTGTGGAGCTCACCGGCACGGATATATTCAGCAGCAGTTCAACGCTGTTTTCCGCGCATATCAGCTACGACTACCTGAGCGGAAGCAAGAAGAACATGGACATTCTGCTTGCCCAGGCAGGAACCGCGGAGAGCCAGGTGAAAAACTATCCGCTGTACGGCGTGGGGAAAACATATATCGCGTTCCTTTCCGGCTTCGACAAGGATTCCTGGAATGTGGCATGCCCGGAGCTTGTGTTTTTTCTGAACAGCGGAATATGCACGCATATAAAGGCGGAACAGATCAAGTTCGTGACCGCAGACGGAGTTCAGCTCGGGAAGGAGATCCCGGAGGATATGCAGTATCTCTACACCACTACCAGCAACAATCCGGTGAGATACGTCCGGGAATATGACATTACGGAGCTTGCGGATTTCCTGCGCTCAGACTGGATCGCGCGCGGTTTGTTCACACCATCCGGCGCAGGCGTTCCGACTGAATTTTACGATTACGATACTTCAGATCTTCCGATGATCGCGCCGGAGGAGCGTGGAACTGAAGCGGATGGCGCCAGAAATATACTCTTTGATTCAAAGCCGGCAGGGAATCTCACAATGCTTCTTGTGGGGGATTATGTGAGCGCAGATCCAGATAGTCACAATGGAATGGTAAACTGCTTCAGCTTCGGTGTTTCGGCTTATGACGGGACTGCTTTCAGCAGGATCGAGGGCGTTCCGCTTGATATTGGTCAGGACGGCTACTGGATATATACCGACAGGCTGGACAAATATATGAGCGTGTACCAGTTCGGGGAAAATTATATTATAGTGCTTCGGTATTATGACAGCGACAGCACTTGCCACGCGGTATTCCATGCTGTAAAGGGCGGAACATTCTACCCGACGCTGATGGGGGATTACACGGCGGTGACCGGCGTTCAGACGGGAGTCACGACCATGCTCTCTGAGAACCTTTCGGTTGACGTGGATTCCTGCACCATAACCGATAACGACAGCGGAATTTCCTACGTTTTCGACTTCGACGCGATAAGCGATACCTTTACACGACCGCATTATACGGCGGTGAAATCCACCAGCAATGAAGCCGTAAGCGACCGCCTTGCGGAAATGTGGCTGAATAAGTGGACGGAGATCACTGCAAGTATGGATCTTCTCCTTCCGAATGTGAGCGTATTAGGCTTTGAACTGAGTGATGGAAGCAGGCTTGTCGCGTTTGTATATCCGAACTACAAATCCTACGGGGCGGTGTTCTACCGGATCTCCGGTTCGGATATTACGGAGCTTGGCAATGAAACGTGCGGCTCAGATTTCGAACTGCTCGATAATTCCTCGGGA
>ERZ791884.2381-NODE-2381-length-10649-cov-2.670096_pt1 | contig 10649 bp, 7 predicted proteins | sample MGYA00509941_ERZ791884 | MGnify/ENA primary metagenome ERZ791884 (study PRJEB30046, sample SAMN00792095) | human gut metagenome | study: EMG produced TPA metagenomics assembly of the A metagenome-wide association study of gut microbiota in type 2... | reverse complement strand
TCTCGGATTTCTAACTCCAAATGCTAATTCTGAGCTTGTAAACCAGGAAACAATAGATTCATCAATAACTTGAACCCACTTCACTTCTTCTCCCTTTTTGGGTGGAGCTACATCCATACTACCTCTAATTTCAAAATCTTCTGTAGCAGCTCTGATTGTAGCAGCATCTACAGCTATAAACTCAGCAGGCTTTCCTCTACGGTCTTTGATGATTTCAAAGGTTGTCTGGTCATAGGTTAAGCTATCACGTGTAATCTTGCGGATAAACGTATCAAAATTATCTCTGGAAGCATCTTTATTAAAACCGCAGTTCTCAATAAAGGCTTCCATAGCTGAGATAGTACGTTTTTGCTCATCTGATGGTTCAGCATTTGGGTTTTTCAACTTTATCTCAAAGCCTGTCTTGTCAGAACTGTAGCGATGAGGCTTTGTAAAAGCACTAATTTGATTTACTCTAGTATTGATTACCGCACCTACAACAGAGTTTTTTGTAGACATAGCGTACAACAAACTATATGTTAATGCTGACGGCTTAGCCTTATAGCCCATAGCATCCATTAGCTGTAATGGCGGTTCCAAATAGGACTTAATAGGAGTTGAAGGCATTGATTTCTCCAACGTTGAAACAACCCTTTGGTTTCCAAAATTTAAAATTGGACGTACCAAAGGACTGCTATTGGATTTTACCAATTCAACCTTCAAGGGTTGATACTCCATCTAGTGTGCCCCCTCTCTTGTAGAATCTTTGTTATAACATAATATCTTGGTCTTTCTCTAGCTCTTGGGAATAAGCTGGCCCTGCGGATTAAACTTGTAGCCTTTGGGCATAACATTAAACGTACATTGACAGTTAGGATGTACAATTCCAACTACAGGTTTCCAGTCCTGAACCTTTAGACCGTAATTGGTACCGTTAGCTAATAAATCACTCAACTTAAACACTCTTGGAGTAACTCCATCCTTCTGTAAATATAACCTTTTACAGTGCGGACATGCATCTGGATTAGGACGTTTAAACACTAGGGTGTTCGCCCCTTCACTAGAAAGAGGGCTTTGCCTATCCAGGATTGCCTTAGCTTCTCCAAACATATTAGCATCCCAGGTTTCAGACATAACAACTCTATCCCAATCACGTTTCCAGTCCTGAGTAAATTCTCGTAGCTGCCTAGCAATCCTTTGTTTCTGATTTTTAGCTTGGAGAGCTTTTGGGATAACCTGACCTATAGCTGTATACAAGTCAAGTTTATCCTCTAAAGCTACATTAGCAACGCTAGATACTAGGCGTTGTTGTAGGTTGTCTACGTTCACCTTACATTTCATATGTAAGTAATCTACAGCTTTTTCTTGAGAGGGTGTAAGCTTCAGGGAATTCAACATAGCATCTATGTCTCTACTAGATATGGTTCTCAGAGTACGGTTTTTTAAAGCATTGAGCTTCCCGAATTTAAAGGCATAACGGATTAAATCAGTAACCTCGTCAGGAACATTGAGCTTTTTTAGTAGAGCTTTGTCTGAGGCTGTAGAAGTGCCACCAACCATTATCCTCATGAGTACATCTGAGTGGTCTTTAATAATCTTCTTTATTTTTTGTAACTGGTCTTGCGTAATAGCCATAGGTTAGTCCCCCTTAATTGGAGTACGTTTAGCAACTTTCGGAAGAACTTTACTATCTATGAGTTTACTAATCCTTTTTAGCTCATACTCCGCAGGTTGTTTATATACAACAGGGATAGTGTCTGGAACATAGTCTTCCCAGGCGCACTCCATACCGTGGTCTTGTAAACTTCCGCTTACATAAGGACATTCTGAGCAAAGCGTAGGAGAGACTGTTTGAATCTTGTTGAACTTTCTACAGTACAACCGTCTTTTTTCATCTACTTCATTTTGATGGATGATTGTTCTTTTAGTGTATAGTTGCTTCATATCCTCAACTCCTCAATTAAAACCTGGATTTATTGGCCATATTTATTAAATATCTTGGTAAAACATATTCTTCTTTACGAACGCACCACTCATCGTTGGCTAAACTCGTGTTTGTAGTTAGTGCTTCAACGGTATCTCCAGAAGTTACGCTGCCCCAGCCAAAATCTCCGTATCTTACTTTTTTACCCATAATTACGTCACAGAGGAATAGAGTACCATCACCGTGTCTGGAGTAGTTATAATTGGACACGTACTGAGCTGATTTAGAGGACTTTTTAGCTAGGTAAACTCCATAGCCCAGCATAGCCCCAGATACTACTTCAGCATTGCTCTTTGGAACTCTAAACCTACCAGACTGCCCTAGGATACCTGCTGTAGCACCGTAGGAAGTTCCATGATAGTACTGCTCAGGCTCTGGTGCTACAACTTTAGCAGCATTCTGGTACTCCTCTTCCAGCTCTAGGTTTTTTACCTCGTAGGCTCCATATAGGTGAGCAGAGTTTCTTCCGTGAACTTTCTGGTCCCAATCCATTTTAATCTTATGGAATAATGAAGCTTGTTTTTCTTCAGGTACTTTAGCCAAAGAACATTTAACTTTAGATAACATCTGTTCTCTGTCTTGTTTAGTTATAGTATCTAGCTTTTGGTCTTCAATGCTTTCATCTGTTAATCCATAAATATCAGAGAGTTTTCTCCAATAAAGCTCATCTACAGATAACTCTTTTTGTTTCTTACTCCTTGCTTTAACTTCTGCCCTAGGTGTATGTTGGAGAATGTTAAGAAACGTCTTTTGAAGTTGAGGGAACAAAGGGTGATTCAGCGGCACTGTATCAGCCGTATCTGTACCGCTATCTACAGTGTCATACCAAACAGACGTACCTACAGTTGGATGGGATATGTACTCCCACTTAATCTTGTCTTTGTCTATGTTATCCATATTGACTGAGGGAGTTAGTATATTGTTTCTGAGTCGGAAACTATCTACACCTTTATACTCTTTTGGAGTTTGACCCATAAAGAACAGAGACTGTTTAAGTCTATCCACGTTCTCTTTTGTGTAGCCTACAAGGTCTTTTTTGATTTCTTTACGCTTTTCGTTGGTTACAATAGGCGTTTCTCTTAGCTGTTGCTCTACTATTCGATTCCAGTCATTTAAATGATAAAACTTACCTTCTTCAGAGTTTCTGTTGTATACATCCATACCGCTTACAATTTCAGGTCTATAGGTTGCTATAAATCCTGACCTGTTAGCATTTGAGTACATATCTTTAGTGGATTTCTGTTTAGTAAATGAATCCAAAGCTTCTTTAGCACTTGTATAGGCAGATTCTCTAAATGAATCATGACGAGACCCATAAGCTCCATATTTTTTCATTGTCTTATCTGCTTCATCATCAGAAAAAGTAATGAATGGAGTAGAATAGCTGCTTTTTGTATGTATGAGTCTATCAAAGCTAGTATCAAAATTCTTAGCTTTTTCGCCTGTTAACCTTGTAGCCAAGGTTCCAGCATACTCTTTGAAGAAGTTTTCCTGTTTGTAGACAGTCAACAAGTTACTAATAATTGTGTCTAGCTCTTCATTCTCTCCATTTTCTACAACTCTGTACTCTACTGTAGGAACAACCTTTGTTTCAGACCTACTACCGCCCGTAACCAGAGTCTCCTCTGTTGATTTAGCCTCATACTTGATACCAAAAATATCTTGTAACAAGCCTATAACCTTACTACGATTGTCCAAGGTTAACAACTTAGCAGTCTCTCTCAAATATGTCTCTTGTTCTTCTGAAAGAACTCTACCTGCATACACTTGAGGCGAATAATCCCAAGACTGGTATGAAGATTTTTTACTTCTCTTGTATTCTTCAATATCAATGAACTTTGCAAAAGTTTTTTCCTGGTGAGTAACAGACCCGTCATTTTGGAGCCTAGCTATACCGTCATCATCAGGTGCAAACCAGTCTGTAGTAAGCCCATTCTGAGCCATCCATTTCCATACTGGAGTATTGGTTCCAGGTACATTATCCAATAACGCTTTTTTAGGAAACTCTTTATGAATAGCACTAGAATCAGTTGGAGTGTAGATTCGCAAACGTGTTTTATACTTGTCTGAAGCTCCAAAATCTGTCTCTAAAGAGTACCCAGTCAGAGCAGTATTGTTATCAAAAATAAACAACCTTTCAACATCTACATGGCGGTTGCCTATAATGTAGTTATTTATTAGTGCTTTCCCGTCTTCTTCTCCCCAGAGCTTCATAATGAGCTCTTTCCAGGCTCGGGACTGTTGTAATTGAGCTTCCATACGATATTTCAGCGTGTTTTCTTCAAGCTCTTTTTCTAGTTGTTCTTTGGAACTCCGTAAGTTTATTACTTTGTCTCCATAGTGAAATTTATCTAAAAACATGTTTTTAGGTGAATTTGCATAATACATCAAAACATATTCCAGGGTACTGAAGCTGTATCCTGTATGCTCCAAGAGTTCTTTGTACTTTGCTTTGAGGTCTTTAACTTGAGTAGCTAATGATTTATCTTTACTAGAGATGAAGTCCAACACCTTTAGGAAACCATCATGCTTTTCATTAAACACTGCTTTTGCTACAGATGGCGGTGTAACCTCTGCTATGTAACCTCTTACAGATTCTTGTAGTTTCTGCATAAGGTCTACGGTTGTTGTTGATGACATTTTAGTTACCGAAACAAAGCCCTCAGAGTCCAAATCTCCATTTCCTGGTCCCAACAACTCTTTAGTAGGTTTATAGGAGCTATACTGATTATGAAGGGACTTCATAAGTTGTAGTATATTATGTCCTTCGCCGTATTGCTGAATCATAGGCTTAAACATCTGAGTGACTGTTTCCGTGTTAGGTTCAAAGTCAACCATACTCTCACGAACATATGCTTGTTGCGAAGAAAGTACAGAGCTTACATAGTTTCTAGGTTCGATAGTCTTACCGTATTTGTCATCTTGAATAATAGCTCTGGTTGAAAACTCCCGAGTTATGACTTCAGGAAATGTTAAAGTTGCTCTAGGAGCGGTGTAAGTTATGTTAGACAAAGATTGACTTTCAAACATATCCCTTACTATACCACCATTTGTAAATACCTTAGTTGGTAGTTTTGTAGCTTTATGAAGTCCTGCCCATAGTGTCTGGTTTACAGGGTTTCCTGGTATATTCTTTTTGCCTAATTCGTATGTATTCTCTGTTTTCAAACTACCAGTCTGTTGAGAGGCTTGGGGAATCAAAGTATTCATCAGATACGACTTTGCTTCATCATCTTCTGGTACAATCCCTAGCTTTAAAAAGGCTTTGAACTCTGTAAGAGATTTAATCTTATTGATTGCCGTAGCTAGATTCTGAATGCGTTTTGGAGTGTCCTCGGGTAGAGTTACAAGGCTATTCTTGTCTGCTACTTCCTCAGCTAGCTTCTCAGGCGATGCTTCTGTAACATTTATCGGCTCTCTGTAAGCAGAGTACAGCCGCAGCTGGTTCATAGTCTTATCTTTAATCCATTCAGCTAATGCCATACTCAATCTCATATAGTCTACAGAGGGATGGTCATTATGAAGCCAAGTCAGATTAAGCTTTTCAGCTAACTGTCTAACTCCGTCTGTTCCGAGTTCTTTTTTCAATAACTGGACTTTTGATTTTCTATCTAACAAATCAAACTCAATAGGATTTAACTTTGCTAGAATTTCCTGTAAGTCTCTTTCTCTCATCTGTTTGCTTGGACGCAGAGCAGGTGCTAGAGCTTCTTTTGGTAAGTTTACTGTAAGCTTACTTTCAACACCGCCTGAAGCCTTTTTAGCAGCCATAGATGCTCTCATGAGATTGATACCTGGATTCTCCGATTCTTTCCAGGTTACCCCTAGCTCCATAAGGTATTTCAAGGCTTTAGCTCTATCCAGCTTTTTTAGTCGTTCAAACTCTCCAAAATCAACTTTGTTAGTCGGAGCTTGTGGCGTATCCTGATTTGGATTTATATAGACAGTTTGCATAAAAGTCCTACCGCCACGAGTAACCATAATCTTTTTTGACACTAGCCCTATGCGGTTTGCTTTACACAAGTTAAATTCAATTTTTTTCAACGCTCTCACCTCACAAATTCAGTATATAATGTAATATAACTGGCAGCCTATACAAAGCTACCAGTTATACGTTTAGTTATATGGCCAAAGCCATTATGAAACAATAGCTGAGATTAGTACCCTCTGTAATGCCTGTTATGTAGTTAATACCTGGAGTAGGCTGTACACTAGCTAATGAGCCAGATGTAAACTTACCGTTAGCTGTAGGCTGCATCAAAGCATTAGTTGAAACAAACTTCCATTGATTCTTAGAAACATTAGCATCAGTTACAGGACTAACCCAACAGCCTAGGAGAGTACCCATGGGGGGATTAGTAGAGAGTATCAACTGCCTATCTACAAAGATGTCTACCCATGAGTTACCATATTCTCCTGTCGTATACTCTTCAGTTCCGTATTCAACTTGTTTGAGGTATCTAGGCTCAGGGCCAATAAACGTACCATAAGCAGGACGTCTTATTCCAGTAACTGACGTGTCTCCGTCACTATACCCCCGAAAAGTATAAACTCCATCCGTACTACCTACAACGCCCTGAGTAATTTGGTAGATTATGGCTTCGCCTTGTTTAGCGTTAGGAAGACAGAACAACACTATTTCATTGACTTCTCCCTCACTCGGAACATAGTTGAAAGTAACTGTAGGTTTTGTACCCAAAGTATATACAAAATTATGAGTATTCGGTTCTGCCGTGAACATACCTACATTGATAATCCAATTAGCTGTAACTGGTATGTTGGTAAAGTCTATTGTACCGTTACTTGTAGCCGCATTTTGGTTATCAAATATTCCGTCTCCCCATTTAACTTCATAGTTAGCACTTATAGCTCCAACAGGTAACTGTTGCCCTGTAGTAGCATCTAAACACTGGAATCTACAAGTTGTTAGAGGTCTAGTATCTATAAACTTTGCATAAATAACCTTATGCTCTGTTGTAAATGTATCTACCTCAAAGTTAATCGGGATTGTACCTTCCATGTTCCAGTAAAACTCCATTTGGTAAGTAGAATCAAGCAACTCAGGTATGGGATACAGCTGAGGTACTTTGGTACCTACTTTTACAGAGAAACTAGCAGGTGACCAAAAGTGATTTGCCGCTGAATCAGATGTTGTACGAAAGTCTACAGTAACTGTTTCAGTTGTAGGAACAGTGTTCTGTATAGTTATGACTGTTGTAGTATTACCGCCTAGCATGTTCTGCGTTGTTATATGTTCAGGGACATTCTTCAAAGTAACGCTTCCAAGACCCGTACAACCTTTAAACATGTCCGTAGCAGTAGCTGCGTTTTTCATGTCTATTACCCAGGGAATAGAGGTTATGCTACTCTCAAGGAACATATTGCTGAAGTCCTGTATGTTACCTGTATAGAAGTAAGGGACTGTAGCCAAGTCCTTCCGCTTTTTAAATAACCCTCTGGCTGTTATCCAATTCGAGCTATCAAAAGGAAGGATTTCATGTCCAGTGCTTGTTATGCTATCACCCGCATGGAAAGTTTCTTCAGCGTTCCATACGTTAGTCAAGTTTAGCCTGAGTATTGAGCCGTATGGAGTAGAGTAAATGCTATCTGTAAACAGTTTTTTCGTCATAGTAGCCGACTTTGTATTGAGCGGTTTAGTCCTATCCCAGTCTGGAGCATATGCTATCCATTTATCACCACCGCAATTCCAGAATTCGCTATTGAATACTTTACAATCAGATTTAGAGATGGAAGCACTTATGTAGTATAGTTTCACTTTATCTGTACCCTCTGCTCCTGAAGCTACTATAACTATGGGGTCAGCTACATTGTACACTCCCATACTAGCAAAATCTGTAGCCATCTCTATACAGTTTAATCCGTCAGGAGTATATTTTTTCTCTTTCAACCATTTAGGTGCCATAGCCTCATTTAAGTATACATAGTTGTCTTCAGTTAACTCCCAGTGAGACAGTGTCTGAGTGCTTACAGAGCTACTATTACTAGGGTCTGTAGCATTCCAAAGCTGAACCTGTAAACCAGGTCTTACATAATAGTCAAATACCTGAAGGTCAGCCCACTCCTGCGCTGTTTTCGTTATGGGAAAACTTTTATATGCAGGAAAGGAGCCTGAAAGAGTGATAGTATCTGTAGGCTTCAAGTTCATAGAAGTTAAGTCAAATGTAACTTTAGTCTCTGAGCCTGAGGACGTTTGAGAATCCACTACAGGATTTTGTAGTTTTACAGAAATCTTATGTATTCCGTCTCCGTACTGTTTACAGTTCTCAAGCTCAGCATACAGTTGGTAGGCTCCATTATTTGTAGCAGACCCTCTCCTTACGTATAGATAACGGTATACTGACTCATCATTTACGGTATCATAGTTCACAAATGTACAGATAACGTCTGTTTTATTAGTTAGGTAGTACCCTAGGTTGATATCAGTAAACCTACTAGAAGTATCGCCTTTAATCTTTACTTCAATCTGGTAAGCTTCATAATCATCACCGCCACCGCCACCTAAAGCAGATGCCATCCCCTTACTAGCTCTGAGTGCAGTAATCTCTACGCCAGATTCTGTAGCAGGTGTTATATCTCCAAAGCTTTCTCCACCGCCAGGTTGAGTAGCGGAAAGTTTAAATCCTTTATGGGTATTAAATGTATACTCCAAAGAAGAAACAGTTACAACTTCAGTAGCCGTCCAGGAACCAACTGTAAGGGTCTTAATCATCTGAGGTATCTCGTTTACAGTAGCAGAGATAGTAATACCTGATTTAAGCTGCTTTTGAAATATATGTTGAGCAGGTATCCTTCGTATAAGCCCAGTATTTATTTGTAAGGTGCCAGTGACGCCAGCCCTCTTAAAGGTGCCAGTGACGTGCGTTGGCCCTCTTAAAGAGAATTTGTAAGGCATCTGGCTAGGAGAGACAACTGTCATATTACTCACCTGCTTTCCAATCTTCCATTTTCAACTGTACGTCCTTTTGTTTGCTTGGGTCTTTAGCAACAGCATTGATTACGCAATCGCCTTTAGCTCGTTTCAGTACAGTTCCGCTTTCTATTCTCTGGTCATCTACAAACAAATCAATTTCAGGCTCAGTTTCTACAAAAAGCTGTACTTTTTCAGACTGACCTAACAAATCCTCAATCTGTTGCTTTAAAGCCTGAATTTCATCTTCCTGTTGTTTAATCGTTTCTCTAGCTGCTTGTAACTCTTTCAGAGCTTCTTCACAACCGCTACTTTCTTGAAGCTCTTTAATCTGACGTTGAAGCTCTGTTATTACTTCACTTTTGGTTTTAAGCTCCAGCTTTTGGTCATTAACCGTTTTTTGGGTGTCAGCCAATACTTCGTTCAAGCGAAGTATCTCAATGTTCTTTAAGGACAGAGTATCAGTGAGATTCTTGTTGTTTCGCTTCACTTCTTCCAGCTGGGTATTGAGTTTGGTTAACTCCTTCTCATCTACCAGGTTGAATACTTTACAAATAAACTTTTTAATAAATCCCATTTTATTCATTCCTTTCTGTTGTTTAATAGTCTGTAACGCTTGGAGTTATGTTATTTATGCTAGCTGAATAATAGAATTGTACCCAAAGGTTAGTTGAGTCAGACCCTTCGATGTCGTCTCCACCAGAAGACCTTATCCAAGTTTTCCAGTCACTCGCATTAGTGAACCTCTGAACTCCAACTTCCCAATACTCAGGTTCAGGGATTACCCCCGTTTCAACATATGCGTACCTTATTGGGTACGTCTTTCCAGGAGTAACTCCTACATAGATGGGAAGACTAGGATAAACAAATGAGTTTATGATATTGTCATCGGTTTGAATCTTCAATACAGTTACTCCTGCAAGAATAGTTATGTTGTAAATTTGTCCTGCTGTAGAACCTTGCCAGAGGAGCGTTTCAGCAGTTGGTACGCTTTGTTTCATACTAGCAGTGATTTTAGTGTTCTTTGTAAGATTAAACGTATAAGGATTAGTTACATGAGCATGTAACTGTAATTGTAACCTGAAGCTTATTGGGGGGTGTTCATATGTTTCATGTTAATTACCTCTCTTTACAATACCTTAATAATTTCATTCACCATATTCTTCATAACTCTCTCATAAACCTTGTCTATTTGTACTTTTTTCTCTTGGAGAGCTTTAACCTTAAAAACATTACGCTCCCTTTTGAGCCTTACTGCTTTGACTGCTTTCTCTAGCTTGATTTCTACATCAGCTTCAGAGTCATTTGGATTTGTTGATACTATTTTCAATTTTTCAGTCATAGTGACTCTCCTTGTTTAATAATCGGTTACATTTACAGCATGAGCATTTATTACTGGAGACCAACTCAGAATAAGCTGAAAATCTCGGGAACCTGTGTCTACATCTCCCTGGGAACCAGTTTCTGCCCAAAGTTTACCACTTAATTGATTCCAGCATTGATACAACTCGTATTCCCCTTCATTAAATTCCCTCCAATCTGCTCTAGGCTGATAACTGTTTCCAGGGGTAACTCCTACATACAACTCCTCAGGAATAAACCAAGTAGGGACAAATGTAACTCTTATTACTGTAATACCTTGCGGGCAAGTCCAGGTTCCAGTAAAGAATTCTGGTATGGTTATGCTTCCCGTAGGAATATCAACCCTCATACTAGCAGCGATTTTAGTGTTCTTTGTAAGATTAAACGTATAAGGAT
>ERZ791884.2327-NODE-2327-length-10902-cov-28.855167_pt1 | contig 10902 bp, 12 predicted proteins | sample MGYA00509941_ERZ791884 | MGnify/ENA primary metagenome ERZ791884 (study PRJEB30046, sample SAMN00792095) | human gut metagenome | study: EMG produced TPA metagenomics assembly of the A metagenome-wide association study of gut microbiota in type 2... | reverse complement strand
ATACCGACCTCCAAAGTTAGATTTTTTAGGTCTAACTTTTGGGGGTCGGGTCAAAATATAATACTTAATATAATTCCGATAATACTTGTTAGCAAATATGACTGAAATGTAATGTGAATATAAAATACTGCTATTACCAAAATCGGCAGCAGCCAAAGAGTTCTTATAAATTTTCTTCTGTAACTCAAATTCCAAAAGAAAAATACAAAACCTCTGTCTGTTTTTTCTCCGTTTCCCAATAATTTTTCTAATAAAAAAGAAATAAAAATAGAAATAAGAAAAGGTATCAATATCCATAAATAACGCATTATCATGCTCCTAATTCAGTGATAGTATGTTTTTCTGTTACTTACCTTAATCATAACTTATATCGCTAAATTAGTATATCTTTTTTGTGTAATGTTTCTGTAAAATAAAACCCAAACCGCCGTATTACTTTCTGTCCAAGCTGCGGTACTGCACAGTTTATTGGCATAAAGAACGGCAGGCAGCTAAGGATTTAGCTACCTGCCAGTTGATTAAGCTTATACTGTTTTCTGTATTTTGCCAGTGCGACAAACTGGAAGTTACGCTTTTATCGAAAACTATTTTCAATTACTCCAGGTAAACAATCATAAATGGAACATCCCATCTTTTTCTCAAAATATTCTTTAATGCCGAGTGTTACTTTCCATCGCTCAACCGTAGCTGGATGTGTTCCATATCGAATTGTTACATCTACGAATCGTTTTTCCAATAGACAAAATCCTGTTGGCAATGCTAATGCATCACAGAGCTGTACCAGATAATCATAATCGTCATAGACAGCCTCTTTAACATACCGAGCCATAAACTCTTTATCTTCTATTGGCACATCAGAAATGCCAATATATGTTGAAATGTCTTTAATCATAAAAGCGTGAGAAATGCAAATCTGTGCTGCCTTTTTCCACCCTCTTTCTATGCAATAGCGATAACCGTCTATTAAATGCTTTTCAGAAGTAACTCCGGCATATCTACCTATATCGTGCAAAATTCCGTAAACATAAGCCAAATTCTCATCCATTTCTTGGCAATGACTTGCAATATTCTGACAAGCAAAAGCAACATATTTGCTGTGGTCATACCAAGGTCCTGGATTTGCCTTATTTGCTTCTTCTAATGCTTTCTCAGCAATTTCTCTTGTTAGTTCCATTAATCTTTACACCTCAAATTCCAATTTATTACTTTCTATTATACCTTATATCGGCAGAATTGCATATCTGTTTTATGCCATATTTTTGCAAAATAAAACCCAAACCGCCGCACTACTTTCCCCAATATTTCCTGTCCAAGCTGCGGTACTGCACAGCCTCAAGGATATGGTCTGATTTAATTATTTCGCTGTTGTCGAGATCGGCAATCGTCCTTGCAACCTTTAGCACTCGGTCGTAGGCTCTTGCGGTCATTCCCATACTTTCAAACGCTCCTCTCAGCATTTGCTCTGCCTCGTCATCAATAATACATACTTTTTCAAATTGGTCGGCATTGATGTTTGCGTTGCAGCTTGTGCTTGTGCCTTTGTAGCGTTCGGATTGAATCTGCCTTGCCTTATCAACTCGATTTTTAATTTCGGCAGACGGTTCGGTTTGCTCCTTATCCCTCAGCTCGTCAAATTTCACCGCCGATACCTCTATATGTATGTCAAAACGGTCAAGCAGCGGGCCGCTGATTTTATTAAGGTAATTATGTATCTTTTGCGGAGTACAGGTGCATTTTCCTGACGGGTCATTAAAATATCCGCACGGACACGGATTCGTTGGAACACTGAACTTGATACAATTTAACCTTATTTCCCCTAGGGGTGTTCAAAGGGGGTTCATTTGAACACCCCTTGAGAAATGGCACTTGCAGGCATAAAAGAAGGCAGACGGTCTCGTTACAAGACCACCTGCCTGTTGATTATTGTTATCTAGTTTTCTGTATCTCGTCAGCCCGACAAACTTGAATTTATCACTATGATAAACAACCAATAGATTATTCGTTAATTTCTTGTTTGTCGCGAAAAGCCTTTTTTGTAACCATTGTGAAATCGAATTTCTCCATGTGGAGTGTGTTATATGGCTTTTCTTCAATTACGATGTCAGATTTGTCTGCTTCTATTATAATGTTTTTTCCGGAAAGATCGCAGGATATCTGCGTTTGAGCTATTGATGGAAGCCCCAATGAATGACAATTTCTTTGGTCATCTTCAAAAGAAGAGCTTTCTTCAAAATAGTCAAGGAAACATTTAAAATATAATCTGCCATTCTCAAAACCGTTGAGCTCTATTTTTGTCCAAGAAGAAGTATATTTATTAATATGTTCTTTAGGGATATCAAAAAACATTCCTACCATTTCAATTATCTTATTACGGTCTTTATTACTGAAAAAACATTTCTTTTTCATAGAATTAGTATCATAAATCCAGGTATGATTAAGACCTTTGTAGATAATTGTTTCATCATCAAGGAAAAACATAACAGATCCATCAAAATGCGGATTGATAAGTTTTTGTGTTTCACGGTCATACCACATTGTATTGTTATTACTATGTGTCCAGTGCTGAAAAAAGATACGCTTTGGCGTAATATGCAAGTCTATGCCGCTTTTCTTGATGCCTGAATGCTTGAACAATACTTCGGATTCTCCGCTGTTTAAGTGATATACAGCAACTTTGTTGCCTATATTGAAAAACAAATCGTTTTCGTAAAAGCAAAGATCACCGTAACATTCACCTTTATATATCAGCTTTTCTTTTCCCGTAGAGAAATCTCCAATATATATGCTTGCTTTTTTGCTTAACTTGTAATCGGCTCCGTCGGGCAGAAATTCCTGAGTATACCATGCAGCCATATTATTTCCGATAGCAATGTCCTGAACGGCTGTATGCTTTTCGATTTTTATATCCTCGCTTCTGTTTGACAAATGCTTTCCACCAACGCTGATTGCAGGCATTATTGACGGACGAGGATACTCTCCGTGAGCATCAAAAGAATATTTAATATTATTCTCGCTAAAAATGATTTTGCCGTTTTCAATCTTTATATCCATAAGTCACCTCATAAACAAATCCCAATTTTTCTGTATCTTGCTCCCATCTTCTTGCCCATCGGACAAGAATCATCCCTCGCTCAAAGAGCTCTGTCAATTCCGATTTGTAAAACTCAACACACTTATTATACCTTATATCGGCAGATTCGCATATCCATTTTATGTTATATTTCTGCAATATAAAAGGTTAAACCCGTCAAGCCCGATGGTTACTGACGAATACGACCTTTTATTATCAAATTTCTGAATTTTTTCTTCTATTATAATATGTGTCAAATCAGGATTTAATTTATCTCGTTTTTATCTTAAATCCGTTCTTAAAGATGAATAGTATATCATCCTTTGACTTTACCACCACTTCCTGAACAAGGCTGCTCCAAAGTCCCTCATCAAATTCTTCTACTAAAGCCCCCTGCTTTTCCAATGCCCGGATGAAGCCCTTGAATAATTCCCTCTGAGCCTTTTTGCTTTCAATCTGTCCTGAAATCTTGTCATAATCTGCTTTGATGGTATTGTACCTTTCGGTAAGGTCAGCATATCTTCTCTCATATTCATTCTGTTCAAGTGCCATCCGGCTGTTCTCCGCTATGGCTGTCTGCATCTGATCTGCGATTCAGTCAGACAATTTTTATTATCCAATCTGAATTTTATAACCGAAAATCATTTTCCCCAATACTTTCTGTCCAAACTGCGGTACTGCACAGCCTCAAGGATATGGTCTGATTTAATTATTTCGCTGTTGTCGAGATCGGCAATCGTCCTTGCAACCTTTAGCACTCGGTCGTAGGCTCTTGCGGTCATTCCCATACTTTCAAACGCTCCTCTCAGCATTTGCTCTGCCTCGTCATCAATAATACATACTTTTTCAAATTGGTCGGCATTGATGTTTGCGTTGCAGCTTGTGCTTGTGCCTTTGTAGCGTTCGGATTGAATCTGCCTTGCCTTATCAACTCGATTTTTAATTTCGGCAGACGGTTCGGTTTGCTCCTTATCCCTCAGCTCGTCAAATTTCACCGCCGATACCTCGCAGTGAATATCAAATCGGTCGAGCAAAGGGCCACTGATTTTGTTAAGATAATTATGTATCTTTTGCGGTGTGCAGGTGCATTTGCCCGACGGATCATTAAAATATCCGCATGGGCAAGGGTTCTAAGCTATCCGCTTTATATAAATAATATTTGTTTCTGTACCCCGTCAGTGCAACAAATTGGAGGTTATCCGTTTTGTTGGGTAGGTAAAGCACCGATTTTATCCTCTTTTAAGGCTTTTCTGATTCTGCTGAGGGATTCCGGTTTAATACCCAAATATGTAGCAATATAATGCTGTTTAACGGTATTGCATATCGTGGGATACATTTTTTTAAAATGCAAATATCTTTCTGTTGCATTTTCTACTAAAAAGCCATTTTCTCTGTATATCTTATATCGTAATGAAGTTTCTAAAATCATAATATATACATTTTTTAGTTGTTCATTGTCAAAGATTATCTTTTTTATCTTTGCAACATTAAAGAGCATTACCGTTGATTTCTCCAAGGTCACCCATGTTACTGTACTTTTGACATATCCCAAAAGCCCCTCGTCCATACATAATGAACCCGGAACAGCAAAGCCCCGGGTTATATCATTACCGTATTCATCTATATAATAACATCTGCATATACCGTCAAGCACCAAAGCCGCTGTTTCTGTTTTTTCACTGATATTACGCATAATATCACCTTTTTTAAACACATGAAAAGCGGCATTATCCGCAATTATTTCAAGGATATCTTCATCAAGTTTAATATTAAATTGTTTTACGACTTTTTTTAATTGATTGATCAAACAGCTTCTGTCCATAAAAACCCCTTACGCTGTAACAGTATAAAAAATCACAGAAATTAAATTCATTCCGCCGTGTGCTATCATAGGTACGATAAGATGGTTACTTTTCTTATATCCCCATATCCATAATAACCCAACAATAAATGAATGTCCCATATTAAACCAGTCGAGCATTCCAAACATCACATTAAATAATAAAAAAGCCTCTGTTTTTCCAAAAATATCTGTACAAAAGTTCTTTGCAAATCCTCTAAAAAATATTTCCTTACAGATACCGCTTACAAATACAAGCGAAATGATCATTAAAACAATCTGATTGATACTCAGTTTTTCCCAACCCGAAAAAGCCAAATCGGTTCTTCCGGTTGCTACAACAAGAGAAAACAAACTGATTGCAGAAGAAATAACTGCCAAAAGAACACCTAAACCTATATCTCTGATTAAATCGTTCTTTTTAAATATTTCGTTTTTTAAACTGATTCCGTTTTGTTTATACAGTAAAACAGCACTTGGAAGAAGACTTAAATTTATTATTATAAGAATCAGGCAATAAGTATTCAAATCGGCGTTAGCAAAACTGGCTATATCAAGCAAATTCATTCCTGTTTTATAATTTTGGCAGGAACGAAAAACCTCATAACCTGCTACTGTTAAAGTTAATAATGTTGTAATTTTTATTGCTTTTTCGGCGTTTTGATTTTGTAAGTTTGTGTTATACATATTTTTCTACCTCCGCAATTAAACTATACTACATATTTGTGTTCAGTTCATTGACTTATGTTAAGAAAAAGATGTTTAACATAAAAACTTCAAAATAAAAAGCTATTTAGCAATGGTTGATTGCATCTCTGTTTTATGCCATATTTTTGCAAAATAAAACCCAAACCGCCGCACTACTTTCCCCAATACTTTCTGTCCAAACTGCGATACTGCACTGCCTCAAGAATATGGTCGGATTTAATGATTTCGCTGTTATCAAGGTCGGCAATCGTCCTTGCGACTTTAAGCACTCTGTCGTAGGCTCTTGCGGTCATTCCCATACTTTCAAACGCACTTTTCAGCATTTGTTCCGCCTCGTCGTCAATAATACATACTTTTTCAAACTGTTCGGCATTTATATTTGCGTTACAGCTTGTACTTGTGCCTTTGTAGCGTTCGGACTGAATTTTTCTTGCTTTGTCAACACGCTTTTTAATTTCGGCAGACGGTTCCGCCTGTTCTCTATCTCTAAGCTCGTCAAATTTAACTGCCGATACCTCTATATGTATATCAAAACGGTCAAGCAGCGGACCGCTGATTTTATTAAGGTAATTATGTATCTTTTGCGGAGTACAGGTGCATTTTCCTGACGGGTCATTAAAATATCCGCACGGGCACGGATTCATTGCCGCAACCAACATAACGGTGCAAGGATAAGTGTAGCTTCCGTGCGAACGGGAAATCGTAATTTTTCCGTCCTCAATAGGCTGACGGAGCACTTCAAGCGACATTCGGGAAAATTCGGGTAATTCGTCAAGAAAAAGTACGCCGTTATGAGCAAGCGATACTTCACCCGGTCGAACTGTTCCTGTACCTCCTCCGCCAAGACCCACGGCAGTTACCGTATGATGCGGCGAACGGAACGGTCGTGTGCGTACAAGTCCGTTTTTGTCGAGCAAACCTGCTATTGAATGAATTTTTGTGGTTTCAATCATTTCTTCAAATGTCATATCGGGCAGAATTGACGGAATACGCTTTGCAAGCATACTTTTACCCGATCCGGGAGGACCGATTAACAGTATGTTGTGACCTCCTGCAGCCGCAATTTCCAGTGCTCTTTTTACTTCTGCCTGCCCCTTAACCTGTGAAAAATCGGGCACAAACTGTTTGACTGTATTATCTTCATCAATTTCCGCAACGGCAGGTTCAATAGGTTTATCACCGCTCAAGTGTGCAATCAGTTGTAAAATATTTTTAACGGGATAAACTTCAATGCCGTCAACCACTGCGCCCTCTGCGCCGTTTGCAAAAGGTACATATATCTTTTGATAACCGAGTTCACGGGCTTTTATTACCATAGGGAGTACGCCGTTTATGGGTCGTACATCTCCGCCGAGTGACAGTTCTCCCAAAAATGCCGAGTCGGAAATTTCCGCAACTACAGCGCCTGTCATCTTAAGCACTGCAATAAGAATTGGCAAATCGTATATAGGACCTTCCTTTTTTATATCGGCAGGGGCGAGGTTAATTGTGATATGTGCGGTCGGAAAATTAAATCCGCAATTTTTCATTGCACTTTTAACACGGTCACGGCTTTCCTTTACGGCGGCATCCGGCAGTCCTACCATATCAAATGCGGGAAATCCTTTGCTAATTGCGCCCTCAACCTCTACGGGATAGCTGTCCATTCCCATAAGACCGAAACTGTTAATTTTCACAACCATTTTAAGCACCTCTTATTAAAAACTACATAATATTATACCATTTTATCTTTTTGCTTACAAGTCAAAAAATATATAAATATGTAAATTCTGCACAATTATTGACGAACGGATTAAAAAAATTTACAAATAATATTTACTTTCTTATTGACAAATAAAAGGAAATAGGTTATTATTTACAGTAAGGAAAAGTCTTTTGAGGTGAGTGTGTGTCTGAGTCGTTAAAAAATCTTGCTGAGCTTTCAGACGCAGAGCTTGCGGAGCTTGTAAAAAGCGGAAACGACAGCGCTTTTGATGTGCTCACCTTGAGATATTTGCGAAATATTGGCTTTTTGGCTAATAAATATTCTGCTGACGGCTACGAGCGAAATGATTTTGTGCAGGAAGGGCTTATGGGTCTTTTAAGTGCTTGCCGCACCTTTGACATTGCCAAAAAGACTTCTTTTAAAAGCTATGTTGACATTGTGGTGGAGCGCAGATTTATTTCTATTGTGCGCAAGGCAAAGGCGCAAAAGGCAGTGCCGAGCGCAAGCATAGTTTCACTTGAAGAAAGTACCGAGGAGCTTGAGGGCGAGCATACAAACCCCGAAGAGCTTATGATTGCAAAGGAGCATTTCTCGTTGCTGTTCGGTAAGCTGAGGGAGCTGCTTTCGGATAGGGAGTACAGGGTGCTTATGATGTATTGCGGCGGTTTAAGCTATGCTGAAATCGCAGAAAAGCTATGTATAACCGCAAAGTCAGCCGACAATGCACTGCAAAGAGCAAAAAAGAAAATTTCCTTACATATCTGTCCTTAAAAGATTGAGCGGTGCAACTCCGCAAAAGGGCAAAAACTATACAGTACAAAAGTGAGGTAAAAAACAATGTACGAAGATAAGACATTAGTATGTAAAGAATGTGGAAATGAATTTGTTTTCACAGCTGGCGAGCAGGAGTTTTATGCTGAAAAAGGTTTTGTAAATGAGCCACAGCGTTGCAAGGCTTGCAGACAGGCTCGCAAAAATGCAGCTAAACCGGCTCGTGAGCTTTTTGAAACAACTTGCGCAGAGTGCGGCGGCGTTGCAAAGATTCCTTTCAAGCCAATGGAAGGCAAGGCTTACTATTGCAGCGATTGCTTTGCAAAGAGAAAGTAATAACAGACAGACTTATATTTATTATAGCGATTTTAAAAGGCATTGTTTTAAAACCAATATAGTTTGTATATTTTTTAAGCTGTAAGAAACGGCGGATTTGTGATGAATCCGCCGTTTTTCTTTTTATATTAATACTTTTTTGATGAATTGTTTTCAAAACTTTCATAAACAAAACACAAAATCTCTATTGACATTTTGTAATATAACCTTTAAAATGGTTACTAAACGGTAATTATTTAGATACAAGTTTTTAACAATTTGAAAATGGAGAAGGAGTTTTCTGATGGGAAAGCTTGGTTATATAATAAGATGTATTGCACATATGGATTACAGCGCACTTTTTGATACTGTAAAGCAGGTGCATAAGCTTTCGGGCAAGCCGAGAGCTGCTATTTTGGCAGATATTGTGTCTTGCGGATTTAAATACGGCGCAGGCTACAAGGATTATCTGCTTTGCGAGTTTTATAATCTCAACAGCGAGCAAAGGGCAACCTTTGTTACAAGAGGTATAAATAATTCTCTTGTAAAACTCCTTAACGACTCAAGCTATTATCATATTCTTGATAATAAAACGGAATTTTACACTATGTTCGGCGAGTATCTCCACCGTAAGTGGCTGAATTTTGCTAAATGCAGTAAAAGCGAGTTTATTGATTTTATGCAGGAGTTTGACGAAATTATTTGCAAGCCTGACGATTTGTGCTGCGGCGAGGGTGTGGATAAGCTGAAAAAAGCCGACTTCAACACACTTGACGATATGTATGACGAGCTGAAAAAAAGGCAGATCAGCATTGTTGAAGAGGTTGTTAAGCAACACCCCGATATGAGCAGAATTAACCCCGAATCGGTAAACACAATTCGAGTTTACACGATTTTGTCGGAGGGCAGGGCAAACACCGTTTATGCATGTATTCGTATGGGCAACAGCGACCGACCTGTTGATAATATTAATGCCGGCGGTATGTATTCGCCGATAGATATGGGAACGGGCAAAATTGCATTTCCGGCTTGCGACAAGCAGAGAAATGTATACGAAAAGCACCCGCGTTCCGGCTGTGTAATAAAAGGCTATCAAATCCCGTATTGGGAGGAGTCAATGCAAATGTGTCGAGAGGCAGCGCTGAAACTTCCGCAGCTGGGTTATATCGGCTGGGATGTTGCCATTGCAGAGGATGGGCCTTTGTTTATCGAGGCAAACAATATGCCGGGACACGACGCATTTCCGCAAATGCCCTTGCAGGCACCCGATAAAATCGGCTTTTTGCCGACACTCAGACAGTATGTTAAAGGAATATAAATATATTTTATCTCCGTTGCAGAGTTGCGACGGAGATTTTTAATTTTGCTAAACAAGAAGTTAAAAGTTGTAGGTGTGTGAAACGCACACAAAGTTTTATTGTAAATTATCTTTCCTGATGATATAATTATCTGTAATAAATCTAAAGTTTGGAGATATAATTATGAAAACAGCCGTAATTACAGGTGCATCGGGCGGTATAGGCTCAGCTATCGCTCTTGCCTTTGCAAGCAATAACTACAATGTGGTTTTGCAGTATAATCACAACAGTAAAAAGGCAATTTCGCTTGCTGATAAAATTCAAGAGAAATTTAATGTGACAGCCTTGGCGGTTAAAACCGATGTTTCCTCATCGCAAGAAGTGGAGAAGATGTTTGATTTTATAGCGGCTAAGCTTGGTAATGTTGATGTGCTTATTAATAATGCCGGAATTGCTCAGCAAAAATTATTCACCGATATTACAGATGACGATTGGCATAAAATGATTGGCACAAATCTTGACGGCGTTTTTTACTGTTGCCGAGAGGTTTTAAAGCGCTTTATGATTAAAAATCATAGCGGTGTAATTCTTAATATCAGCTCAATGTGGGGGCAGGTGGGTGCGTCTTGCGAGGTGCATTACAGTGCGGCAAAGGCAGGCGTTATCGGTCTTACAAAGGCGCTTGCAAAGGAAGTAGGCTTGTCGCAGATACGTGTAAACTGCATTGCTCCCGGTGTTGTTATGACCGATATGATGAAATGCTTTGATGAGCAGACCGTAAACGAGCTGAAAGAGGAAACTCCGCTTAATACCCTCGGTCAGCCACAGGATATTGCAGATGCGGCACTGTTTTTATGCTCCGATAAAGCCAAATTCATTACAGGTCAAATTCTCGGAGTAAACGGCGGTTTTATTATATAAATAGGAATAGCAAAGCCTGAGTGCACCGATTGTGGTATGCACTCAGGCTTTTGTGTATGTGTAGCGTTTCTGTTTGCTTTGCATAAGGCAAGTGGAAAATTAAAAATCTAATTAAGCCAATCATTTTCAAATACCGCCCTTGCAATCATTTACCAGTTCCTCAAATAAATCTGTAAAATTCGCATCTTTCTTTCCTATGCTGTCAACAAAATTCTTAAGTTGACTTGCAAGCTCTTTCTTGTAATTAGGGTTATACTTGCCTTTTATACCGTAT
>ERZ791884.2326-NODE-2326-length-10904-cov-5.634344_pt1 | contig 10904 bp, 12 predicted proteins | sample MGYA00509941_ERZ791884 | MGnify/ENA primary metagenome ERZ791884 (study PRJEB30046, sample SAMN00792095) | human gut metagenome | study: EMG produced TPA metagenomics assembly of the A metagenome-wide association study of gut microbiota in type 2... | reverse complement strand
AACCCGTTGGCGGAATTAAATTAGTGCATATTTAATTTGTCCAATGGGTTTGTTATTAATCTTGTTTATATATTGAAGGATTGTAAGTGCACTAATTTTCCCCGTAATTCTGGTAAACAATCCTTCTGTTTGTTTTGCGTAATTTCTGATTATCATAAATTGATCGCATAATTGTGCAAAAAGCGTTTCAACCCTTTTCCTTGCTTTAGCAAATGGACTAAATACAGGTTTCCAATCTTTTTGATTCGACCGATATGGAACTTCCAACTTGATATTAGCTTTTTCAAATAAATCAAGTTGTATGGCTGCTCCAATATATCCACGATCACCGATGATGGTGCAATTCTGAAAGTTACACTTTACGTCTTTCAAATAATGAATGTCGTGAACACTCGCCTTTGTCAGGTCAAAAGAGTGTATGACACCGCTCAACCCACAGAGAGAATGTAATTTATATCCGTAATAATGTTTACCCTGTGAAGCACAATAGCCATAATTGGGAGCTTTATCATAATTATTCTTTCCCATTTTACAACGTTTTGACCTTATGGGACGACAGACTTCAATTGGCATAGAATCAATACAGAAAATAGCTTCTCCACCATCAACTTTTGATGCAATTCTTTCACGCACCTGATTACATAAGCCGATAGTGAGCTTCCTGCGATCATTATATTGACGACGGGATATGAGAGAAGAAAAATCATCTTTGTATTCATTTAATTTAGAAAACAAAAAGCTTTCACTATCTATGCCTATTGATTCGGCAGCAAGGCTTAAACTGATCACTTCTAAGTCAGAGAACTTCGGGACGACTCCTCTGCGAGGTATATTCCCTTTTTCGTTTACTAAATCAGCAGAAAACATCTTGCATATATCAAGAAATTTAGCGAATATTGCATATAAGTTGTGCATAATTGAGCTGTATATTAATAGTTTGATCACCATTAAAATACTAATAATCAATGATATGCACAACTTATTTCCTGACATTTTTTAGTGAATTAATTCCGCCAACGGGTAATATCAAATTTGACAAGGCTGTTTCGGCAGCCTTTACGGGACATCGCTTTTATAATTTCTCACAAAAAGAGGTTATAAAAGGGCGGCTGACCCAAGTCATGCTCGGAGCATACGAGCATGGCATTCGCAATTTCATTTCGGGATTCGCCATCGGCATAGACCTTATGGCGGCGCAGATTGTGCAGTCGTTGAAACTTTCGTGTCCAGGAATGACGCTTACAGCCGCCATTCCTTTTAGAGGCCAGGCGGATAGATTCAATGTTAATGATAAGATGATTTATGAAGAATTGATGGCATCTGCAGACGAGGTGATAATCCTTTCAGAACGATATTATACAAGATGTTTTCTTGATAGAGATGAGTTCATGGTTGAGAATGCTTCACTTCTCATTGCCTTCTATGATGGGCGAGAGAAAGGCGGAACATACTATACCATTAAGAAAGCAAGACATTCCGGCATTCCGGTGGTTAATGTGTATTGAGTGATAATCAAAAATCAAATATATGGACGAGTTTGTTGCCATTATCGTTATCTATCTTGTTTTCCGTGTCATTATAGCCTTTCTGGGCGTATGGTGGCACGGTGGCAAGCATAACGATTTCAGACGGGATAGATAGTCGCCTAATCAAGGTAAGGCTATATGTTGTGTAGGGGCATTTCACACATTGCTTCTACCGAGTTGTTATGTCTGTAGAATGTTGTGCCATGATTTCTGTCACTATAGAGATTATTGAGACTATCTGGATGATATAAATATAAGGACTTCTTTGCTTGGTGTAAAATTTAGAATAGCCACAAGGAGAGCAGATAACAGGAAATAATACCCCAAAATATAGAATAAGGGATAATTATTTGCCTTAAAATATAATTTCTTTCCTAATGATTCGTTTGTTATAAAAAAACATATAACTTTGAAGTCACAAATAATCATAAGTTATATGACAAGTAATACAGGTCTAAATCGCATCAAAGTTGTGCTTGCTGAAAAACAAAAAACAAATAAGTGGCTCGCAGAACAAATAAACAAAGGTGAGGTAACAATATCGAAGTGGTGCACCAATCGAACTCAACCATCATTGGAAACATTGTATGAAATAGCTAATGTATTGAAGGTTATAATACTCCTATAAATTTGTACAGTCTGTTGAGTTGGAATATTTTTGTATAAAAGGTCATTTCCGATGAAAAAAGAAAGAAGAAAATTCAGTTCCGAGTTTAAGGCGAAAATTGGTTTAGCCAGTCTTCGAGAAGATTGTACTGTTCAGGAATTATGTGAGAAATACTCCCTTCATCCTAACCAGGTTTATGAATGGCGCAATCATATTTTGAAGAGTGCCGGCAGCCTTTTTGAAAAAGAAGGCAAAAGCAGACGAGACTCTGATAGTGCTCCGCAAGAGCATATTTCCGAGTTGAACAAACTAATAGGTGAGATTACGGTAGAGAATAATTTTCTAAAAAAAAAGTTGAAGCTATGAGCCGTGAGGATCGTTTCCGGATGATTGACCCATCAGAGGGATTAAGTATTTCGGGCCAATGCAAAGCACTTGGTATTCCCCGAAGCAGCCTTTATTACACGCCTCGGGAGGAGCCACCTGAGAATTTGGCTATTATGCGGTTTGTTGATGAGCAATATCTCAAGACTCCCTTTTACGGTGTAAACCGGCTGCATCAGGAATTGTCACAAAACAACTTTACTCTCAGTAAGGGTAAGTTACGACGTTTAATGAAGAAGGTTAATTGGCGGACTTTATACCCCAAGAAAAAGACCACTAAGGCGGATCCGGAAGCATACAAGTATCCTTACCTGCTTCGTAAGCTGACAATAGACCATCCCAACCAAGTTTGGGAGGTCGATATAACATACATCCCTATGGAGAAAGGCTTTATGTATTTGTTTGCTATCATTGATGTTTACTCCCGCTATGTAGTGGGCTGGAGTCTAAGCAATACAATGAGCTCTGAGTGGGTCGTAGCAAGCCTTAAAGATGCTTTCGAAGTATACGGACGTCCGGAAATAATCAATAGCGATCAAGGATCTCAGTTTACATCCAAATCGTATGTAGATCTACTTCAGGGGGTAGGAAGCGTTGGTGGTTCTCTCATTAAAATCAGCATGGACAGTAAAGGCAGAGCGTTGGATAATATCTATATAGAACGTTTATGGCGTAGCGTCAAATACGAAAATGTATATTTAGTGTCCTATGAAACAGTGAAAGATCTAAGGAGAGGGTTGACTCATTATTTTGAGTTTTACAACAAAGAAAGACTGCATCAAAGTTTAGAGTACAAAACGCCTTCATTAATTTATTCCAGAGCAGCGTAATTAAAAGTGGAAAAATATTGAAATTAAAATTATATGTGTAACTTAGCAAAAATGTTTCTGCCTAACAGGCATTTCCCAATTAAACTTTAGGAAAAAACTGTCCAAATAAATAGGCATACTATATAAATTATTATGAGAAGAAAATATATCTTTGATGATTAATTCAAATTTCTAATAATGAAAATTCAGAATATACGCTCTGTGGTATTACCTAAAGAGTTTTCTTTTTATTCCAACCTGAAGAAAGAGCAAATAGAGAAATATAAATACCCCGCCAGATTAAACGCCGGATTATTTATGATTATCCTTAAAGGTAGATGTGAGATGTCTATTAATTTAGAGAATTACACAATTACTGAAGAATCGATAGTCACTGTTTTTCCGAATAGTATCATTCAGATGAATAACTATAGTGATGAGTTCGATGCATACTATTTGGTCATGATACCGGGATATATGAATAATATAGGCCTGATCCAATCGATTATGCCTCATTTATCTACTATTATGGATAATCCCGTATTAAATATCGAATCGAAAATAGACCGGGATTTATTCTTGGATTATTGTAAAATATTTCAGAGGATATACGAAAGACAGCGGTCTAGTCCTGCAACAGAAGTCATTCAAGGGCTAATGTCAACTCTCATTTACGGACTATTACGGATATGGGAAATCAAACTGAAAAAAAACAGTAAACCCGGGGATGACAAAGGAATACGAAACCGAAAGGAAACAATATGCCATCAATTTATACAATGTCTATTGAAGAACTACAGAGAAGAAAGAGTAATCTCCTTCTATGCCGATAAACTATGTATATCAGCCAAATATCTCAGTGTTGTAATAAAAGATATCAGAGGTAAGTCTGCTCTGAATCTGATAAATGAAGCAGTAATCTTGGATGCCAAAGCACAACTGAAGAATTCTGATTTAACTATATTGCAAATCTCAGATACACTTAATTTCACCAATCCGTCTTTCTTTGCCAAATATTTCAAAAAACATACAGGCATGACACCTAAGGAATACCGTATCAGTTAACTTCCGCCTTTTTTTTATCATTTTTCTTGCCGTGCCTGTGATGTGAATAAGGTATCAGGAGAACGACAACGATACAGACAACTCCACCGTAAATAGTCCAGCCCGATATCTCCTTTAACGCCGCCAAAGTGGTTTGAATCTGTATTCGCCCTTTTACCGATTGTGTCGCCATTATCTGAGCATCTTCTACACTTTTGCCTTGCAGCATACTGCCCATTTGGGTTTGCGTAAACGTTCCTGCAATTTCAGGATTGAGCATGTCTACGTTTTGAGATAACCGGCTGGCATAATACAACTGCTTTTCATTCAATACATTTGTGTATAAAGATGTACCTAAAACAGGTCCTATAACCGAACGGAAGGCTAACATTACAAATATCCAGGTGGTGAGATATACCATATTCAATTTGCGCATCCCCCAAATGCCGGCCATAGCATAAAGAATAAGCATGCCTGCTGAACGAATAATAACAGGAAAAATCATATTTTCGTATAATCCCATGCTTTGTACCTGAAAATACATGTATGCCGCAGCAATTGTTATACACAGGAAACCTATGCTAAAGATGTATTTGAAGTGCATGTTCCATTTTGCCATCAAAAAAGCAATTATGGCTCCAATCATATACCCCACCAAACTATAATTGCTTAATACTGCATTCTGCCAATTATCAATTTTCATCGATATGCCGACAAATGTACTCACAAGCATCGAGCTAGAATTCAATACCATGAGCATAACAAACACAGACAATGCAATGATGACATTCCGGAAAGAGAATATCTTTAAGTCTAAATAAGGTCTCTTACCATACATTTCTAAAATGAGAAATACACCAGTAGATATAAATAATATAATTAAAGAGTAATTTATCAGCGGGCTGTCGAACCAATCCAGTGTTTTGCCATATATAAAAATGAAACTAAATGATAATAATAACAGTGACGCACATACGGTATCTCCAAATTTAATCAGAGTCAGGCGTATGGGCTTTATTCTTTTCTGATAGACCATGGTGACCTCTACCAATAAGAGGCTAATAAGGGCTATTGCAATCATAAAATAGTACACATACTGCCACTGAAAGCTAAAGGCTAGCCATGCTGTAACAAATGAGCCGAGCTGGCCTACCGTCAGAAAAAACAAGTATAAAAAAGGCAATGCCATCGCCTTTATTTTTTCGAATTTCTCTTCCATTTCTTCAGGTCTCTGCTCTGTCGAAGGTTTCAGCAATGGTACGATGTCTCTCCCCGCTATATAGCCCAATAGACCGAACAATGTATTGAATATAAGTATTATACGGATGAATCCCGTGAAAAAACTACATATCATAAGCATTGGTATCGAAGTTGTTCGGGCACAGATATAACTTATTATGACCAAAACCGTTAGTCCCAGCAGATAAGTCATTTTGGAACGCCTTATTTCCAGAAACAGAATTGTGAACGGCGTAAAAACAACCATCCCCACGGCTGTGGCAAAATTGGCATACTGTATATGTTCGGTCATGATGCCCAGGCTACCTACCATTTCGCCTACATTACTTGTATAAGCTCCACTGATAAATAAAGCGGGGACAAACATGAGAATATAAATAAATATGCCCAGCGGTTTGGGAACCCAGCTATGAAAAGGGAAATTCGATCTTTTCATTTCTTTACTTTTGCATTTACTACGGCCATCATTCCGGCGGCTAACTTCATATTATCTTCGGACGACAGATTGTCAAATTCGATACGTATCGGAATCCGTTGTTGTATTTTCACGAAATTACCCGTCGAATTATCTGCCGGCACCAGCGAATATTTTGCTCCGGTAGCATTAGATATTTCTGTAACTTTTCCTTTAAACTCTTTCTTGTCAAATGCATCAATCGTAATAGTCACATCTTGTCCAATATACAGATTCTTAATTTGTGTTTCTTTAAAATTTGCCACTATCCACTTTTGGGTATTGGGAATGATGTATGTCATATTTTGCCCGGCATTGACCAGTTGCCCTTCCTCTAATGCCCTGCGTCCTAAAAACCCGTCACAGGGAGCAGTAATAACTGTATATGACAAGTTGAGCTTAGCCATATCCAATGCTGCCGAGGCCCGCAGGATAGAAGCCTCTGAGTTTCCTCTCCGTTTCCGGACTTCGTCAGAAGACGATTCTGCTGTCCTTTTCTGTTGTTTGAGTGCATTCAAACGAGCAGTTGTAGCATCTAAATCTGTTTTTATTTGTTCCACTTGTATCGGTGTAGTTGCATTCCGAGACAATAGATTCCGATACCTCGTATAATCGGTTTCTAATTTTCTCAATCTTGCTTCCGTTTCTTCGATGTTCGAATCGAAAACTATAATATTACTTTTCGATGTATTTACACTGGCATCTATAACCTGTGAGCCTGCCATTGCATCTTGCAAAGAAGCTTCGGCTTCTTTTAGCCTTATTTGGTATTCGCGATCGTCTATGACAAGCAGCGTATCTCCTTTTTTTACAAACTGATGTTCGATAAAATAAATTTTATGGATATATCCGGGAACTTTTACATTAATAGGCGAAACATATTGCTCTACCTGGGCATCATTTGTTACCTCATTGCTTTTAAAATGGAGAAATACATCAATTGCAAAATAGATTCCCACGGCTATAATAACTAATCCTATTGCACTCATAAACCAACGGGTGGTACGTAGTATCCTTAATTTTCTCAATTCCTTTTTATGATTGCTTGACTCTGACATATGATTTCTTTTTTAATATTATTAAACGGAATTTATTTGTTTGAAAGCTCGTCCAGTTTGCCTGTTAACTTCAACAGCTGCAACTCGGTGATCCTACAACTATAATGTGCATTGATAAAATTATTCTGCGCATCGGTCAGCCTCATCTCATCCTGCAATAATTCAGTCATGGATACTATTCCTTCTTTATATCTGTCGGCTGTAACTTTATATACATCCCCGGCCAACGAATAATTGTCTTTTTGTTTGGTGTAATTCCTATAATTATTCAACCAGTCATTAATTGTATTATCATATTGTGTTTGCATTTTTTTCTCTGTATCTTCAATCTGAAATCTTATTTTTATATAATCCGAATTTGCTTTTTTTCGATTCAACTGTTTGCTGAATCCGTCAAAAATCGGGATATTGAGAGATACGCCCCAATAAAAAGAATTGTACCATTTATTCAGGCTGTTAGAGTTATTGGAATGGAAATAATTATCAAAATGATCAGTATAGTTCGTATAAGATAACTGCCCCACTAATGATAATGTGGGAATGTAGCCCTGATTAATAGCTTTCTTTTGTTTTTCGACTATATCTTTTTGTGAGTAGAGTATTTTAAATTCGTTCAGATCTTTCGATAAACCGGACAATTCAGGCACAGTCATTTCGTCTGCACTGACATATACGAGTCCAAAATCAGACTCTAAAGGCAGATCTAGAATATATTTCAGCAAATTCAGTTGCTGTTGGTACATTGCTTTTGCATTTTCGCGCTGTACGGTCAGGTTCTCTATATTGATATTAACACGTTTCAGATCCACATCCATCGCCATACCGTTGTCAAAGAAAGCACGGGTTATATCGGCCAATGCTTTCAGGCGAGCTATATTTTCATCCGTCAGCCGGATTTGCTCAACGGTTGTTTGTGCCAAATAATATATTTTGCATATTTCGATGGTAATATCTTCTTTCGCCTTTTCGTATGAATAGTGTGTCAGTTCTTTCATCTTTTCAGCTATAGAGATACTGGTATAGAGGGTTTGGTTATATAAAGGCATTGAGAGTTGTGCCCCTACCGAGGTATTGTATCTCAAGCCTTGTGTTGTCATATAGGGCATATCTATCCCTAACATGGTTCCCATCCGGGATCCATCAGTAACACTGGTACCTACATCTACATTATTTGTAAAATTTCCAAAGCCGTTGATTACAGGTAATAATTTGGTCCGGCTTGCGGAGTGTTCGTAGCCGGCTTTTCGGATTTCTTCCGATTGGCTTTTAAGCGACAAGTTATTCTCTATTCCTATCCTAATACATTCATCCAGCGTTAGTATATTATCTTGTGCCATAATAAATGTATTGAAGAATAGTGTGGTAACAATAAATAGTGATAATCTTTTCATATTTTTTATTCTATGCATATTTCAAAATATAATGTTTATTCTATTTCCAACAGGAACGAACCCATGAGGATACGCTCCCTGAAAACGAGGATATAAATAAGATCATTTGTTTTAAAGTTTTTATAGTTTTGGGCTAAAGCTAAAAATGAGTCAATGGGTTTACTTATTGGTTTATCTGTATTTACTAAAACCTTATCTTCCGGAATATTTAAAGAATTAATGGCATTTCTGATTACTTTATCCGTCGAATCATTAAATATTAAGTAAGATAAATCGGAAAGAAAGTATCCATTCATTTCCAACATCGACTTGGCATAACTCATGTATAAAGATCTTGATCGTTTGTGCTCGATAGGGGCATGAGAAATACTGATCACCCGACCTTCTTTCGCTGCAACCTTTTCATTCGAGAAGAAACAAGTGACAACCTCTTCTGCTACGTAAATCAGTAATGCTTTGTTTGACAACTTCGATAAAAAATATGAATTAATCAATTCAATAGAATTGATTATGGTGGAGTCTGAAAGTGCTGTTAATATATTTGTATTCAATGATTTAAACTCTTTTTTTATAAAACAGAGGATCTCATCGGCTCCTATATCCGACATGAATATGATCAGATCTATTGCTGTCAGATCATATGGAAGGTGTGGCAACGAATGGATTATCGCATTGTGGTAAGATCGGATGTCTTCTTCCCGAGTCTGCATTTCGTGCTTGATATTGTTTTTCAAGCAATCTTCTCTTCTGTAATATCCGATAGCATTTATATACATCTGCAAATCATTTTTCTAAATGCAAAGAAATAATGATTCAGAGTTAAACTACTGATCTATTTTTCCTTAAAACTATTCCAATTCTCATCAAAATACAATAGGGATTGACATAGAGAATAATAGAAAATCGACAATGTTTAATGTTTATTGAATAGTCTTTATTGTCTTCTAATATTGTAGTGTGTTCATAGCCTAGACTTAAGGTAAATTTTAAATTGTAAGAAAAGTATTTATTGATATAAGCATTGACAATCTTACTTATCCTTATAATAGATAAGTTCCATATTGAAAATAAGGATTTGGATACGTGTTCAGAACTTTCCATTCATCAAGTTTTTTATCAGACTGAAAGAAAGCATTTTTTTTATAAAAGTTGCCTTTATTTATTGGTTCTCCAAGTATGCCTCCATAAATTGCTCTCAAATCGGGAAGAATAATTTTTTTAGATAATAGCTAGTAGTCGATAAGTGATTGAATAATACTTATCGACTTTTCTATCATACCATTATGGCCGGTGTAAAGTTTTGGAATACGATCTAAATCACTCAGGGGTAAATATCACTTTTATGATCTTCAATAATGATATCTTTACCCGTTGGCGGAATTAAAAAGATAATATATTGATGTTTAAAAAGTTGTGCATATTATTGATTTATAGTATATTAGAGATGGTCAAACCTTTAATATATCATCAATATATGCACAACTTATATACAATATTCAGTAAAATTCTTAAGATTTGCAAGCAATTTGGCGATAACCTCATAAATGAGAAGGGAAATATTCCTCGTCCAGGTGTTGTTCCCAAGTTTTCAGATATAGAAGTTATAGCTTTGAACCTTACATCCGAAGCCATGGGTATAGATAGTGAAAGTAATCTTTTCATTAGACTTTCTGAGTATAAGGATAAAATGCCCAATCTGATTTCAAGACGCCAGTATAATGACAGGCGTAAAACTACATCAACCTTATGCGACACTATCCGTAAAAGAATAGCTGAGAAGATAGATGGTGGTGAAGAATATTTCTGTATTGATTCAAAACCTATAGAGGTATGCCGGGTAGCTAGAGGGAAACGTTGTAAAATGGGCAGAAACGATTATAGTAAAGCTCCATCATTCGGATATTGTGCATCTCAGAAGAATTATTACTATGGATATAAATTACACGCTATTTGCGGTTTAAGTGGAGTTATCCATTCCTTTGACCTGACAAAAGCAAGTGTTCACGATATCAATTATCTTAAAAATATCAAATATGAATATCATGACTGCAGCATTCTCGGAGATAGAGGATATATTAGTAAGAATGTGCAACTGGATTTGTTTGAGACTGCAAATATAAGACTTGAAGTTCCATATAGACTGAACCAAAAGGACTGGAGTCCTACATTCATCCCATTTGCTAAAGCCAGGAAAAGAATCGAAACGGATTTCTCACAACTATGCGATCAGTTCATGATAGTGAGAAATTATGCTAAAGATACAGTAGGATTGTTTACCAGAATACTAGGGAAAATAAGTGCATTTACAATCCTTCAATATATAAACCACATTAACAACAAACCTATTGGCAGACTTAAATATGCGCTTATTTAATTCCGCCAACGGGTAAGA
>ERZ791884.2321-NODE-2321-length-10917-cov-3.237617_pt1 | contig 10917 bp, 5 predicted proteins | sample MGYA00509941_ERZ791884 | MGnify/ENA primary metagenome ERZ791884 (study PRJEB30046, sample SAMN00792095) | human gut metagenome | study: EMG produced TPA metagenomics assembly of the A metagenome-wide association study of gut microbiota in type 2... | reverse complement strand
AAATGGATGATGGTGTTGGTTTTAACTGTATGTAGTTTTGAAAGTATATAAAATATGGATAGGAATGAGGAGCAGTGCGAAAGCACTGTTTTTTTATTGCACAAACCTGACAAACGGCATCAGTGCCTGCACGAGATGCAATTTGCCGGGGAGTAAGAACAGCAGTTTTATATCAGTGATCGAATTTAATATAGTTCCGAATCATATAAAAATACCATTTGTCTGATACAGATTTAACAAGTGAAACAAGCCTTTTATTTGCTATAATATAATGAGCTACAAATATTTTTAGTAAAGGGGAAAAAAGATGAAAAAGGTGAGAAAGTACAGGAAACTGCTGAGCAGTCTGCTGATCTTCACATTGATCCTTTCAATGGGAAGTGGAGTTTTTGCAGCAAAGTCAGCAGGAGCTTTCGCAAAAGAAGCAGATCAGTACAAAATTTACCCAATTCCGCAATCTGTGACATATGGAAATAGTAGCTTTATCATGTCAGAGGATGTGAATGTTGTTGCAGAAGAAGGGATTGACAAGTACACTGTCAACTTCCTGAAGGAAGTACTTGAGAAGAATGACCGGACTATGAATCTATCAGAAGATATAGTTTCCGGTAAGACAAATATTCTTCTCGGAGTAAAAGAATCAGGCGGGGTAGCAGATACGTATGTTGCGGATCATATCACAAGAGGGACAGCAGATTTATTTGAAAAAAATGATCCGTATCTTTTAAGTGCAGATACAGACAGTGACGGAAATGAAGTCATTGCAATCGTAGGAAAAGATACAGACTGCACTTTTTATGGAATTGCAACATTACAGATGATGCTTTCTTCTTTTAATAATAAGGAAGGAAAAATTCTGGATGTTCAGATTGAGGACTATGCTGGTGTCGCATTCCGTGGATTTATCGAAGGATTTTATGGCGGATGGGATTATGCATCCCGTGCGAGTCTGATGCGTTTTGCAAGAGATGTGAAGATGAACAATTATGTTTACGCATCAAAGACAGATGTATATCATACATCAAAATGGAATGAACTGTATCCACAGTCTGACATTGATCAGATCAAGGAACTGGTAGAAGTAGGAAAGGAGACGAAGTGTTATTATGCATGGTCTGTACATCTTTCCGGATTCTTTAATGGATTAGATACATCGAATGAAGAGGCGTACAATACCCGTTATAATCAGCTTACAGCAAAATTCCAGCAGTTGTATGATGCGGGAGTCCGTAAGTTTGATATTCTGAATGATGATTTTGGAAAGGGTTCTCATGCGGATGTAGTTGCACTTCTGAACAAACTTACAAAAGAGTTTATTGAGCCAAAAGGATGTAAACCACTGACGTACTGTCCACAGGGGTATAATGAGGTGTGGTCAAAATGGTCATCCAATGCATCAGAGTTGGAGACATTAAAGGGGCTGGATCCTTCTATCAGTATTTACTGGACAGGAGCAGATGTAAACTCGCCGATTACGCAGAGTACGATTGACTACGTGAAAGAAAAGTCAGGGCATGAAGCATGTTTCTGGATCAATTATCCGGTCAACGAACATGCCAAGTCAGGAATCTATCTTGGCGATATTACTTATTATGCAAGAGATGGTGTAACGGGAATGGCAGGTGCGGTATCCAATCCATCCCGATTCGCTGAGAGTAATAAAGTCGGCTTATTCCAGTTGGCAGCGTTATTCTGGAATAACAAAAACTATTCTGAAAATGCTCAGACTGTTTGGGAAGATGCTTTCCGTTATCTTGAGCCGGAAGTAGAGGATTCCTATTTTAAAATTGCAAGCAATGTATCCAACTGCCCGCATTCCAGCCGTATTGGCAATGGATTCCCGGAGTCAGAATATCTGAAGGATACACTGGCAAGTGTTCTGAATAAGATCAACAGCGGTGCTGCACTGAAAAATGATTCTGAAGTTGAAAGTCTTATTTCAGAAATGGATAAGATTGTTGCAGCAGTAGCAGATTTTAAAGAAAACTGTACAAATACAAAGCTGGTTCAGGAACTGAATCCATGGCTCAGTTCTCTGAATGATGTTGCTACAGGAATTAAGGCGATTCTGAAGTCCGCACAGGCACTTCAGGAAAATGATGCAGAAGAGGCATGGACGAATTTCGGTACAGCAGCAAAAGCATTGAATATGTGGAACACTTATAATACAGGTGACGGAACAACAAAGGCAGAGGCGGGAAGCAAGCGTCTTCAGCCATTTTTATCAGAAGTTACGGCTTATGTAAAAAATAATCTGACCCCGTTAATGGATTCATCCAATACAGACTTTACACCAAAGTTCTATGCAGTACTTGGTGGAACAAAGAGAACAGATGATGCCCAGTCAGCGAAGATTTTTGATGGGGATGAGACTACGGCAGGATTATGGAATACCGTTCAGAAGACAAATGATTATTATGGTGTAGATATGGGACGTGTACTGAATGTGACGGATATTTCTATCCTTCAGGGATCCAATGATACAGACCATGATTATTTCCATAAAGCCATTTTGGAATATTCCGAGAACGGAGAAGACTGGACGCAGATTGGTGAACAGTATAATGATACTTTAAAAATTGAGCGGAGTGATCTGGATATTACTGCAAGATATGTCAGACTTCGTCTTGCAGCGACAGGAACATCTTCCAAGGCGGACTACTGGACACATGTCAGAGAGTTTACAGTCAATAAAAAAGAAGTACAGGGAGAGCGGATTTATACAAATGTGGATTCCCTGAAGCAGACAGCACTGACTGTGCAGGGAAAAGAGTACAGTGTAAGAAATCTTACAGATCTTACCCTGAATGCAGGAGAGTATGTTGGAATTAAAATGACAGCTCTGACCTCTGCCTCTGCGATTACTGCAGAAGGAACCGGGCTGGATCAGTTAGCTGTCCAGTATTCCACAAATGGGGTACAGTGGAGCGGACAGGCTGATTTTACAGCACCTGCAGTTCTCAGATACATAAGAATTGTGAACAATACAGACAGTGCAGTGACCTGTGATCTTGAAAAACTGGGAGTGACAGCAGAAAATCTGAAGATGAATCCGAGTGTTCTGGAGCATAGTTTTACGAATGCACTGAAAGAGGGAAAATGGGATAATCTTTTTGACGGAGATCGTTCCACTTATGCATGGACGAATGAAGCACAACAGAACGGAGATTATCTTATCATTGATCTCGGTGCGACAGTTGCTTTGTATGATGTCAATGTGGTGACAGGAGATGGAAATCCGAGATTTTATAATGCAGTACTTGAATATTCAAAAGATAAGACGAACTGGACGCAGATCGGTTCAGTAGCGAACGATAATTCAGAATTTGTTGTACCGTATCGTTTCCTTAAGGGAAATGCACAGGGAGCAGATGCAAAATATATCCGGATCCGTCTGACCGGCAACAGCGGATATTATCTGAAGATCCATGAAGTAGAGATCAATAAAGAAGTCAGCCAGGATGCGGGAGAGGCAAGTGAAGTAGTCAGCAGTATCAGCGGAAATGCAGAAAAATGCGTGGACGGAGATATTTCCAGTGTATTTACAGCATCAGCGGCAACTGTGGATGGTGATTATCTGGAATACAGACTGACAGAGAATACAAAGCTTCGTTCTTTCTCAATCCTTCAGGATGCGGCAAATATATCTGATGCAACAGTGAAAGTACTGACAAAAGATGGTTATGAGAAAGTAGGAACATTTGATAAGAGTGCTAAGAAATTCGATGTTTCAGAAGATGAGAATATCTTTGCAATCCGTCTGGAGTGGACAGCAGGCAGGCAGCCATCTATCTATGAGATCTTTACAGACAAAGCAGGAAAGGATACCGATGACATCGGTGAATATGTACCGCATATCATTTTAGATGGAGACGAAGAAGAGACGGAGTCCAATATTGCACTGAATAAGACAGTGACCGTTTCAGGTACAGAAACTGCAAGTGTAGTACCATCAGCCTGTGTAGACGGAAATGAGAGTACCAAATGGGACAGTAATGTGCTGAAAGGATCTAATGCTCCTGCAGGGGCAACTGCATGGGTTTATGTAGATCTGGGTGAGACAAAGACCAGCATCATCAACAGCATGACCATGAAATATTTTAATAAAGTTTATCCGACAGCTTCTCAGATCCAGGTTTCTAACGATCATGAAAACTGGATCACAGTAAAATCTCTGTCAAAGAATGCAGGACTTACAAACCAGACAGATACTTATGAGACAGAGACACCATTGTCTGTCAGATATGTCAGACTTCTCTTTACTGAAATCAACAGCCAGGCAGCAGGAAATGCGATCGGTCTGAAAGAGTTTGAGATTTATGGTATTCAGAGCGAAGCAAAGTATCAGGTTGAGGCAGCAGAAGCTGTAGAGGGAATTACGGTAGACAAAGGAACAGAAGCAGCAGATCTGAATCTTCCGAAACTTGTCAGTGTACAGTTGAAGCGTAACGGCTCTGAAACTGCAAAGACAGTGCAGATGCCGGTTGTATGGAATACAGAGAATTATAATGCAGCGGCAGATGGTGTCTATACACTGGAAGGAATCATTTCATTAAATGGAACAGTTCAGAACACTGCGGATGTAAAGGTACAGGTTGCCGTGACAGTAGGAAGCGGACAGGCAGCACCGGATAAGACAGAGCTTGCGGCAGCAATCGCGGCAGCAGAAGAAATTGACCGGACACTTTATACAAAGACTACGGCAGCAGAATTTGTAGCAGCTTATGAGAGTGCAGTAGCCGTCAATGAGTCAGAAGATGCAGATCAGGCTGCGATTGATGAGGCAAAAGAGGCTCTGCTCGCAAAGAAAGATGCATTATTATTAAAGATTACGACAGAAAAAGAAAATCTTTCCCTTAATAAGCCGGTAACGGTTTCGGGAACGACTAACGGAAGAAAAGAGAACTGTGTAGACGGGGATGACAGTACGAAGTGGGACAGCAATCTGATCAAAGGAAGTAACGCTACCGATACGAAAGCATGGGTAGTGATCGACCTGGGAGAGGATTCAGCAAACCTGATCGATAAGATCACTGCAAAATACTTTAATAAAGTTTATCCAACGCAGTATGAGATCCAGGTATCAGATGATAATGAAAACTGGACAACCGTAAAAGCTCTTTCTAAAGAAGCAGGACTGACCGGACAGACGGATGTGGTTGAATTTGAGCAGCCGGTAGCCGGCAGATATGTAAGATTTTATTTTACAGAACTGAACAGTGAAGCTTATGGTGACGGCATCGGAATCAATGAGATCACAGTAGAAGGAAGAAAGATCAATGAGACAGCAGCAGTGACAGGAGTTCCGGCACTGAATCAGATTGAAGTAGCGAAAGGAACGACAGCAGAGGAGATCCGTGATCAGCTTCCGGCAACGGTCACTGTAAAAGTAACAGTAGACGGAGTAACCGAACCAGTTGATGTAGTCCTTCCGGTTCAGTGGGATCTTTCAGCATATTCCGGTGAAAAGGATGCAACCTATACACTTCAGGGAACACTTGTAACGCAGGGAACGATTGCAGAGGCAGCAGAACTTCCGGCGGAAGTGACTGTAAAAGTTGGAACAGGCGAAGAAGTGGTAGTCAATAAAGAAACACTCAGAACAGTACTGGAAGCACTGGAAGAAAAAGATCTGTCAGGATATACAGAAGAGTCCGTTGCGGCATTGCAGGCAGCGTTACAGACAGCAGAGGCAGTGCTGGCAGATGAGAGTGCAGATCAGGCAGCAGTAGATCAGGCACTTGCAGCATTGCAGGCGGCAAAAGAGGGATTGAAAGTAAAAGACAATTCAGGCAAAGACGATTCGGGCAAAGACGATCCTGGTAAAAATGATCCGGGCAAGAACGATCCGGATAAAAATGATCCAGGCAAGAATGATCCGGGAAAAACTGATCCGGGATCAGATCAGCCGGCTGCAGATGTTCCGTCCAATGGAACAACCGGAAATGATGCTCAGACTTCCGGTAAGGGAGATGCAGGACAGAAAAATACAGCAGTGAAGACCGGAGACAGCAGTTCCGGTGTGTATGCGGAATTGATGCTTCTGAGTCTTGCAATGGGTTGTGCAGGAATTTATCTGAAGAAAAAAGAGAAAAACAGATAAAGCAGCAGAAAATTTAAGAAATGCACAGAAAAGGCAGTGGCGGGAAAAATCCCGCTGCTGTTTTTTTGACGGCTTGGGGGTGCTGCCGGGGAACTTTAAGCTTATGTGGTTCAATAAAGTCAATGGAAATAACTATTGTAAGAAAAAAATAGAGTGCGATCCATTTTTTACTTGACAAATACAGAGAATAAGAGCTAATATATCCATGGAGAAAATTTATTTTTAGGAGGGATTATTTATGAAAATGCTGAAAAAAGCAGCAAGTATTGTACTTGCATCAGCAATGGTTGTTTCACTGGCAGCCTGCGGAAGTAGTAATGACAAAGGTTCATCAGCAGATACTGATACATTTAAGATTGGTGGAATCGGACCTACAACAGGAGATAATGCAATTTACGGAACAGCGGTAAAGAACGGAATCCAGCTTGCAGTAGACGAGATTAATGCAGCAGGAGGAATTAATGGAAAGCAGATTGAGTATAAGTTTGAGGATGACCAGTCCGATGCTGAAAAATCTGTCAATGCTTACAATACTCTGAAAGACTGGGGTATGCAGATGCTGATCGGTACGACAACATCTACACCTTGTACAGCAGTAGTTGAAGAGTCACATAACGATAATCTGTTCCAGTTGACACCGTCTGCTACAGCAGTAGAGAGTATCCAGTATGATAATGCATTCCGTATGTGCTTCTCAGACCCGAACCAGGGTAGTGCATCAGCCGACTATATTGCTGATAATAACCTGGCTAAAAAGGTAGCAGTTATCTACAACAGTTCCGATACTTATTCTTCAGGAATCTATCAGAACTTTGTTACAGAGGCAGAGAAAAAAGGCCTTGAAGTAGTAGCAGCAAAGGCATTTACAGCAGATAATAAGACTGATTTCTCAGTACAGATTCAGAAGGCAAAAGATGCCGGAGCAGAGCTGGTATTCCTTCCGATCTATTATCAGGAGGCATCCCTGATCCTTGCACAGGCAAATAAAGCAGGTTTTTCACCGAAGTGGTTCGGATGTGACGGAATGGACGGTATTCTGGATCTTGAAGGATTTGATGCTTCACTGGCAGAGAACCTGATGTTCCTGACACCATTTACAGCCAATGCTACAGATGATGCAACTCAGAAGTTCGTGGCTGATTTCAAGGACGCATTTGGTGATACACCAATCCAGTTTGCAGCAGATGCTTATGACTGTGTTTATGCAATCAAGGCAGCAGCAGAGAAAGAGAATATTACACCGGATATGAGTGCTTCTGATATTTGTGATGCACTGAAAAAAGGCATGACAGAGATCACTTATGATGGTCTTACAGGAAAGAGTATCACCTGGAGCGAGGACGGAGAGCCTACAAAAGATCCAACCGTTGTTGTAGTACAGAACGGAGAGTATCAGGTACTCGAGGCAAAATAAAAGATCAGTAAGAGAAGGTTGTCGGCAGGAAAAAGCCGTAGACAGATCATAGAAAAATGAACGAAAAAGAGAAGGTGGGAGAACGATTGATTGTTCTCCTGCCTCCTCTTTTTATACCCAGATATGCAAGAAGACCTGCCAACTGGCAGGTCTTCTGTATGGAGAGGCTCAAAGGATAACTTAACTTCTGATATTCATTCTGATCTTACAGATATCCTCTCTTCTCAAGAGTATTCAGGATGTTACGTCCTTCTTCTGTACCTTCGATGATTCGTCTTGCTCTTACGCTGTCTCCGATATTGACGATCTCGATATTCTGATCATCTTCAAAGGCATTTTTTACCTGCTGGAGAACCGGATTCTCGGCTTTCATACCCAGGCAGACAAATCCATAATCAAATGGAAGTTCTTTCAGTTCTCCGTCGGCTTCTACAAGGAAGTTGTCCGGACGGACTTCTTTCAGTGCTGTATTCGGCATCTGATGTACGCCGTATTTCTTCATTAATGTACCCATATCAACTTTGGATACCGGATCAATTCCATTTCCGATGATCGGCATCATCTCTACGATGCTGACATCTGCTCCGCGTGGAGCGAAAAATTCAACAACATCAAGACCGACAGCTCCACCACCGATAACAACCACTTTCTTTCCTGTCAGGTCAGTCGGATAGTCGTTGACATGATTGATCATGGTCAGGATAGAAGCAACTTTTCCGCCTTCTTTGTCAATGTTCTCATGCAGTCCCGGGATTGGTGGGAGCAGCGGTGAAGAACCGGTTGCGTTGACAATGATATTTGGCTTCAGGTTCTTGATAAAGTCAACATTTGCATCTGTATTTGTAAATGCAAAGAGATTTTTCAGGTTATTTGTGCGGTGGATCATATAATTCGGGAAGTCAGCAAGACGTTTCTTGTCCGGAATCTTTGAGATCTCTGCTGCAAGACCGCCAAGGTATGGTTTCTTCTCGAGAAGGAAGGTTGTACATCCGACTTCAGCGGCTGTGCAGGCAGCTTCCATTCCGGCAGTTCCACCACCGATAACAACTACGTTACAAGGTTTATTAACTTTTAATTTCTTATATCCTTCTCCGTCCGGTACATTCGGATTTACAGTACAGCGGATCGGACGGTTGATTCCGATACGGTTTCCGGCACATCCGATATTACAGGAAATACATTTACGGATATCACAAACATCCCCAAATTCTACTTTATTTACCCAGTCAGGATCAGCGATCAGTCCACGTCCCATACCGATCAGATCAGCATCACCTCTTGCAAGAATATCTTCAGCAACATGTGGGTCACGAATATTTCCCATTGTTACACATGGTTTTCCGAAACGCTCTTTTACAGCCTTTGCCATGTAAGAACGCCATCCATCCGGGAAGTGGTTGGCATCGATCTGATACTGAATTGAACCGTTCAGGCCACAGGATACATCGATTACGTCTACTTCTTTTTCAAGATATTTCAGATATTCCAAAGAATCTTCCAGTGTATTTCCACCTTCCATAAATTCGTCAGCACTGATACGGAGGAAGATTGGGAAGAATGGTCCGACCTGTCTTCTTACTTCTTCAATGACCAGGCGTGCGAATCTTGCACGGTTTTCAAGAGAACCGCCAAATTCGTCTGTTCTCTTATTTGTGATCGGTGAGAGGAACTGGCTTAACAGATAAGAATGTCCTCCGTGGATCTCTACAGTATCAAATCCGGCGATCTGAGCCCGCTTTGCTGCTTCCCCATATTTCTTTACGATTCGCATGATCTCATCTTTAGAAAGTGGACGAGGAATCTCTCCACCGGCTTTGGACGGAATATCAGAAGCGGATACCGGCTGCATATTTGTTCTTGCAGACTGTGCGGAAGCTCCTGCGTGATTGATCTGGATACCGATACATGCACCATGCTTGTGAACCGTCTCTGTCAGTTTGAAAAGACGAGGCAGGTAATTATCGTGGTCGATACGGAGCTGAGTGGTTCCGTTAGAACCTTCCGGAGAATCGACGCTGGCATTTTCTACCATAATAAGTCCTACACCGCCTTTGGCTCTCTGTTCATAATAATTAATATGGAGGAAACTCATTTCTCCACTGGATTCTCCGTAGTTCGTTCCCATTGGAGTCATCATGATACGGTTCTTCATTGTCATACGGCGAACTGTAAAAGGTTCAAAGATATGCTGATACTCTTTTTTCATAATTAGTAATCTCCTGAATTAAAATAGTGAATGAATTAAATTAAAATATAAATGTTGATTGTAAACTGCCATGAGAGGTTGCTTGACATTTGCTTAACAATCTGTCTTACAACCCGTATTATAGAAAAAAGTAAAATATAAAACAAATACATATTTCCAGCAAAATTAATAGATATTATCTATGAATTGTGATATTTTATACAAAGAGGGAAAATCAGGAAGACGGAGGAAATACGGAAATGAATCTGAATCAGTTGCATTATTTTGCCAAACTTGCAGAAGTAGAACATTATACAAAGGCAGCAGAAGAACTGTTTCAGGTACAGGTTCTGAAGGTTAACACCGTAAACTGCACCGGTCACACCAAGCGCATGGGCAGAAGCGTAGGCAAGCGCCCGGATTTCAAGAAGGCTGTTATCACCATCAATCCGGAGCCGACCGCAGACAAGGACGGCAAGAAGCGCAAGGGTACCATCGAATTCTTCGACGGTATGTTCTAAGTTACAGATAATTAACAGGCTGTAACAAGTATGGGAGTGATGCTCCCGCAAATCTGGCATTTTATGAGGAGTGAAAAGAATGGCCATTAAGACCTATAAACCGACGACCCCGTCTCGCAGAAATATGACTGTGACCGATTATTCGGGTCTGTCGAAGGTAAAGCCGGAGAAGAGCCTGCTCGAGCCGCTGAAGAAGAACTCGGGCCGCAACAGCTACGGCAGAATCACCGTCCGCCATCGCGGCGGCGGCAACAAGCGCAAGTACCGCGTCATCGACTTCCGTCGCGATAAGCTGTTCTGACTCTGGAATACGATCCGAACAGAAGCGCATTCATCGCACTGGTTCAGTATGAGGATGGCGAAAAGCGCTACATCCTGGCAGCTGAAGGCCTGAAGGTCGGCGACGTAGTTCGCTCTGGCTCTGATGCAGACATCAAGCCGGGTAACGCACTGAAACTGATCGACATCCCGGTTGGTACCTTTATCCACGCAATTGAGCTGTATCCGGGCAAGGGCGCACAGCTGGTACGCAGCGCCGGCAACATGGCTCAGCTGATGGGCAAGGAAGGTGCTTTCGCACTGGTTCGTCTGCCTTCCGGCGAAATGAGAAAAGTTCCGATCGAGTGCCGTGCTTCTATCGGCCAGGTTTCTAACATCGACCACGAAAACGTACATTACGGTAAGGCTGGCCGCA
>ERZ791884.2308-NODE-2308-length-10964-cov-4.050417_pt1 | contig 10964 bp, 9 predicted proteins | sample MGYA00509941_ERZ791884 | MGnify/ENA primary metagenome ERZ791884 (study PRJEB30046, sample SAMN00792095) | human gut metagenome | study: EMG produced TPA metagenomics assembly of the A metagenome-wide association study of gut microbiota in type 2... | reverse complement strand
AGGCGCATATGAACATGGATGTGAATTTGCGCCGGTTGCCAGGCTTATTCAGTTATAGGTCGAAATTCTTAGTGCCCCTTGCAGACATTATTCAGCATCCGTACTCGGCGGACAGAGCAGTTATCCTCTCAAAGCAATGGAAAGACTGTTTATAATCAAGAAAAACATGTAACTAAGAACTGCAGAGATTTCATATCAGATAAAATAATCTTCCTGCATAACTGGCTAATTATATTGAAGTAAATATTTTTACAATCCTCCTCCACACAATATAATAAAAATATTATAGAAACCAAGTAAAAATAGTATTTTTATTATAAAACAATTTCTATTATAATGCAAATGTATGTAAAGCAAAGGTGCAATACGGGGACGTGTTGTACCTTTCGTGTTTTTCATAGTTACAATACATCCGAAGGGGACAGAACATTCTCCGGCGGATATATAATGATGGATAAGAGGATATAGATAAAATGGAATATTATGATTTAGAAGTATGTGGTCTGAAACGTGAACTGCCTTTTGTGAAACTGTCAGATGGAACAGCGTATGCAAGTTTTGTGGTAATCAGTGATACAGAGCTGATTGAGAAAGCAGGAAAGGAACTGGCAGCATTTGCCAATGGAGCAGAAATTATCCTGACCATTGAAGCAAAGGGAATTGCCCTGGCGTACGAGATTTCAAAGCAGCTTCATATGAAGGAATTTGTGGTAGTCCGGAAAAGCGTGAAGTCCTATGTGAAATCATTTATCCAGGATGCGGTGCATTCCATTACAACAGAGGGAAATCAGGACATTTTTCTGGATGAAACGGATGCAGAGAAGTTAAAGGGAAAGAAAGTTGCAATTGTGGATGATGTGATTTCAAAAGGAGAATCCCTGGCTGCGGCAGAGCGTCTGGTGCAGAAAGCCGGAGGAGAGGTTTGCAGCAGGCTTGCAATTCTGGCAGAGGGAAAAGCGGCAGAGCGGACAGATATCACATTTTTACAGAAACTACCATTGTTTCAGAAAGGAAAAGAATCCTATGAGCCTGTTGATTAAGCATGCGTCTATAGTAGACGTACAAAAAAATGAAATAAAAACAGGAGATATTTATATTTCCAATGGCCATTTTGAAAAGATTGCAGAGCATATTCCGACCAGCGAGATAAAGGAAAAGGAGCAGCTTACCATAATAAATGCCGAAGGACTTACGGCTTTACCAGGATTAATTGACGCCCATACCCATGTGGAGCTTAGCATGTTAAGCAGTGCATCTTTTGCAGAGGCACTGATACAAAACGGAACCACAGCAGCAGTCTTAGACCCTCATGATGCAGTAAATGTCTTAGGACATAAAGGTGCAAAATATCTGATGGAAGAGATGAAGGAGACAGAGCTTACACCGGTCTGGATGGCATCTCCCTGTGTTCCGTCAGCACCGGGATATGAAGACTGTTATGGACAGGTGATGCTTTCCGATGTCAAAGTGATGGTGGAAGAATATGGCATGTATGGAATTGCAGAAGCCATGGATTATAACAGGGTCATTGCAAAAGAGGCTTCCTTAAAAGAAATTTTAGATTATGGCAAAGAAAAGAAATTAAAAATTGACGGGCATGCACCGGGTGTCATAGGAAAGAATCTGGATACCTATATTGCAGCAGGCGTAAGCTCCGACCATGAGAGTGTAACGGTAGAGGAAATGTTAGAAAAATTCCATAAGGGAATGTATGTTATTATCCGCCGTGGTTCCTTAAAAGAGCCTGCAAGTGCAAAAGAATTTTTAGATAAAGCAGGAGACAGCGACCACATTTTACTTTCTACCGATGGCTGTATTACAGCGAAAGATATGGCAGAGCATGGACATATGAACTATGCACTGGCGCAGATTGTGGAAGAAGGTGTGGAGCCGCTTCAGGCAATCAAGCTTGCAACGATTTATCCGGCAGCAGCCTATGGCTTAAAAGACAGAGGTGTCATTGCAGAGGGATATCGTGCAGATATGATACTTGTGAAGGATTTAACAGACTTTAAGGTGCAGGATGTTATTGTAAATGGAGAAATCGCAAAAACTTCCTATCCGAGAATGGATTATCCGAAAAAAGTGATCCATTCCATAAAGCGGGATGATTTAAAAGAAGGAGAACTTACGATTCCATTGCCGGAAGGCTGCATAGATGGCGAAGTAAAAGTCAATATTGTAAAAATCGTGGACGGAACCTTAGAGACAATTCACGAAGAGAGAAAGCTTCCGGTAAAGAACGGTGCACTCATTTTAGAGGATGACTTAATGTATTGTGCAGTAGTAGACCGTTACCGGAAAGATGGTTCCATCGGAATCGGTATCATCAGTCAGGCAGGAGCCCTGCAGGGAGCATTTGCCGGTTCGGTAGGACAGGATACCCAGAATCTGATTGCATTTGGAACTTCTCTTTCGGATATGACGCTGGCATTTAATCAGGTGATTGCAAAACAGGGTGGTCTTTCTTATGTAAGGGATGGAGAAGAAAAACAGTTTGTAGGACTTCCGGTACTTGGCATATTAAGCCAGAAGCCAATGGAGGCATTTGTAGAGGAAACAGATAGACTTTTAGCTGATTTATGGAAACACGGCTGTATCCTTAAGAATCCAATCCTCACCATGAGTCTTCAGATTTCCCTTGCCGTCATTCCGGAGATGGCAATTACCAACCGGGGATTATTAGATATTATAAATAATCGATTTATTCCAGTCTGTGAACTGGTTTAGATAAAACAAAAGAAAGGACGTTTATTATGGAAAAGTTTTTCAAACTGAAAGAAAATGGTACCAGCGTAAAAATCGAGTTTATTGCAGGTATCACAACATTTGTTACCATGGCTTACATCATCATGGTAAATCCGGCAATGCTTGCCACACCTTTTGAAGGAACCGATATGTATGATAAGGTATTCAACGGCGTATTTTTTGCCACCTGTCTGTCTGCATTTTTAGGAACCTTCTTAATGGGAGTTCTTGCCAGATTGCCGTTTGCCCAGGCACCTGGCATGGGAATGAACGCATTTTTTACTTACACCGTAATGCTTGGCATGGGTTATTCCTATGAAGCATCACTGGCAATGGTATTCATTTCCGGTGCATTATTTATCCTGATTACCTTATGCTCCTTCCGGGAAAAAATTGTAATGGCAATTCCAAAAAATATAAAAGTTGCCATATCGGTAGGTATCGGATTGTTCCTTGCATTTATCGGCTTCCAGGATGCAGGTCTTATCGTAGGAAATGACAGCACCATGGTATCTTTGGTGGATTTTTCTACTTTCTCTGAAAATCCGGTGGCTTGCTGGGGTGCAATTTTAGCCTTCTTTGGAATCGTGCTTACCACCGTTCTTTATAAGAAAAAAGTAACCGGTTCTATTTTAATCAGTATTTTTGTAGTAACTATTCTTGGAATTTTCACCGGAAATACTGTATTTGATGGCTTCCAGATTAACTTTGGTGCCCAGGTAAAAGATTTTGCAGATGTTTCCTTATTCGCATGTTTCCGCGGTTTCCGGGAATTATTTATGGGAAGCTCGGTAGGACAGGCAATTTTAACTTTGATCATGCTGATTATCACTTTCTCCATGGTTGACATGTTTGATACCATCGGAACCTTAATCGGAACTGCAAAATCAGCAAATATGTTAGATGAAGATGGAAATATTCCAAATGCAAAGAAGAGCCTTCTCTGTGATGCAATTGCAACGGTTGGCGGTTCTATATTTGGTACTTCCACCGTTACCACTTATGGTGAATGTATCTCCGGAATCAGCGTAGGAGGAAGAACCGGACTGACTTCTGTATTTACAGCAATCATGTTCTTAGCAGCAATCATCTTTGCTCCGTTTGTAAGCATCATCCCATCCTGTGCAACAGCACCGGCATTAATCTTCGTAGGTGGTCTTTTGTTAAGTGCTATCAAAGATATGGAATTTGATGATGTATCCGAAGCAATTCCGGCATATCTTGCATTAATCATGATGCCGCTTACCTACTCCATCGCAAACGGAATTGCCGTTGGATTGATTGCTTATACATTAATTAAAATCTTTACCGGAAAGTTCAAGGAGTTAAATATTATCACAGTAGTATTATCCGCACTCTTTGTTATCCGTTATCTGATGATTTCCTTATAATCTTTTGAAGAACTGCATAAGAAAAGCGCAGGGCAATGAATGCTCTGCGCTTAAATTTTTTCGCTATGTAATAATTCTACTGTGGCTGATTTGGATTCTGCTGTTCTGGCTGCTGATACTGCTGCTGACCATTGAACTGCTGTGGCTGACCGTTGAACTGCTGCTGACCGTTGAACTGCTGCTGACCGTTGAACTGCTGCTGTCCGTTAAACTGCTGCTGTCCATAATAAGCCTGCTGTGCCTGATTTACCTTTGGAGCTACAATGCCGTAAGCCCAGTTTGCAAGTCCGTTTAATCCAGGAACGTTTGCTTCGTTTCCTTTGGCTGTGTTTACAAGAGCCATGATACAGAAAATCAGAACTACAAGGCTTACAATACCATCGATGACAGAAATTGCTGTTCCCCATACAGAACCCATAAGAGGTATCTGGTATAAGAAATCGAAGATGTTTAAAATACCATTTACGATATCTGCAAAGATACATAAGAAAAATGCCTGAATTACCTGACGGGAAGCCCATTCATTTTTCTCCACGATGAGAACGAAACCAGTCAGTAATGCAAGAACAGTGCTGTATCCTAAGAATGCAAGGATAAATGCGGCTACTGCATAAAATGATAATCTGATTCCTAACTTACCTTTTTCCATTATATTTGTTCCTCCTAAAAATGGTTTAATATTTTATAACATTATAAGTATACTGTTCTTATGTAAAAAAAGCAAATAAATTTGCATGGAATTGTGTAAAAAGCAGGTAGAAATCTGTAAATTCTCTCTTGACGGATTTGTGCTGCTTTGGTAAACTATATGAGTGTGAATTGACACAATTAAATATGTGGCGTCTTAGCCAAGTGGTAAGGCACGGGTCTGCAACACCCTTATCGCCGGTTCAAATCCGGCAGACGCCTTTTTAAAGAGAACCGAAGAGGTTCTCTTTTTTTAATAGTAGTTGTAATATGAAAGTATGCAGAAATGAAATCCCGGAAAAGCCTATTATAATAAAAACTGCTAACACATATCCAGTTATTTTTGGTAACAATATGGGAATAGAAACTGGTAGTGCATTTATGCAAATACATAAAAAAGTAGCTGGAAGATATTTAAAAGTCAATATAACTGCATTTTTTACGGTATGTTTTAAAGTAGTTCTGTATTGATCCGGAAGAGAAAATGCATAAATAAGAAATCCCTGCAATAACAACAAAATAAGAAATTGTATACAGAGAGTGAGAGACCTGAAAAAGGTTTCTGGCATAAAAGGTAAAATGTATAAGTTAATCAGACAAAATATAAATAAAATCATTACAGGTAGCCAAAGAAGAATATTTTGCTTTAAATTTTTTCTCCAAAAGAAAAAATAAGTTCTTGCAATATAGGATTCTGTATTTTGTGAAAGTTTTAAATTTGTTTGATAAAGGGCGTAAAAGGATACCCCGATTGTAATGATAGGAAGGGATGTAATAATGAATAAAAAATTTAAAGCAATTAAACTGGTAAATTTGTTGATAAATCGAAAAAATTTACCATCAAGTGAAAAGAAGTTTTCCATAGTATAATATCCTTTCAAAATTAATTCTATATTGTGGAATCCCGGATAATAAGTTTTGTTTCATATTCCATATATGAATGAGGAGAGTTTGGGTATTGTATCCGCTCTAACATCTGGCGGGCTGCAGCAATACCAAGGTATTTTTTTGGAGTCTGTATTGTAGTGAGAGAAGGCGTAATCCTTTCAGAAGCAGGAATACCATCAAATCCTACTACACTTACATCTTTTGGAATCTGATAACCCAAAAATTGAAGAGCATATATTAATTGGATTGCTGTACGGTCATTCCCGCAAATAAATACATCCGGGACAGAAGCCATCTTTTGTAATTTTTTAACGACTATTTGAAAGTCCTGAAATTCATCAGAAGTTTCTGTTAATAAGCAATGTTTCCGGTCTAGTTCCAGGTGATTATCAGAAAGACATTCTTGTAATGCATCAAAACGTTCCTGAAAACCTCGTCCTACATTTGCGGAATAAATATCTCCAACAAAGGCAAAACGCTCGGCACCTTTGGAAATTAAATGATTTACAATCCGGTGAATATTTCTTTTGTTTTCCATAGTAACAATATCTATCATATCTAAAGCAGGATTATAATCCTTTGGTAAATCAACAGTAATAATTGGAAGATTATATTGTAACAATGCATTGCAGATAGCCCCATCACAAATTTCCACAAGAATAATACCTTTAATGGAAGGATCTTTTAATGCAGTAGGAAAATCCATTTTTTTCAAATCACTTTCAGACATGATTCCAATTACAAGATGATAATGTGCATTAGATAAGATGGATTCAATACCTGTTAAAACCGCAGTCCAGAATTCAGAGTCTGGTGCATAGGTTTTGGTAAGAAACAGGATAGAACCATTATTCACATTAGATGGAGAAGTAACATCTCCCGATTCGGAAAAAAGTTCTTTGTTTATGTTATTGTAATTCAGTTCTCTGGCTTTATTTAAAACCCGCTGCTTTGTTTTCGAAGAAACTTCATTACTGTTTTTTAAAGCTTTAGCAACAGTATTTCTGGATAAGTTTAATTCTTCGGCTAATTGTTTAATCGTGCATTTCATACTTCCACCTCCAAATTTATTGTAACACTTTATTAAGAATAAAGGAAGAAGAAAATGTGCGAAAAATAAAAATGCACGAAATGCACAAAATAACAATGAAAAGATGTATAACATGTATAAAACAACAGTTTTATTATGTAAAAAAAATAGAAAATGATAAAATAGAGAAAGGTCTGTTGAAAATAAATGGTGCATATGCTAAAATTTGAGCATAAAAAGAACGATAAAAAACATGCAAATAGTGCAAAGAGAGGTGCATATGAAAAAATTATTGTACAGACCAAAAGATGCATGGGTTGGAGACTTAATACCGTATTATGAAAATGGAACTTTTTATGGTTATTATCTGCATGATCCAAGAATCAGAGACAAGGAGTATGCAGAAGAAACTACCTGGCATCTTGTAACAACAAAAGACTTTGTAAATGTGGAATACAAAGGGGAAGCAATCAAGAGAGGAGGAGATGACAAGCCAAATAAGAATGCTTACACTGGTTCCGTAATAAAAGACAAAGAAAATCTTTATCATGCATTTTTTACTGCGTATAATGAAGATATAAAAATTAATGGAAAAAGTGTACAGTCTGTAATGCAGGCAGTAGGAACAGATTTAGAACATCTTAATACAGTAGAAGAATTTTTGTTTGTTTCTGATGGAAAGCAATATGAAGAATTTGACTGGCGGGATCCATTTGTATACTGGAACGAAGAAGATGAATGTTATGACATGCTTCTGGCTTCAAGAATCAAAGGAGGAGGTGAATTACGGGGAGGCTGTATTGCACTGTGTAAGTCAAAGGATTTGAAACAATGGACCTATGAAAAACCGTTTTATGCCCCTGGCATGTATATCACCATGGAATGTCCTGAAATTTTCAAGATGGGAAATTACTGGTATCTGGTTTTCTCCACTTTTTCGGATCAATTTACTACACATTATAGAATTTCAAAAAGTCCAAACGGACCATGGGAAATTCCTGAAGATGATGTCTTTGACACCAGATCAGATTATGCAATCAAAACCGCATCAGATGGACAGCGAAGATTTGCATTTGGATGGATTGCAAGCAAATATGGAAATAAAGATTTTGGACCATGGGAATGGGGTGGAACAATGGTGTTCCATGAATTGATTCAGAATCCGGAAGATGGAACATTAAAAGTCCGGGTTATTCCAGGTGTGAAAGAGTTCTATGATGAAGTACAGGATATGAAACCAGCAGCAGGCTATAATAGCCGGATAACAAAGACAGAAAAAGGAATTCATGTAATAAGTGATACCTTAGGCTCCGGTGTCTATGAAATTCCGGAAGATTGCTTTTCAATTGAAATGGATGTCTGTGTGAAGCGGGGACATGAATTCGGAATAGCGTTACATGTTGATTCTGAAATGGAAAAGGGTTATTTTTTAAGAATGAATCAACGGAAAAAGGAAGCAGCATGGGATATGTGGCCACGTTCAGAAAAGGGAATCTATCAGTGGCAGATAAAAGGTGATATACCATACCAGATAGAAACATCCAGAAGGCTTCCGGATGCAGATGAATATCATTTACTGATAATAAGAGAAGATGATATCTGTATTGTGTATATTAATGATGAAATTGTATTATCTACCAGAATGTATGATCACAAAGGTGGCTATGCCGGTGTTTATGTGGTACAGGGAGAAGTGGAATTAAACAATTTTGTGATAAAAACAAGAAAAGAGAGGGATTAAAATGAAAAAGAGAATGATGAGTATTTTATTGTTAGCAACAATGGTAACAGGGTTGATTGCAGGCTGTGGTTCTACAAAAAAAGAAGCAAAAAATGATGATGATGATGTGGTAACTGTTACGTGGATGACATCAAGACCTGTGGATGGTGAAATAGATCAGGTAATGCATGAAATTGCAGATCAGTACAGTAAAGAAAAAGGCGGAAAGTGGAAAATTGAATTTGAAACAACAGCGGACAGACCTTCCTATTTACAGAAATTAAAGACATTAATTGCCGGAGGCAATATGCCGGATATAATTGATATTGATGCCGATCCATATTGTCAGGAGCTGGTAGATGCAGGAATGTTAGTAGATGTAAAACAATTTTTAAAAGATAATGACAGATATGATGATTTCTATCCGATTGCATTAAAATATCAGGAATTTACAGATGGTTCCATGTATACTTTACCATTAGAATATCATGTGGAAATGACATGGTATAACAAAGAAATTTTTGAACAGTATAATCTGACACCACCAACTACCATGGATGAGTGGCTGAATGTATGTAAAACCTTAAAAGATAATGGAATTACACCGATTTCAGTAGATGGTGTTGACAGATGGCCGGTACAGAGATACTTAGCAATGCTTCCATTTAGAGAAACCGGAAATGATTTTATCATTAATTTAAGAGATGGAAAAGAAAAAATGGACAGTGAAACCGGAAGAGAAGCAGCAGAATTTATGAAAGAAATGGGTCAGTATTTTAATGATGGATTTGCTGCAACAGACTATGCAACAGCACAATCAATGTTTTTAGATGGAAAATCTGCAATGTATTATATTGGTGACTGGGAAATCGGCGCTATGCAGGATGCATATGAGCAGGGTAAAATTGATTATTTTTATCTTCCTACTATTGAAGGTGCAAAAACACAGCCAAATGAATTTTGTATAAATTCTGGAATTGGTATGGCATTTAATGCAGAAACATTTGATGAAAAAACAAAAGATTTTATCTTATATGTAATTGATAATTATGGTAAATTATATGCTGGAAAACAGCAGATGTCTCCAATTAAAACCGATTTACCGGATGATGTTGAATACTCAGATCTTTATCTGAAAATCCAGGAAGATATGCAGTCTACAGGTGAAAACTTCCTGAAGCCTTGGGATACATACCTTGATTCCAATACCAATACCGTTATGCAGGATAATTTATTATTGCTGGCATCCGGTGATTTATCAGTAGACGATTTTTGTAAACTGGTAGATGATTCTATTGCAGAATATACAAAATAAGTAAATGACATATCGAGATATGTATTATCATGATTGGTAATACATATCTCGTAACAGATTTATATAAATGAAAAGGAAGGAGTTATAATGGGCGTTATAAGAAACAAAAAGGCCTTTCTGGCATTTTTACTTCCAGGATTATTGTTCTATATTTTGGCAGTATTTTATCCAATAGAAGAGTCTATTCGATTAAGTTTTATGAAATGGGGAGGAATAGGAAAAAAGCAGTTTGTCGGATTGGAAAATTATGTGACTATGTTTCACGACGAAGTTTTTTATAAGGCATTTTTTAACAATCTGATTTACCTTGTTATTGTAGTTTCCATGCAATTATTAATTGGACTGTTTTTTGCAATATTGCTGACATATATGACAAAGCATGTGACACTGGTTAAAACGTTGTATTATGTACCATGTATTATTACAACAGTTGCTATCACACAGCTTTTTAGAAGTATGTACTCAACAGAGCCTATGGGATTATTGAATCAGATATTACAAAAAGTAGGTTTAGGTGGAATGGTAACGTCCTGGCTTGCGAAAGTAAGTACTGTATTACCAGCTGTATCCATACCGGAAGGATGGAGATTTACTGGAATGTATATGGTTATATTTTATGCTGCGCTGGTTTCATTAGATCCTTCGGTATATGAAGCTGCCAAAATAGATGGCGCTTCTGAAATGCAGATATTATTTAAAATTAAAATGCCATTGATAAAAGATATTATACTTCTGACTTTGACGATGTGTCTGACAGGCGCATTAAGAGGATTTGATATTCCATTTTTATTGACAAGTGGTGGACCGGGAAATGCCAGCGAATTAATGTCTACATATATGTATAAAAAGGCGTTTTCAAGTAACCAGTATGGTTATGGCAGTACTTTAGCGGTGTTTATTATTATTGAAAGTATTTTAGTTGTTTATATTTTAAGAAAAATTTTTACTTCAAAGGAACAAAAAGAAGAAAAAAGAATTGAAAAAGAACGCATCAGAAGGAACAGGAGGGGAAATCATTGAAGAAAAAAATAATAAAAATAATATTTGCAGTATTGATTATTCTCTTCTTAATCATTCAGATATATCCGGTCATATGGTTGTTTGTTGCAAGTGTGAAGCCAACCGTAGAGCTGTCAGCAGCTCCATTTGCATTTCCAAAGAGTATTACGCTGGAAAATTTTTCTA
>ERZ791884.2299-NODE-2299-length-11002-cov-4.640358_pt1 | contig 11002 bp, 5 predicted proteins | sample MGYA00509941_ERZ791884 | MGnify/ENA primary metagenome ERZ791884 (study PRJEB30046, sample SAMN00792095) | human gut metagenome | study: EMG produced TPA metagenomics assembly of the A metagenome-wide association study of gut microbiota in type 2... | reverse complement strand
CAAATTCAAAATGCTTGTTGGGCTGTGCCCAAACCCCGTTTGATCTGCATCGTGCCGATGCAGGCTGCGTGTTTGTTCCAAACACTTCTATAACAAAAAAACAGCCTAGGACTCTCCCACAATGGAAGAATCCTAGGTTGTCATCGTCTATCGGGACTGCGTTTTTTCGGTGGTGTTCTTTTCTTCTGCGAAGAACAGTTCTACATTGCGCTGCGCACGAAGAAGCTCCTGCATCTCGTCTTTTGCTTTGCGGTAGTCCGGGTAGGCGGCTTTCTTTTCCGTCAGCAGCTTGGAATATTCTGCATCCAGTTCCTTGACCTTGGGAAGCTTTTTCAGTTTAGCTTCATCGAAAGCCGTTTTTGCTGCCTTGTGCAGTGTGATCTCTGCGCGATGGTTTTCCAGAAATCGCTTGCTGTATCCGGCCTTGCGGTAGGCATCGTACACCGGGCGTGTTTTTGTATAGTTGACGATGTGTGTCCGCAGCACGGCAATCTCGGTCATGCGCGTTTCTGCTGCCTTGATGGAATCGCCCAGTTCGTGATAGCGGGCAGTGGCAGCGTCCACACGCTCCTGCATTTCCTCGATGCTGCCGATTTTCTTCTCCTGCAAGAAAATCAGTGTCTTGGACATTTCTTTCAGATTGTACTTTTTTGCCCACCGTGCATAGCCGATGTTCTTGCCCTCGGCCAGCTTTGCCTGCACATCCACCAGAAGATTGAACGGTTTCTCTTTTGGCGGCTGCTTCTGATGTGGGCGATGCTCGGCTTCTCCGGCAATCACCGCTTTCAGTTCTTCTTCGCTGTATCCTGTGCCGAGCGTCCTAAAACGAATGAATCGTTTTTGTCGCTTTCCCTTGACAGAGGTGTATTTTCCGCGCTTGACCTCATAGCCCTGTTGCTCCAGCTTTTGCAGAAAATCTTCGTAGCCTTTGGGCTTTTCCGCCAGAATGTTGTCGAGCACACTGCATAGATGGTCACGATTGCTTTCCTTGGGTGGGTAAAGTGTGCGCTTTTGCCGCTCCCGGTAGGGCTTTTTCTCAATGACGGAGAGCTGATGCTCTAAGCAAATCAGGTCGCTCAGCCGCTGCACGGCCAGCCCGGACAATAAAAAATCCCGGAATTTCCGGGTGCTGTCCAGTGCGGTAGAGTTGTAAATAATGTGATTGTGAATATGCTCCCGGTCTGTGTGAGTGGCAACAATAAAAGCGTACTTGCCTTTGGTAAAACGCATCGCCAGTTCATAGCCTACCTTGTTGGCTTCCTCGGCGGTGATTTCACCGGGTTTGAATGACTGCCGAATCTGATAGGCGATTACATCACTTCTCTGCCTGCGCCCAGTGGCAAGTTCATACTGCCGCTTGGACAGCATAAATTCTTCGTCCACCGTCAGAGGACTGCACTCGTAGCTGCTGACCAGTTCGCCCTGTTCGGTCTTCTCCGGGTTTTGTGCATAGTCTGTGCGGCTTTTCAAGCAGGCCACAACCGATTTTCCTTTGTTTTTGTGCAGCGCAATCAAGCGTGTTGCGGCTATGTCCACCACCTCCTACGGCTTTATCCTTATATAATATGTATCCCCACAGCCGAAGCCGTGGGGCAAAAATCAGAAACCAGCCAGCCAGGAGAGAATCTGTTTGCTAATGGCAATCAGTTCATCCAACCGAATGCGCAAATCTTCCAAATCGGCAGCATAGACCTGACCGCTTTCATTGGCAGCTTTGGCATACTGGTTCAGGTTATTACTGCACATTTGCAGAAGATGGGCCATGCGGCGCAGCTCTGGCAAATCGAGATGCAGACAGTAGCCATCCAGTGCCATCTTGCGCAGATAGGAGCCGATGCTCAAAATACCGCTGGATTCCATCTTGCTCCAGATGCGTTCCAGTTCCTGCTTACTGACGCGGAAATGAAGCTGCTGGTCACGGCGGTCATTCATCGGGCATCACCATCCTTATCCAGATAACTTTTGAACGGTTTGACAGGTTCGGCCTTATCTGACTTTTCTTCCAGAGCCGCCAGCACTGAGGGACGGCGAGGTTCATCCGCCTTTTCTTCCTCGCCCTGTTCCGGCTCGTGCTTTTCGTCTGCATCCAACTGGGCGTTCAGTTCCGCAAGGCGCGCCGACTTTTCGGCCAGTTCTTCCTCCTGCGGGAACGGCTTCTCCACTTCGATCTGCGCTGCGGCCTGCTGCTGTTTGAGGGTGGCCAGTTCGTTTTCGGCAGAAGTGATGCGCTCCGGGAAATTATTCAGAGAGTTGTCCAGACGGATGATGCAGCCGAGTGGGTCTTTGCCCAGTGCTACCGAGTATTTTCGCTGGCCTTTCAAAAGAGCCTGATACTCGCTGTGGTAGGTGTCGAACCGCAGGGACAGTTCAAAGCCGCGATAGCTGCCAATCACTTTTTCTTCACTGTTGGGCAGTTCGGAGCAAGCGAGGAGAAGCCGCTCACCAGCAGTCTTTTTCTCATCGTAGGCCATGCCTTTGATGGTAATGCCGCAGAAGCCCTCTTTCTCCTGCGGATGCACGGCGGCAAGTTCCGCATCCGATTTCAACCCAGTAATATAGGCAGTCGTTTCCTGAATGTCAGCCGGGAATTTTGTGAGCAGCTTATCTTCCAGACGGAACTTCTGGCTTTGGTGGTCGGCTTTCAGAACTTTGAGCTTTGCGACCTGCACATCCAAATCCATCTTCTCTTTGATGAGCGGATTTCCAGCACACAATGCCTTGATCTCCGCATAGGACAATGCCTGTTCGTCCACATCATCACAGGAGCGCACCGGAGATTTGGAAGTCATAATCTGCGAGATAAACCGCTGTTTATTCTCAAGGGTCTGAAAGAGGTACGAATCGAACGTACCTTCTGTGACATAGTTATAAATCTGGACTTGCTTATTTTGGTTGCCCTGCCGGATAATTCTACCGTTGCGCTGGGTCATGTCGCTGGGCTTCCATCCAACGTCCAAGTGATGCACCGCCGCAAGCCGCTGTTGGACGTTCGTTCCGGCTCCCATTTTTGCGGTGCTGCCCAGCAGAATCCGCACATCGCCAGAGCGTACTTTGGAGAACAATGCGGCCTTTTTTGCTTCGGTGTCGGCGTTGTGGATGAACTCAACTTCGTTTTCCGGCACCCCGGCGGCGACCAATTTTTTGCGAATATCATCGTAGACGTTGAAGTTGCCATCGTTCTTTGGTGTCGAGAGGTCGCAGAACAGAAGTTGTGTCAGCTTCTGCTCCTTGCCATCTTCCCAGATTTGCAGCACGTTCCGAACGCAGGTGTTCAGCTTGCTGTTGGGGTCGTCCGGCAGCATGGGATTCATCAGGCGAACATCCAGACCAATCTTCCGGCCATCGTTGGTGACGCAGAGCATATTGTCCTCGGAAGCATCCACTGTGCCAGAATGGATTTTTGCGGCGCGCTTGCTCAGTTCCTGCACCATTTCTTTCTGCATCTCGGACAGTTTGGCCACCACGGTTTCAAACTTTGCATCCGGCACAGGCAGATGAAGCTGGTCGCTGGTTTTAATGTCAGCCACCTCTTTGAACATCGACATCAACTCCGGGAGGTTGAAAAACTTTGCAAATCTCGTCCTTGCCCGGTAGCCCGTACCCTCCGGGGCCAGTTCGATGGCGGTGGTGGTTTCGCCAAAGGTCGATGCCCAGCAGTCGAAATGCGTCAGCCCTTTCTGCTGGAGTGTGCTGTATTGCAGATAGCGCATGACCGTATACAACTCGCTCATGGAGTTGCTCACAGGGGTTCCCGTTGCAAATACCACACCGCGTCCGCCTGTGATCTCGTCCAGATAGCGGCACTTGCCGAACATATCGGAAGATTTCTGCGCTTCGCTGGTGGATAATCCTGCGACATTGCGCATTTTTGTCGTGAGGAAAAGGTTCTTGTAAAAATGCGACTCGTCCACAAAAAGCCTATCTACGCCCAACTGCTCAAAGGTGATAACATCATCCTTGCGCTCATCGGAGCGCAGCTTTTCCAGCTTGGTTTCCAGTGTTTTGCGGGTCTTTTCCATCTGCTTGATGCTGAAATTTTCGCCAGCATTGGCTTTCAGTTCCTCGATGGCGGCAAGCGTTTCATCAATCTGCTCCTGAATGATGCGCTCCTGCCGTTCATAAGACAGCGGAATACGCTCAAACTGGCTGTGGCCGATGATGACTGCATCATAGTCCCCGGTGGCGATTCTGGCGCAGAATTTTTTACGGTTGGCTGTTTCAAAATCCTTTTTCCGTGCCACCAGCAGCTTGGCATTGGGATAAAGGTGCAGGAACTCCGAAGCCCACTGCTCCGTCAGATGGTTGGGAACGACAAAAAGGCTTTTCTGACACAGCCCCAGCCGTTTGGCTTCCATTGCGGAGGCCGCCATTTCAAATGTTTTGCCCGCTCCCACTTCGTGTGCAAGTAGCGTATTACCGCCATAAAGCACATGAGCAATGGCATTGCGCTGGTGTTCCCGGAGGGTGATCTCCGGGTTCATACCGACAAAGTGGATATGGGAACCATCGTACTCTCGCGGTCTGCTGCTGTTGAACAACTCGTTGTACTGCCGCACCAGCGAAATGCGCCGCTGAGGGTCTTGCCAAATCCAGTTGGCGAAAGCATCTTTGATGACCTGCTGTTTCTGCTGTGCCAGCATGGTGTCCTTTTTGTTCAGTATGCGCTTCAGTCTGCCTTCTTCATCTTCGATGGTGTCATAGATGCGTACATCTTTCAGGTTGAGTGTGTCTTCCAGAATCTTGTAGGCGTTGGCGCGGGATGTGCCGTAGGTTTCGGAGGAGATAATGTCACCTCTGCCCATAGCCGACTTGCCCTCAACGCGCCATTCTGCGGTATAGGGAGAATATCTCACCTTGACTGCATGGCGCAGATAGTAGGGAATCTGGAACGTTTCTGCCATGAACTTCTGAATAATTTCGGGCGGAAGCCATGTTGCACCCAGCCGTACATCAATTTCGGACGCTTCAAGGTCTTTCGGTTGTGCCTTTTCCAGTGCGGTGACATTGACCGCAAACTCCGGGTTGGTTTCGGCGGCAAGCTGTGCCATGCGCAGCTTTGCCCGGACGTTGCCGGACAGGTATTCGTCTGCCATCTGCCAGCCCGCTTCCGGGTCGGTGGGGTCTGCGCCGGGGTCTTTGAAAATCACACCGGACAGTTCGCTGGTGATGCGCCCATACTCGCCGGGAGTACCGAGCAACTCTGCCATATAGGGTAAATCCACCCGGCCACGCTCTCCGATGGAAACTGCAAGGGCTTCCGTGGGAGTGTCCACGCTGGTGATGGTGCGTTCTGGGCGGATGGTGCGTTTGGTGAACATCGCCGCCTTGCTCTTGAGCTGCCCCTGCTCGTCCAAATTTTCCAGAGAACACAGCAGATAGTAAGAAGAATCCTGCTCAAATAATCTGCCGTTTTTGCGGTCATTCAACAAGCCATATTTGGCGGAAAAAGCATCGTAGGCAGTGTTCAGCTTTTCCTGCGTTGCTTTAATGTCGGCATCCGGGTAGTCGTTCAGCTGCTGGTCGATCAACTCATTGACGATTTGCCGCAGCTCCACCATCCCGGTCACACGGCCTTTGGCGGTGTCGGACAGCTCCACCTGTGTCATGACGGAATTTTCCCGATAATACACCTCACCATCAACCACCGTGTAAGAGAAATTCTTCACATCTGGGTCAGCCGGGAGAATGTGCCGCTCATTTTCAGCATCCGCAATATCTGGTGTTTCGACCTCGACTTCCGTGAACTGCCCCTCAATATGCTGGATGGCTTCTGCAAGCTGGTCCACTAGCACTGCGCCCTTGATGGGACGCACAGTGCATTCCTCCCGGCCATACTGGGTGCTTTCGGAAGTCAGTTCACCCAGCACCATCTCCGGGTGGTCTACGAAATACTGGTTGATGGCAAAACCATCTTCCGTTTTGCCAAGCTGCACCCAGTCCGGCTCATGGTCGATAGGGCGGTCACGTTTTTGGAGGAAAATAATGTCGCTGACGACTTCTGTTCCTGCGTTTGCTTTGAACGCAGTGTTCGGCAGACGGATAGCACCCAGCAGATCAGCACGTTCGGCAATGTGCTTGCGGGCAGAAGAATCTTTGCTGTCCAGCGTGTAGCGACTGGTGACGAATGCCACGATGCCGCCCGGACGCACTTGGTCGATGGTCTTAGCGAAAAAGTAGTTGTGGATGCTGAAACCAAGTTTGTTATAAGCCTTGTCGTTTACCCGGTACTGGCCAAAGGGAACATTACCCACAGCAAGATCATAGAAGTCGCGGCGGTCAGTAGTTTCAAATCCGGCAACTTTAATGCTGGCTTCCGGGTAGAGCTTTTGCGCAATGCGGCCTGTGATGCTGTCCAGTTCCACACCATACAAGCGGCTGTCCTGCATGGTGTCTGGCAGCATCCCGAAGAAGTTGCCCACGCCCATGCTCGGCTCCAGAATGTTACCGCTGCGGAAACCCATGCGCTCCACTGCATCGTAGATGGCATGGATCACGGTAGGGTTGGTGTAGTGGGCGTTTAGAACAGAGCTACGGGCAGCGGCATATTCATCCTCGGAGAGCAGACCTTTCAGTTCCGTGTATTCCTTTGTCCAGTTGCTCTTGTCCGGGTCAAACGCATCCGGCAGACCACCCCAGCCGACATACTGTGCAAGCACTTCCTGTTCCTCGGCAGTGGCTCCACGCTGCTCCTGCTCCAACTGGAACAACGTACGGATAGCTGCAATATTCCGGGCGTACTTCTGTTTTGCGCCGCCCTCGCCCAGATGATCGTCCGTGATGTGGAAGTTTCCGGCAGCTTCCGGCACAGGTTCAACGTTCAAGGCTTCGTCTGCGGCGGCTGCATCCGGGAATGTCTGCCATTCGCCGTTGATCTCCACAGAGATAGGCAACTTGTCCAGTTTTTCATCAGGCGTAGGCTCATCCTGCCGCAAACCGTCCTCGAACTGCTGCTTGTTCAGCACCTCGTTGCTCCACGAATAGCCCTGCGCACTGGTGTCGATGCGCACATCGGTTTCGCCAACATAGCCGATTGTACCTTCGATGGTTTTGGTGGGAAGGTCTACAACAACGGAATCGCCAACCTTGTAATCAACTGCCTTTTCGGGAGCAGCATCAAGGGCTTCATCCTGCTGCTCGTACAATTCCCGGACAAGAGACAGCGATTCTTCTCGGAAAATCGGCATCCGTACATCGGCCAGAGCCATATCCTGCAAGGAAACTTTGCCCTTGTCAAAATCCACCCCGTCAACCCGAAATTCCCGGCCATCCATATTGATAACGGAGCCGATGGGAAGATAATCCTCTTTGCGCAGGTACTTGGTCTGATGGTGAGTGCCATTCTCGCTTAACCCGGCAAGGTAGACGTTGTTGCCCGCAGACCACAATTCTTTTGATTTTCTCGCCCATAAGCTAGGTGAAAAGCCGGAAACCTTAACTTCACCTAGTGCAGTCTTTTCAGTGAGCAAGATACCATTGATGATTTTGGAAACCTTTACGGCATCTTCTCCATAGAACATAAAATTGCCGCCGGCTTCAAATCCAACAAGAGTGTCCGGGTACTGTTCCTTTAATGCCGTGTATTCGGCAGCACTGGCGGCGTTCAGCTCAAGGGGAAACTCAATGGTTCTTTTCTCTTTGTCCGACAGGTAGCGGTCAGACTGAATCATCAGGTCGATATACTTTTCAACCTGATTCCAGCGGAGGAGCGTTTTCTGATGGTCGGGATAGTGTTCAAATGTCAGCCCCTTGCTGTCATGATCGAGCCAACCGCTGCTTCCGTCCAGATAGGTGTGCGAGGAGCCGCCGGGTCCGTTTGGGGCATATTCTTTCGCAAGAGCTTTTGCCCGGAGTTTTCGGTCAGGCTGGAGCTGATAAATTTTCCAGATGCGAAGTTTGCTGTTTTCAAAGTTAGAACCTCTCCGCAGCGCATTTTCGATCTCGGCCTGTGACAAAGAGAAAGCGGAGGGCGATTTTTCGCTCTCCGCTTGGTCGATGGATTCAATTTGTTTCGCTTCGGTAGGAATGTGGGTGTCGAAGAAACTTAGCTGTAAATCAGCTCGTTCATCACCAGTTCCTCGGCCTGTGCGTTCAGGCTGTTCATGTGCTGCACCCACTCCATCTGATGCTGCTCTTTGTTCGGAGCCGGATTCTGCTCCAGCAGCTTCTGCATGGTCTGCTGTATCCGGCTCTCCGCGCTCTGCTCCACTTCCAACAGGTGCGGATGCAGAGTTCCCGACAGGAGCATCGAGTTGTACAGTACCGGGCGATGCTTCATCAGGTAAGTCCGGCGCAGTCGCCCGTACTTGCCCAATGCTTTCTCCTGCTGGGGCAGGGTCAGGTTCGGAAGCAGATAATCTCCGACTTTCGAGTAGGTCACGTTCCTGCTGTTCATATTCATATTGGCTCCTTTCTACGTTACGACGGCGAATGGTCGTCTTTACAGTTCTTTCGATGCTGCGCAGCAGCCCACGGCTGCACTCGCTGACTGCGGCGCCCAGTGCATACACAGCGGCAGGAGTGGAAAAGGAGAAGATCGCCTGAAAATCGTCCCGGTCAAAATGACCTTCCGGCTCAAAGCCGCAGCGTTCGAGAACAGCATAGGTGATGCTGATTGCGGCGGCAGATTTGAACTGGAACTCCTGTCCGGCTTCATCATACCCCATCAGGAGAGAGCCGTCAACGATGTCGAGAATGTCACCGCTGTTGTTATCCCAATAGGAATCCACCAGCCTGCCGCAGATGTCCGCGATTTGCTGGCCGAGATTTTCCTGCTGAACACCGTACTCTCTGGCAAGCATTTCCGACACAGGCTGCATCAGATCGGGGCCGAGCTGCCACACCTCCGGGTCACGAGAATTGCGGCGCACCCCGGTATCGCTCACATCAAAAACATAGTGCAGACGCGGCACACTGCTGGACTGGTCTAACAAGGCGATGCCTTTGGAGCCGCGCCGGACATAGCGATTCATGCGATCATTCCAGAGGTCGAAGCTGGCGCAGGCGGTGGCATCAGGCCGCTGGGCGTAAATCATGAGCTGGTCTGCATAGTTGTACTTGTACAGCCGGGATGCAGTGGTCAGGTAGTCCGTCCAGTTTTCCCAATACCGAGTCAGCTCTTTTGCCGTTTGCTGGGCAAGGTTGAGGTATTCTTGCGTTTTATTTGGCATGGCGTTCCTCCTTTCATTTTTTGTAAAAATAAAAAACGAGTGGTCGATACCACTCGCATACGAATATATTTTATTGAGGGAGTTTTGTTTGAACGATGTTGATTTTTAAGCCGTATGAATCTTTATAGTGTTTGAGTAATGAAAGATCTTCTTTATGCCACTCTTCGAGCATTTTAACGAGAGTATAATAATAGAGCCTGAGAATTTCCGAATATTCCGAAACACAACTAATAAGGCTAATGCTATTCTCGATACGGTTTATATATTGTTTTGAAAGTGTAGACCACTTTTTGTACTCTAATAATTGCTCTTTTTCAAAACGGACATCGTTAATAAGGCGATGATCTTTTTCAGAAAATGTTTGACTGACTAGTGGATAGCCTTTATGGGTAATATAATTTCTGAAATCGTGCATAAAAGATGCCAACTCATTTTTTCCAAACGTTTCACTTGTGAACGCGTTTATTTTTTCATTCACTGCTGTGCCGATGTAATATTCATTTCTGAGTGCATACCAGTGATCTCTTACTGCAAATGCTGACATCAAGAAATTTGAAAATTGTCGCTGAAGTTCGAGATTGGTTTCATGGCGTAGGGAATAATTTGCTGGTTCCTTAAGCATCACCACAAGAGCAGGGGTGTTTATCTTATCGTGCCATTTTCGGAAACTTACGGCATTGGCATTACACACTAAAATGGCATCTATGAATGAAGTCAAACGAATATTGACTTCATATCCAGGCAATTTTCTGATATCAATAGAGCCTTGTTTGGATTCGCGTTCTTCGTCAGTCATAGTATCCTCCATATAGATTGGCTATGAAATAGCTATATCATTTGAATTATACCATATTGTTTGCCATTACAAAAGAGGATATGTATGCCGCCAAGCGGCGGCAAAAATTTAGTCGAGCGGAAATTCCAACTCGGCAAATTCAGCATCGGTCATAAGTTTCAGCTTTTCAATGACCTGCTCGGACAATTCTCGCAGGGCGGTTTCATCGGGCATCAGGTAGCACTGCATGAGCCGCAGCTCCTGCATCAGCCCCAGCCGGGTGCCGGGATTGTAGAGGATCATCAGCATCAGTTCTTCACCATTAAAGTTCATGAGCATCCCTCGCTTTCCTGCACCCGATAGGGCTGCACTCCGGGGCATCGCATTTTTCTTTTGTGCCAGCAAGAGCAGCCAGCTTTTCCAGCGTAGAGTGCCGCTGGTTCAGCCCCAATTTTTCAGCTTCTGCGGCTCTGTCCATCACAAAATCATAATCCTGCAACAGCCGCCGACCTTTTTCCATGTGGTGCGCTTCCAGAATCTGCTCCCGGACTTCCTGAATCGTCAGTTCCGGGGCATCGACCTGACCGCCATCCATCACGGAGAAGTCGCTGTGGTAAATGGTGTAGTTCCAGCCCTCATCGGTAGATTGGATGGCAAGATAACCCTTGCCGCCCAATTCCCATGCGCCCTGTTCATCCTGTGTCTGAATCTCTGGGTAATAGTCGGCTCCATTGCGTTCCATCACCTCAGCAAACTGGCAGATGTGGAACACATTGCCCAGACCACCCATGTCAAAATGGTAATCGTCCAGATATTCCAGCCGTGACGTAAAACTACGGCCATCCGGGTAGTCCACCTGAATCACACCACCATCAGGAACGCGGTGAAGATCGTCGTAATAGCTGTTGATGAGCCGAATATCGGGCGGTATCGTTTCGGGTTCCCAGATACGCCGCCTGCCGATGCCAGCCTGCGGGATGGTTTCAAGGATTTTTACGCTTTCAAGTTGGATGGCCTTACGGTCATCGTCCGAAAGTTCAAACAGATACCAGTTCCGGGC
>ERZ791884.2295-NODE-2295-length-11009-cov-32.873562_pt1 | contig 11009 bp, 13 predicted proteins | sample MGYA00509941_ERZ791884 | MGnify/ENA primary metagenome ERZ791884 (study PRJEB30046, sample SAMN00792095) | human gut metagenome | study: EMG produced TPA metagenomics assembly of the A metagenome-wide association study of gut microbiota in type 2... | reverse complement strand
ATTGCTCGAATTGCTTCCGTTAAAAAACCTAAGTATCTCTTCCTCGAAAATGTTCTCGGTCTGCTTAACCACAACCAAGGCAGGACATTTGAAACAATCCTCAATACATTGAATACAGGGTCCCCGAAAAGCATTAAGCTTTTTGGGGAGAGGAGGTGTAGCATAGCGTGCGAGTTTTTAACCGCTTGCGGTTGGAAACGAGTAAGCACAGCTTGCACCGACGAGGGGTATGATGTGTGCTGGCAGGTACTTAACAGCAAAAATTTCGGAGTTCCCCAATCACGAAATCGAGTGTTCATTATCGGATATCTTAGAGGACAATGTGCCGGAAAAGTATTATCTTTCACGCAAACAAGCGGAAAAGCTCTTGTACAAAGAAAACCCAACGCAAGGTGAGCGAATTTACTCATCAAAAGGAGTAAGCTGTACACTGACAAGCGGTTCGGGCGGATTCGGCGGTCATTCGGGGCTTTATCTTATTGAGAATTTCGGCTTGCCGATAAAATCTAAGACCAAAGACGGTTATCAGATTGCATATCCCGGCGACAGCATTGATACTGCCTTTTCAGGACAAAATTCAAGGCGTGGCAGAGTAGGAAGTCAGATAGCGCATACTCTGACAACTTCCGCAACTCAGGCATATTATTTCATCGACCTGAACCCCGAACCTAAGCTGACAGAAATTGCAAGGTGCATAACTGCAAGACATGATTCGGGAATCAGTAACCACAAGGCTGAACATTCGGGTGTTTTCGTAGAAAGCACGAATATTGCAGATGATGAAAAATTCGCAGTTGCTTTTGTTGAGCCAAACGGAGAAGTTCATATCGGCAGAATAAGAAAACTTACTCCGAGGGAGTGCTGAAAATTACAAGGCTTCACAGATGATCAGTTTGACAAGGCAAAAGCGACAGGACTATCCGACAGCAGGCTCTACAAGATGTCAGGAAATGCTGTGACAGTGAAGGTAATCTCTGAAATCGGGAAGATTATCAAAAAGGTAAACGATAAAAATTAAATAACAACTAATATCAATCGTTCCGAACGACTGGTATTGGTTTTCATATATATTAGCCGTTGGTTGAGTTAAATACTTAATCAACGGATTTTTGTCGTTTCAGGGGCGATTGATATTCCGAGAGGAGTGAAAAGTAATCAAAACCCCTGTAAGTTGGATGGGTAACAAAACATCCATCCTTCATATTTTGTACGCCCTCTTTCCTTTGAATTATGAAAGGTATATTGAAGCGTTCGGAGGTTCGGGAGCTGTACTGTTAGGCAAGAAAAAGCCTGATAAATTCGAGGTTTACAATGATTACAATCATAATCTTGTAAACCTTTTTCGCTGTATGCGTGACAGACCTTTGGCTTTCATAAAGGAGCTGGGATTCTATCCGCTTAATTCAAGGGATGATTTCAATGCAATCAGGGATTTTTTTAAGCAAGAGAAGTTTGAAGATAAGTACCTTGATGAGGAATTGGAACTGACAAAGATTATCCTGCCAGACTTGAAAGTTGAAGAAATCATTGAATTGTATATAAAAATGAAACAGGACTATGACTTACGCAGAGCTGTAATGTTTCTAAAACTCTTGCGATACAGCTATTCAAGCGGTGGGAAGTCATTTGCTTGTCAGCCCTTTTCAGTAGTGAGCCTTTTTCAACTGATAGAGCAAGTCTGTAAAAGGCTTGAAAATGCGGTGATTGAAAATCAGGATTTCGAGGTTTTAATCAAGCATTATGACCGAGATAATGCCTTTTTCTACTGCGATCCGCCGTACTATTCAAGCGAGTATGTTTATCAGTGCGGTTTCACTTGGGATGACCATTTGAGGTTGAAAAACACGCTCGCAAATTCAAAGGGTAAATGGCTCGTATCATACAACGATTGTGAGGAAATCCGAAATTTATATGAGGGTTACTCATTCTTTGACTTCACAAGGTTACACAATATGAAACAGCGCATCAACGCAGGCGAACAATTCCCCGAACTGCTAATCAGCAACTACGATATGTATGAAAGGCAGAGAAATAAACCGTTGCAGTTGAGCCTGCTTGACTTAACCACCGAACAACAAATTGATTTAGAACAAATTTTGAAGGAGTGTATTATTAACCATGGAAAATAGAATTTATGTAAGCATACCGCTTGACGCACTTATTGTATCAGGAATCACATCCGACTGTGCTGTGCAGATTTCAGTTGTGGAAGGAGCAATTCTGATTGAGAGATGCGATGATGATTGCGAAAATTTTGATGATGAGTGTAATTGTAGCGACTGCCTCTGCGATGAGTGCAGAGCAGAGCTTGCGGAAAGCGAGGACGAGTAGTGCTTAAAATATACAGAGTTCTCGGTAAAAAAGGAAGAATTACAATTCCTTTTGAAATCCGTCAGCGAATCGGATTCAAATACAACGATGTTTTATCATTCACACAGCAGGATGATGGCTCGGTAGTTGTCAGGAAAGAAAAAATCTGCGACAACTGTAATGAATTTGCAGAAGAATTCGAGGAAAAATTCACCCTTGAAGATTTCCTCGACAGCCTGTCCGAGGAAGAACAGAGAGATGCACTTTTACATCTTTCTCTGCTGTGGGCAGAAAAGCAGAAACTCTAAATCGGAGGTAAATTCATATGGCACAGAATACAAATTTCAAAGGAAACAAAAACAACAATCAGAAAAGGAAACTGCCGTATATCAAGGTAAGGATTGATAAGCTCGTTGATGTAGATGATTGCAACACAAAGGCGTTTGCAAGCTTTACTGTCGGCGGTGCTGTGGCTATTCACGGAATCAGAGTGATGAACTCAAAAAAAGGCTTATTTGTTGCAATGCCTGCAAGTAACTATGTTGACGAAAACGGCGAAACGAAGTTCAGCGAGATTGCTCACCCGATTTCAAAGGAGTCAAGAGATATGCTAAACAGCAAGGTTATGGAAGTGTATCATCAGGCACTTGATGAACAGCAAAGCGAAGATGAATCCGAGAACATGCCGGAAGATGAATCGGAAAACTGTACACAGAGTATGTGATTTTGCCTTGACTTTTACTCTAGACTTATGTATAATATCTTTCAATTTGAATGGTAATTTCGGGGAGATAAATAAAATGAAAGTTTTAGTAATGAATTGTAGTCCAGTAAGAAATGGCGCAACTGCTGAAATAGTAAATATTGTTTCAGATTGTTTGAAAGAAAAATATGATGTCAGAAGTATTTGTATTGATGATTTTGATATAAGTTTTTGTAAAGGGTGTAGAAATTGTCATAATACAGCTAAATGTATTCAAGATGATGATGTAGTCAAAATAATTCAACAGTATGAATGGGCAGATATTATTATATCAGTGTCTCCTTCATATTGGGCTGACATTCCGGGACAATTTAAGGCTTTTATTGATAGGTGCACACCTTGGTGTAACACTCATGACCCTCATGCTACCATAAGTAGCGGAAAGAAAGGATATTCAATAGCTTTAAGAACTGGTCCAAGTATGAGAGAATGTAGCCGAGTTATTGAAAGCATCGAACACTTCTATGGACATTTGGAGATTGAGTGTTGCGATAGTTTAGGCTTGTGTTCAGTAGAGTATAAGGAGGCAGTGGAACAAAGAAAGAATGAAATTATAAAGTTTTGCGATAAAATTTAAGAATATGCTCTGGACATTTGAAATTCTTTGGATATACTTGTTGCTTGAAAGGAGCGATGAGAATATGAAAAAGAAAATCGCAATAATGCTGACATTGATTTTAGCAACAGGAACATGCACAGCTTGTACGGCAGAAGAAAAAATGGATAATAGTTCTTTATCACCCACGGTTTCAACTTCCGTGGGTGTTTCTGCATCTGGAGAAAGTTCTGAAATGGCAACAACCGAAACAATGCAATCCACCGAAAAAGCAACCGCTTCAAATGAAACAGAGCCTTCGGAAAAGGATACAAAATCCGAAGAAAAAACCGACAGTGGACAACATTCGGTGGTTGTTTCGGCAACGGATCCGATTCAGAAAACACAAACAGAAGTTCAGAACAACAGCAATAATACAGTGAATAGTAATCGGTCTGAATCAGAATCAACTACTAAAAAGAAAACTGAAACTCCTATTCAAAAGCCTGCTGTAAAACCGACGCAACCCCCAACGCATAAACCTACGGAAAAGCCAACGCAGAAACCTACACCAAAGCCGACACGACCGCCTACCAAAGCAAAAACGGTTGATGTTCAGTATGCGGTGAGTGCCTGCATAGCCTACGGTCAGCAGCTTGGAATGAAATACGATTCCTCACTGAACACAGGCAACGCAAGCTGGTTCTCGCCCACAAACGCATCATATTATGATGATACGCAAAGCCTGACTGCAGATTGCTATGGTGATGTTGAGTATGTAGCCTACTACTTCCAAAGCAGTGGCATTACTCCAAGCGACTTATCATTCAATGTAATCGCAGAAAACAACAAAATATATGTAGTCTACTGTTGAGCAGACGATTAAGCAAGGCACTCACTTCATTGTGGGTGCTTATTTTTATGAAAGGAAGATGACAATGAAAATCAATAATATTACACTCTCTGACCTCCGCCGTATGAACGGCAAGGAAGGTCTTATCTTGCAGGGCTGTGGAGGTGAAATTAAAGAATGGATGGATGGCATCAATAAAATGCTTACGGACAAAGGAATACTTCTTGACAACACAAAGTTTGAGAATGTTTCTGTGTTCAAGAGTGACGGCGTAACCTGTATTCTTTATCCATTTGAAGATGTCCACCTTGATATCGGCAAGCTTGCAATGTGGAGATTGCAGTCATACACAGCCTTTGCAGGAATGTGGTTGTCCGACTATGTGGACAACAGGCTCGGCGGTTTTGAACCTGAACAGAACAAAGCAGAAAAGCTCAAACCTGACTGTGCCTTAATAGGGACTGACGGCAATGTGTTTTCCATACTTGGTATGGCAAGCCGTACACTAAAACAGAACGGTATGGCTGACGAGGCAAAGGAAATGTGCAGTCGTGTTACGAATTCAGGCAGTTACCGTGAAGCACTGAACATTATCGGCGAATATGTAAATATAACGGACGGCAGTGAGCAGTCTGATGATATAGATGAAGATTATGGTGAAGGGCAGGCGATGAAATTATGATTGTATTTAAAACAGAATAAGACATCAATCGGGGCAAGGGTAAAATCTTGCCCCATATTTTTTATGAAAGGATTTTAAAAATGACGAACTTAATCAAAAACAAAAAATTCACAAGAATAACGGCACTTTTACTTGTGGTTGCGGTAATATTCGGAACAATGTTCACTCTCCCCGTAAGTGCGGCAAGCGGTGATAAGGTGACAATCACCTTTGACTACTGTTATGACAGCGCAGGAAACATAATCAAATTTCAGCAGACAACGGTCAGCGACGGCTACACAGTCGGCACTCCCGGCGAAGAGCTGTGCAAGATTTTTGCAGACGGAAAAGAAGCCTATTGCATTGAACCCGGTCACACGCTCTACTCAGGCAATACGCTGACCGAGGACGGTTCAACCGTCTGGAAGAATTTAGGTTCTGCAAAGCAAAAAGCAATTAACCTTGCCCTGCTCTACGGCAAGCCCGGTTCAGGGAAAAGCTTAAGCGGAACAGAAGATCAGAAATGGGTGGCAACTCAGCTGATTGTATGGGAGTTTGTTTCAGGTTGCAGAAGTACTGCTGACGGATACAAGTGTACGAATACAAAGTTCATTGACGGCATATGTGCAGGCGGAGCAAATCCCGGAGTTAAGTCGGTTTACAATGCAATCTCAAAAAGCCTTGCAAATTATTCAACCGTTCCAAGTTTTGCAAGTGCAATCGCTTCAAAGGCTGAAACCTATGAGATGAAATATTTAGACGGAAAGTACACATTAACTCTTACCGACAGCAACAATATTCTTTCCAGTTTCAGCTTCAAGACAACAGGCGGTGTGAGCGCATCTGTATCAGGCAACAAGCTGACCTTGACTTCAACTTCGACCGTCAACGATGCAGTAACATTCAACTCTGCAAAGTCAATGCCTGATGTCGGCAAAACTGTGCTTGTTCCCTATGGAGATGCTACTTTGCAGGATGTAATCAGCGGTGTTGAAAATGACGCTGACCCGATAAGAGCATATTTCAAGGTCAAGACAAGCTCGGGCAATCTTAAGCTTGTCAAAACCTCCGAGGACGGCAATGTTGCAAATATTGAGTTTACTGTCAACGGCGATGGTTACAGCAAAACTGCAAAAACCAATTCAAAAGGCGAATTTGAATTAACCGACCTTGTTCCCGGCAACTACATAGTTACAGAAGTTACCGACAGTAAGTACGAAACACAGAAATCGCAGACCGTTAAGGTCGAAAGTGGCAAAACTGCAACGGTTACTTTTGAAAATGTCCTCAAGAAAGGCAGTCTTGAAGTTGTAAAAACAAGTGAGGATAATTTCAACGAGGGTATTAAATTCCACCTTTACGGAACTTCGCTCAACGGTGCAAGTATTGATTTGTATGCAAAAACAAATGCTGACGGCATTGCAAAATTTGAAAATGTCCTTGTAAGCGGTGACAAGCCATATACGCTTGAAGAAGTCAATACCGCCGACAGATATGTTGTTCCAAAAACTCAACGCGTAGTTATTGAATGGAATAAAGTAACAAAAAAAGAGGTTGAAAACAAAATTATTCGTGGCTCAATTAAAGGATTAAAGATAGACAACGAAACCAAAGAAAATATAGAAGGCGCATTGTTCGGATTATTCAATATTAATGAAACCAAATTTACAGAAGAAACTGCAATTCTGACATCCGAATCAAACGAGGAAGGAATCTTCACTTTTGAAAATGTGCCTTACGGAAAATACATTGTCCGTGAGTTAAAGCCTGCCGAGGGTTATCTGCCTAATGAAGAAAACTATCAGGTAACAATTTCCAATAACGAAGAAATTATTGAAATAACAGTCGAGAACGATAAAATTCCCAAGTTAAAAACCACTGCAACTATTGACGGCAAAAAGGAAGTCGGCACAACAGAAGTGTTCACCCTTGAAGATGTGGTAGAGTACAAGCATCTTGTCCCCGGCAAAGAGTACACGGTTAAGGGCGTTCTTATGGATAAGGCAACAGGCGAACCACTTTTAATTGATGAAAAAGAAATCCGTTCAGAAACCACATTTACACCTGATGAACCAACAGGCGAGGTTATTGTTTCCTTTGAATTTGACGCAAGATATATCAAGAAAGATACTGACATAGTCGTTTTTGAAAGCCTTTACAGTGAGAATAAAGAGCTTGCAGTCCACGCTGAAATTGATGACGAAGGTCAGACAGTAACCGTTAAAATTCCGAAAATCGGAACAAAGGCAAGTATTGAAGGCAAAAAGGAATTCACAACTAACGGTGACATTACTATTGACGATGTTGTTTCCTACAAACATCTCACAGCAGGAAAAGAATACACAATCAAAGGCGTCCTTATGGATAAATCCACGGGTAAGCAATTCCTTGTTGACGGCAAAGAAGTTTGTTCCGAAGTAACATTCACACCCGAAACAGCAGACGGCGAAGTAACAGTATCCTTTACCTTTGACGGTTCTGTAATTACCAAAGAAACAGAAATCGTTGCTTTTGAAACTCTCTACCGTGAGGGAACAGAAATTGCAGTACACGCTGACATTGAAGATGAGAATCAGACTGTAACTATTCATCCGCAGCCTGAACCTGAAAAACCGCAGACAGGTGACAATTCAAATCTTGGCTTTTATATCGGATTGGCTTCTGTTGCTGTCGGCTGTTTAATTGCATTTCTCATCATCAAATTTAAGAAGAAAGATGAGGACGATGAATAATGCGCAGGGTGTATATCTGTTCGCCTTTGGGTGGTAATGTATCTGCAAATATTGAAAATGCAAAACGATATGCCCGATATGCGTTAGAGTGCGGTATGGCTCCGTTCATACCGCATTTTTATGCGCTGATTTTAGATGACAGCAACAAAGAAGAAAGAAACCTTGGTATGCTTGCGGGACTTTCTCTGCTTTGGGTGTGTGATGAGGTTTGGGCTTTCGGTGATGAAATAACCGAGGGTATGAAAAAGGAAATTCTCTTTGCCGAAAAGCTGAACATCAAAGTCAGATATATATCGGAGAATGATTTAAGAAAATCGGAGGTACAAAATGACAGAGTCAAGAAAAATTAAGTTGTTGAAGTGGATAGCAGGAATATCGGTAATTTTGATAATGCTCGGAATATCCGCAGTAACGGTATTTGCCGCAGGAGATGTTTCGTCTGCAATTCAAAACACTTGGAATTCTGCTCAAACGCAGATAAAAAATGTAGTAAATAATGTTGTGTTTCCTGCTGTAGATATGATTTTAGCAATTCTATTCTTTGTCAAACTTGCAACCGCATATATGGATTACCGCAAGCACGGACAGTTTGAATTTACGGCGCCTGCAATTCTTTTCGGCTGTCTTGTGTTCTCGCTGACAGCACCATTATACATTTGGACAATTCTCTGATAACAAATTTAAACTATAAATACAAGGCTGTTGTGTTAGGCATAACAGCCTTTTGCGGAGGTGATTTATATTTTTGACTGGTTAGGAGATTTTATCGGAGGTATCGGAAGTGCCATAGGCGGTGTGTTCGATTACCTCGGTGAGCAAATCTCAAACGCTATATGGAACACGATGTTACAGTGGTTCTATGAAACAATTTACAACGCTGTCGCAGACTTTTTCACTATGATGGGAAATATGGGCGCAGATGTGTTTGACCTTGAATGGGTGCAGGCGACAATAAACCTGTTTACGCTTTTTGGCTGGGCATTGTTCGTCGCAGGCACGGTCATTGCCGTATTCGATGTTGCAATAGAGTATCAGAACGGCAGAGCAAATATCAAAACAACCGCTATAAATGTATTAAAGGGTTTCTTTGCCTGTTCGCTGTTTGGCGTAGTACCTGTGGAGTTGTATAAGTTCTGCATCAGCCTGCAAAACACATTTTCAAAGGATTTGTCGTCCTTAATGGCAGGACAGCAAAGCCTTGATTTAGCCGGACAAAGCACAAGTGTTTTAGAGGGCAGTTTTGCAGTAGCAACACAGACAACATTCGGCTTGCTGAATCTGTTATGTATGATTGCTTTTGCCTACTGCGTAATAAAAATATTTTTTGCGAACATCAAGCGTGGAGGAATTCTGCTCATACAAATGGCGGTAGGTGCGTTGTATATGTTCAGCGTTCCGAGAGGATATCAGGACGGCTTCAATCAGTGGATGAAACAGATAGCGGCACTGTGCCTTACGGCATTTATGCAGACAACTCTGCTGTTCCTCGGGTTGCTGACCTTCCCCGGCAATATGCTTTTGGGACTTGGAATAATGCTTGCATCAAACGAAGTTCCGAGAATTGCACAGCAGTTCGGACTTGATTCAAGCGTAAAAGTGAATATGACGAGCATTGTTCACGCAACCACAACTGCCGTGAACCTGACAAGAAGTGTTGCGAGGGCGGCAAAGTAAAGGAGAATTTATATTATGACAACTTATTTATATCCGCAAAACCTAAAAGCCACAGCCAATCTATGGCTGTGGAGCTTACGGGATTTTGCAATTATGAGCATAGCGCTTTTGTTATCAATACTGATACTTGCACAGACGAGAATAATAGTACCTCTTGCGGTAACTCTCTGTTTCGGCTTTTTGTCAATAAGACTGGAAGATACAACAATTCTTGATTTCATACGCTACGCCGTAAAGTATTTTATATCAACTCAACAGATATATTTCTGGGCAGAAAGGGGCAAATAAATGAAGAACAAGCAGAAAAAAACAAAACGAAAAGGCAAATCAGTTCAGGACTTGCTGGGCATAAAAACCTTTACGAAAAACGGCTTGAAGGTCGGCAAGGAAGAATTTATTTTCTATATGGTTCAGCCTACAAATATTTCCGTACTTTCTCACACGAATATCGAAATCAAGGTGCGCCACCTGATGATGGTGCTTTCTGCTGTGCCGGATATTGAGATTACCTGTACAGACTCGTGCGAGTGCTTCGATACAAACAAAAGCTATATCAAAGGCAGGATTGAAGCTGAACAGAATGAAAAGGTCAGAAAAATTCTGAATAAGGATTTGGATTTTCTCGACAGTATTCAGACCGAAACCTCAACCGCAAGGCAGTTTCTGTTCATTGCAAGGTGTAAATCTTCAAAATCCGAAAATGTTTTGCAGAAAGCAAACAGAGTTGAGAAGATTATTTCAGACCAAGGCTTTGAAGTAACCAGAATGAAGAAAGCCGACATCAAGCGTTTTCTTGCAATATATTTTGACGCAAGTATGAACGGCGATTTGATGCCCGACTATGACGGCGAACAGTATATTTCGGAGGTGGAAAATGAAGAAGCATAAAAGGAAAATCCAAACGGGAATTGTGATAGGTATATTTTCTGTAATTATAATTGCTTGTCTGATTTCGATATTTTCACGGATGTACACCGAAAACAAGGAAAAGGAAGCATTCAGACAGCTTGCAGAAATCGTTACTGAGGATACAACAGATGCAACCATTGAAGAAACAATTAAAAAGCCAAATATATTAAAAGTCAGCGATTTTGATAATGAAGTTCAGGCTGAACAAACTGTGTATTGCACAACCTATTACGAACCTCATTCAATATCAGAACTCATTTCAATGAATTCCGAATGCTTTGGCTGGATAAGCATATCAGGAACAAATATCAATTACCCTGTTATGCATACACCAAGCAATCCGCAGAAGTATCTGAACAAAAACTTTTACGGCGAGTACAGCTATAGCGGTACACCGTTTCTTGATGCAAGGTGTTCAGCCGACAGCACCAATCTCATAATCTACGGACACCATATGAACAATGGCACAATGTTTGCAGACCTTTGCAACTATACCGATTATTCATACTTTACGGAGCATCCGACAGTTGTGCTTGAAACTAAAGACGGGCCATTTGCTTACTCCGTCTTTT
>ERZ791884.2293-NODE-2293-length-11023-cov-2.041758_pt1 | contig 11023 bp, 10 predicted proteins | sample MGYA00509941_ERZ791884 | MGnify/ENA primary metagenome ERZ791884 (study PRJEB30046, sample SAMN00792095) | human gut metagenome | study: EMG produced TPA metagenomics assembly of the A metagenome-wide association study of gut microbiota in type 2... | reverse complement strand
GTTGCATGGTCATATCTTTTCTTCGCTACGATCACATCCGCTTCCGCTTTTTCAATCTTTTCATCCAGGGCTTCCCTGCTCGTTCTTCTTGTTCTTGCCATCTTTTTCTCCTCTTTACTCCGCCTTTTTCAATTCTTTACTCAACTCGGATGCATAGTTTTTATGTGATTCGCATCCAGACCAAACGCATTTAATATTGTTTTCTGATTAGCTGTTACTGCATGATCCAGTCTGTATACATTATCCAGTTGACGCACCATTTCTATCTTTTCAAGTTCCTTTAAGGCTGCTGGAACTGTCATATAATTCGGCTTCTTTTCCAGTTTTTTCATCTCTTCTTTCAGCTTTATATACATCTTACAGCGCAGTATCATTGCCACAAATTCAACAAAAATCTTAGCCCTTTCTGACTCTTCTGAATACACCCGGATGCTCTTATTTCCAAGATAGGATTTATCTCCCCGGAAAAGTTTTTCTGATGTATCACGGCTCTTATACAACTCAATTGCTTCTTTTGCGCTCATCTTTTCCGATGTGATTATACAGAAATATCCTGCCAGATCCAGTTCCCTTTCCACCACACTGCAGCGCTCTTCCGGCAGTACAAATGCCTGTGTTTTTTCATCATAATGGAGAGTAAAATACTCCTCAAACCCTGGCCCGAATTCTTTTACTTTGTTCTGATATTTCTTAAGGTACAATGTCATCTGGTTGAGCCTGTTTTCAATCCCGGCACGCTCTGCACTTTCTTTGGAAATGCTGTAGTACAGATGAAAATACCGTTCTTTTTTATCTCCCGCATAAAGCCTGTGCTTTACAGTCTTCCCATATACTCCATATTCATAGATGTTATTCACCCGCTTACTTTCAAAAGTTCCCTTATGCTCCAAAACCAGTTCATTCACCAGCGCGGACATTCCCTTCACCATGATCACGAAGCTGTACCCGCATCTATCCATATATTGTATGTTTTCACAGCTGAAATAACCCCTGTCCAAAATAAAGCCAATCTTCTTATAGCCATATCCAAAAGCTTTGTCCAACATGAACTGAAGCTGTGAGATATCGTTCAAACTTCCGGGATATTTCTCGTAAAATAATGGTTCCTGGTTATGTGTATCATATGCAACCGCATAGTTAAATACAGGCTGTCCCACATCTACTTTCGGATGTCCGAATTCCACCATTTCAATGTCTCCGGCCTGGCAGTTTTTGTTCGTAGAATCGTAGGAAATATATATTTTTTCACGATGGTTTCTGGTCTCATTCCATGAGTTTAAGAACCCAATACTCTGGTCATCTGTTACGGAATTCAGGAAATCTGAGACGGTAGAATCGCTGTATTGTTTCATCCCATTTGTAAAAAGAGGATGGTTATATGTATAGTCTGGATAGTACTGTGCAGCATTGTTTTCTGCAATGATCGAGTATACTGCCAGATCCAGAAAAAGCCCCAGGTCACACTGTTCAAAATACCCACCAAGGAACTCGACCAGGTTGTATTCTTCTATAATTTTACGCAATACAAAATATGCTCCCACACGCAGGCAGCTGCTTCTGGATGTCCTGTTTTTTGTCTCTGGAAGCTCTGCATCTGGAAAATATTTCAGGAAATTTTGATTCGGCTGCATCAGTTCCGGGTCTGTTTCAGACAGCTTTCCTATTGTTACTCTTTTTGGAAAAGTATATTGCCTGACAGGGTCATAAATCCTGTCATATTCATACTCAACATATACAGCATCCTTCTTTTTCCGACGTGTGATTTTTCCCTGCACAAATGGTATTTTTACTAAAAAATCCAGATACATTAGGCCCTCCTTTTAGGCGGTAATCCACCTAAAATAAGTGTACCATATATCCCGGTCTCATGCAAGCAGAACCTGCAGAAAATCGGGATTTTTTCAATTTTTTATTCTCTAAATTTTATTTAGGTGGAACTTTTTCTGGAAGTTCACATTTTTGCAAGAAATTCCGCATAAATACGGGCTTTATTTAAATTTATTTTCGTTAGGGCTACTCATTTTTGGAAGTTAGGTTTTTTTCAATGTCTGAAGAAGTTTCAAAAGTGTATCAACCTGGAAACCATCTGGAACATAAACTTTCATTCCCTGGAAATAGATCATAAGCTGGTTATCAGCATTAGCCGTTCTGTTTCCTTGGGAATAAGCAGTGTTAGCAGAATGAAGTACTTCGCCAAATGTAGTGACTGTTTCTGAATTTAGTCTTGCCATAAGTGTGCCTCCCTTGATATATGATGTTTCACAGTATATCAGGAAGAATAGCGAGAGTCACTACGCCATGTTTTGAGGCACTTACATAAATTCCACCAATAAATCCCAGAATAGAAGAAAATTACTTTTCATCCATATACTTTCCAGCATCCTTCAGGAAACTTGCAATGATAAGTATGATTACAATGGCTATCGGAAATGCCGCCACAATGCTCACCGACTGTAAGTTATTCATAGAGCTCTCTGCAAAGATCAGTGCCATTGGAAGCAAAATCAACAGAATGCACCACATCAACTGAATGAGCCTATTAGGCTGTTCTCCTTCTTCTAGTTTCTTGTAGCTATAACAAGATGCTGTCAATGCAATCGAATCAAAAGATGTTGCATAGAATGCAATCATAGTAATCAACACTGCTACAAATACAACCGGGGCTCCCGGAATAGTCTTTATGATATTAATAATCAGTCCATAGAGGTCTCCATCAGCCTGATACATTGCAATAAAATCTGCTGCACCTGACGTCTGAAGTCCCATAGAATAATTACCAAGAATAATGAAGCTCACAATTGTAGATCCAACACCGAATACGTAGCCGCCAACAATAGTCTGACGAACAGTTCTTCCCTTTGAAATGCTTCCGATGAAGAACGGAGCAGCTACACACCATACCATCCAGTATGCCCAATAGTAGATTGTCCAGTTCTGTGGGAAACTTGTAGTTCTCTGCGGATCAGTAAACGTGGAAAGTCCAATAAAGTTCTGTACCATTCTTCCGAATGATTCGACACCTGTATCGATGATGTATCTTGCCTCACCACCAAACAGGAGAATGTATGCCAGTAATCCAAAGAACAGGTAGATGCAGACTTTTGCAAGTACACTGATACCTTTAAATCCATGGAGCAATGAATAGGTATAAACAAAGCATGTGATAATCAAAATGATCAGGGTAATTGTCGTTCTGCTAATTGTTACATGAAACAGTTCCGTGATGATGCTTGCCATCAAAGGGGTTGCTACAGAGAATGTTGTAGCGGTTCCTGCAAGAAGTGCAAATACAGCGAGCAGGTCAATGATTCGTCCCCCCCATCCATCCGTATGCTTCCCTAAAATCGGACGGCAAGCTTCCGAATACTTCTGTCTGCTTCTCTTTCTAACATGAAGCATAAAGCCAAATGCGACTGCAAGAACAAGATAGAACGACCAAGGAATAAAGCTCCAGTGAAAAATCGGGAATACCCCTGCCCAGTCCTGAATGCTACCTAATTCTGCGATATGAGGATCGGAGGCGTACATGATCCACTCAGCAAAGGAATAGAACAGAATGTCCGCTGCTAGCCCACAGGTAAACATCATTGCTCCCCATGCGAAGAAGTTATACTGAGGTTTGTCCATTTTCCCTCCAAGTACGATATTGCCATACTTAGAAAATGCTATGTACCAGGATACCAGAAATACACCAAGTCCAATAATCAAATAATAAGTTCCAAACGTATCTCCAAAGAAGAATCTTACCTTACTAAGGACTGCATTCGACTGATCTGGTGCTACGAAGAACACCACGCACAATGCCACGATAATGGCTAGCGGCATCAGTGTGATCATCCAGTCTATTCTGCTTTTCTGCTCTTTCACTTCACTATTCATTGGTTTTATCCCCCTTAGTCAAATACTTTTCATAAGTCTTGTCCATCTCAGCCAGTTCTCTAAGATTGTCAATTTCAATAATATCTCCTACCTTCATCTCATTTATTCCGAGTTGGTATTCATCCGGATAGCAGAACATTGCAACATCATCCCAGTAGATCTGATGATTCTGTTTTTCTTCGAACTCAGTCTCCAGATGTTTCTTCAATTTCCGTCCATCATCCTTACTCCATCTCGAAACACTAAATAGCTGCCAGCCCTTGTTCCCACCGGTTCTGCTACAGGAAGTTACGATGCCTTCATCATTTACTGTCATCAGCCATTCATCTGTATCTTCGTCTGTCCAGATAGCATTGTAGCCAGAACGTTCAAACTCTGGATGAAGGATTTCTGGATTAAAAATGATCTGGTCACCGTCAAGGATGATTGCTTCCTCTATATGATTCCTTGCTACATATAGGGAAGAAATATTGTTGCATGTATCATAGTAAGGATTCTCGATCAATTTCAGTCCAGGATACTCAATTTCCAGAACCTTGAACTGTTCCTTTAGATATCCGACAACCACATAGATTTCTGTGATGTCATTATGATGAAGCCCATCAATCACAGTGTCAATCATACGCTTTCCATTTACTCTAACCATTGGTTTCGGTGTGTACAGCGTCACCGGCTGCATTCGTTTTCCGATTCCTGCTGCCATAATAATGGCTCTTTTTACTTGATTCACCTTACATCCCCTCTTTCACGATTCTATAGAAGTCCTTCGCATATCGATATTGTTTCAAAGAATACTCACCAAACTCAACGCCGAGGTTTCTCTTATATTCGCACCAGTTACTCCAAAGAAGTCCACAGGCGGCAATATAGCAGTATATTTTGAGTCTTCTTTCTTTTGGACACTGGCCATCGAAATATATATCAATGAGATGATCTACCTTCTTTCTGTCATAGAGTGCGTAGATACAGAACATGGCTATATCCACATCAGTGTCCTGCATTCCTGCATATTCCCAGTCAATGAGCCTTAATCCATCATCAGTGAATAGGAAATTATCAAGAACAGCATCTATATGAGTCAATGCATAATCCTCTGGCTTCACCCATTCATCAATTAATGCCTTCAACTCCAGTACCTTTGCCTTTGTCTTTTTATAATCCTTATACTCAGAAGGCTGACCACCCCATAACGATTCATAAAAGTCAATCTTACCAAAGATGTCGAAGAAGTGATCCACCTTGAGTTTTCTTTCATGGAAAGCCCTAAGTTTTTCCATGCACCTCTTTAAGTCATCATCCGACTCAGCATCACAGACTCTTGCTCCAGCAAGGAACTTCGTAATCTTGTATCCGTTCGTCGGATTGATATATACCAAGTCATCACAGATACCAAGACCATCGATTGTCTTATAAACAGATGCCTCCTCAGCTCTGTTAATCAGCTGATCTGTTCCTTCGCCCGGAATACGCATGATATATTTCTGTCCCTGGGATGCGAATAAGAATGATCTGTTTGTCATACCTTTTTTGAGCACTGTAATATCTTCAATTTCATAAGGCTTTACGTTTAATGCCTGAGATATAATGTCAATTGCATCTGACTGCAACTGATTGGAATTATCATCCAAGTCACGAAGTTGCTCATAGGTATTGATTTCAACGACTTCTGAAGAATGAACAACTTTTGCATTCACGATCATCCTATCTTTATCATAAAGAGCCTCTTCCCAAAAGGATTCCTCGTATCTCTTGTCCGCTGCAAGTTTCTTAATTTTTTCTTCTACTCTTCTTGCAACATCACCAGTCAGGTAGCTGATTCCAACCATTGAATTACCGCTAGCACCTTCACTTACCACAGACAGTTCGCTTTTACGATTTACTCTAACAGAACTCTCATCATCAATGAGATCACTTACCATATACCAGGAATAGAGTTCGTTTCTATTAAACGGATTCTTGTTGCACCAGATATCACATGGGATGATATATGTGTTATCCAAAGGTCCCTTGACAAGTGACAAAGAATGAAGGTTATTCTTAGAAGCATAGTCTCTGTTTACTGCAAGCTTCACATCGTACTCATCAATCAGATAATCGAACCGCTCCTTCATGAATCCGACAACAATAGTTATATCATTCACACCAACCGCATGAAGTTGCTTAATGATTCTTTCAATCAGTGACTCTCCATCTATTTCGATAAATGCCTTTGGTGTCTCTGTGTTAATTGGCACCATACGCATTCCAAATCCTGCGGCCAGAATGACTGCTCTCTTTGGAGAAGCCATCTCAACTTCTTTTTTTGCTTTTTCTGTTGGTCTAATTGCTGTATCTAAATATCCATCCTCAGATAGCGACTTAATTGATCGATTCACAATTCCAAGTGAGTGACTGCTGCCTTCTGCTAATATTCTTTGATTTATGTATGGCTCTCTAATGAGCTGCAATAGGATATCCGCTTCTTGTATGTTCATATTTATCAATTCCCCTTATCTCGTGAACGTCTTGTTAAAAAAAACCTATCACCGGTAAAGATGATAGGTCTTAACTGGCTCATAATATTTTCGTTCATGATATTCGTTTTTCAACAAGTTCATGAACATAGATATTATAACCTTATATTTACTGCTTGTCAACGCTTACCTTCCCTTATATTATCACTTTTCCGACTATTTTCTTCACATGCACTGACTGATTGAAATTAGCTGCACCTCGATGTGCATTTTCCGGATAAAGAATAATACAGTCGCCTTTTCTTAATGTGGTAGTTACCATCCTAGAAGGAATCTCCCAGAACATCACATCTTTTTCTTCACTGTACGCTTCATCAATGGTAAGTCGTGAAATATCTGCGATGTCCATTCTCTCCTCACCATCAATCATTATCTGTATGTCAACAAACTTTCTATGTGATTCAAGTTTGCATTGTTCAGTCATCTTTGTTTCATATTCTTGGACTGAATAAAAGAAGTCTTCTCTCACCTCATGTTTGCCACAAGACAGCTGATCGTCAGAAAGATTCATCAAGTACTCAACCGCGCTCTTCACTCTTTCTTCTATACTGTCATTTTTATCAGATACCAACCATTCAGCAAATTCTCTAAGGGCACCTTCGCCAGCTTTCTGCAAACAGGTATAATCAGAAATTGCCTTAACTTCCTGTACTGCATCTGACGGACATCCAACAATTCCACCGGCATCTCTGATTGGAATCATACACTTTTGGTCTAAGACATCATCTCCAAAGTATGCACAGGATCCGATATTCTCTTCTCCCACAATATCTTTAAGTGTAGAATATTTATCATGTTTCCCCTGATAAACTTCTGCAATTCCAAGTTCTTCACAGCGACGCATAACTATGTCGCTTGTTCTAGCTGTAATTATAATTGGCACAATACCATTTGGCTTTAATATATAATTAATTACATATCCGTCTTTCACAGAGAAGGCTTTCATTGCTTCTCCTGTTGGTCCCATGTAAATTTTACCATCTGTCAATGTTCCGTCAACATCCATTACCAAATACTTAATCATAATAAAATGCTCCTCTGCGTTATCTTGTACATCAGAAGCACAGGAGAGTCCCTTCTTTTAAATATTATCCAATTAATGCTTTTACCTTAGCCAACATCTCATCATCGATATCCGGCTTAATTGTACCAGTCTCCCACTTTATCTTTGGAATAAGTAAGGTACCTGGAGTCAGCATAATATTCAATAGGCAAGGCTCGCTATCTTCTAACCATTCTTTATAATCCATGATTTCTTTATAACTGTCAAGCTTTGCACCCTTAATTCCATAAGCATTTGCGACCTTAACAAAATCAGGAACTGTGTAACCACTTTCTGGAGTCGTAATAATATATCGATCCTGATATGACCCATGTTGAATCTCGCTAATTTTACCAAGCTCTCTATTGTTTACTACAAGGATCTTGATTGGAAGTTGCTCCCTGCTGATGGTTTCCAGCTCTTGAATATTCATTTGCAATCCGCCATCACCGGTGATACAGAATGTCAAACCATTACCTGTAGAAATAGAAGCACCAATTGCATAAGGCATGCCTACACCCATAGCACCATAACTACCGCCAATAATAATTCTTCCTTCGGTTCCCTTTAAATAAAGCGACTGTGCCGCCCAACAAACATTCTGTCCTATGTCAACTGTAACTGTTGGATTCTCTGGAAGTACCTCAGAAATAGCCTTCATCAGCTTATTTCCTTCTGTGTCATCGTACTCATCGAGTAAATCTCTTACTTCTCTGCAGTTATTCCACCATTCGCTATAGTCTGGAATATCTTCTGCCAGAAGCTGCTCCATGAACGCTTTCGCATCCATATTATATTTTTCTTCATCATCCTTAATCTGACGTGCTAATTCATACTGATCTACATCACAACGGATAAGCTTAGCATTGGGTGCAAACAATTCTGGCATATGCCCAATCTGTCGAAGCCCAAGTCTTGCACCAACCGAAATAACTAAATCGCACTCATTTAGAATCATATTAGATGCACGGTTACCATAAGTTCCGATAAATCCAATTCGATATTTATCCTGAATCATATCGACTGTATTCATTGTTGCCAGAACAGGAATATGCGTCTTTTCGATGAATTGATAAATCATTTCTGAAATACCAGCTGATCTAGCACCATTACCGACCACTAACACTGGTTTTCTGGATGTCATATGGAAAATCAATTACAACGCCCCCTTTCCGACCTGTAGTAGCTAAGTTGTAAGCTCGAGTAATAATATCCGGGAAAGATTCCGCTCTATTTGGAGCAACAGAATACTTTGTAATATGTTTTGTCATAGAGACAACGTCCATTTCTTGAAAACCGTTTTGACGAACACCAGAGAAACCTCTTTGCTCATTAGTTGGAACATTACCACTGATACACATAAGCGGAATCCCATCAAACCATGCATCTGCCAGTCCACAAAAACCATTAACAGCTCCCGGACCTGATGTTGTAAAGTACACACCAAGTTTGCCACTTGTTCTTGCGAAGCCATCTGCTGCATATGCACAACCTTGTTCATTGTAACAAACGTGAACTTTTATCTCATCACGTCTTGCATAAAGGGCATCCATGAAAGGCACAATGTATCCACCAGAATAGCCAAACACATCTGTGACACCCTTTTTTATGAGAAAATCAACTAAATATTCCGAACAGTTCAATTATTTGTTCTCCTCTCTATATGCCTCGTATGCAGCATCCAAAACAGAAAAATCAGTTTTTGAATATCCTGTTCCATAACGAGTTCTCTGCTGTGGTTCGAGTTTATCTACAACATCATACATTTCATTCGCGGTACAGTTATAAGCTTTCTTCAAATGGTATACATTATCAACATGTGAATGTTTCGTACCACATACATACATTGGCAGATCATAACCCCAATGAATCTCTGGAAGAATTGGCATTATGTATTTATCTATTGTTTCAAGAAGCTTCTGCAGATCATAATGTCCACCGCAATGCTTATTTACGTAGTCAGCAAGTAACTCTGTTTTTGCATTACCAGCGCCACGACCCATTCCAAAAAGGGATCCATCAACAATAATGTCTCTTCCAGACTCTTCTGCAAGCTCGATCATTCTTTCAGCCAGTGCGCAAGAAAGTCCAAGGTTGTCATGGGAATGAAGTCCAATCTTGATGTCCTTATCAAGCAAAGAATCAAACTGCTTAAAGATATGTACAAGATCAATCATATCCATAGCACCGAACGTATCTACGATAGAGAAGCAAGCAGGCTTAACCTTATTAACCTTTTCTATCAATGCTGCTCTCTCCTCATCCGTGTAACTAATAGAATCCATCGGATTAAACTGAACAAAATACCCCTTCTTCATTGCTCCGGCACAAAAATCAAGAGATGCATCAATTTCATGCTTTGCAAAAGAAATTCTAAGCCACTTAAAGGAATTTCCGTCGTAGTCATCAAGATTTTCTAATGAATATCTACTGTTATCACAAAATCCTAAGAAGTTTGTATTTTTTCTATCTTCCGGAAGGTACCTGCGTGCGTCTACTGAATCTTTATATACCAGTGTCTCTTCGGTAACATTTGTCTGAAGGAATCCAGTCTCAACAAAATTAATACCAGCATCTGCAAGACCTTTCATAATTCCCTTTACAAATTCAGGATCAGAATTCTTATTAAAGAGATATCCTCCATCCCGTATTGTACAGTCTGTAATCGTTACGCTCATTTCTTCATCATCTCCTTATAAATTGCATTACAAATTTCGAAATCCTCTGGATAGTCAATATCCATTGCTTCAATTTTATCAACTTCTTTAATGTATGGCTTAGAACCTAATCTTCTATTGTGCTTTAAGAAAGACTCCTTAGTAAACACATATGCAATCGAAGTCTCTCCATATATAAGCGGAAGATCCTGCGTACGTGGGAAATGATCAGGATCAAAGTTAATTGGCTTTCCATCTTCCCACATAAATGTTCTTAATGCCTCAGCACAAAATGCACTATCATATTCGCCACTTGCTACTTTCTCAACACATTCATCGATGGTTTCCGGTTTTGCAAATGGAGATGTGGTATGTGCATTCACGTAGATATCAGCATCTACTGTGTTCATAAACTCTCTTATAAAGTCATTTGCATTAATGTTATCTCCGTCCAAATACTCAGGACGCTTTAAGAATTTTACACCAGGAAGAACATAGTCCTTCACTGCTTCATTTGAGCAATAAATATAAACTTCATCAATATTCTTTGCTTCTAAACATGCCTTCTGAATAAAATGCATCAACGGCGTTCCGTCAAAAAATGGTTTGATATTTTTCTGTGGAACACGTACGCTTCCTAATTTTATTGGAATTAACGCTACTGTTTTCATTTGATTAACCTTCCTCTTTTTTGTTAATAGAATTACAAGTGAATTTAATGGGCAATCAGCTCAAAACTGGAAGTCCCCATTCCGGTACTAACTTCTTATCTTTCTTCTTGCAAATTTAAGTAATACGTCTTTTAATGTCGCCCAATTTAATAAAAGCATTATTCCCATAATGACAATTTGAAATACTCTGGAAAGAGCCGTTATTTCTACAATGGACTGTATTATCAGCAATATCCATGTTGCGTAAACTTTCCAATAGCC
>ERZ791884.2268-NODE-2268-length-11090-cov-1.994925_pt1 | contig 11090 bp, 6 predicted proteins | sample MGYA00509941_ERZ791884 | MGnify/ENA primary metagenome ERZ791884 (study PRJEB30046, sample SAMN00792095) | human gut metagenome | study: EMG produced TPA metagenomics assembly of the A metagenome-wide association study of gut microbiota in type 2... | reverse complement strand
TTATCAGGAAAAATCCTTTATAAAGAGAATAAGAAAACAAAGATTTCTTTATACGGATTACCTGTCATCTATAAGAATAAAAAATATTCTGTTTTAGATGGTAATGGTGATGTATTAGTAACATCTAAAAAGAAGATTATTTATGCAAGTGTTTATAACAGTTCTTTTATTTTAGTGGGTTATGAAAAGAAAAGTGTCTTCTATGATACATCTTCCAATAGTCAAATTGATGAAAATGGCTTAAGCACAAAACTTGTAGGTCAATATGATATTATGAATCAAGATTATAAAAAAGGGTTCCTTGTTTATGATCAAAAACAAAAGATGTTTGGTTATGTTGATTTAAAAGGAAAGCTTATTTTTAAAAAGAATATTGAAGTAACAAGTGCGAAGTTTAGTGGATCAACCATTGTAGTAACAAATAATGATCAAATTCGTTTATTCTCGATTAATGGAAAAGAAGATGCTATTGCGACAACGTATTATAAAAATATCAATAACTATTTAGTTAAAAATGCAAGTTATATTTATGGCCCTCATAAATTTGTAGAAAATGGGAAAACAAAAGATGTGACAGGAATACAATTAAATCCTAAAGTATCTTATGTAAATGGAAAGATGTTCCCTGTTTATGTGCAAAATAAAGGGTATCAATATTATACATTTAGTGGAAAAAAAGCCTTAAAGACAATTTTTAAAGATGCTCAAGATTTTGATAAAAATGGTTTAGCTGTTGTTTCTAAAGATGGTGAAAAGTATTATTTGATGAATAAAGATGGAAAGAAAGTTTCTAAAAATTATGTTTCTATTCAATATTTAGATAAAGGTTATTATGCAGCTTATGAAACAAATAGTAAATATGAAGTCATTGATAAAGAAGGACAAGTTGTTATTAATGATTACTTTATGGCAGAAGGTCAAATCTTTGAATTTGATGGAGTTGTTTATGGTATTTTAAATAAAAGTGGAACAACCTATCTTTATAATATGGACGATCAAGAAAGTGTATTCTCTTTAGAAGGGGAATATGTCTTGTATCAAGATATGTATTTAATGAAGAAAAATCATAAAGCCTATTATGATTTAGAAGGAAATGTTATTTATAAGGAGTAAGAGATGGAATATTATATTGTTATACTTGTAGCTTATGCGATAATTCTACTGGGTATGAAATTTGTATTTTTGGAGATTGAGGGAAGACAAGCAAGAAAAATGTCAAATATACGTTATTTTTTAAAGTATGATGAAAAATTTGGCTATCGTAATCAATTTTCAGTGATTTTTGTAGCTCTTCTATGTTATGTTATTGTTTCATTAGAAACAACATTTTCAACAATGTGGTTTTTACAGCTCATTGGTTTTGTGGCAGTAGGAGTAATTAGTGATGCTCTTTCACAAGTAGGATCTTATTATTATGGACGTTTCCGTTTTAAAAAAGATATTCAAGAAAGTAAGGCTTTGAAAATTGAAATTGAAGAAGCTGTTAAAAACCATGGGGATGAATTGATGCAACAAACGATTCCTAGTTATGATAGTCATCAAATCATTCAACAATATTTTCAAGAAGATAAACATCTTGCTGTTGTTTCAGTAGATGGTGGAGAATTTACTTCTCAGTTCCAAGAACTTCCACCTATTACGTATTCGGTGGAATTAAATCCTTCAAAAGCAAGAGAAAAACTCGAAGATAAAGGTATTAAAGTCACAACTTTTACTTCTCAAGGGAAAATGCCTTTTAAAGATGAAAAGATCGATATTGCGGTTAATGAGTTGTCAAATTATGATAAGTTTGAAATGTATCGTATTTTAAAACCAGGTGGTTACTTAGTGGTCGATCAATTAGGAAGCGATAATTATAAAGAAATTATCAATATGTTTATCCCTTTTAAAATCAAAGGTCAATGGAATAAAGAAGCGTGTCAAACAACTTTAACCGATATTGGTTTTGATATCGTAGATAGTTATGAAGATATTGGACGTATTCGTTTTACTTCTTTATCAGCTGTTCTTGCTTTTATGAAAAGTATTTCGCCAGAACGTGTAGAACGTTATGAACAATTCATTAATTTCTATGCGGATGTTTTAAAGAAAATCAAGAAAAATCATTATTATGAAATTACCACTCATAAGTTTATGGTAATTGCGAAAAAAAGTACAAATGAGTAGATAATTGTTTGATTATCTACTTTTTTTGTTTGTCTATATAAGACTAAAAAATATTGAATTTATCGAATAAATTTTATTTTATTATGTAAACGCTTTATTTTTTTGGAAAATCCCTAGAAATTATAAAAATAAGGTGCTATAATTAATACATAGAAATTTTTAAGGAGGAGTCATATAATGGCAAAAGAATTATCTTTCGTAGTATCTGATCCAGTTGGATTACATGCTAGACCAGCTACTATCTTAGTAAACCAAGCTAGCAAATTCACTAGCAATATTAAATTAGTTTATAATGATAAAGAAGTAAACTTAAAATCTATCATGGGAGTTATGTCTTTAGGTGTTCCTACTAAAGCTACTGTTACTATCGTAGCTGAAGGTGATGACGAAGAAGATGTAATTGCTTCTATCGCAAAAGTAATTAAAGAACAAAAAGTTGCTGAATAATAGCATTAATGAAAAGGGAATCAACATGGTTCCCTTTTTTTATGCTATAATGAATGTAGAGGTGTAAATCATGGCTAAGAAGTTTAAAACAAATGCGCTAAGAATGTTAGATAAAGCAAAAATTCCTTATTCGATTAAAGAATATGAATATGATGAAGAACACTTAGATGGAAGACATGTAGCAAGTCAGGTGGATATGGATCCAAATGCAATCTTTAAAACATTGGTTCTTCATGATCATCATAATGAACATCTTGTATGTTGTGTGCCTGTTTTAGAAGAAATTGATTTAAAGAAACTGGCAAAACTTGCGGGAAGAAAAAGTGTCGAAATGATTCATCAAAAAGACTTATTATCGGTAACGGGATATATGCGAGGAGGATGTTCACCAGTAGGTATGAAAAAACAATTTCCTACTTATATAGATGAAAGTATTTTAAAAGTGGATGCGGTTGCTTTTTCGGCAGGCAAGCGTGGTTATCAAATGATTGTAAATGTCCAACAAATTTTGACATACTTAAATGTCAAAGTAGGAGATATTATCCGAAAATAATTTGAAAACGGTTACATTTTTCTATGGTTTTTGACAAAGAGCTTTGATATACTAATAGAAGAGGTGGTAAAAATGAATTATAACGAAAAATATCAAAAATGGGTTAGTAAAGAAGATTTAGATCCTGCATTAAAAGCTGAATTATTATCAATGGATGAAACTGCAAAAGAAGATGCTTTTTATACAGATGTTGAATTTGGAACTGCAGGGATGAGAGGTATTTTAGGTGCAGGGACAAACCGTCTAAACATCTATGTTATTCAAAAAGCAAATGTAGGATTTGCGAAATACATTGCATCTTTACCAGAAGGTAAAGAAAGAGGTGTTGCTATTGGATATGATAATAGACATATGTCTTATAAGTTTGCAATTGAATCAGCAAAGGTTTTAGCAACTTATGGTATTAAATCATTTATCTTTGAATCATTACGTCCAACACCAGAATTATCATTTGCGGTACGTTATTTAAAATGTGCGGGTGGTATTATGATTACAGCAAGTCACAATCCTAAAGAACATAATGGATATAAAGTATATGATGATACTGGATGTCAATTATTACCGGAAGCAGCTGATCAAGTTGTGCAATATGTAAATGAAGTAGATGATGAATTAAATATTAAAGTCTTCTCTGATGAAGAAGCTTATCCATATATGACATGGATTGGTGAAGAAGTAGATGAAGCTTATTATAAAGAAGTCATGGCAATTGAAGTAAATCCTGGAATGGATAAAAGAGATTTCAAAATTGTTTTCTCTCCACAACATGGAACTTCAAACATTGCGGTAAGAACTTGCTTAACAAGACTTGGATATGATATTGTGCCAGTACTTGCACAATGTGCGCCAGATCCAGATTTTTCAAATACAAAATCGCCAAACCCTGAAGTACCTGCTTCTTATGAATTAGCAATCAAAAAAGCTAAAGAAGTAGATGCAGATGTTGTTGTTATTACAGATCCTGATGGGGACCGTTTAGGAGTTGTCGCAAAACATAATGGTGAATATGTTTTAATGTCTGGTAACCAATCTGCAGCTGTTTATTTGGAATATATCTTAAGCCAAATGAAAGAAAAAGGAACATTACCTGATAATGCGGTAATGTATAATACAATCGTTACATCTGATTTAGGAGAACTTGTAGCAAGAAGCTATGGTGTTGATGTTGAAAAAACATTAACAGGATTCAAATTTATCGGAGATAAGATTCGTAAATATGAACAAACTCATGAAAAAACATTTGTATTTGGTTATGAAGAATCTTATGGATGTGTTATTAAAGACTTTGTAAGAGATAAAGATGCTGTTCAAGCTGTTTTAACTGCAGCTGAAGCTGGTAACTATTACAAAAAACAAGGTAAAGATTTAGTAGATGTTTTAAATGAACTTTATGCAAAACATGGTACATTTAAAGAAACACAAATCGCCCTTGCTAAAGCTGGTGCAGCTGGTGCAGCAAGAATTAAAGAAATCATGGACAACTTAAGAAAAGATGCTCCACAAGAAATTGGTGGTGTAAAAGTTGTTAAAGTTGAAGACTATGGAAATAGTACATGTTCTGATGGAACAACAATTCAATTACCAAAATCTAACGTATTAAAATATTACTTAGAAGATGGTTCATGGATTGCAGCTCGTCCTTCAGGAACAGAACCAAAATGTAAATTCTATTTCTCAATTAAAGGGACAGATGCTAAGGATGCAGCTGATAAAACAGAAGTCTTCCATAAATCTATGATGGAAATTATTGGTGAATAATAAGACAAGAGGTCCTAAATGGACTTCTTTTTTTATGTTAGGCACTTTTTTTGCTTTTGTAGAGCCTAGTAATAACATAATGAAATGATAAAATAATAATGAATTGAAAAAGAAGATTTTAGATAATCTCCTTTTTTGCATTTCACTCCTAAAAAGCAACATTTCACGACAAATAAAAAAACAATGATTAAAAAGGAGTAAAATAAAACTGTATAATTGTAGAGTTTTATACAATTGTTAAAAAAACACATAAAGGAGGGAATTCAATTGAAAAAAACAGTTTTGATATTTATTAGTCTCTTTTTCATTGTTGCTTCCATTCCTATGTATCAATATGTTAAGAAAAAAGAAGCAGATTATAATAAAGAACAAGCTAAATTACAGTCAAAAAGTAAACAATATTATAATAGAGCTTTTGATTGTTATCAAAAGAATCAACTTTATGAGGCAAAGCAAAATCTAGATCAATCGTTATCTTATTATAAATATGATAAATCTTATATTTTAAGAGCCGTTATTTATGAAGAATCTAATCAATTAGATAAAGCTATTGAGGATTATGGGGAACTTATAAAAATAGATGAAAAGAATAAAAAATACTACAACAGTAGAGGTTATTTATATTATAAACAAAAGAAATATGATCAAGCGTTAAAAGATTTTGATCAATCATTAACGCTTAATAAAAATCAAAAAGATATTCAATATTATACAGGGTTGATTTATCAAATAAAGAAAGAATATAAGAAATCATTAGAAGTTATTAATGAATTAATAGCTCAAGAAGAAAATGATGATTATTATATTTTAGCTGCAGAAGATTATTTCTATTTAAAGAAATATAAAAAAACAATTGAAATGATTAATAAGTGCACAAATAAAGATGGATATTTATTGGAATTATTAGGGGATAGTTATTATGAATTGAAAGATTATAAATCAGCTTTAAATTGCTTAAATCAAGTAACTCCAAGTAAAAATGTTTATTATAAGCAAGCACTTTGTTATTACTATTTAAAAGATTATGAACAAGCTCTTGTCTGTTTTGGTAAATATGATGGAAATGATAAAAAAATTCAAAAGATAATTGAAGATTGTAAAAAACAAGAAAATGTTATTCAACAAGAGGGTGTAACGAATGAAAATATGCAAAGTAGTGGAATACAAAAAGAAAGTGATTATATTGAATCAAATAAAGAACTTTTAAAATATGAAAACTACAACAAAGCGGTTAAATACTACGAAGAAAAGAATTATGAACAAGCTATTGTCTATCTAAAAAAATACATAAAAGAAACACAAAATCAAGAAGCAAAATATTTTTTAGCTTATTTATATCATCTTAGTGATCAAGTGAATCAAGCAATTCAGATGTATAGTGAATGTATTGATCATGGTATTCAAAAAGGAAATTGTTATTACAGTCGAGGAATTTTGTATTTACAAAAAAAGGAATATAAAAAAGCAGTCAATGATTTTCAAGATTCTTATGATTTAGGAATAAAGAAAGATTATTCGAAGTATAACCAAGGTGTTGCTTATATGAATCAATCTTTATTTAAGGAATCAACGAAATGTTTTATTGAAGTAAGAGATACAAGTTCTAATGAAGAGCTTGTATCAAAAGCAAAAGATATTTTATCAAGGTACTATGTAACATAAAGGAAAGGAGGGGAAGAAGATGAAAAAATGGATACTTAATTTATTAATTGTGGTTTTTATGATTGCATTTTCAGGAAATGTTTATGCACTTGATACAGATTATAAAGTCAACAATCAAACTTATTCAACACTTGAAGAAGCAGTAGAAGCAATCAACATTGGAAATGAAGATGAATATGTTTTAATGATTCCAGATAAAGAAGAAACACTTAATTTAGATGGACTACAAAAATCAATTACAATAAAGCGAGAAAAATTAGTAAATCAAGAGAGTTCGAGTTTAAAGGAAATTGTTGTTTCTAATTCAACTGAAAATCAAATTGAAGTTAAACTTGAAAAAATATCACCTACAAAAGCAAACTTAACAAACACAAAACTTGTTTTAGGTGATACAAATGATGCTTTAGAAATTGATAAAAGTTCAACAAACTTTAGTGTAGATACTGGTGATGGTCAAGATACGGTAACTTATCCTTTTAGTTCTCTGGATACAACAAATGTTATAAATTGTGAAAAGTTTATTTCTACAAGTGATACATTAAATGTAAAAGGAAATAAAGAAATTAATAAGGATGAACAAACGGGAAATGTTGTTATTGATCAAATGTATTTTACACAACTCACAAAATTAATTGTTGAAGGTCAAAATATTGAAGTAACTTTAAATACCCCAATTTCATCTTGGTGGTAATAAAGCAATCGTAAATAATGATGAAACCATGACAATTAAAAATGGGAATGTTGTTGTTAATACAGCTGTTGATAAAGTGTATCAAAACAATATGCTCAATAATCTTTCATTAGAGGAAATTTCTAATTTAGAAATTAAATCAGGGAAATTAAATGTTAAAGATTTAAATGCAGTTGTTGAAAAAGAAAATGATCAAAGTAGTGTTACTTTATCAAATAGTACAATGAAGATTATTTATGCTGGAACTCAACTTTTATTAAATGATACAGAGATTACATATACTATTCAAAATCAAGAATTAGAATATACGATTCCTTATCAAAATGCTGATATTAGTATTAATAATGATCTTGTAAGTATTATTAATAAGGATAATCAAAATCAAAAAATTCAATTTAAAATCAATGGGTTACAAAAACTGATCTTAAAAGGAAATGAATTTGATAATACTTATACTTTTTCAATGAATACATCTGTTGGTTTAAAAGTAACAATCAATGGAGAATTGGGAAATGATACATTAAATATTGTTAATCAATTAGAGGGTTCAAGTATTTCTTTAGAAATTGATATGGAAAATGTGAATTTAATGAATTCAGATTCTACAAATAAAAGTGTTCATGTAAATTCATTAGGATTTGGTGGAACAACTTCAAATATTGATTCTACTGGATTTGATTACAATGTATCAGGAATATTTAATATTGATTTAAGTTATCGTGTAGACAATACAATGAATCCTAATATTAAAGAACATGTTTCTTTAAGAAATGGACAAATTCAAGCAAATGAAATTAAGATAAATGCTCTTGCTAACGCAAACATTAGTCATGAAACAAATTCAGTTGGCTTGGCAAATGTCAAAATGAATATGAGTGTCGAACTTATTCTTGAAAACATGAAATTAATTTCACAAGCAGGAATTACCATTAAGGCAGGAATTGAAGTAGATGCTCAAGTTTCTACTGGAACAGGAACTTCTCATTTGGCAGTCATTACGTCATATGCTGATTTAAAAGCATCAATCACTATTAAAAATTCAACATTAGAAGCTCATGGAGCTGTTTCTATCGAAAGTGAAAATACATTTAATTCAACGATGGTAAGTACAGGTAATCATGGAGAAGGTCAATCAAAAGATAGTGGTGGTTATGTTGTTTTCAATATCTTTAAACAAAATGCAGATGTTTATGTACAAGCAAAAATTACAACACCTCAAAATCTAACAATTAGAAGTAATGTGATTACAAATCACAGTTTATCATCTACGGTTGCTCAAGATGGAGCTTCTGGAACAGATGCTGCTAAAACATTACAAACATTGTTAGAAGAATTAAAAGGTAAAGTAGATAATAATGATATTGTAAACAAATTATCTGATTTATTGATTTCTGTTCTTGGTACAGCGAATTCGATAGATTCAACATTAAGTAGTACAAAAATTAGATTACTTGGACAACAAGTTGGAGCTGGTGTTTTCAATTATGGAACAATCAACAACAAAGCTCAATTTCTAGCTCAAGAAGGAACAAATATTAGAAATTTAAAGATTCTTGCAGATAGAACAACAACGACAAATATCCAAGTAGATGGAAGTGCAGTTAGTGAACAAGGATATTTTTCATCAAAAGGATATGGAGCTGGATTTGGTTTGAATTATCTTCACATCGATCAACTTGCTTCATTGATGGAAAATTCAAGTTTAGCTGCACATGCTTTAAATATATTAAGTAATGGTCAAAATGAATATATTTTAAATGTCAAGGCAGGCTATGTTAAAGAAGGCTTTGGAACAGGTGGTGCTATTGCTGGTCAATATATTTATTTGAAAAATGAATCTTTAATGAATACAAAAAATCCAATTCAGTTATCATCTGCAATGGCTGTAAAAGCTATTGAAAATTCAACGATGAAAATGAATTGTGGAACACAAGAAGGAGAAACCAAAACAGTTGGAAGTTCCATTGGTCTTGTCTTCTTCATTGATCAAGTCAAAGCTTATGTTAATAAAAGTACATTAGGAGACTTGACTCAATTAGAGGTTATTGCTGAATCAGATTTGAATTCACAATTAAATTTAAGAGCAGGTGGAAACGGAGGAACATCTGTTGCTCCAGCATATGCAATTCATACAGTCTTAAGTAATGTTGTTGCACAAATGGATGCGGATGTTTCTACAAATGGAAGTGTTTCTTTACTTGCTAAAAGCGACAAATATGTCGATACAGAAGTTATTAGTGATTTAATGGCTGAGTGTCCTGGTAAAGGAACATCTATTGCATTAAATGTTGTTAGTGGTTATTTACGTTCCTTATTAAATGGAAATGTAAATGCAAGAGATGTTAAGGTCAATACATATCACGTTCTTAGAAGTGATGTTTATACATTAGCTTCTCCTGATGGATCAACGGATGAAGATGATCGAACAACACTTGAAAAATTAAAACCAAACAATTTATATAATAAAGCAAAAGAATCGATTCAAAGTAGTTTGAACCAATTTAAAGAAACAATTAGTAACTTTAATATTATGGATGCTTTATTTGAAGTAAGTTTTGATACAACAGAAGGAGAAGTTCAAAAAGCAGGAACACTTGCTATCCAATTATTTAAAGGAGATGCCCTTGCGCAAGTAAATGGTACAATCAATGCAAGTGGAAATGTAAAAATTATTAGTGAAGGTGCTATGAACAGTTTTGTTCTTTCTTCTGCTAATACAGGTGAAGGAACAAGTAAAGCAAGTGGAATGTCTATGGCGGTTATTGCAGGAAGTTATCAAAATTATGCAATTATGTCAGGAAACATTCAACATGCAAGTTCCCTTACAATTGAAAGTAAAGGGATGGCAACAAGTAAAAAAGATGAAGGTGGAGAAATAATTACAAACGATGTCAATACGTTCTATATTAATTCTTTATCTGGTGCAACAAGTGATGGTAAAACAACAGCTGGTGCTGTAACTCTTGTTTATTTAAAACAAGACTACCAAGCTATTTTAGAAGGAAATGCAATAGTAGATAATAACATTACAGTTAATTCTATTATTAAAGAAAAAATTATCAGTAATGCTTTATCACAAGCAAGGCATAATTTTGGTATAAGCATTGGCTGGAAAAATAAGGTTAAAGGAACAGGTATTGGTGTTGTTATTAATTTTATTGACACATCTTCAAAAGCTATTATTGGTGGAAAAAATAATTCAATCAATATTAAAGCAAATTCGATTGATGTCAAATCAATCTATCAAACAGATATTAAAGCTAAAGCTGAAATTGGTGGTGAAGGAAAAACAACAACAGCCATGGCTACTTTGGATGCAGGTGTTTTAGTCAATATAATTAATCCTGTGATCTATGCAAAAATTGATAACGTCAATTTAGATGTTTCAAATGAGGTCAATGTTCAAGGAGAATATTCAGGTAGTACAAGTGGAGAAGTTTCAGCAGAAGCTGTTTCTAACGGTAAGTCTAAAGGTGGAGCGGTAACTGTTCTTTATATTGAATCAGATATACAATCTTATGTAAATGCAAGTGGAACAATTCAAGGTGCTTTAAATGTAGAGGCTCTTGCTAATGTGTATAACACAATTGATGCCGAAGCATCGGCAGAAGGTGCTTTATTAGGAGATTATGCAAGTGTTTTAAATATCGATTTAAAACAAGAACTTAAATCACAAATAAAAGGAAAATCGACTCCTTTATCAAGTCTTGCTGGAAAACTTGCTGGAAAACTTGGTAATAATCCAGGAACATCTTTAAGCTCTGGTCTACTTACAAAAAAAGATATCAGTACACCAGATCAAGCAACTCAAGA
>ERZ791884.2254-NODE-2254-length-11139-cov-13.567575_pt1 | contig 11139 bp, 8 predicted proteins | sample MGYA00509941_ERZ791884 | MGnify/ENA primary metagenome ERZ791884 (study PRJEB30046, sample SAMN00792095) | human gut metagenome | study: EMG produced TPA metagenomics assembly of the A metagenome-wide association study of gut microbiota in type 2... | reverse complement strand
CAGGGGATTCAAGTCGTGCATGGCGTTGCGTGCCGTCCAGTTTGTGCCGTGGATGCCGCGCCACTGTCCGCCGCTGCGGCGAATCGCGCCGATGACCAGCCCGATGCAGTCGCAGTAGCCGTCCGAGCCGTCGCGCCCCAATCGGTAGCGCGGATCAGCCGCCTGAATCCGCCGTACATTCGTCAGAAATTCGTCGATGGTCATGTTTTCACCCCGATTCAGCCTATGCGAAAAGGCGGTTTGGGGTGCCAAAAAAAACGGAGCAGCCGCAAAAGCCGCTCCGCAATCAGTTCACTTTGGATTACGCATCCACGCGGAAGGCGTAGATGGTCGTCGTGTCGTAGATTTCGCCGGGACGCAGCGTCGTCGTCGGGAAATTCGGGTGATTCGGGGAGTCCGGGTAGTGCTGCGTTTCCAGGCACAGACCGGAGTAGGGCAAATAGTGCATTCCGCCCTTGCCATCCGCGTAATCGGTGGTGCAGGCGGTGTAGAACTGCACGCCGGGCTGGTCGGTGATGACCTCCATCGTCCGGCCGGATTCCTCGTGGTGCACGCACGCGCACAGCCCCATCGCGCTGCCCTTGCGCAGGACGTAGTTGCAGTCGTAGCCCTTGGCGTAGCGCATCGGCACGCACTCGTTCATGCGGTCCAGCCCGTCGCCGATGAGCATCTCCTCGCGCAGGTCAAGCGGCGTTTGGCTGACAGGCATGTAGCCGCCCGTCGGAATCAGGCCGCTGTCCACCGCCGTCACCACATCGCTGTCGATGTAGATGGCGTGGTCGCGCACCGTGCCGTGGTCATAGCCGGCGAGGTTGAAATAGGTGTGATTCGTCATGTTGATGACGGTCGCCTTGTCGGTCGTCGCCTGATAGTGGAACGTCAGGTTGCAGTCGTCGTCCCACGAGATGGTCACGTCCGCCGTCAGATTGCCGGGGAAGTTCTCCTCCATGTCCGCGGAAACGTAATGGAACTTGACGGAATCCACCGTATCCCCCGCGACGGGCGTCGCCTGCCAGACCTTCTTCTGGAAGCCGATTTTGCCGCCGTGCAGGGTGTTTTCGCCGTCGTTCTGGTAGAGGTGATATTCCTTGCCGTCAAGGGTGAAGCAGCCGCCGCCGATGCGGTTCGCGAAGCGCCCGATGGTATCGCCCATCGCGCCGTGGCCGCCCTCATAATGCGCCAGCGTATCGAAGCCGAGGGCAACGTCCGCCAGCTTGCCGCTCTTGTCCGGCACGAGAATATTGGTCACAATCGCGCCGAGGTCAAGCATGGACACGGACGCGCCGGAATGGTTCGTCAGGGTATACATCGTCACGTTCTGACCGTCTTGGGTCGTGCCGAACGCGCGGGTGGTAATCGCCATAGTGTTTCCTCCTCCTACTCTTGCGTGAATCACGCTTCGGCTTTATTGTACATCACGCGGGGGATTTGTGCAAGGGGGAAGGAAGAAAAACGTGGGCAATATGACGTTCGAACAGAGCGGCGCATTTTCAATCCCTATACAAATCCCCCAAGTTGTCAGGCGAAAAAATCCCCCTTCTTGCAGGAATGCGCCCCCTCCGCGGCGAATCAACATAGAAACGGCAGCTGTCTGCCGCGAAAATCAAAATGCAATCAATCCGCCGATTTGGCGAATGTGAAGGGAGCGCTGACTATGTTGGATTTGGGCGAAAATCTGCGGAAGCTGATTCTGGCGGGCGTCGGGGTCGCGGCGGTGACGAAGGAAAAGGGCGCGGATGTGCTGAATGAACTGGTCAAAAAAGGCGAACTGACCATTGAACAGGGCAAGGTGCTCAACGAGGAACTCAAGCACAATATTAAGGATGCCATCCGCGAGAATGTGACGATTGTCACGCCGCCGGATGATGTGATTTCGGCGGTGGATTCGCTCTCCGACGAGCAGCTGGAGGCGCTGAAGGCCCACATTGCGGCGCGCGAGGCGACGAAAAAGACGGCGGCATCGGCAGAATCCGATGCACCGGCATCGGCAGAATCCGATGCACCGGCATCGGGTGAACCGGCATCCGGTGATTCGGCATCCGACGAGACGACCGAGAACTGAGGGCAGACAGCATATGACAGAGAAGGAACAGCAGCCGGTTACGCCGGAAATCCCTACCGAAGCGGCGGACAGACCCGAAAGTGACAATCCGCCGAAAAACGAGAACCGCCGCGGCGCGAATCAGACGGAGCGGGAGCGGACAATCGCCCAGAATCGCCAGCGCCTGCGCGAAATTGTGGACGTGGTGCGCAAGCATGACATCCTGCACGGCATCACGCCGGAAAAACTCTGCGCCATCATCGAGGATCTTGGCCCGACGTTCATCAAGCTGGGGCAAATCCTCTCCATGCGGTCGGATATTCTGCCGCGGGACTACTGCGAGGCGCTGAAAAAGCTGCGCTCGAACGTGTCGCCCATGCCCTTTGAGCAGGTGCAGCGCGTGGTGGAAACCTCCTACGGCTGCCCGATGGAGGAAGTGTTCGCGTCGTTTGACGAGAAGGCGCTGGGCAGTGCGTCCATCGCGCAGGCGCACGCCGCCATCCTCAAAAGCGGGGAGCGCGTCGTCGTCAAGGTGCAGCGCGAGGGCATCCACGAGGTCATGAGCCGCGATATCATCCTGCTCAAACAGGCGTGCAAGGTGCTGAAGTACACCCCCGCCGGTAGTTTGGTGGACTTCAATCAGGTGCTGGACGAAATGTGGGTTGTTGCGCAGGAAGAAATGAATTTCCAGACCGAAGCGGCGAATCTGGAGCGCTTCCACGCGCTGAATCAGGACGTCGTGTTCGTCACGTCGCCGATTCTCTACCGCGCGTACACCACGACGAACGTGCTGGTGATGGAGCGCATCGACGGCATGGGCATCGACGAACACGACAAGCTGGTGGAAGCCGGCTACGACCTCGCGGAAATCGGCGCGAAGCTGGCGGACAACTACGTCCGGCAGATTATGGAGGACGGCTTCTTCCACGCTGACCCGCATCCGGGCAACATCCGCATCCGCGACGGTAAAATCGTCTGGCTCGACATGGGCATGATGGGCAGCTTGAACGAAAAGGAACGCAAGCTCATCGGCAACGCGATTGTCGGCGTGGCGCGCGGCGATATTGCCCTTGTGCGCGACGCGGTGCTGGGGCTGGGCGAATTCCACGGCACGGCGGACAAAAAGCAGCTCTACCGCGACATTGAGGCCATGCTGGATAAGTACGGCTCGGCGGATTTGGGCACGATGGACTTGGCGGAAGTGTTCGAGGACATGACCAGCGTCATGAAGACGAACGGCATCGCCATGCCCAGCAGCCTGACGATGCTTGCGCGCGGTCTGGCGACAATTGAGGGCGTCGTCGCTGACCTCAGCCCCGAACTGAACATCATGAACGTCATCACTGCGCGCATCGGCGACCAGATGTTTGACAACGTGGACTGGCGTGCGCTCCTGACGCAGGACGCCCGCGCCATCTATGAGAGCAGCCGGAAGTCGCTGGAAATTCCCGCGCTGCTGGCGGATATCCTGCGCACAGGCTTAAAGGGCGAGGCGAATCTCGGCGTTGAGCATCACGCGGGCGAGGACGTCCGCAAGCTCGTTATTGCCATGGTGCGCAAGCTCTGCCTGATGCTGCTGTCGCTGGGGCTGCTCATCTTCGGCGGCGCGGTTGCAGGAAACGGCCCGCAGGTGTTTGGCTTGTCCATATACAGCAGCGGCTGCTTCGTGCTGGCGCTGTGTGCCGCCGGATTTGCGCTGTGGAACAAGAAAAAATGACGGAAATTCCTTTTGCATTGTTGACACGTCAATAAAAATGCGCTACAATGGGTTGTGACAACGAAGAGGAGGAACAATCCATGCGCGTGGATAAATCCGTGATTGTGCTGTTTCGGCAGATGAACCTGTTCCTGAACCGGGAATTGCTGGACGAGAAGCTGACCTCGTCGGACGTGCTGTATCTGGCGCTGCTGTACGAGCAGGACGGGCGCACGCAGGACGAGATGGCGGAGGCGTACACGGTGGATCGCGCCGCGACGACCCGCAGCCTGCAGGGCTTGGAGAAGAAAGGGCTTGTGCGGCGGGAAGTGGATACGTTCGACCGACGGATTCGGCGGGTGTATCTGACGGAGAAAGCGATGCAGTACCGTACGGCGATACGGCGGATGGCGGATGACCTGGCGGATGCGCTGTTTGAGGGCATGAGTGAGGAAGAAGTGAAAGCGTTCATGGAGCAGGTGGAAGCGATGGGGCAGAGGGCGCGCCGCCTGAACCAGCGCCAAGAACGCCTGAAAGCGCAGGGAATAGACAAGTAAGGGAAAAGCACTCAAGCCGGGCAGCCAAAAAAGGGTCAAGGGAGGGACTTCGTCCCATTTTCTTCCTCCCTTGCAGGGTCAAGGGACAGCGTCCCTTGTGGGGTTTGGGGCAACGCCCCAACTGTTTTTCGGGTGCTCAACTCAAAGGAAGCCGCCAACAAAGGCGCAGGCAGCGAAGCGTCCCTACCAGTAACTTTGCGCTCCCGCAGGAGCGCCCCCCAACTTGCTTTCCCAACAACTTGCATATTGTCGCGCCCATTGGCGCGACCGACCATCCCAAAACAAAAATAAACGGCAGGTGCAGAGAATTTCTCACACCTGCCGTCTTTTTAGCCCTTGTTAAACCTCCGGATTCAGCACAAATGCGCCCACCGTCATCTCGTCGCCGTACAGCACAATCACCATGTCATACGGGTTTGTTTCGTCCTCCGCTACCTCGACGCCCTTGCGGATGAGCGTGCAGTACCAGTTCGTCCCTGTGATGGGTTCGGGCATCCCGCTCAGATTGCGAATGACGCTGATGTCGTAGTCCTCCGGATTCAGCCCGCACGCCGCGAGAATCGCCTGCAAGCGCGCATCCAGCGCCGCATCCGCCGTGTAAGCGGCATCGTTCGGGTCAAAATAGCCTGTCAGGATGGCATGAAGGTCGTCCGCCGACGCAATGCCGTAGATGCGCTGACGTGCCGCCAGACTGTCCTCGGAATCGAAGCGAATCATGCCGATGGCGTCGTACACGTCGGCGCTGACCAGTAGTTCAGCCTCGGTCAGCTCGTCCGCATAGCGCGTCACCATATCGTCGAAATGCTCCTTGTAGACAATCTCAATGTCGTTGTCCAGCGGCGCGCCGGAAACGGCGTCGGTGGATTCGGCGGTTGCCGCCGTCCAGCAGGAGAAAATCAGCAGTACAGCCAAGAACAAAGAAAAAAACTTTTTCATGCGTGTCGTCCTTTCTATGATGTAATACTATTTCCAGAGAAGTCGGCGCGGAACGGGTTTGCATCCCTCCTTTCAATCGGATTTGCCCGTTCTGGAAATTGGAAAGCAACAATACAGTTGTTCAAAAAAACAATATGAGTATAGTGTAGCACAAATATTTGAACAATGTGCAAACATAATGAAAATAAAATGTTAAATATATTGATTATAAAAGTATAGTATTGATACATCATGAACCACTTCCTCCCCATTTTCTGCCCCCCTCTTGCATAAACGCCCAAAATAGCGTATACTGTGGTCAGGAAAGAAGAAAGGCAGGGGACAAGCGTGCAGCAGAAATCCAGCGGAGGAATGACGACAAAGCGGCTGATTGCCATGATTGCGCTTGCCGTACTGGCGGTCGCGGTCATCGTGTTCGCCGTGCGCGAAATCCGGCTCTATGGTGATGTGCAGGTGGAGCAGAGCCGCACGCCTACGCCCGTTCCGGGGTACGGCAACGTCATGCAGGTCACGATTGACCCGTCCCTGCCCACACCCGTGCCGGTGCTGCGTTCCGGCGCGCAGGGAGAAGCCGTCTGGCAATTGCAGGAGCGCTTGCAGGCGCTGGGCTATTTGACCGGCAGCGTCGATGGACAGTTCGGCCCGGCGACGAAAGAGGCGGTGCAGCTGTTCCAGCGCCAGCATGGGCTGACGGCGGACGGCATCGTCGGGGAAGATACGCGCGAGCTGCTCTATTCTGACAGCGCGCAGCCGTATGCCACGCCGACGCCCGCGCCCACCCAAGCCGCGCAGGTCACCGAGGCTCCCGCGGAGGACGATATGATCCTCCTGCCGGCGGAGGCGGAAAACACAATCCCGGTTGGCTTCACGGCGGATGGGCTTCCGCTGCTGGTCAACCGGGATTCTCCTTTGCCTGATGATTATCAGCCGCAGCAGCTGGTCAACATGCGCGACTACTGTGACAGCAGCATCGTGAGCATCAAGGGCAGCGAAATCGAGGGCGAGCAGATTGCGGTGGATGCGCTGCTGGCGATGCTGACGCAGGCGCAGTCAGAGGGGCTGACATCATGGCAGATCAGCGCGGGATACCGGAGCGTTGCCTATCAGCAGAAGCTGTTCGACGACAAGGTGTACAGCTATCGTCAGCAGGGCATGACTGGCGCACAGGCGCGCAGTGCGGCGCGCAAACTCGTCGCCGACCCCGGATGCAGCGAGCATCACACCGGGCTGGCGTTCGACATCACCGTGCCGGGCACGTCCTTCGGCGGCACAAAGCAGGCGAAATGGCTGGAAGAACATTGCTGGGAGTGGGGATTCATCCTGCGCTACCCGGCGGATAAGACCGCCATCACCGGCATCACGAACGAGCCGTGGCACTTCCGCTACGTTGGGGTGGATGCGTCAATGGAGATGCGGGAGACAGGGGAGTGCCTGGAAGAGTATGTGGAGAGGAAGCAGAGCGAGCAGCAATAACCCAACAGCAGGAAGATGAGAACTGCATGACAGCCGCGAATGGGTGTCGAGAGGGTCGAAGACCTTTCGCAGAGTCCAGAGACAGCGTCTCTGGCAGGGTTTGGGGCAGCGCCCCAAGGTCGCCATTACACCATCGTATCCAGTGCCATCATGAGGACAAAGCCCGCCAGCGTCGCGAGAACCATCAGACGCTGCCGCGGGCATTTTTGGCATTCCGGCAGAAGCTCCGCCAAGATGACCGTCACCATGGCGCCGCCGGAGAGCGAAAGCAGCAGCGGCAGGGCGGCGCGGACGCGAATCGCCAGCAGTGCGCCCAGAATCCCCGCAAGCGGCTCGACTGCGCCGGATAACTGTCCGAAGAAGAACGAACGGCGGCAGGAATAACCGTCGCGGCGGAGCGGCAGACTGACCGCCGCCCCTTCAGGGAAGTTTTGCAGCGCAATGCCGATGGCAAGCATCCACGCGCTGCGCCACGCCGCCCCGCCGGGGGAAGCCAAAGCACCGAACGCGCAGCCGACCGCCAAACCTTCGGGAATGTTGTGCAGGGTGATGCTGCCAATCAGCAGAACGGTTCTGCGGCGCACGTCGGACAGCGGCGTTTGGCGCATACGGCGTGAAAGCAGCGCATCCGCCAACAGCACGAGCAGCCCGCCGAGCAAAAATCCGCCGCTGCACATCAGGAGCGGGCTTTGCCGGAGGGACTGCGCGGACGTCAGCGCGGGCGCAAGGAGCGAAAAGTACGACGCGGCGAGCATGATGCCCGCGCCGAGCGCCATCAGCAGGTTCATCACGCTTGGGTGAAATCGCCGGAGCGGGAATACGAGTGCCGCACCCAGCGCCGTCAGCAGATACATAAGCAGCGTCGCGAGAATAGCGGCGGACAGGGGGGATAAAATCATCAGAAACACATCCTTCCAAATAGGAAATTGCAGCACCGAACAAACGGCAGGAGGATTCTGCCTTCATCATACGCCGAGGATGGAAAAAAGTGCGGAAAGTCAACCGGATGCATCCAGCGTCAAAAAAAGATGAAAAACCTTCCGCCTGAAAGCAGGAATTTCGCCGAAAACGTAGAAAGAATAAGGGTTGCAATTTTGGCTTGAAGGATTTTTTCGCCTTTGGGCTTTCAGAAAGTGTGAGTGTGATTCAAGCATGACCCAAGTCCCCTACACCCTGCGCGTTCTGGCGGGCGAAACGGAAACCCGTTACGGTGAGCGGCTGTATCACAGCGGCGCAGTGCATATTGTGGAGAAGAGCGCAAAGCGCCTGAGCTGCAAGGTCGCGGATGGCGAAATGTACGATGTGGTATTCACCGACGACGGCGAAAGCCGCTGCAGCTGCCCGATTTACGAGGAAGCCGGCGCGTGCCGGCATGTGGTGGCGGCAATGATCAAGTGTCAGGATGAAGGCGCAATGGGCGATATGGTGCGCCGCAAGGCGGAGGCTGCCGGCCCGAAGCTGATGGCGGCAATGGATCGCGCGCTGCCGGAGGAAGGCACCATCCACATGGAGGTTCGCCTGACCCTCGAACCCGTGCGCGACCAGATTACGCCCCGCATCCGCATTTGCCTGCTGATTGGTGAAGAACGCCTGTATGTGGTCAAGTCGATTCCGCAGATGATTGATGCCATTGACACGCAGACGCCTGTGGAGTACGGCAAGGGCTTCGTGTTTCACCCGGAATGGATGCGCTTCGGCACGGTGCAGGAGCGGATTTTGAAGATTCTGCGCGCGCTGTGTCTGGCGCAGAAGGAAGCTGGCGCGCTCCTGCGCGGCGCGGAACAGCGTGATTTGGCGCTGCCGGAGCCGTTCGCGGAGGAAATCCTGCGCGAGCTGATGAACACGCCGTTTCGCCTGAAGGTCGGGGAAAAGACGGTTGCGGTCAAGCCTGTGCGCGCAAGGAAAATCCCCTTGCAGTTCCGCGTCTCCAGTGACTTGCACGGCTTGACGGTCGTTGCCATGTTCCCCAAGGAATTCCGTCCGCTGCTGCCGTCCTGTTCCTTCGCACTGGTCGGGGAGAACGTCGTGGCGGTGGAGGAGCAGCAGCGCGGCGTGCTGCGCGTGCTGTATCAGGAGCAGTTGGGCGGACAGTGCAGCTTCGACTATCCCGTGCGCGAGGCAGCGCGTGTGATGGGTGAACTCGTGCCGTTCCTGAAACTGACCGGGCTGGTGGAAATCTCCGATGAGCTGCGCCGTCAGCTGATTCAACTGCCGCTGGTGGCGCGTGTGTATCTTGACCGTTCTGCCAATGGACGCGATGTGGTGGCGCGGGCACAGTTCCGCTACGGCGATCGCACCATTGACCCGTTTGATGAAACGCCCCTGCCGGAGAATCTCCCGCGCGGCGAAAAACTGCTCCTGCGCGACGCGGCGGCGGAACGCAAGGTGCTGGATGCGCTGGGGGCGGCGGGCTTCATCGTCAGCAAAGGGCATGTGTACCTGACGGGGCAGGAAGCCATTTTCAACTTCGTCAGCGAAGGCTTGCAGCATTTGCAGGAACTGGCGGAAGTGTACCTGTCCAACGACTTCAAGCGCATGACGCCGCGCAAGCCGAAATTTGCGGGCAAAATGCGCTTGAACGGCTCGGCGCTGGAACTGAAATTCACGCAGGACGGCGAACCGGCGCAGGAAATCCTCGCAATTATGGAAGCATTGGCGCGCCGCCGCCGCTATTTCCGCCTGAAAGACGGCTCGTTCCTTGATTTATCCGCGATGGACGAGTGGCTGCCGCTGGCGGATTCCATCTTCGAGGCGGCGCAGGCGGAGGGCGCGGAGTCGGTCGCGATGGGAGACGACACCATCCGTCTGCAGGCGTACCGTGCGTGCTATCTGCAAAGCCTGCTGGAGAGCCTTGGACTGCCCATCGAGGTGGATGAAAAAACGCAGGCAACCGTTCGCCTGCTGACCGACCCCGGCAAGGTGCAGGACGTGAAGCTGCCCGACGGCTTGAGCCTGCGCCCGTATCAGGAACGCGGCTTCCAGTGGCTGCTGGCGCTTGATCGGCTGCACATGGGTGGTGTGCTGGCGGACGACATGGGCTTGGGCAAAACCGTGCAGGTGATTGCGCTGCTGATGGCGACGCGGCAGGAAGGGCAGGTCAGCCTTGTTGTCGCGCCGACGACGCTGACATATAACTGGCTGAGCGAACTTGGCCGCTTTGCGCCGGATTTGTCGGTGATGGTGCTGGGCGGTTCGGCGGCACAGCGCGCCAGCCAGATTCGCCACGTCAAGGAAGCGCACGACGTGGATGTGCTGATTACGTCCTACCCGCTGATTCGGCAGGACATCGAGCAGCTGACGACGATAGAGTTCCGCTTCGCTATCTTAGACGAAGCGCAGCACATCAAAAACGCGGGCAGCAAGGGCGCGCAGGCGGTTCGCCAATTGCAGGCGCAGACGCGCTTTGCCCTAACTGGTACGCCGCTGGAAAACGGCGTGGGCGAACTGTGGAGCATCTTCAACTTCGTCCTGCCGGGGTATCTGCTCAGTTACAGCGCGTTCCTGCGCCGCTATCAGGACGGAACGGACGCGGAGGATTTGCGCCGACGCATCAGCCCGTTCCTCATGCGCCGCCTGAAGAAGGAAGTGCTGACGGAGCTGCCGGACAAGATCGAATCCGTGTTCACGGCGCAGATGAGCCCGGAACAGGCGAAGGTATACGAGGCGACGATGATGCGGCTGCGTCAGCGCGTGGACTCCATCGTCAAGGAAAAGGGCTTCGAGCGTGGGCGCACGGAGGTGCTTGCGGCGATTACCCAGCTGCGCGAAATCTGCTGTCATCCGTCGCTGGTTTTGGACGATTATACGGGCACATCCGGCAAGCTGGATATGCTGCTGGATATGCTGCCGGAAGCGATTGCGAAGGGGCGGCGTGTGCTGCTGTTCAGCGCGTTCACCTCGATGCTCAAAATCCTTCGCCGCGAGCTGGATGATGCGGGTTATGAAACGATGTACCTGGATGGCGACACGCCCGCACAGCGTCGCGTAGAGATGGCGGAGCAGTTCAACGCGGGTCAGGGGCAGATTTTCCTGATTTCGCTCAAGGCGGGCGGTACGGGCCTGAACCTGACGGGCGCGGACATGGTGATTCACTACGACCCGTGGTGGAATCCGGCGGCGGAAGATCAGGCAACCGACCGCGCGTACCGCATCGGGCAGACGCGCAAGGTGGAGGTGATTCGTCTGGTAACACACGCTTCGATTGAGGAGCAGGTGGTTGCGCTGGGGCAGCGGAAGAAAGCGCTGTTTGACCAGCTGATTAAGCCGGGGGAATCCATGGTGGGCGGACTTTCGCCGCAGGAGATTATGTCCTTGTTCCAGTGAGGGAAAAGGGGTTCTTCACGGAAAGTTGTGGGGAGCAAACAAGGGCTTAGGCGAAGCACCAAAAAGCTGCACGCGGAAGGAGCATGAAAGCGCGACCAACTCAATCGCGCGGA
>ERZ791884.2246-NODE-2246-length-11176-cov-14.071936_pt1 | contig 11176 bp, 8 predicted proteins | sample MGYA00509941_ERZ791884 | MGnify/ENA primary metagenome ERZ791884 (study PRJEB30046, sample SAMN00792095) | human gut metagenome | study: EMG produced TPA metagenomics assembly of the A metagenome-wide association study of gut microbiota in type 2... | reverse complement strand
CTCTTCCGATCTCCGCTCATCAGGTGGTAGCTTCCGGCCTTTCTGTCCCGCGCTGCCCGGAAACAGCCGCTTGCACACCTCCGTCACCGACGGGTCGCCCTTCACCACCCAGCATTTGCTGCGGCGGTTGTAGCTCAGCGTTCCCAGCGGTGCGCCGGCGGGCGGGTACGGGCGCAGGTACGGCGGAAGCAGTTCCGCTTCTTCTTCATTCATAGTGCAATTCCCCACAGCGGTTCAGGCATACGCACGAAATCGGCTTTCCGTGAATGACATTGGGTACGGCGACTGTCCGCTCAGTCACGAGAATTAAACTGCTGATTTGCCCGCACGCGGCGTAGCGGGTCAGCTGCATCACAATGCGCTTGCGGTCAGGCTGCCCGCGCTTGATTTCGATGCCGATGCCGCCGGGGCACACAAGGTCGATGCGGCAGCGCGGCGCGAGCGGGACTTCGTGCGCACAGGGGATTTCCGCCTCCGCAAGGGATGCCCGCACGAGGTCGTGCAGGTCGTATTCGCCTTGCTGGATGGGGGCGCGGATGCCGCGGAGGGCATGGAGGATTTCTGCGAGAGAATCCGCCGCCATGTTTGTTGATGTATCCATTAGTAGAGACCCGCCATCGCCTGTGTCAGCTGCCCCATTGCCGACGCAACTTCCGCCGTCGTCGGGGCGGGGAGGGAGATGACGTATTCCAGATTCGTGATGGCGGACTGAATCGCGGAGTAGCGCTGCGCGTCGTTTACAATGTCCATGCTCTGCAATTGCGCGTAGGCTTGCGAGAGCAGAATCTTCGCATCGGGAATCAGCGTGTTCTCCACCATCGTGTTGCTGCCGGAGCTGGATGCGCTCGTGTGGTACGGGCAGGTGCCGCTTGCGCCTAAGACCGCGTAGCTGCCGAGGTACTCAATCAGCACATCCTCATATTCCGTGCCGATGAAGGAGGCCAGCGGGTGTCCCGACGGAATCGTCAGCACGCCGCGTGTGACCGTGTCTGGGCAGTAGGGGGAGGCGAGCAAGCCGCTGACGGAGCAAATCGTCTGCGTCGTGTGCATCTGGCAGGAAACCGTCGGTTCTGTGCCGGCTTTCCAGTAGTCCGTCACGACCCCGTAGCCCATCGCGTCGCTGCGGCAAGCGTCGGTGGCAAGCTGCCCCGATACCGCGCACGTCGTCACCTTCACCAAGCCGTAGTCGCTGGCGCTGCCCTCCAGAATGTCGCGGTTGGACAGCCCCTGATGAATCTTGCTCATGTAGCTCTGCCACAGCGGGGCGGCGGAGCGGGAGCCGGTGGATTTCGACGACAGCGCCTTGTAGTTGTCGTGCCCAACCCACAGGGCGGAGGAGTAGTAGCCCGTCATGCCAGCGAAGAAAACGCCCTTCTGGTCGGAGTTAGTGCCGGTTTTGCCCGCGACGGTCTGCCCCTTGATTTTCGCGTTTGTGCCCGTGCCGGAGGAAACCGCCTGCTTGAGCATGTCCACCACCATGTACGCCGTGGATTCGCTGAACACGCGGTGACGCTCCTGCTGCTGGTGGCCGTCCCAGATGACCTTGCCCGTGCTGTCCGAGATGCCGAGGACGGAAATGGGCTGCTGATACACGCCGCCGTTCGCCAGCACGCCGAAGGCAACCGCCATCTGCATGGGCGTGATGCCGCTGGAGCCGAGGGACAAGCCGAACGGCGTTGCGTCAATGTGCGCATCGTCAATGCCCATCGCGTGCAGGAAGGCAACGGAATTGTCCACGCCCACGAGGGTCATCAGCGCCTGCGCGGCGGCGGTGTTGTGGCTGTTGACGAGCGCCTTGCGCAGCGTCTCCGGGCCGGCGTAGGAGCTGCCGCCGTAGTTGCGCGGCCAAGAATCCTGCCCGTTTGACCCGCGCCAGCCGGAAATCGGCAGCGGCATGTTCATCACGATGCTCGCGGGGGATGCGCCAAGCTCAATCGCGGGGGCGTACACGGCAATCGGCTTGATGGACGAGCCGACGGGCATGGTCATATCCACCGCGCGGTTGAAGGTCTTCATCGCCGTCGGGCGCGTGCGGCTGCCGACAATGGCTTTGATTTCGCCCGTGTGGTAGTCCACAACGACGGCGGCGGCCTGCGGCTCAACCGTTTCGTCGTATGTGCCGTCGGAATTGCGCGTGCGGTAGACCTTGTCCGCAGGGTCGCGCAGGGAAGGGTAGTTCGTCCAGTTTTCCAGCGTATCCTCGACGGTGGACTGAATGGAGGTGTCGATGGCGAGCTGGACGTGGTAGCCGCCGGTGCGCAGCTTGTTTTCCATGGCGTTGCGGTTGGCGGAGGTGTCCTCAAGGTTGTTCAGCTGCAGCAGAATGTCGATGACCTCATCCACCGCGTATTCGACGTAGTGCGCGTAGGCGTACATGCCGGTGGATGTGTTCGGGTCTTTCTCCAGCACATGCGCGGTCGCCGGGTCAAGCGCCTCCTGATACTGCTCGTAGGTGATGTACTGGTTTTCGTACATGCAGCGCAGGACGTAGTTGGTGCGGTCGTTGGTGATGGCGGGGTAATCCACGCCCTCCTTCTGCCGCGTGTAGAAATTCCGGCGCGGATTGTAGTAGTAGGGCGAGTTGCATGTGCCCGCCAGCATGGCGCATTCGCGGAGCGTCAGTTCGCCCAGCGATTTGCCGAAATACCCCTGCGCGGCGGTGTACACGCCGTAGTAGTTTTCGCCGAGGTAGATGGTGTTCAGGTAGCTTTCGAGAATCTGATCCTTTGTGTAGCGCGTTTCCAGCTGCATGGCGAGGTACGCTTCCTGAATCTTGCGCTTGTAGCTCTGCTCGGAGGAAAGGAGCGTGTTCTTAATCAGCTGCTGGGTGATGGTCGAGCCGCCCTGCGTGGAGGAGGAGGACAGGTTCGACACGAACGCGCCGATAATGCGCTTGATGTCCACGCCGTTGTGCGTGTAGAAGCGCGCGTCCTCCACGGCGATAAAAGCGTGCTGGAGGTATGTCGGCATGGCTTGAATCGACACGATGACGCGGTTCTCCGAGCCTTTGTATTCGGTGATGAGGTTGCCGTTGGCGTCGTAGATGAAGGAGGTTTGCGCCTGATCGTCAATCGCGGCGAGGTCAAGCGTCGGGGCAGTTTCCATGTACCCTTTCGCAATGCCGACCACCGCGCCGACTGCCGCCAGCCCTGCCACCAGCACCAGCACCGCGAAAATGCGGATGACGTTGACGGCAATCGACAGCACGAAGTTCGGCTTCTTCATCTCCGGCTTGAAAATGGAGCGCTTGTAGACCTTTTCCTCCTCCGGCAGCGCTTCGCTATCATCCGCCGAAGCGTTCCAGAAGTCCTCGTGCGCGAACATGTCCGCCTGCCCCGCAACTTCCACGGGGTCGTCGTCGTCCGCCCAGTTCGGGTCGTACTCGTCAGGAGAATCGCCCTGCGGGTTGTCCTGATAGCCGTCCTGATAGGAAAAATCGTCGTTTTCCGGCACAAAGTCCGGGGAATCGTTGCGTTTCTTCACTGCTTCAGCCCCTTTGCGCCGTAAGCGGCATGATGCGCGCCTCGGCGGAATATGAAGGAATGTGCTATTTCCGGCTTCACCCGCGCTATCGTGGCGCATTTTCATCCGAAAATAGCATAATCCGCAGAGCAAACAAAATTGCATCCTATATTATAGCACATATTCGCTCATCCTGCAACGGCAGGTCAACGAAAGGAGGATGCACCATGCCCCAGATAAACAACGAATCAGAAGCGAAAATTCCTGCAAAGCGCCGAAAATCTCCCCGGCGGCGGTGGAAACGCGCGCTGCTGCTGCTTGTGCTGATGACGCTGCTGATTCTCCGCGTCGAGCGCAACGTGACCGACGTCGTGCTGACGCTCTCGCAGGCGACGGCGCGGTCGCTGGCGATTCAGGCGCTCAACGAGGCTGCCTCGGAGATGCTCGGACTTGGCGTGCATTACGCCGACCTGATGACCGTCGAGAAGGACGAACAAGGGCAAGTGCGCCTGATTCAGGCGAATACCCCGGAGATGAACCGTCTGGCGGCGCAGGCGTCCCTGCTTGCGCAGGAGCGATTGACCGCTATGGGGCAGAAAACCGTCGTCGTGCCGCTGGGCAGTGCCGTCGGGCTGACGCTGCTGGCGGGCGCTGGGCCGGGCATCGCCGTGCAGATTCTGCCTGTCGGCTCGGTGCAGGCGGCGTTCAGCACCGATTTCACCACCGCCGGCATCAACCAGACACGCCACCGCATTTCCCTCGTCCTGACTGCGAACGTGCAGATTGTCATTCCGACCGGCGCGAAAAACGTGCAGGCCAGCACGCAGATGGCGATGGCGGAAAGCATCATCGTCGGGCAAGTGCCGGATTCCTTCGCCGAGGGCGGCAGCGACAACAGCATCATCGACCTTGCGCCGTGAGGGGGAATGGGGTATAATAGAACGGAAATCCCGCTGATTTCAGCAGAAAGAAGCATTACCATGCGCGTTCTCGACATTGACCTCGACTTTTTCCTCGCCGACTGCTGTCCTCTTGCCGAATTAGGACACCGCCCGTCCCTCCCCGGACATGAGCCGTGGGAAGCATCCGCCGTCCGCGCGTTTCTGGAAAACCAGTGTGGCTTGTCAAAAAAACATCCCACGCCCGGCAAAATCTTCGAGACGCATGACGGCGCGCTCCGCTTCTGGGAGGAGCAAATCGCCGCCGGACGCCTGACCGCCCCCTTCGACGTCACCCACGTTGACGCGCACAGCGACCTCGGCATCGGCTATCCCGGCCCGAACTTCGTGCTGTTCAACGTCCTGTCCATGCCCGTCCCAAAGCGGCTGGACTACGCCGCCTTCTATGCCCAGAAGAAGCTCGATGAGGCGAATTACCTGCTTTTCGCGCTGGCGATGCGGCGGATTTCGGCGCTGGAGAACGTGCGCAATCCGCGTTCGCGCCCGGATATTCCGTCGGTGCTGCTTGACGCGGACGGCAACATCCATCTCAATTCGCTGACCGCGCAGATGTTCGCCGCGAAAAATGGCGCTGAACCAACGATTCCCTTCCGCGTCTACGATGATTACCGCGATTTCCGCGCGGCGGGGGCGTATGACTTCGTGACGCTCGCAATTTCGCCGCGGTACGCGCCGAAGGAGGCGGATGGGCTGGTGGAGGTGGTGGGGGAATATATTCGTCACATCTAATATGCTACAAAAAAATGGCAGCATGACTTGACAAAACAAAAAACACATGCTATATTACAAATGAAGATACTGGCATGAAAAACGAACGATACAGAAAGGCGTGAATCCCATGGGGCAGACAGCGCGGCAATCGTAATCCCACTGTGACAGATAAAGGAGAAGCCAATGAAAAAGTTTCTGTCGCTGATGCTCTGCGCCGCTCTGACCCTGTGCGCTTTTGCCGCCCACGCGGAAAATGCAGAACTGAACATTGCCACCAATCAGTATTATGCCTTGATGGAACGCATGGAGCAGTTTGAACAGGAAAGCGGCATCAGCATCACCTGCGAAAAGTCCGTAGACATCATGGACACGATTTCGACCGCCTACGTTATCAAGAATCCCGACATTGATTTGTTTGTTTTCACTGCTTACGACGGCTTATACACCCTCAAAAATATGAAGTACTACACCCCGCTAACCGACAGCGCGATTTTGCAGGACGCTTTCCAGCATGTCTATCCCGCTCTGCGCCCCGTCTGCACGGATGACGATACGCTGATGGGCTGGATAATAGATGCTTCCCCGATGGGCATGATGGTCTTGACGGAATATCTGGACGAATGGGGAATGAAGTCGCCCGAAACCTTCGACGAACTGCTGGATGTATGCAATGAAATCCTTGCCGAAGGGCTTCTGCCGGAAGAGACAGGGCTTCTGATGCAGAAATACACCCAGTCGGGCATGATGGACTTGTTCATGAAGTATTACATCATGACCTCCCTGCAGGAGGGACGCAGGCTGGACTTTACGGACGAAACGTTTCTGCATTACGTCCAGCGCATCAAGGACGAACTGCCCGCGGAAGAAGAGCCGCGCATGGCATTTGAAAATATTTTCATGATTCCGGGTGCTTCGTCCGCCCCGTCGCAGATGATTCAATTCGTGCCGCGCATTTTCCCGGAGCAGAACAGCGCGGTTGAAACGTATGTGACCATTGCTGTGGTGAACCCCTACGGCAAGAATCAGGAAGCCGCGATTCAGTTTTTGGAATACTGCGCGACACATCTGACAGATGGAAGTTACTTTATCTATGACAACCTGACCGAGCCGATTGAAAATCCGTCGATGGTGGCGCAGCTGGATGAACTTGCGGAAAAAATCGCACTGCTGGAACAGAAAGCAGATAAAGAGCGCGCGGACGAGGACACCCTGCGCGACTTGCAGGATCAGTACGCAAACATGGAGCAGTGGCGTTATTTCTCTTCGGCGGAGGATATTGCCTACTATCAGGAGATGGCGAAATCGCTGTATGTGTCCGAGGGTTCGCCGCTGACGTATGATGACGCGCTTCAGGTGTTGGTGCAGCGCTATCTGAACGGCGCGTTTGATGCGGCGACGTTCGCGAAGGAATGCCAGAATCATGTGGAAATGATTTACGCGGAAATCGGCGAATAAAATCAGCAGAATCAAACCAATAGAAAAACCTCGCGGCATCACCTGTCGCGAGGTTTTTATGTGCAAATCAAATCCCCGTTGCGGATTTCGCGGACGTGGCGATATTCTCCGCGTGGTCGCCGATACGTTCGAGGTTCGTCAGCATGTCCAGATAAATCATGCCGTTCTTCGCGGAACACTTGTGGTTCTTCAAGCGATCCATGTGGTGGCTGCGCAGGGCTTCGGTCGTCGTGTCGATTTCGTCCTCCACGCTCTCCACTTCGCCCAGCAGCACATTGTCCGTCACCTGCGCCTTGAACATGTCCAGCGAGCGCTGCACCTGTGCGCGCACAAGGTTCGACAGGCTTTCCAGCTCCTGTACCGCCTTGGGCGAGAATTTCACCTCGTCCTGATTCTTCAGCTGCGCGGATTCGAGGATGTTCTGGCTGTGGTCGCCAATGCGCTCCATGTCGTTGACGACGTGGAAGAGCGAGCCGACCAGCTTCGTGTCCTTCTCGGACAGGTCAAGCCCCTTCACTTCCACCAGCGAATCGGTGATTTCGCGGTTCAGGTAGTCCAGCACGTCCTCGTTGCGCGCCAGCTCTTCGGACTTCTTCGCGTCCCACTCGTTGAAGCACTCCATCGCCCGCTGGAAGTTGCCCATCGCAATGCCGCCCATGCGCTGCACTTCGTTGAACAGCTGCGCCACGGCAATCGGCGGCGTTTTGAGCATACGCGCGTCAAAGTAGCGCAGCTTCATTTCCTCGGCGGTCGAGCCGTCGCCCTTGATCAGCAGGCACGCCAGCTTCTCCAGCCAGCTTGCGGCGGGCAGGAGCAGCGCCGTCGTCGTGACGTTGAAGAGAATGTGGACAATGGCGATTTGCAGCTTGAGATTGCCGGGGGAGAGCATCCCGACCCAGCTTGCCAGCGGCAGGCAGCAGGCGATGATGACGAAAATCACCGTGCCGATGACGTTGAAGAGCAGGTGCACCGTCGCCGCGCGCTTGGCGGTGGAGTTTGTGCCCGCGCACGCCAGCAGCGCCGTGACGCAGGTGCCGATATTCTGCCCGAAGAGGATGAAGATGGCGCTGTCCAGCCCAATCAGCCCCTGCGCGACGAGCGTTTGCAGGATACCGATGCTGGCGGCGGAGGATTGCAGGACGGCGGTGATGCCTGCGCCGATCAGCACGCCCAGAATCGGGTTGTTGATGGACGCCATCGCCTTCTGGAAGCCCTCCCACGTCCGCAGCGGCTCCATCGCGCCGGACATGGTGTTCATGCCGATGAACAGGATGCCCAAGCCCATCGTGATGGTGCCGAACTGCTTGGCGGTTCTGTACTTGTCGGGAAGATTCGAGAGAATCAGCCCCAGAAACGTGAAGATGGCGGCGAAATCAATCTGCACGGACAGCAGCAGCGACGTGACCGTCGTGCCGATGTTCGCGCCCATAATCACGCCGACCGCCTGCGTCAGGGACATCAGCCCTGCGTTGACGAAACCGACGACCATGACCGTCGTCGCGGAGGAGGACTGCACCACCGCCGTGATGGTGATGCCCGCGAGCATGGCGAGGAAGCGGTTGCCCGTGACCATGCCCAGCAGCTTTTTCAGCCGTGTACCCGCCGCTTTTTCCAGCGCTTCGCCCATCAGCTGCATCCCGAACAGGAACAGCCCCAGTCCGCCGAACAGGGATAAGACATTCATAATCGTCATGGTGGTTCGTTTCCTCCGAGCGTGCCGCAATGCAGCAGAATTCCGCCTGTGCGGGGAAAAATCGCATACATATCTACTTTACCACACTTTGCGCTTGTTTTCAACTGAATTTTACATATTCATAGAGATTTTAGGCGGCGTTCAGCGGGGAAAAACAAAAAGCCGCCCCGAAAGGCGGCGAATGTCAAATTCGCAGCGGATGCCGCTTGGCAAATCAACATCTTGCGTGGAATCATCCCTGCGCCTGACGCACCATATGGTAAAACGTCCCTTCTCCGCTGAGCGTCACCCGCTTCACCGGCTCGCCCACCACCCGGAATCCTGCCTTCTCGTAGCAGCGAACGGCGCGCGTGTTCCACGTCCGCACTTCCAGATACATCGGCTTGCCCGGATACAGCCGCTGGGATAAATCCCACGCCAGCGCCGTCATCTGCGTGCCGTACCCCTGTCCGCAGTGGTCGGGATGCGCCCCGATGCCGAAAAACACCTCGTCGCCCTCATCGGACAGGTTCACGAAGCCCACCAGCGTTTCGCCATCGTAAAAGGAATAGAAATTGTTTGCCGGATTCGCGAAACCGTATCCGTGCTTCTTCTGCTCGGCATACGGCGGATTGTTGTACATCGCGTATTCGCCGGGGTACTGCCACGCGCAGATGGCTTCCTTCTCGGCTTCGGTGGTCGGATGATACGTCAGCATGGGCGTTTTCCTCCTTGGGGATATTTCTGATTATGCAAAAAACCGGAGGCAGCCTGCGCCGCCCCCGGTCAAATCCTCGATTATTGCAGCACAATGCCTTCCGCTTCCAGCTCCGAGCGGGTGCAGAGCCGCAGCGTCACATAGTTCTGCTGGCAGATGATGTAGCTGCCGCCTTCACGCGTGTCCTTGTTCTCCAGCGTCACGATGCCCTGCGCGATGCAGTCGTGGTCGGCGCAGCTGGCGTCGGTCATCTCGATGCTCGTCTCCGTGACGTGGATGATGTTCACGCACACGCCGTGAATCAGCCGGTAGTACCCGTCCTCCAGCAGCGGAATCGGCTCGTATGTCTTTGTGCCGACCGTCACAAGCAGGAACGCGACGGCTTCCGACGGGTCGCGAACCGCGCTTGCCATCGGGGAGGGCGCAATGCCGGGGTCAGTGCCGCGCGTCGCCGGGTTCAGCTTCGCGAAGCTCAGCGATTCGTTCGATGCCGCCAGAATCGCCTGCGCGTCGGCGAGGGTTTCCTGCGTCGTCGTCAATTCCGCCTCTGTCGCGGCAAGGGTTGCCTTGGTGGCTTCCAGCTCCGTCGTGGCGGTGGTCAGGCTGTCCTTCGTCGCGGCGAGTTCATTTTCTGCGGTGGTCAGTCTGTCCTTCGTCGCGGTGAGTTCGGCTTCCTTCGCAGTCAGGGTGTCCTTCGTCGTCGTGAGTTCGGCTTCCTTTGCGGTCAGGGTGTCTTTCGTCGCGGTGAGTTCGGTTTCCTTCGCACTCAGGGTGTCCTTCGTCGCGGTGAGTTCGGCTTCCTTCGCGGTCAGGGTGTCCTTCGTCGTCGTGAGTTCGGCTTCCTTTGCGGTCAGGGTGTCTTTCGTCGTCGTGAGCTCGGCTTCGGTGGCGGTCAGCGCCGTCTTGGTGTCGGACAATTCCGTCGTGGCGGCGGCAAGGGTGTCCTTCGTCGCGGTCAGCTCGGTTTCAGTGGCGGACAGGCTGGTTTTTGTGTCGGACAGCTCCGTCTGCGCGGCAGTCAGCGTGTTCTGCGTCACTGCCAGTTCGGCTTCCGTCGCGGCGAGCGCTTCCTTCGTGTTCTCCAGTTCATATTCCTTCGCCGGCAGGGACGCTTTCAGTGTGTCCAGTTCGTTCTGCGTGGTGGACAGCGTGTCCTTCACTGCCGCCAGTTCGGTCTGGGTGATCATCAGCGTGTCCTTCGTGGATGCCAGCGTGGTGTCGCGGCTGTTCAGGGCAGTCTGCGTTTCGGCGAGGGTGGCTTCGGTGGACGCGAGGGTGTCCTTTGTGGCGGACAGTTCGGTTTCGCGGTCAGCAAGCGTGCCCTGCGTTTCTGCGAGGGTGGCTTCGGTGGACGCGAGGGTGTCCTTTGTGGCGGACAGTTCGGTTTCGCGGTCAGCAAGCGTGCCCTGCGTTTCGGCGAGGGTGGCTTCGGTGGACGCGAGGGTGTCCTTTGTCGCGGACAGCTCGTTTTCACGGTCAGCAAGTGCGCCCTGCGTTTCGGCGAGGGTGGCTTCGGTGGACGCGAGGGTGTCCTTTGTGGCGGACAGCTCGTTTTCACGGTCAGCAAGTGCGCCCTGCGTTTCGGCGAGGGTGGCTTCGGTGGATGCGAGGGTGTCCTTTGTCGCGGACAGTTCAGTTTCGCGCTCAGCAAGCGTGCCCTGCGTTTCGGCGAGGGTGGCTTCGGTGGACGCAAGGGTGGTCTGGGTATCCGTCAAGGCGGCGGCGGTCGTGTCCAGCGTGGTCTGCGTGTCCGCGAGGGTCGCTTCGGTGGACGCGAGGGTGTCCTTCGCGGCGGACAGGCTGTTTTCGGTGTCCGTTAAGGAGGATTGGGTGGAGGACAGCGCGCTCTGCGTGTCCGTCAGCTGATTCCGGGTGTCCGTCAGCGAATTGTGGCTGACGATGAGACCGGCGCCAAGTGCGATGGAGGAAACTGCCAGCACGATGGCGGCAATCATCCAGATGATGGTCTTTTTCCGGGCGGCAATGGGACTCATAGCAATCCTCCTAACAAGCGACGAAAATGGGCAGAAAACTTCCGTTTTTTCCAGTTTACCACCATCGGGGGAAGTTGTCAATCTCGAATTTCGCGGAAGCACAAAAAACGCCCCTCCGCCGACAAAAGCAGAGGGGGCAGGGGAAGGCGGATTAGGGCACCACCGCACAATTCGGCGGCGCGTCTGACGATGTCTTTTCCGCCAT
>ERZ791884.2232-NODE-2232-length-11247-cov-3.302180_pt1 | contig 11247 bp, 6 predicted proteins | sample MGYA00509941_ERZ791884 | MGnify/ENA primary metagenome ERZ791884 (study PRJEB30046, sample SAMN00792095) | human gut metagenome | study: EMG produced TPA metagenomics assembly of the A metagenome-wide association study of gut microbiota in type 2... | reverse complement strand
ATGATTCCGTCAATGTATCTGTAAATTCTTCCTGAATCACATTATTGACTTGGGTGGAGTCGCCCTTTCCGGGAGAAAAGACTTCTCCCAGTCTTCTGAAAAATCCTTTCGGCTTCTTATGGATAATGTAAGAATTGGTATGTGTCACTACTTTTCGGCGTACATGGGGAAGGTTGAGTAATGAATCTTGTTCAGCTATCAGTTTTTCGATATGTTGCTGATAAATTTTGTCGGTACCTCCTTCCTGAATGGCGCGGAGAAGATTGCGCATATTGCGTTCCTTTTCTGTCAGAAACATCTCGACAGTGTCTAAGCGGAGGGTCTGGATACTATCTGTCAACAAGCTTCGCAATGAATCAACTGCAGCGTTCGCCTTTTGCATGGATGCCTTGTAACGGAAGTATTGTCCCAATTGACCGGCACTTAAGGATTGTCCGATGATTTCAGCCTGATACAGCTGACCGACAATTTCATTGGTTACCCGTCGGCGTAAATTCAATATGGTTTCGTTGTCATCCGTTTCGGTCAATGCTTTCATTTCATGGTTGATATACTGAATGGAAGCAAATAACAGAAGCGTGAGCAAGATGTAGCCGGAAGCTACTTTCAGTTGTGTTGATAAACGTGGCATAAACGAAAACTTCAAAATGATGGTTAATGTTTTTCAAGCGTTCGCGACCGGAAACGTAGATAATACATGATACCGGCAGTAGTGAGACCGAATGGGAAGGCCATCCAGATACCTACGATTCCCCAGTCCATTACGAATCCGAAGAAATATCCGGCAGGTAAGGAGATAAGGAAATAAGCGATAAAAGCGATATACATCATCGGTTTGACATCTGCAATGCCTCGCAGTGCATTGGCAAAGTTGATTTGGAGTCCGTCACCGAATTGGTAGACGATGAACGGGATGATTAATTGTGCCACCGTCACACTCACTGCCTGGCTGTCACTGAACCAGCCTCCCAATTGATGTCTTAATAAGAAGATGGGAAGCGCTCCTATAAGGGCAATACCCAACATGATGTGGAAGCCCGAATATGCAGTGCGGCGTACATTAACCCTATCATTCTGTCCGTTGAAATTGCTGACACGTACAGCCACAGCTGCCCCCATGCCATAATACATCATAAAGCATACCTGTGAAATGGCAAGCATAATTTGATGAGCGGCAAGTGCTGTAGTCCCTATCCAGCCCACCATAATGGCACTTAAGCTGAATGATGCAGTTTCCATGCCCATCTGCAATGCGATAGGCCAACCAAGTTTGTTCAGATAAATAAAATCGGCACGGTTTATTTTGCTGTGTACAAAGCCTTCTTTATATATATGATATCGTTTAGTACAGAAAAAGATGAGAGCAAATACTATTACCATCATAATTCGGGAGGCGAGAGTAGAGATACCGGCACCGAGCAGTCCCATTTCAGGTATGCCGAATTTTCCGTAGATCAGAATATAGTTGCCTATGATATTCATGACATTACCGCCCAGCAACAGCCACATCGATACGCGGGTATCGGTGATACCATCGGCAAATTGCTTGAAAGCATTAAACAGGAGGACAAATAATAGTGATATGAGCGGTACGATAAAATAAGGTCTCATCAGTGGAAGCAATTCTTCGGGTTGCCCGAGACGATGGATATTCAGATAGAGCACCCACATGATAAAGGTAAGCAGTACCGCCAGCAGGACATTGGCAAAAATACTATTTTTGAGCATTCTCCCCACTACCGATGTCTCCCCGCGTCCGAACAGACTGCCGACAATAGGGGTCAGGCCATACGAAAAGCCGGTTGCAAAAATGATGGCCAGCGTGAACATATTGTTTACGAAGCTGGCGGCAGCCAATTCGTTGGTACTATGATGTCCGATCATTAGCGTATCGGCAAACCCAAGGATAATAACACCCACTTGGCCGATGACAATAGGAATTCCGAGTGTAAATAGAGATTTGTAATGTTGAATGTATGTACGGTTCATAGGTTATATATATATTTTTTCCGTTCTCTTACGGAGTGTGGCTTGCACCTTTGGCGGCAGCTTTATAATATAATACGGAACAATTTTCAGGCAAAAATGTTTGTTTCGCTGCTCTCTTAATCTGTTCTTGCGTGACAGAACGGTATTTTTCCACTTCTGTATTTATGTCTTCAGCTTTTCCGATTAACTCGAAATAAGCCAGATTAGTGGCCACATTCAGGTAATTGAGGTTGTTGAATATCTGTTCGCTTTCATAGCGGTTCTTCACTTTTTCCAGTTCGTTCTCGTCTATACTGCCTTCAGTCAGTAAGGCAAGTTCTTCCCATATAGCTTTTTCTGCTTCTTCCAGCGTCTTTTCCGGCGCAGGTTTTCCCACGATATGGAAAAGACCGTTGTCGATGCTTCCGGATATATATGCGTCAATGGAATTAAATATTTGCTTATCCTGTACCAAATGTTGCACGAAACGTGAAGAACGTCCGCTGCTCAGCAAATCGCTCAGCATATCAAATGCATAATAGTCGGGATGATTGCGTGAACACATGTGGAAAGCCATATACAGGGCATCCACCGGAACATTCCGTTCTACCGTCAGGCGGCGTTCCTCTGTCTGCATCGGCTCCATGGGGAGCGAACGGCGGGGAACGTGTCGACGGGGAATCGGACTGAACCATTTCTCTGCCAATGCCACCGTTTTTTCAAAAGTAATATGTCCCGTCACCGCCAGAATAGCATTATCGGGAGCATAATAGCGGAAAAAGAATGCCTGCACCTCTTCGGAAGTAGCATTGGCAATGTGGCTGATTTCTTTTCCGATGGTAGGCCAGCGGTAAGGGTGAACCTTGTAGGCCAGTGCACGCAATAAATGAGAAGCATCGCCATAGGGCTGGTTCAGATTTCGTTGCTTAAACTCCTCTATCACCACTTGGCGCTGCACTTCCAGGCTGCGTGGGTTGAAATCCAGCGATAGCATACGGTCACTTTCTAGCCAGAAACCTGTTTCCACATTTTGGCGCGGAAGGGTGATGTAGTAATTGGTGATATCGTTGTTTGTCCATGCGTTGTTTTCTCCACCGGCATTCTGTACAGGCGTGTCATAGTCGGGCACATTGATGGAACCTCCGAACATAAGATGCTCAAACAAGTGAGCAAATCCTGTATGTTCGGGGTCTTCATCGCGTGCACCCACATCATAGAGGATATTCAGTGCCACCATTTGAGTGGTGTTATCCTCAGAATGGACAATGCGTAGTCCGTTTGACAGGGTATGTCTGTTGATTTCTATCATCTTTTGCGGGTGACTTCAGTTATTCTACAACAGTCGCTTTAAGGATACGTATATTGTCCAACGGACGGTCGGCACGGTTGGTCTTGGCAATCTCTATCTTTTCCACCGTTTCCATACCTTCCACTACTTCACCGAATACAGTATACGAGCCGTCCAAATGAGGCGCACCTCCCACAGTGGTATAAGCTTGAATCTGTTCGGGAGTGAAATGGAATTTTTCTTCTTTATCCGCCATGGCCTGTGCTTGGGCTTCGAGGGTATCTTGCAAGGCATATAATCCTTCCGTGTCACCGGCTTTACGCATTTTATAGATTTCTTTCATGTGCTTTTGTGCCAAGCTGTCGAAGATAGCTTCCTCGCGTTGCTCATTGATCTTATTTTCCATGCCAAGCAGTTGGGGTTCGGTGAATTTGCGTCCCGTGACGATATAGAACTGACAACCGGATGAAGCCTTCTGCGGATTCACGTTATCTCCTTCGCGGGCTGCTGCAAGTACACCTTTATGATGGAAGAACTTGGGAACAAATTCGGCCGGAATGGTATAGCCCACATCTCCGTTACCCAACATGGCGGTATCAGAAGCCGTTTTGCTGGTCGGGTCACCGGCTTGCACCATGAATTGCTTGATAACACGATGGAAGAGAGTACTGTCATATACACCTTCTTTGGCAAGTTTGATAAAGTTATCGCGATGCTTCGGTGTTTCATTGTACAGTTCTACGGTGATGTTTCCCATTGTTGTTTCCAGTTTTACCTGAGTACGCTTTTCTTTTCCCATATTATGATTTTCTTTTTTAGAGCCGGCACCGCATGCTGTTATAAATGCGAAAGAAGCGGCTATCATTAATACTTTATTTATTTTCATGTTTATAATATATATATGTATAAGTTTGCAGATGATAAAGTGGACAAATGTACAAAATAGTTTTGATGTTGCCATAGATTGTCGTGTTATTAAAAAGCAGAAAGTAGTGTTATGATAAAAATATATGTTCGTTTCAGTATTCGTACATGTAAAGAAGGTAATAACAAAATTTCGTCTTTTTCTAAGGTGACAGATGTACCGCAAATGTCTTTTTTGAAATTTGCCAAACAGGAAATTGCTCATGCCCATAAGATAGGATGCTACAGCATGGCGCGGAATTATGGTACAGCCATCCGTTCCTTTAAAAAACAATATACTCACTTACAATCGTCATAAGACCAATTATACGGTGTGTATTCATTTGAAACCTTGCATCCGTGCCATTTCGCTATGCAGAATCTTCCACCACGGACTATGTCTTTCCACTGATAACAAGCTTGAATGAAAAGAATAAAAAGCCGGGATATGTGTTACTCCGCACAAGAGGTATAACCTCGCAGATTAAAGCATCGTTGCTATAAACACTATGAAGGTATTAAATTCAGTTTGCTACAGCAAATTCTAATTCCTTTGTTTTTATTCTTGAAAATATCAAATAAGTTGTTTGCAATTGCATCTTTTAGTGAATACTGTAATTTGTATATACACTGATGCTGAAAAGGTTTTAGTATGGGTATAGAAAGTGAAAAAGAGGACACATTCAAACAATGTGTCCTCTTTTCTTTTTATGATATATGATTAAAACAGTTTGGCAGGATATTCACCGGCATCTACCAATGCTTGGATTTTGTCTACTACACTCTGGCGGTCTTCGGGATAAGTTACACCGAACCATTTGCTGGCAGTATCCAGAACTTCAACGGTAGCTGTTCCGTCATTAATCAATTTATCTACCATCAACGGAATAAAGAATTCGCTCTTCAAGTTTTCCATGTTCTTAGGATCGCTTAAGAAGGTCTTGAAGAATTCCTGGCTGTATGCAAAGTAATCGGGAGTAAAGCCCCAGAAATTCATACTAACCGGAGTAGTGTCGGCTGTTGCTGTCCATTCTCCATTATCGTCGATATATTTCACTTCTCCGTCGATGCGCTGAATTTTGGTACGTTCTACTACGGAAGTCAGCAGATTCTTTTCGTTTGTTTCGCAGATACCACGAGAAACAGTACCGCTTTCGCTCAGTGTGTTACCTACACGGAAGCCTACCATCGAATAGGTGTTTTTAGATCCTTCGGGAAGATTTGCAAGGAATTTACCCATTACCTGGAATGAGTCACGGCCATAGAAATCGTCACAATTGATTACTGCAAATGGTTCTTTGATAACATCGGCGCCCATCATGACTGCGTGGTTGGTACCCCATGGTTTGGTACGGTCGGCAGGACAAGTGAAACCTTCGGGCAGTGCGTCCAAAGCTTGGAAGACCATTTCGCAAGGAATGTGTCCTTCGTATTTAGAAATGATTTTATCGCGGAAATCCTGTTCGAAATCTTTGCGGATAACAAAAACAAGTTTACCAAATCCGGCGTTAATGGCATCATAGATAGAATAATCCATAATAGTTTCGCCGTTAGGACCCAGTCCGTCCAATTGTTTGAGGCCACCATAACGGCTACCCATTCCGGCTGCTAATAAGAATAATGTAGGTTTCATAGTCTATTTATTTAAAAATTGATATTTTGACTACAAAGCTACAAAAATATATGAAGGAAAATGTATTTGTGAGCGGAAAAAGAAAAAAACATTCTTTTTTTGAATTTTAATATTGATAAAATATCTTTTTCCGAATAATATTTCTATCTTTGTGCCATTGGTTTGACTACAAAAGTATTAAAATATATATCCCTCAATGATTGTGGAGGACATTACGATGCGATATCGGGGTGTCCTCGTTTTTTTTGTCCCTTCCTCTATTTAGAAGGGGTAGCCGATAGCGAAGTGAAGGCCAAGGCCGTCTTTGAACTTCGGTATATTGTAGTAGCCGCTTTTTCCTGTGTCGTATGGTGCGTGCAGGGCAATCCCCAAATCGAGTCGGATAACCAGAAACGTCAGGTCATAACGTAATCCCACACCGGTGCCGAGTGCCACGCTTTTTGCAAAGTTTCGCATGGTGAGTTCTCCGCCGGGACGCGCTTCGTCTTTTTTCATCAGCCATACATTGCCTGCGTCAAGGAAAGTGGCGCCATATAGGTCGCCCAATATCGGAAAACGGTATTCTATGTTGGCTTCCAGTTTTACGTCGCCTGTTTCATCGATATATCCATAACGGTTGTCTGCATTGGGATGGAAGGTACCCGGACCAATGGAGCGAACCGTAAATGCGCGTATACTGTTGGCACCTCCGATATAGAACTGCTCGCTATAGGGGGCAACAGTCTGATTGCCATATGCATAGAGGACTCCTCCCATCAGGCGGGTAGCTATATGTTGTTTTTCTCCTACTTTGAACAGGCAGCGTATTTCCGAGGTCATTTTCAGGAACTGTGCGAAGGGGCTTCCCAATAATTCTTTTCCTTTTTCTTTCATCCCTTTACCGAAGGCAGCATAAACGAGTGAAGTTACATTACCGGCAGAGGTGAAAGAGGTTTCCCACCATAGGTTATGTCGTTTTTTCAGAGGAGCGTTATCGTATGTAAAGGTGTAGCTCATGGCAGGGATAAATTGATTTCCCAAACTGAGAGCCAATGACTTGTTTACATTGATAATGGAGTCAAATTCGCTGGTGGTATGTTGCAGAGTGTTGAATGCAAGCCTGAAAGGGGTCACGGTGTGTTTCCAGGTGCGCGATGGCTGGAAATCATAGCTGACGGTTCCACCGAATGACAGCATCTTGAAGAAACGGGCACGGTTCAGTTGGTCTACATAGAGCTTGAAAGATGTATGTGAAGGAAACAGGAAGCGGTTTGATTTGTTCTTCATCCACGGCAGTAACAGACGAGGATAATCCAAGGAGAAGGATGCTCCCAGTTCGTATGAATTCATTTTCGATTTGTCTCCTGCCACACTGTTGGATGCGGTTTGCCATTCATAAGATCCTTTCAATTGGAAAGAAAGCTTGGCGGCTGTACGCATAAAGTTGCGTCGTGACAAACTGAAAATGGCTCCCGGTCCTGTCTGGTCGGTGCTCTTGGTTGTGACATTGAATTCCAGCTCTCCGTCGTAGGGAAGGTCGAACATGGCATTTACCTTGACGTTCAGGGTGTCACAGTCGGGACGGGTGTTTTTGGGGGTGTAACGGAACTCTGTATATTTGAAGATTCCCAGGCGCGCCAATGCTTCTTGAGTATAGGTCTGACGTATTTGGGAATACAGTTGTCCTTCTTTATACAGAAAACGTTTACGCAAGACCAATTCGCGGATACCGGGTTTCTTTCCGTGATAATGAATGGTCATATCTGCAAAGGTCAATGAGTCTGTCGGCTGTTCTCCCTTATATCCTGTAAGGTAAACAGAGGTTTTTCCTATATAATAAGGACGGCGTGCTTCTGCCGGCACTCCTTTTTGCGGTACTACCTGCAAACTTACAAAACCGGGATTGCGCAGTGTGTCTGCACGGAAGGTGGTAAATTCGGGGCGGAAATAGTAGTATCCGTTATTCCTGAAAAGAGTACTTAGCCGCTGGCGTTCTTCTTCTAATTTCAACACGCTGAAATTATCTCCTTTGCGTAATATGCGTTGGTTGTAGGTGGCACGGATCAAGCTGTCGGCTCGTGCCGGATATTTGAGGTAGGCAATAGAGTCCAGATAATAAGGATTGGCCATATTGATTTCGTAATTGAGCTTTGCTTTTCGGGGATTCTTCAGGGTGTCGACCGAATAGGATACTGAACCATTGAAGAAACCATAATCGCGCAGCAGGTTGGTTGCTACTTTTACTCGGGTTTCGGGGTTAACAGTGGAAACATAAACCGGAGTAGAGCCCAATTTGTTAAATATCCAGTGTCCCACTCCTTTCTTTTCCTGGTATTTCACAAAGTCATTATATATCCATAAACCGAATGGAATGGGAAAACGCAGGGAGTTACTTCCCAAAATGGCATTATTGGGAGGGTAGGACAGAGCTGCCTCTACTTCTTCCAGAGTTTGTACTCCGGCGGGAGTTTTGTCTTCATTGATGACATTTATGTTCTTTACACCTACGTAAAGGGTTTCGCCTTCGGGCAGATTCTTCGTGGTGGAACAACCGGCCAGTAGGCATAGAAAAGCTGTCAGTAACAGCAGGTCAGTGTGAATTCTTCTCTTTTTTATCCTTGTCATTTTTGTTAATCTTTCTTTTTCCTGAATATAAATAACTCACCCAGGTGACTCATTTTCTTTCGCAGAACGATACCGACTCCTGTTTCGATGATTTCACCTTCGAGCACGCTTTCGTAGTTTTTGTCATGGAATACTTTGACATATCGGGTGCCGCTATTGTCCAGACGATATTCGATGGAAACATTATCAATAAATGTTTCATCTTGCTGGGCTGTATTACCGGTAGACACTTTTCCACCGATGACGATACGGAAACGGTTGTTCCAGAAACGTTTGGCAAACTGGAAGTTGTAATCCGTCCGCTTTCCGCCGTCTTCGGCATTGTCAACGGTTTCCATTCCCAAACTGATATCAAGGGCCTTGCCTGCAATATTCGAGATTTCACTTTGCAGGAAGGAGTTGAGGGCATTGTTCATATTGAATCCTCCGGTAGAGTTGCCTTCTGCCATATACATGCCGGTGACGAGCATGGTAACAGCCAGTTTGCCCCGTTCTTCAGGGGTCATGGCAGTCAGTTGGTCTTGTACTGATGCATCTTCGGGAGCTGAAAGGGTGAAGGCCAGTCCCAGATTTTCCAATCGTTGGCTCAGGGCGATGCCTACATCGAAGCTGACCATACGAGGACTTTGTCCGTCCTCGCCGACAGTAGCGCGAACTCGCTCTGTGGCAGTAATATTGAGTTGGGGATTCATCACATTGCCTGTCCATTCTACATAGCTGCCGTTTTGGATGTTGAATGTCTTGAGTGGAATGACCGGAATTTCATATTTCATTTCACCGCTGATGAGCGAGTAGCGTCCGTTCAACAGCATTTCACCTTGCGGGGTGTATTGGAAAGAAAGGTCTCCGCCTCCTTCGAGCAACATATAATTGGAGCCGTCCGGTGTGATATCGACGTGTGCTTGGACGGCTTGGTCAATATGCATCGTCATGGCGATATCCATGCCATTGATGGACACCGGCTGGATGGTTTCGTTCGCTACTTCCGTAGTGTCATTAAAGTTGACGAAAGTTACCATGTCTCCCAAGCGGTCGTTCACGGTCAGAGGAGAATCTTTCATCACATACGTGAAATCTGTCTTTCCCAATATATTCATGTTGCCTCGCATCATGAGGGCGTCTATGGGACCACGGAGAGTAGCGTCGAAGTCTACATACATTTTGCCATATACCATAGCCCGTTTGGTGCGGGGGGCATTCAGTAATTCGTAGTTTCGGGCTTTCATTTTTAAATCGGTAGTCATACGCTCCAGATTGGAAAAATCTACGTTACCGTTGATGGTGAAAGGAGTTTTTCCTTTGGTGAAGATATCAAAGTCCTTAAACGTCATTTTACTGTTGACCATCTGCACCGGTTCGTTATCGAAGCGGAAGAGCGCAGATAGTTCGGGCATGAATATTGATACGGAATCGAGTGACAATTCGCCATTGAGCAGAGGCTTGGAAGGATCGCCTTTCATGGCAAGTGTTCCATCAATGTCACCGCCCAATTCTATCATGTTATCGGGTATGAATGGATTGATGACATTCAATGGGAAGTGTTCGAATGCAACATCTGCACTCAGGTTGCCTTTGCCGTCGGTTGTGGGCAGATAGATACCGCCGAGGTGAGCTATCTCTTTGTTGTTGTGACGAATATATCCGTCTACGTGGTGGTCTTTTTCATCACCGGGCAGGTATACACCGCTAAACTCCCAATTGCCGAGAGGGGTGCCTTCATATTTGAATTCATCGACTTTCAAGTCACTGCTTACCATCATGTAAGGACCGGATTCGATATAGTGCGCTTCTGCTCCAATCCATCCTTCCATATCAGGCATATACGGCAGAATACGACGGAATTCTTTCAGGTTGATTCGGGAGAGCTCAACTGTCATGTCCTGACTGGCAATGCTGTCTTCCCGATTGGTATAGAAGCTGAGACCCGTACCTTCATCATCGTGCAGATGGAGATTGGCATGGATGCGTCCGCGGTCTGTCAGGAAAATGTAATTGTCTTTGTTTACTGTAAAAGGACGATAAACTAATGTTGGATGTTCGGGGAAGAGACGCATGCGGATACCCCGTCGACGTAAATCGGCCTGAACTCCCATATAAATGCCTTGTTCCTTACGGGCATTCAGATATTGGATGATTAATTGTGCCTGATTGGTACCTATATTTCCTTCCAGACTGACATCGTAAGCTTCCTGGTCAGGCTTCGGTCCGTTGACAACTCCGCTTAGGAATTTGATGCCTTCCATGTCTTGTTGGATATCAAGATAGAGTGTATCCAATACAATACTGTCTGTACTCAGGCTATAAAGGAATGCTTCTCCGTTCAGACCTTCTGTCGGAGAGGAATCAATATCCATAAAAAGTTTCCGGTAAGAGATGCCCATCATGGACAGGTAATTGCAAACCGGATTGTCTTGTCCCGAAGTGACGCGGAAACACAGACCGGGTAAATATTGTTTCATTTCTTCCTGGTCAATATGTTTATGCTCCCATTGTTCGGAAAGTTTTTTCATCAGTGTTTCTGCCTGACGGGATAAGTGTGTGATGTGTCCGTCTCCTTCTAAAGAAAGGTCGAAATCACCGGCACGCAAATACATCCGGGTAGAATCACCGGCTGTGGTAAATCCCAATAAAAGGTCCTTGGGATGCGAAGTACGCTTAGGTGTGGTGATGGTGATATTGGCCATGGATGCATCCACAGAATATTTGTTTGCCATGTCTGTTGTGAGGTGGACTGTGATGTTTTGCGAGGTCTGCATACGTTCATTTATCAAGTGCAACGCCTGCCAGTCCATGCGGTCGATATCCAGTTTCAGTGTGGCTGCTGCATTATGCGGTTTCAGGCTTCCATCGA
>ERZ791884.2228-NODE-2228-length-11263-cov-10.075749_pt1 | contig 11263 bp, 15 predicted proteins | sample MGYA00509941_ERZ791884 | MGnify/ENA primary metagenome ERZ791884 (study PRJEB30046, sample SAMN00792095) | human gut metagenome | study: EMG produced TPA metagenomics assembly of the A metagenome-wide association study of gut microbiota in type 2... | reverse complement strand
TCAATCAGGTGATGAACAGATACTTGAAAAAGGTGGCCAAGCAAGCGGGAGTAGACAAGAACATCACTTTCCACATGGCCCGGCATACTTTCGCCACTACAATAACATCATGAAATATCTTATTGATTATTAGTGCTTTGCAAAACATAAAATCAAAATAGGGAACGGATAAGAAACGAGCGAACTACTTTAGTCTGCTGTGTATTTCCATCGCTTCAAATAACTCTCCCACAAAGATAATCATTTTATCTAAATTATTATCCAACATAGCTATCATTCTCGTATCTTTGCAATTATAAAGCATTTAACATGGATAAATTCAATGCGAATGAAAGTGTAGATACCACAAGATTAGAAAAACTATTTCTTGAAAGTGGCACACTGAAAATACTTAGAAAAAATGAATATATGGTTCGTCAAAACGATAAGACGAATCATATAGGCTTTGTTACTTCAGGTATATTTCGACTTACTCGCATAGATACAAACGGGAACGAATGGATTGTTGGTTATAGTTTTGAAAATGATTTCGTATGTGATTATCCATCTTTAATTAATAGAATTGGTGCAACGGTTAGTATACAGGCAACAACTGATTGCGAGGTTTATTTACTCCCATTAAGCGAACTCAACCAATTTTGGGAAACCGATATGGAAACACAGCGTTTAGGCAGACGAATTGCCGAAACCATGTTTGCCGAGATATACCAACGCTTATTAGGGTTCTATTGCGATACGCCCGAACAACGCTATCAGGCATTAATGAAACGCTGTCCCGATTTACAAGAACGAATATCCCTAAAAGAAATAGCACTATTTCTCGGTGTAACTCCTGAAACACTAAGCAGAATCCGCAAAAAACAACAGCAAAAATAGAGGTCTTGACTTTCGTCAAGGCTTTTTTGCTTTCTACTGCTTAATATTGCCACCATAATGATAAACAGAATTATTATGGTAACTTACACTCACTTCGGCAAACAACCTGATGTTCTCAAACATCTTGTTCTCTGTGAGGTTCTTCAAATAGAAAAACCGCAGATATATGTAGAAACAAATTCAGCGTGTGCCATCTACACAATGACACATACCCCCGAACAGGAATATGGTATTTATCATTTCTTGAACAAAGCGAATGAAGATGTTACATTGAAAAATTCCTTTTATTATCAACAGGAGAATGAAAGTATGGCAAGCGGAAACTATTTAGGTTCTCCAGCATTAGCCATGAAAGTATTGAATAATGACGTTAAGGGGTGTCTATTCTTTGATTTAGAAAAAGGGGCATTGGATAATGTAGAATTATTCGCAAGAAACCAAGCAATTTCGCCACCAATTAGAACATTCAATTGTGATTCGATTGATGGAGTACTAAAGCTATTACCGTCATTACCCAAATCCACGTTTCTACATATTGACCCTTACGAAATAGATAAACCCAATAGCAACGGGCATACTTATCTTGATGTATTAATTGGTGCTACCAAATTGGGGATGAAGTGTTTGTTGTGGTACGGATTTATGACCATTAGCGATAAACTGGCACTCAATAAATCCGTGTCGGAGAAGCTAGACAAGGCAGGCATTAAGGATTATGTGTGTTCAGAACTAATTATGAACGCCATAAAGAAAGATACAGTAGTCTGCAATCCGGGCATATTGGGAAGCGGAATTTTAGCGACCAACCTATCCAAAAAATCAAATTCGATGATTCAGGATTATAGCAAAAAACTGGTTGAAATTTACAGAGACGCTCGATATAAAGGGCTTGACGGGAGTTTATACAATGATACCATTAGTAAGAAACAGAATATCAGAATCAAAAGACATCTTTAATTGTGTGAATTATGAAAGAATTATCCGACCAGAGATTTTTCCGACTATTGTCGGAATACTCACAGAAAAAGTTTGTTGTAAACGACCTTACAACAGCACTGCAAGAACTTGCCAACCATTTGGTAAGCGTTGCCATAGATGAACAGGACTTCGCTGTATTGTTACGCTATCTCTCTTTTGGACTAAACAGGCTCAAATCGCATCGTGTACAATTTGAGGCGGGGGAAAAATGCCTTGCTATTGCTTGTTGATGAAGCGATAGAAGTTATAAACACCGAAATCCGCATACTCAATATGCGTATCAAATACCCGATTCAGTTTCAAAATCGAAAAAACAGCTTTCCGCCCTCTCCGCTCTATCTTACCGATGAAACTAATCTTGTTGCAATTATGGAACTGGTTAGCGGATTATCCCTATCTCAAAGAATTGTTACCCGTACAGGAACAGAAGCCCCACTAACTGAAATCGGAAGAGCGTTTGAACACCTCTTTAATATCAAATTTGGAGACATCCATAAAAAGCACGAGAGTGTAATTTGTCGGCAAGCCAATAAACGAATTGAGTTTTTGGATATACTTCGCAAAGCCATTATCGAAGAAAGTCAAAAGAAAGGCTATCTGTAAATCAGTAATTTATCAACAAATGTTAGGGGTGTAGTATATCTACACCCCTAACTTATTTACGCCCATTTGCCGAACTTTGCTTCATCAATCGGTTGAAAACAATAATGTTAAACTAAAAAAACGAAGCAAAATGTATATAGACAACGAAAACTTCGATAAGTGGATGGAACGACTATCGAAGAAACTCATTGAAATTGGGCATGACTTGAAAGCCCTAATCAATACTGACAACGTATTAGACCCCAACGATAAGATATTGGATAATCAGGATTTAGCTTTCCTGCTGAAAGTATCTTTCCGAACCCTGCAACGGTATCGGGCAAGTGGCAAACTTCCTTATTTTACAATAAGCCATAAGACCTACTATCGAGCATCGGACATTCGGGCATTTGTTCAGGAAAATGCGGATTGTAAGACCTATGAGCGGTTTAAAAAGGAAAACCAACTCGATAAGCAAACCGAAGCAAATCAAGGTGGGTAATGTTACCGCCTGATGAAGTGCCACCGCTCCCCATTTAGCAGAAATTGCCTCGCCCTGTGGCTCGGCTCATTTCGCTAAATGAAACAAGAGGGAACTGGACAAGTCCTGTTCTTCCCTCTTGCCCTGCGGGGCAAAGCCTTCGGCTTTAGCGTGTTACAAGAACACGCTGTAATGACACCTGTAATAAGCATTTTCTTTGTAATGCTTATTATCAGGTATTTATCTATTCATATTTCTATAAAAAAGTAATTACCATGCCACATAGCAGTCGAAAAATGATATTTACTACCATTTCCGTAGACAAGGAGACGGCAACTTTGGTAGAGAAGATATGCAAACGCTATTCGCTGAAAAAGAGCGAAGTTGTAAAGTTGGCATTTGTCTATATTGATAAAGCACATATCAACCCATCCGAAGCCCCCGAATCGGTAAAATCGGAACTGGCGAAGATAAACAAACGGCAAGACGATATAATCCGTTTTATCCGACACTACGAGGAAGAACAACTAAATCCCATGATACGAACCGCTAATTCTATTGCGGTTCGATTTGATACCATTGGCAAGACATTGGAAACACTTATTCTTTCTCAACTGGAATCCAATCAGGGGAAACAGACAGCCGTACTGCAAAAGGTAAGTGAACAGTTCGGCAAACACGCTGACGTGATTAACCAACAGGGGAAACAACTCACTGCCCTATATCAGATACACCAACGGGATTATAAGAAGTTGTTGAACCTAATACAACTCTATTCGGAGTTATCCGCTTGTGGAGTAATGGATAGTAAACGGAAAGAGAACCTAAAGGCAGAGATTATCAATCTGATAAACACATAGAGCCATGCACATAGATTTTGCCCCACCATCAAAAGGAACATATAACAATGCAGGGAGCAGTCGGCAATTAGCAAATTATTGTGAGCATGAGGATTTGGAACGAATGGAGAAAGGAATTTATACAGATGGCTTTTTCAACCTGACGGACGATAATATCTACAAATCAAAGGTGATTAAGGATATAGATACCAATATCGGGCAGCTACTGAAAACGGATGCTAAGTTTTTCGCTATCCATGTCAGCCCATCGGAAAATGAACTTCGGGCAATGGGTAACACCGAACAGGAGAAAGCCGAAGCCATGAAGCGGTATATTCGGGAGGTGTTTATCCCCGAATACGCCAAGAACTTCAACAAAGGGCTATCCGAAGCGGATATAAAATTTTACGGCAAGATACATTTCGACCGCAACCGTTCCGACAACGAATTAAATATGCACTGTCATTTGATTGTGAGCCGAAAAGACCAAACTAACAAAAAGAAGCTATCACCGCTTACCAACCACAAGAACACCCAAAAAGGGACGGTAACGGGTGGTTTTGACCGTGTAAACCTATTTCAACAGGCAGAACAGGGCTTTGATAAGTTGTTCGGCTACAACCGCCAACTATCTGAATCCTTTGAGTATGCCAATACCGTGAAGAACGGCTCTATCTCTGAACAAATTGAATTGCAAGAACAAAATCTTACTGGCGAAAAGAAAAAAGAAGTATTACAATCCAGTGAAAAAGAAAACATGCTTTCTTGCAATCTTGATAGCAAACAAGAGAATAAACACACTTACAATCAGCCAAATAATAGTAGTGGTGATTCTCTATTATCTATCTTTTCATTGGGCGATGGTAATAATTATGATGCTACACAGGCAGAAGATTTACAGGCACAGAAGCGCAAGAAGAAAAAGAAGAAAGGGATAAGACGATGATTGAATACGAGGAACTAAGAGCCGATATAGATTGCTACCTGATGGAGCGGTTTAAGTATCGAAAATCGCTTGTACGGCTGACAGTGGATAACATCATCACCACCCGTAGGAATAGCCGAGTAGATTTGTATTTGCGTATCAGAAAGGTAGAAAGCCGATTTCCACCTGATTGCCTGATTATTGCCCGATTGGGTTTTAGCAAAGAACGGATAGGGCACGGAGCACACTTTATCCGATTCTTGACCGAAGTAGCTCGAAAATACGGCTTTAATTATATCGGCATTGAATGTGCCAACAATAAAAGCGGAGCATTTGCCAAAAAGTTAGGCTTTTACTCCATAGATAGCGATAATTATGCAATAGCCGTAAGTAATATAATGTCTTATTTCTCAATGGAATAATCTTAATTAATCCTTTATTTCTCTGAACACAAAGGTATATTCCAAGAATAAAACGGCAACACCGAGCCCTACGGGTTTTGATAAATTTATTCCTTTTTCGTGCCGAAAAAGAGTAAATTTATCAAAAGTGCTGCCTTATTTATTCTTTCCATATAGTGAATGCTTATCAGAGAAAAAAAAGGAAAAAATATGTGGTTGGGCTGTGGTGGTGTAGCCAATAACAGCCAGTTCAGTCCACTGCATACACAGTTTCCAATACCAGTTGTTTTTATCTCTTTCTTTGCTGCAAATCATTGCAATGACAGGAATTTATAATATTCTAAAACAACATTGATATGGAAATTGTAGCCATCGAAAAACGAATTTTTGAACAGATGATGCGGAGGTTTGAGGATTTTGCCAAGCAGATAAACACGCTTTGCGGACAGAACCGAAGTAATGAAAACTGGTTAGATAATAAGCAAGTTTGCGAACTGCTCAAAATCTCACCTCGTACCCTGCAAACTTACCGAAATACCGGAGTTTTACCCTTTTCTCAAATCGGGCGTAAGTGCTATTACAAAGCGACCGACATCGAACAGTTTATCAATCAGCAACAAATCAAGAAATAACGACTATGGAAAGAGAGCTTTTTGATTTGGAAAGATTGGTCGGGAATTGGGAGAGTATTAACCTAAATCCTACCGTGATGATTCATCGGAACGGTGAGAGCCACCAGTTAAGCATCATCTATATGAATGAAACCACCAAGCAGGCAAGCCCTGCAACTTATGAGATTCAAGAGGATGAACAGGGTTATTTTGTGTACCTCAATGGCAAACGAGCTTCTATTAGCTATTGCCAAAGGCTGGATATGCTAACTATTGCCACACAAGGCGATTATATGAGAAACTAACAATCAATGAATCATGGATATACTCGATAATAAATCACAGCAAATCGGTACGTTCTTTACGACTTTAGACGAACTTTCGAATACCATTCAACAAGCCCTACAAAATCGTACTCCACACCTGAACGGTGAAAAGTATCTCACCAACCGAGAGGTTTGCCAACTGCTCCGTATTTCTTCCCGTACCCTCCAAAATTGGAGGGACACGGGGAAAATACCGTTTATCAAGCTGAAAAGAAAGATATTGTACCGAGAGTCAGTAGTTAAGAAAAGATTGGAATAGAATATTATGTAAATTATTATACACTTTCTATTACTCATGTGACATCTTAGATACTTCGGATTTTATTACCAGCACAAATGACTCCATATTTCCTATGACTTCATTCACAAGGCTTAAAGAAAAAATCTCATTAGCATAGTTGCAAGTATCATTCTTTAAAACTGAATTATAAATATTATGTGGCATATTTAATGAAAGTAATCTAAGTATCTCTAATACACATTCTTGAAATTTTAACATAGCATCATTTCGTTCATCAACAGAGTGTATAGATAGTGACAATTCTAATTGATGGATATGCAGCTCTTCTCCTTGCAATGAAAGCAATAAATTGGATAATCCACATTGCTGAATACAATAATAGCCTGTACTGCAATAAAACTCACCAAAGCTGTCCAACTTCTTCCATTCACTAAATTCGCCTAACTGCAAATTTGTCAATGATTTGCAGCAGTCATCAATGTTGTTAAAAAGTCCAATTTCCATTTTGTTGGGAATAGGTGATTTTTTATAAGCCGGTGGTTGTGCTATTTCTTTGATATACTTTCTGTAATTGGCATCATCTTGATATGCGAGAAATGCCATTTTATTCCATATCCGATAAACACGTTTAAAGCTAAAATGTCCATAATAAAGCATATAGAGTTTTATTTTTATTCTTTCATTTTTACTTTTATCTCTAAATATCACATTGTTAGCGACAAACATCATCTCGTATTTCATATATAATGCTAGCCCCCAAAAATAAGGGATAAAAGAAATTGTTAAAATTACAGGCAACATGAATTGTTTTGAAACATCAGACCAATGGGTAGTATTAAATCCTATTATAGTTTCATATAATGCAAATCCGATGTAACCCAAACCAACCATCCCCAATAATTTATTTAAGCAGGAATGCACCTTTTTATAGTCTTTATTGTTTTTTGCGTAATATTCAGAATAGACGCTAAGTATAGCCAGAAATGCCAAGATAGGAAGTGTTATTAATTCTACCAATAAACTAAAAGGATGCAAATTGATTAGGAACTGTACAATCACAATGACAGTAATACTGCTTTTAATTAGATTAGCAAAATAGCTAACATCTTTTACTTTATTTAGACTGAATAATATTCCTAATGCAGAGAATAGCATCCATACAATAGCATCTTTCAGAAGGCAAGCATCCCAAAAACCTAACAACCAAAGCAATGTAAAGATAATAGATGCGTAAATAATCAACAAAATATACAAAACTATAAGTTTGGAAGCGAATGCCGATGCTATAATCTTCTTAAAATGGTATCTTCCTTTATTCCAAGCAAGAAGAATTGCTAGTAAAATGATTAGCCAAATAGATAAAGCTAACTCTCTAGTTGAAAATATATTAAACAAACAACTCATTTCTGTTCGAAATTTCTTGTGATTTCTTCTAATTGGCTTTTTAATAATTCCTGAACATCCTTTTGGTCTTGATTTTTAATCTTTTCATCTAAAGAAGAAGAGAAAATACCAGTGTAAAAAGTATGATTTTTTAATGGATATCCACACCTACCGTTCAAAAACGAGTTGGAAAATGTTACATTTCTAACATCGTCATAAAGATGTAAATTAAAAACTAAAAGTCTATTTTCTCTAAGTTGTTGAGGGAATCCATATACTATTGCAGCATAATCAATCATTACTGGGATAGCAAAAGTTCCAACTATAATTGTCGAATCTCTTACTTCTACAAATTTATTCAGATGATTTTTCGCCAACATCTCTAAATAGCCTCTGCTAATCTCAATAGGTTTAGTGTTGATTAATAAGGGATTGCCTGAAACTTCATTTGGAAAAGTAATGTTTACTCCCTGTAATTCTGAATTTTCATTATTTAATGCGAATGATATATTAAGAGAATCTACATTCTCTTTTATTGCAGGAGTGTAAATCATCATATCTTTACTAATGCCATATTCATAGCTCTGCTTTGACGTTTGATAAGACAAAAAACTAACCACTAAAGCTATAATAGATATAATGATGGGTAATACAGTTGAGATAAATTTAAATTCGTTCTTCATAAAATATTTTTCGCAAAGATACAAATTGTCAATCACTTATAATACTGATTTCTACCAAATTCTTCTGGCACATCATCTTTCGGCAACTCATAACGATTTTCAATCCGACTGGATAGAATTTTCATATCCTCATTAACCTTTTGGTTGGTGATTTTGGCATAAATTTGAGTAGTCTGAACCGAGCGATGCCCCATCATTTTACAGAGTGTTTCAATTGGAACGCCCTGTGATATACACACTTGGGTGGCGTACGTATGTCTCCCCATATGATAGCAAAGTCGGCTCTCAATACCGCATTTTTGAGCAATAATTTTCAGATTTTCATCAATGGTTTTCAACGTCTTTAACTTAAATATCTTATCATCTGTCCGTTCGTGTTTATACTTCTCCATTATTTGAATAGGGACACTTAGCAACCTGATTCTACACTCACTTTTAGTTTTCTGTCGTTCAATCCTTATCCACATGATACCGTTATCATCCTTTGTAATATGCTTCTCTGAAAGGTTGCAAACATCCGCATACGCCATCCCTGAAAAGCAAGCAAATAGAAACATATCTCGACACCGTTCAAGATGTTTTTCGGTTATGGGAGTGGTGAGCAACTTTTGAAATTCGTCCATTGTCAAGTGCCTACGCTGTTTTAATGGTTTTTCTGCAACATAGTTTACAAACGGATCACGCTTGATAATATCTTGGCTAATGGCTCTACGAACCATTTTCCGAAGTGGGATAGTATGATTCAAGACCGTATTACCGTTCATGCGCTTATCTACCCTCAAATGAAAATCGTAAGCATCAATAAAGCTGTGGGTAAGCTGATTCAGTGCAATATCTTTCACATGGAATCGCACCCATAAGAAATTTTCCAGCACCCTGTAAGAGTGCAGATATTGTTCGTAGGTGTCCTTTACACGGTTTACACCCACCCGAAGTTTAAATTCTTCGTTGTGTTCTCTGAATAGTTCCAGTAGTCCAGTAGCCTTTTTGCCGATACCATTTAGAGCATTTTTAACCGCTTCGGCAGTAACATACCCATCTTCCAATACCAAATGGTCGTAATGGCTTTGTATTTCCTGTTCCAATTTATCAAGAGTGCGGTTTATTTTGGTAACTTCTTTACCCTTTCCAATAGCCCGTCCAATTTGTGCATCCCACATTTCGGGGTTTACATCCATCTTGGTACTGAAACGGGCTATTTGCGTATCTATGGTGATACGCCCAGTAATAATACATAGCCCTTTACTCTTTTTCTTTGCTTTCGACTTATCAATATAGAACAGTACGGCAAACGTACTTCTTGTTTTTATCTTCATTGTCATAATGTTATGCGTTTATAATACTACTTGAAACTTATCCTCAATACGAGATTCTGCCCTTTGCATATCTTCGGCTATCTTGTGTTCCGTAATTTTGGCGTATATCTGCGTGGAACGTAAATCACGATGTCCCAACATTCGGCTAACGCTTTCGATGGGTACACCTTGTGATAGGCAAATTTCGGTTGCATACGTATGTCTCCCGGCATGATAGATTAGCTTTCGGTCTATTTTACAGATAGTTGCGATTACTTTCAGGTTCTTATTCAACCTGCCACAACTAAGCATCGGAAGCAATTTACCATCTTTGGCAGCACCTTTGTATTTCTCAATAATCTGTTTGGGTAACCCCAACAGAGGAATATCACAAGGCGTTCCAGTCTTTTGTCGGGTTGTTCTAATCCACAGTACACCATCATCGGCTCTGACTATGTGCTTTGGGGTGAGGTTGCAGACATCCCGATACGCCAAGCCCGTAAACACGGAGAATAAAAACATATCACGGGTAAGGTATCGGGACGGATGGTCTAAGCGTGTTTTCATCAAACGGTCGAGTTCTTCCCGTGTGAGATACTTTTGTTCTGCTTTCGGGCGTTCAGGTGCATAACCATCAAAAGGATCACGATAGATAATACCCTCTGCAATCGCTAACTTAATCATTTTCCGAACATGGCGAACAATACCGAGAATTGTATTTGATTTTAGTTTGAGTTCTACCCGTAGGTAAAAATCGTAGGCTTCGATGAATGATAAATCCAGTTTAGTAAATGGAACATCGGAAACATTGTATTTCTTGCGGAGAAAGCGGATAAGATGATTCAGAGATATTTCGTACTGTTCGGCTGTACTCTTTTCCCGATTGACACCTACACGTTTGAAAAACTCTTGATTGTGGTTCTGATAATACTTAACCAAAGTGTGTTGAGCCGAAGCCACACCCTGAAAGGCATTCTTTACCTCGTTGGCAGTTGCCGAACCATTCAACTGAACCAACTTTTGATAGTGTGAGTTAATCGAAACGCTCAACTTATCCAATGCCCGATTAACAGCTACTACCGTTGCACTTTTCCCCGACATACGGTTTGCCCGTGTATCCCAAAGGGATACAGTAGCGGTCTGTTTGGTACTGAACTGTGCCATCGTTTTTCCGATGGAGATACGCCCCATAATTGGGCAAGTGCCATCGGCTTTTACTTCTGTTTTCTTGATGTAGAAAAGCAGTTTGAAATCTGTTGCCATACTCTGTTACTTTAAAGTGATAAAATTACTTCTAACAGAGCTATTTAAGCGAATGGAAACCACAGACGAACAACGCCTTAATCAGCTAACAGAAGACAGTCACCAAAGAAAACCGTTTTTATTGGCTGAACCCGCGTAAAATTCAGTGTTTTACCTCATTTTTCTGTTTTAAAAACAGGGAACGGATAAGTAACTGAACCTTTTCCCAAATCTGCTTTTTATTGCATTTCAGGGGTTAGACAGCTAAAGCCACTATAAGACACAAATAATTGTATCAGTGCGAATTATGTTCAATTTCTAATTTCCGCTTTTTAGGTTTACTGTTTCGCCACTACTATTACCTTGTCTCATGGCATACCGATTGAAACCGTATCGAAAA